>R27__coassemble_2131_pt1 | contig 8057 bp, 5 predicted proteins | sample R27__metabat2_high_PE_052 | metagenome-assembled genome bin R27 | reverse complement strand
CTTTCTGCCTTGAACTAGTTGCATTACATATTTCCTCTTCAACTAATAGATTAGGGTACTTAAGCTTTGCATAATCTATAAGCTCTTTAAGTTGAAGATAAGACATAGTTGTCTGATTAGTCATAAACACCTTATCATTACTGATATTTAGTTTATCTAGATCATCCTTAGAAGTAATTAGATAAATACTATCACTAATAGAGAGAATAGCTTCAGCCTCTGGATGATTCTTTTTACCAAAATAGATTACATCATATCCATCATTAAGATGTTCAATAATAGTATCTTTAGTCTTTAAAACATCGACACAAGTCGCATCTACACAGATTAAGCCTTTGTCTTGGGCTTTCTTTTTGATTGAGTCGGATATACCATGTGCAGTAAAAATGACAACACCATCATTGATATTATCTAATAATTCATCTTTTGTCTTATTTGTATCATCTAGGGTGATAATACCGATATCTTCTAGTTGCTTGGTTACAAAATCGTTATGAACAATCATGCCTAAAACATAGATATTCTTATCAGGATAATTGTTTCTGGTATCATTAGCTATCTTTATGGCATTAACAACACCTTTACAGAAGCCACTAGGTATTACTTTTCTAACTTGCATAAGTTAATTATACAATGTGCTAAAATAATTGAGTATGAATAAGAATTTGAAACAGACAACATTAGATTTTATAAAACTTAATAAGTTCAATGAACTGACTGCTGTGCAGAATGAAGTTTTAAAGTACACGAGTTCTAATAAGGATGTTATTGCCTTAAGTAAAACCGGTACAGGTAAAACTCACGCTTATCTGATTCCTATCATGGAAAAGATTAATCCTAAATCAGATAAGACACAGGTTTTGATTTCTTTGCCTACAAGAGAACTCGCTTATCAGGTATACACTAACTGCAAAATAATGTGTGAAGTCTATCCAGACTTAAGAATTCAACTTATTTCTGGTGGCACTGATAAGAGTAAATCCATTAAGAAGCTTGAGAATCCTCCTCATATCATTATTGGGACTCCAGGTAGAATTAAGGATTTATTTGTTTCAAATGCTTTAAGAGTCGATTTTGTACAGATGTTTGTTATTGATGAAGCAGATATGACTCTAGAATATGGTTTCTTGGAAGATATTGATACTGTATTCTCACATATGGTTAAAAATCCTGAGGTACTATGCTTCTCAGCTACTTTCCCTGAAGAATTAAATAAATTTGTTAAGAAATATCTGAATAATCCAAAAATTATTCAAGTTCAGGATAAGAAAAGAGATCCTCATATTAACCATATTCTAGTTAACTGTAAGCACAAAGACTATAAAGATAAATTGTTGGATATCATTCCTGGATTTAATCCTTATATCTGTCTGATATTTGCTAATAGTAGGGAATATGCTGATGAAACTTATGAATTTTTAAGTGAACATGGAATTAAAGCGTTACTAATTCATGGTGGTTTGGATGATAGAACTAGACAGAAGGCAATAAAGGACTTACAAAACAAGAAATATAAGTATATTATTGCTTCTGATGTTGCTTCTAGAGGTATTGATATTGAAGGAATCAGCCACGTTGTATCAATGGGCTTACCAAAAGAACTTCATTTCTATATGCATAGAGCTGGTAGAACTGGTAGAAATGAAAAGGATGGTATCTGTTATCTTCTTTATAAAGAAACCGATATTGACCAGGTAAAGCAATTAAATAAGAAGGGTATTAACTTTGCTTCTATGGACTATAAGAAAGGTGCCTGGAAGAATGCTAATAATCCTACTAAGACTAAAACTCAGAATACTACTCTAGATGAGAAAGAAATAGTTAAGACCTTATATCGTAAGAAAGAAAAGGTTAAACCTAACTACAAGAAGAAGAAAAATCAAGAGATTGATCGAATCAAGAGAAAAAAGAGAAGAGAATTCATCAAGACAAAGATTAAAGAAGAAAGAATTGAAAGATATAAAAGAAACCAAAGGGCTAAGCAAGACTAGCCCTTTGTTATATAATTTATGTATATGAAGATAGGATTTATATCATTAGGCTGTGCTAAGAATCTCGTTGATAGCGAACATATAATCGGTCTTTTTGATGATTCTTTTTTTGAATATGAACAGGATCTTAGACAATGTGAAGCAATAGTTATTAACACTTGTGGTTTTATCTTAAGTGCCAAACAGGAAGCAATAGATACAATTCTTGAAATTGCAGAATACAAGAATGATAAATTAAAGAAGCTTATTGTTACAGGTTGCTTTGTTCAAAGATACTTTGAAGAATGCAATCAAGAGTTCCCAGAAGTTGATTTATTTGTAAGAATTGATGATTATAATAAGCTATCTGAACTATTATCTAAGCTGTTTGATCATAAGTTTATTCATAGTTATGGTGCTAATAGAAAGCTTGTGAATAACTCATATACGGCTTATTTAAAGATTTCTGATGGTTGTGATAACAGATGTGCATATTGTGCTATTCCTTTAATCAGGGGTAATTGTAAGTCCTATACTATTGAAGAAAATGTTGAAAATGCTAAAAAACTGTATGAATTAGGCGTAAGAGAACTGAATGTTGTTGCTCAGGATACTACATACTATGGTAAGGACCTATATGGAAAGTTCATGCTAAAAGAACTTTTAAAGGAATTGAATAAGATTGATTTCAAATGGATTAGAGTTTTATACATGTATCCTGATGAAATTGAAGAAGATTTGCTTATTGAAATGTCTAAACTTGATAAAGTATTACCTTATTTTGATATTCCTATTCAGTATGGCAATGACAAAATCTTAAAACTTATGAACAGAAGAGGATCTGTTGAGCTAATCAAGCAAAAGATTGAGTTAATAAGAAAATACTTTAATAATGCAATTATTCGTACAACACTAATTGTTGGTTTTCCACATGAAACAGATGAGACTTTTAGTGATACATTACAGTTAGTATCTGAAATTCAATTTGATTCTTTAGGAGCTTTTACATTCTCTAATGAAGAAGATACTAAGGCTTTTGAATATGATCAGCAGGTTGAAGAGAATGTAATGAATGAAAGATATGAACAATTAATGATGCTACAAAGACAAATTGTAGATAAAATAAATAGTAGTAGAGTTAATAAGAAGTACGAAGTCCTAATTGAAAGATATGAATCACTATTTGACAGATATGTAGGTAGAACCTTTATGTCTGCACCTGATGGCATTGATGGTGTTGTTTACATCAAGAGTGAAAATGAATTAGAAATAGGTAGTTTCTATGAAGTAGAGATTACTGGTTATAAAGACTATGACCTATATGGAACAGTTTAAAGGAGAAAAATATGAGACATTTTATTGGTATTGATTTGGGCGGAACTAATGTCAGAGTTGCCAAGGTTAATGAAGAAGGCGAAATTGTACAGGATGTAATCGCTCCATCTTATGGACTTGAAGGTCCAGAGAAGATTGAATCAAACATGCTAGACCTTATTAAACAGTTTGATCTATCTGATGTTGCTGGCATTGGTATGGCTATTCCTGGCCCGGTTGATGGTGTAACAAATCTTATTACACAGGCAACTAATATTCCTGGATGTGCTGGTTATCCATTTGCACAAAACATGGAAAAAGCTACTGGTGTTAAGGTATACCTAGATAATGATGCTAATGCAGCTGGTTTAGCTGAAGCAGTACTAGGCGCTGGTAAGGGACATAAGATTGTTTATTACTTAACTCATTCTACAGGCATTGGTGCAGGCTTTATCATTGACGGTAAGATTGTTCAGGGCCATAAAGGATACTGTGGTGAAGTTGCAAACATTATCGTTGATCCTAGCGCTAAACAGTTTGAAGCTTATGCAGGCTTAAATAAAGGCGGATTAGAGTCATTATGTTCTGGTAGAGCTCTAGGTCTATTTGGTAATGAACTGATTGGTGAAGAAGTACAGGGTGGATCTGATGTATTCAAGCTTGCTAAGGAAGGCAATGAAATCGCATTAGATCTTATTGATAAGATGTGCAAGTATATGGCTATGGCTATATCTGATATTTACTCAATTGTTGCTCCAGACTGTATCGTTATTGGTGGTGGTGTAACTCATTCAAGTGACATGTATTTTGATAAGATGATTGAATACTTGAATGGCATGATTGCAGATTCAATGAAGGATGTTCCTGTTAAGAAGGCAGAACTAAAAGAACCAGGTGTTTTAGGTGCTGCTATGATTGCTAGAAGCCGTTGTGAATAATGAACTATAACGAACTTAAAGAATATATAAACAATAATATCGCTGAAAAAGAAAGGTACTTATCTTTATTAGATAAGGCCTTTGCTTTATATGGCGATGGAGACTATCACTTTATTTCTTCACCTGGTCGTACAGAAATAGGTGGTAATCATACAGATCATCAGCATGGTCATGTTTTAGCTGCTTCATTAGATATCGATAATGTCTGTGTTGTTAAGAAAAATGATGAGAATATCTGTCGTTTCAAGGATGATTTATTTGATGCGGTAAACGTAAATTTAGATAATTTAGAAGTTAATAAGGATGAATATGATACTTCAGAATCATTAATCATAGGTATCGCAAATCGCTTTAAGGAAGATGCTTATACAATTGGCGGTTTTGACTGCTATTGTAATTCTAAAGTCCTTGTTGGTTCTGGCATTTCATCAAGCGCATGCTTTGAAGTAATGATTGCTGAAGTATTCAATTATCTTTATAACGATGACAGATTAAATGCTGTAGATCGTGCAATCTATTCTCAATATGCTGAAAATATCTATTTTGGTAAACCAAGTGGACTAATGGACCAGATGGCTATATCAGTAGGTGGATTTGTAGCGATTGATTTTAAGGATCCTAATAATCCTGTTATTGAAAATTATGACTTTAATTTTGAAGATTATGGTTATAAGCTTCTGTTAATCAATACTAAGGGAAGTCATGCCGATTTATCACATGAATATGCTGCTATTCCTAATGAAATTAAGGAAGTAAGCAAATACCTTGGTGTTGAAGTGCTGGCTGATACAAATAAACAAGCCCTAATTGATAATCTTAAAGAAATAAGAGAAGCCACAAATAATGACCGTGGTATATTGAGATCTCTACATTTCTTCAGAGAAGATGAAAGAGCAGTAGCTGAGAAAAATGCTGTAAAAGAAAAAGATATTAATAAACTATTAAGTATAATCAGAGGTTCAGGACATTCAAGCTATATGTACCTGCAGAATGTTTATCCTGCATCTAGACCTGAAAGCCAGTCTTTAGCCATTGCTTTAGCTTTAAGTGCTGATTTTATTGGGGATGATGGTGCTTATAGAGTACATGGTGGCGGTTTTGATGGTACTATTCAAGTTATTGTTCCATTAGATAAACTAGATGATTATAAGAAACTTATGTCTTCTATATTTGGTGAAGATTCAATTATGGAAGTTAAAGTAAGAGCTGATGGAGCTAAAGCTATTATTTAGGAGAGTATATTATGTTTAAACCTACAAAAGAACAAATTCAAGAGTATGCAAAACTTGCGGTTGAAATGGGTGTAAATGTTCAGAAAGGACAGATGCTAGAAATCAATGCAAGCATTGAAGCATACGAACTTGTAAGAGAATGCGTAAAAGTTGCTTATGAAAAAGGCGCATCTTATGTTGATATTAAGTATCTTGATGATACGATTAGAAAACTTGATGTCACATATCAAGATATTGAAACACTATGTAACATACCACAATGGGCATTAGATAAGACACAATGGAGTATTGATAATAATTACTGCCGTTTAATGATTGCGGGTGGTGACCCAGATCTACTCGCTGATGTAGATCCTGAAAAGATTCAAAAATGGTCGCTATCTAGAATGAAAGCTATGAAGCCATATCAGTATTATTCAATGAATAATCTTGGACAATGGTCTATTCTTGCTTATCCTAATCTTGCCTGGGCTCATAAGGTATTCCCAGACATCGAAGATGATGATGAAGCTATGTATAAGTTATGGGATGCTATTTTAATGACATCTAGAGTTGAAATAGGTAAGACTGTTGATAACTGGAACTTGCATAATGCTGAAGTTAGAAAACATTGTGCAAAGATGAATGAGTTTAACTTCAAATCTCTACATTTCAAGAATAGTCTTGGAACTGATTTAACAGTTGGTTTAATCAAAGACCATATCTGGGAAGGTGGATGTGATATGTCTAGGGGTGAATATAAGGTTGAATTCAATCCTAATATTCCTACAGAAGAAGTATTCACTATGCCTGATAGATATCATATTGATGGTACTGTTTATTCAACTAAACCATTAAGCCATAATGGCAAGATTATTTCAGCATTCAATCTGACATTTAAAGATGGTGTTGTTGTTGAATATGATGCAAAAGATAATCTTGAAACATTAAAGAATCTATTAGAAACTGATGAGGGATCTAAATCATTAGGTGAAGTAGCTCTAATTAGTTATGATAGTCCTATAAGTAATAGTAATATTCTTTTCTATAACACTTTATTTGATGAGAATGCTTCTTGTCACTTAGCACTTGGTGCTTGCTATCCAACCAATGTTAAAGGTGGAAGTGAATTAAGTGAAGAAGAATTATATGAAAAGGGTGGTAATAACTCTATGAATCACTGTGATTTCATGTTTGGCAGTGCTGATATGTCAGTTACTGGTTTAACTTATGATGGCCAAGAAATAACAGTATTTGAAAACGGTAATTTTGTTTTTTAAAACATATTTGATAGAATATATCTCATATGAAAGGAAGTGAATGTACTTTGGCAGATAGTCCTTGCCCGAGTAACCTGTATAATCACTACGCACCTTCAGATTGGAGGTGCTTTTAATGGAAAATAATACAATATTATTCATTCTAGTTATACTAGTTTTTTGTTATTCATTTTTCAGTGCCACAGAGACTTCTTTCTCATCTTTAAACAAGATTAGAATTAAAGCACTGGCTAATACAGGCGATAATAGGGCACAAAAAACTTTTGATTTATCCGAAGATTTCAGTAAACTACTAACAACTATCCTGATAGGTAATACTATCGTTAATGTTGTATCAGCTTCATTAGCTACAGTTCTGTTTACTAATATCTTCAAAAACAATGGTGTAGCAATCTCATCTGTTGTTATGACTCTAGTAATTATGATAATTGGAGAGATTATTCCTAAGAATATTGCTAAACACATGCCTGAAAAGTTTGCGTTGGCAGTAACACCAATCATGAGAATACTGGTATTCATATTCTCTCCATTAACCTATGTCTTTAATAAGCTTGATGAGTCATTCTCTAAACTGTTTAAAGACGAATCTGATTCATATTCTTCAGAAGAGTTCCTAACATTAGTGGAAGAAGCTAATGATGATGGAGAAATAGAAGACCATGAAGCAGATCTTATTTCAAACGCAATCGAATTTGATGACTTGGATGTTGGTGAAATTCTAACTCCGAGAGTTGATTTAGTTGCGATTGATATTGATGAAGACACAGATAAGAAGATTGAGAAGATGTATCGTGATTCTGGATATTCTAGATTACCGGTATATGAAGGTTCTCTAGACAATATTATCGGTGTACTTCATGAGAAAGATTTTTATTACTACTTATTGCATAAGAATAGTAAATCAAATCTTAGAAAGATACTTACACCTGCAATTTATACTCAACCTCAGGTTAAAATTTCATCACTACTTAAGCAATTCCAGTCTTCTAAGTCTCATTTGGCAATTGTTGCGGATGAATATGGTGGTACTGAAGGCGTCATTACGATGGAAGACATATTAGAGGAACTAGTAGGTGAAATTTATGATGAACATGATGAAGTAATTGAATACTATAAGCAGATTGATGAAAATACTTATATCATCAAGGCTGACCTCGATATTGAAGATCTATTTGAACACTTTGAGATAGAGTGTGATGAAGAATATGAATTCAATACTACTTCAGCTTGGGTAATTGATAAATTTGATAAGATACCTAAAAAAGGGGACAATTTCAACTTTATGAACATGCATATAGAAGTAACTAAAGCAGATTCAAAGAAAGTCAATGAAATAAAGATTAC
>R27__coassemble_2095_pt1 | contig 8179 bp, 10 predicted proteins | sample R27__metabat2_high_PE_052 | metagenome-assembled genome bin R27 | reverse complement strand
TGACAAGTAGCGAGAAGTTAATCGCAGTTTTAAAGTATCTAGTATTATTCCTTGGCGGCATAATCATGTTTATGCCATTTGCCTGGATGATATTTTCAGCATTCAAATCTGAAAAGGAACTGATTGCTTTTGAATCACTGGTACCAAAGGTATGGGTATTTGATAATTTTGAGAAGGCTTGGAGCATTGCCCCATTCACAAAGTATTTCTTCAACAGTGTCTTTGTTACGATAGTATGTGTTGCATGCACAATGTTTGTCACAATCCTTGGTGCATACGGTTTCTCAAAAATCAAATTCCCTGGAAGAGATCTTATTTTCTCAATTCTGGTAAGTTTGATGATGATTCCATATGAACTGCTGATGATTACTAACTATACAACTGTACTTGATATCGGTTTATACGGAACAATCTGGGCTTTGATTATTCCATTTACCAGTTCCATATTCTATACATACATCTTAAGAAACTTCTTCTTGAGCGTTCCTGATTCTCTGTATCAGTCTGCCAGAATCGATGGGGCAAGTGACTGGGAATATTTATGGGAGGTTATGGTTCCTATTGCTAAGCCATCTCTGGTTACTATCGGACTACTAGATGCTATTACATGCTGGAACTCATTTACCTGGACAATGCTGATGTCCAGTACCAACCAGGCAATCAGAACTCTTCCTTACGGATTGACAGCATTTACATCAGAGGCTGGTGTTCACTATAACCTATGGATGGCTGGTGCATCTATTGTTGTTATACCTATGATTATATTGTTCCTATTCTGCAGAAAGAGTATCATCACCGGTGTTTCTAGAGGCGGTTTAAAAGGATAATGGCTATTGTAGATTTACATATACTTAATCATGCGGATTATGGCGCATCATTCAGACCCGATTTTGAAGATCCGGGTTTTTCTAAGTTTTATGCTGCTATCGAATCAGTAAGAAAAAATGATCCTGAACATACATTGCTTTTAGATGCAGGAGACAACTTCAAATCAAAACTGTGGGATGATAATGTCCAGGAAGGAATCATCAGATTAAAGACTGATGTCTATAATTATGGCAATCATGATTTTGACTGGGGTAAGGATCATCTTGAACTTCATACTTCATATCTGAAGGATAAGGTTCATGTGGTATGTGCCAATGTTATAGAAAAAGAAACCGGTAATTTTGTAAAGGGCGCAAAACCTTATGTTGTTTTTGATAAAGGCGGAATAAGATATGGTGTACTAGGTCTGATTACCGAATACACACCATATATGGTTACAACAAAATCTTTTTTACCTTATAAGGTAATTGATTCTGTAAGCTGTGCCAGAAAATACATTCCTGAAATGAGAAAAGAAGGGGCAGAGATAATTATTGTCTTAACTCACTTCCCGTTCTATTTCACTGAAAACAGTCAGTCAGGAGAACTGATTGAAGTATTAGATCAGATAACAGATTTGCATCCTGATGTAATGATTGGTGGTCATATTCCTGGTGATTATGCCAGAGTATATAAAGACTGTATTGTTACTAAGGGCGGTTTTGCGGGTAAGAGTCTATTGGACGGAATTATTCAGTTTGATACTGAAACCAGACAGATTGTTTCCAAAGATGCAAGAGTAATTGATGTATTCAATGGTGAATTTGAAAATGATGAAAAGATTGATGAATGGGTAAATTCAGTAATAGAACCGTACAGTTATTATTTCAATGAGGTAATAGCTGAAGCTCCTGAGGACATCAATGCCAGACTTGATTTTGAATCAGAACTTGGTGACCTATATGCAGATATTCTGATGGAGAAGTATCATACTGATTTTGTCTACTTCAACAATACTTCAATGGGATATAAACTGAATAAAGGTCCATTAGCCAGAGTTGATGTTGAGAACATAACCGGTTTTGATGATCCTATATATCAGAGCGTTTATACAGGAAAACAGATCTGGGACTTATTTGAAAGAGTTCATGATCCTGATGTATTCGGAAATAACGGAAACATCTCATTTGCGGGATTTGTGGTAAGTATGGATCATACCAAACCAAAAGACCACAAAGTTATTTCTATTAAGGATATGAATGGAAATGACATTGATTTTAATAAGAACTATACAGTTACCACAAGTGAATATATGTCTTCCGGTGGTAATGGTACTTATCCGATTGCCAATCAGGTGAAATGGACACAGACTCAAGATACCATGTATCCGGTGCTGATTGATTATTTCATCAGACATAAGATAATCAGAAAACCAAAACTTGGCAGATATCCATTTATTGGTAAACCTGAAAACGATAATAGTCCATATTAAAAACAGACATCCTACGAGTGTAGGATGTTTTTAATACTATGTCATTTTGTATAATAAAGGCAGAGGATAAATTATATGAAAAACAAAAAGAATTTGATTGTATTACTTATCTGTCTGTTTGTTACATTTGGAAGTTTATTTGTTGCCAATGGTATCCAGACAGGATGGGGTGATATCAAAGTAAGCATGGAAAGCTTTGAAATGGATTACACTGCTTTAGATGGTAGCACCCAGACAGGAACAATAACTTATAAGCTATATGTTCCAAAAGGTGTAGATGCCAATAATAAGGCACCTGCAGTGCTGATGCTTCATGGCTATCAGAATGACCATGAGACAGATGACGCATACTGTATCGAACTTGCCAGAAGAGGCGTAGTTGTCATGGCTATTGATGAATATGGCCATGGCGGAAGTACTATCTCAATGGTTAACAGAGGTTATGTAAATCATAAGGTTACTGTTAACTATGGTACTGATTCTAAAGAAGAAGGAACTTATAAGTCAATTTCTGGACAGACCAGATACAAGATACTTATGAACTTCTCTAACTTATCATTCTTTAATGATATTTATACTAAAGATGAAGATGGCAATGAAATCTATGATTCATCAATGGGTGGTATTGCTGCATATAAAGTATTAAGTGAATTTGATTATGTTGATAATAAGAACATGGCTGTTTCAGGTCACTCAATGGGTACCTGGGCTAGCTGGAGTGTTACTGCTGCATATTCAGGAACTGCAATTGAGCCAAAAGCTACTATCTTACAGGCTGGTGAATTATTTACTGCTGATGCATATGATGCAGATAAGATTCACTTCAATAATGTATTATTACTTACTTCAAAATATGATGAATTCAATTACTTCAGAGATTACTCAAAGAAGACTGTTGATGATTCTGTAATTAAGAATGATTTATCAAAAGAATTCTTAGGAACTAATGATCCTGAATGGAATACTACATATGGTTCATTTGCTGATGGCAGCGCTAGAAGAAGACAACTATTAATCACTAACCACAGATTAGCAACTCATGATCATACAGCACTTGCTGTAGCGATTGACTGGTTTACAAATGCTATTGGAATTAAAACTAATCTAGTAAATACTGACCATGTTTATATGGGCAAGGAAGTATTAGTATTACTTGCAACATTCAGCGCAATTGTTTCTATGATTGCTTTAATGAATATTCTGCTTGAAACAGAATTCTTCAAGGAATTAGCTCATCCAGAATTCAATGAACTTAGAGAATCAAGAAAGGGTATGAAGTACTGGAAGGGCGCTATCATCACAATGCTGATTGCCTTTATCACTTATCCTTTCTGCACACAGTTAGGACATGGCTTATTCCCACTTCCTGATACAACAGTATTCAGAATGACAATCGGTGATGGATTCTTCTCATGGTATCTGATTCTGATTGTTATCATGGTTATTACTACTTTAGTTTCTGTAAGATCTAGCAAGAAGAAAGGTATTGAAGTAACTTATCTTGATTTAGGTCTTGCGGGAAAAGATAACAATAAGCATATTGATTTCAAATTATTACTTAAAGGTTTATTACTTGCGTTATGCATGGTTGCATATATGTATGTTCAATGTGTATTAGCTGAAAAGCTATTCATGTTGGACTTCAGATTCATATGGCCTTTCTTCAAGGGATTCAATGCAACAAGATTTGGACAATTCTTTGTATACCTACCAATCTTCTTAGTTTTCTTCTTATTGAACAATTCAAAGATCTTCGCACAGAATCAGCCATATGGAACTTGTGTTAAAGGTTTCAAGGGATTCATGACTTGCTGGTACAAGAATGCATTATGCATGATTGGTGGTGTATTATTAATGATCGTCTTAGAATACACTCCATTCTTCATGGGCTTTGGACCTGGTGCTGACTTATTATTCGGTTCAACATTCGGTGGTCCATTCATGTCACTAATGATTGTCTTTGTACCACAGGTATTAGTATTCTCACTTCTATGTACTTATATTTACAGAAAGACCGGAAGTGTTTATACAGGCGCATTCCTAGTTGCAATGCTGGCATGCTGGATTGTAACAGGCGGTTCTGCTTTGCTATAAATAAAAGATTAATAGTACAACACTAATAGAGTTTATTGCATATTAATTTATTTGAAGTAAGCAGGAGGATATTTATGAAAAGAGGTAAAAAGGGTTTTACTTTAGCTGAACTATTAGTAGTTGTAGCTATTATCGCTGTATTAATCGCTATCGCTATTCCAGTATTTTCACATCAGCTAGAAAAAGCTAGAGAAACAACAGATATTGCCAATATTCGTGCTGCATATGCACAAGCTATGGTTAACTATATATCTGATGAAACAAGAGGCCATGCTGTTAAGGTTGAAATGACTCAGAAAGAGCCTGGATTCAAATACGCTAAAGAAGCTGCAGCATCATTGAGTGGCTTATTCTACGATGAAGTTGCAGCAAGAGACTATATTTCTGAGATATCAGTTGCAGTAAATGGTGATCCAGTTTATATCTGGTATGATGGAAGAATCTATGCAGATCGTACAGGGCCTGGATTTTAAAAAATAGTAAATTTACTAAAGCCTTATCAGATGCGATAAGGCTTTTATTTTGTATTAGTAGAAAAAAACAGAATTATGTAGAAATAATGAAATAATAATATAATTTTTATAAGGGAGATTTTGATTATGAAGAAAGTTATTATTGTGTTATTGTCACTTCTTTGCCTGGTTGCTTGTTCTGGAACAAAGACAGATGGTGAAAAAGGAACTGAGATTAAAGAAAATGATAAAGGCGAGAAGGTTTTACCAATCGCAATGCTACAGTCATATGTTGAAACTGTTGAAGTAACAACAGATAACTGGAAGGATTATTTCATGGCTAAGGAAGGTGAGACAGTATTCGGTGATGGTTCTGTTTACTATGATCTGGATATTGTATCTAAGGAGAACTGCTTCGATTATGATGTTTATATGAAACTTCATGACAATGTTAATGATGAGGATATCATATTCGATAATGGCTATAACGTTAATAAGGGTAATAAGGAAGATCCATATACTTACTATGGCGATAAGAAAGGTGATTTCGTAGAGTTCGTCTTTGAAAACTTCGATTGCACTGAGGCAAATGGTATTGTCTACAAGGCAAGTATTCCTGAAGAATACATCTATTGCGATGATGAAGATGAAGGTAATTATGTAAATTTCTATTACATTGATGAAGATGGTAATGAATGGCCATGCACAACTTCTATTATCAGTGGTTATGATTTTAACTACATAATGGAAGGTTACAATTTCGGTTAATATTTAGGCATCCGTTTTCGGATGCTTTAATTTATAAGGAGAATGAATATGACTAAATTTAATGATAAGGATTTAGAAAGAGTTGCTGGTGGTTTATATGAGGATGTTGTTGCCAAGTATCAGGTAACTCGTGCTACAGATTTAATGGATTTAGAAACTGGAGAAGTAACTGGTTTCCTAATTAAAAGAGACAAGATTACTGAAGCTGAATACTTCACAAAAGATGGTGTTAAGTATGCCAAGGTTAAACTTAACAACTGTAAGAACTTTGTAGGATATGTAGAAGCAAAGTATCTGGTAGAACTATAAAATTTATCGTAAAGATAAGTAAGCATCTTGATATAATAAAGGTATAAATACAAGGAGAAAATAATATGGCATTTTTAGATGATTTGAAGAAGAACGCTAAGACATTAGCTGATCAGGCAACTGAAAAGGGCAAGGATTTAGTTGATAAGGGTAAGGATACCCTTGAGATTTCAAAGCTGAATGCACAGATTGGCGATGAAACAAAGAAAATCACTGAATTCAAGGTTGCATTAGGTGAAATCGTTTGGAACAAATTCGCTGCTGGTGAATTAACAAATGAAGATGCAAAAGCAATCTGTGATAAGATTGTTGAATGCAATGAAGTAATTAAAGGTATTGAAGCTCAGATTGAAGCTATCAAGAATAAAGTTGCTGAATAGTTTAATTATTGGGAGGGGATAAAAATGAAATTAAACGCACCAACAAGAGTAGTATTTTATGTTTCTTTAGCATTAGCTGTAGCAAGCTTAATTTTCCAGTTTGCAGTTACTGCAGTTCCTGGATATTTTGTTGCATTAGCAGCATATATTGTATTAGCTGCTGCTTGTGTATTAAAGAATTTCTAATCTAAAAAAACAAACAGACAGAAGAAAAGAGGTTTTATAACCTCTTTTTTCTATTCCTTTGATTCGATATAATCAGGTGTTTTTCTTTTAATGAAATCTAATACTGATTCAGCTTTATCATTGAAGCAGTCGCATGACAGATAAACAGGTTGCGATTTTTTGACTTCAATGACAAACAGGTCCTTGTGTATTACAACTTTCTCTACCTGATTGTAGGAGATACTTATTAATTGTCCAATACTGTTTTTACAATGTATTCCTTTTTTACTTATTTCGGCAGATACATAGACTGTTTCACCATTGCTTTCCTTCTGGATTTCTTTATATCCATAGTTTGCCATGATATATGGCAGTAAAAAGAATACGAACGGGAATACGATAAAACCAAAGCCTAAAGCAATCCAGGCATCAACAGATTTAGGATTGTAGTTTAGTGTAGTTGCACCATAATAGCAGACAGCTATTATTGAAATAGAATCTAACAATTGATTTCATGTTTATGAGACTTTGTATGCACCAATCTTCTTATAGAACTGTTTAGAGTATTCAGTTTTATTTTTGTATACGATATCTGACATATTATTTTCCTTCCACAATCATTAGACAATGTTCCGCAATTTTGTAGCACATTTCTTTTGCTTCTGTTTCATTAATTCTAGACTCTGGAGAAATCCAGGCATTGAATATGATGAAGATGGAATTTACGAAACCCTTAAAGTATAACCTGAATACTTCCTTGTCGATTTTAGGAATGCTATTCTTAACGTTTTCATAAATGATACTAGAGAATCCTGAACCCTGCATCCAAAAGACATCGTATATAGGACTCTTTGACATATTAACAAATAACTGTTTGTTCTGATTTACCACAAAGAAGATATCATCAATGAATTCTTTGGAAAACAGTTCGCTAGCATTTGTCTTACTGGCGAATTTTCCCATGTTTTTAAACATATTAGCTCTGAAACTGTGACCTAATTCCTCAATATTGTTGTAGTGCAGATAAAAGGTCTTGCGGTCGATGTTTGCTTCTCTGGCAATATTAGAAACCGTCAGATCCTTATCCCTCATAATCAGATTATAGAATGCCTGCATTATTGCTTCTTCAGACTTCTGATAGCGACGATCGTTATTACTCATAATGTCCAAAAATGTGGATTAATCAACACAATTGAAATTGCTGTTGTTAATCGTTCTCCTTGTTCATATTATAATACACATATGTAGAATAATATAGTTTCCAATAATATTGATAATGCTTTAATCATTTTAGATTAGTGATTATGGAGGGAACAGTAATGAATGATAATACCGATATGGAGATGGTCTCAATGGCCATTATCGCAAATTCAGGAGAAGGAAGACGTCTTTCTTTTGAAGCACTTAGACAGGCAAGAGACAAGAATTTTGAAAAAGCTGATGAACTGATTAAACAGGCTGAAGGCTATATTAATGAGGTTCATAAGGTTCAGATGGATCTGCTTGTTAAGGAAGCAAATGGTGAAAAACAGGAATTAGGAATTCTGCTTATTCATGCTCAGGATCATTTCATGACAAGTCTTTTAGCATATGATTTGATTTGCGAAATGATTGAGATATTAAAAGAAAAATAGGGGGTAATTATGAAAATTCTATTAGTATGTGCAGGTGGTTTTTCAACTTCATTTTTGATGAAGAAAATGAGAGAGTAC
>R27__coassemble_2080_pt1 | contig 8214 bp, 8 predicted proteins | sample R27__metabat2_high_PE_052 | metagenome-assembled genome bin R27 | reverse complement strand
GAGATTGCTAAAGATATAAGTGATAATTTCTTCACTGAATATGAAAAACATCTTGAAGAAAGTAAACCAGGAAGTAATGGACTATTACTATTAGATTACTTTTTAGGTAATAAACAGCCTTACTATGATAATGAAGTTAAAGGTATGATTTATGGATTAACTCCACAGTCAAAACTATCTGATATATACAGATGCATCTTAGAAGGAATCTGTTTTGGTACAAGAAATCTGATTGAACAATACAGAAGCAGTGGTTTTGAAGTAAATGAAATCAATATGTCTGGTGGCACATGCAACTCTAAAGTATTCACACAGATTATGGCTGATGTCTGCAATGTCACAATCAATATTCCATCAGATAAAAGATCAGTTGCCTTAGGCTGCGCTATTGCCTGCAGTAAGGCTTGCAATATCTATCCAACACTACAAGATGGTGTAAAGAATATGGTTAGATATAAAGAAAGTATTACACCAATAAAAGAGAATGTGCAGTTCTACGATAAACTATTTAATAAATATCTTGAACTTTATCCATTACTAAAAGACTGGATGCATGAATTCAACAAAATAAACTAAAGAGTGGTTACCCACTCTTTTCTATTTCTTTAAGTATGCGTTGTATAAGTTATTCTTTGATACTTTATACTTTTCGCTTATTTCACTTACTGCCTGTTTAGTCTTGTATCCGTTTTTAACCAAGGCACCAACCTGCTTAATAAGTTCATCTTGAGATACTTCAGTATCTACCTTTTTGTATCCTTCTACTAGTACTACTATCTCACCTTTAACTTCTTCTAGTTGTGCTAGTTCACTTAAACTTCCTCTGATGTATTCTTCATGAACTTTAGTTAATTCTCTAGCGACAACAGCTTTTCTATCACCTAATACTTCTAACATCAGTTTAAGTGTCTTAGTGATACGATGTGGTGCCTCATAGAAGATGATTGTATAAGGGAACTCCTTTAATTCTTCAAGTTCTTTTTTTGCTTGAGACTGCTTAGAGTTTAAGAAACCATAAAACATATAATGATTTGTTTCTAGACCTGATGCAACTAATGCATTTAATCCAGCACTTGGTCCAGAGATTGTCTGGATATTAAATCCTTCTTCAATTACCTTGTTTACTAATATGTATCCAGGATCGGATATTAATGGATATCCAGCATCAGATATCAGTGCAACATCTTCACCGTTTCTTAATAGTTCAATAATCCCTTTAGTGGAGTTTTCTTCGTTGAAGTTGTGATAAGTAATAAGTTTTGTATGAATATCAAAATGAGACATCAGTTTGATTGAATTTCTTGTGTCTTCACAGGCAATCACTGATACACTCTTTAAAACATCCAGGGTTCTGGATGATACTTCACTTAGATTTCCAATTGGGGTTGCCACTAAAAAAAGTGTGGCTTTATTCTTGCTCAACACTTTCTTCCTCTACTGTTACTTCTTCTTTTACAACTTTCTGATATTTGCCATGTTTAACTAGATCATCAAGAGAAATAAAGATTGCGTGTTCAGGATTCTCCAGTTTACATGTCTTAGCAATTATATTCATGGAAGTGATGCGGAATCTTTCACCTTCATATTCCACAAAGCTGTTCATCTTTGGTAGGTCTTTTCTTAAGTCTTTGTATGCTTCATCTTCATACTTTAAGCAGCACATCAGGTTGCCACACTGTCCAGATAATTTCTGAACATTAAGTGCCAATAACTGATTCTTAGCCATATTGATAGAGATTCTGTCAAAATCACCTAAGAATTTAGCACAGCATAGTTCTCTGCCACATACACCAATTCCTGATACCATCTTAGCTTTATCTCTAGTTCCAACCTGTCTTAAATCAATGCGGCAATGGAAGATAGATGCTAGGACTTTTAGCAGTTCTCTGAAGTCTACTCTATCATCTGCCAAATAGATAAAAGTGATCTTAGTTCTATCTAAGGTGTATTCTGCAGAGATGATATTCATACCTAAATTCAGATTGTCTGATTCTTCCTGACAGATCTGCTTAGCTTGCACAGCATCTTCTTTGTTTCTTTCAAACTGCTGTTCATCTTCTTTAGTTGCTTTTCTGATGATTTCCTTAATCTCAAATTCAATATTAGGTTTATCAAATGGATCAGATACGATTTTTGCGTATTCCAAACCACGTTGTGTTTCCACAACTACAGCATCATCAGCTTTTAATGTATGATCAGTTGTTGAGAAAGTATATGTTTTATTTGTAGTCTCAAACCTTACTGAAACGTATTTTAATTCTTCCATACTAGATATATGATATTATTTCGTAGCTTATAGAGTCAAACAAGAGATTCCTTTGTGCATTGAGTAAAACCTTGTCATTTGCGTTAGTAAATATCTCAAATAATTTAGTGATATTATACTTTCTTAATTCATCTAAATAGGTGTTGTATTGTTCATCTTCAATACGCACATTTGCGATACAATCTTCAATCATTTTAATCATGATATTCAGATAATAATCGCAACATACTTTAAAATCATCTCTGTCTTTAAATGATGTATAGAATTCTCTAGAGAATAAGACAGGAATATATTCCTTATTATTTAGATTCTCAATTGTATTGTATACATATTCCTTGGCAGTTAGATAATGAGGATCATTTAAATCAAATTGTGCATCATATGTATGAAGTATGTTTGTGAGTAAATATGCATCTACATAATCAAAACCGTTATTCATGTATTCATCAATCAGATATGAGAAGTCTCTTGTAAGGAATGGAATATCCTGACATCTAGAAACGATGGTTGGAAGAAGATCGTCCTTATTATCACTGATCAGTATTCCATAGGTATTTGAATTACTTGGTTCTTCCATAAACTTAAGAATCATGTTTAATACCTTAGTACTTGAGTTATTGATATTAGCTAAGATATAAACCTTCTTACCACTGGCTTCTAATGATGTACGTGAGAATTCATCAAGGATTCTTTCAACATGGTCTTTCTTGATTGTCTCTGCATAACCATCAACATATATTACATCAAAGTATTCATTGTTTCTGATTCTTCTACATGTATCACACTGCTCACAGGCAAAGTCATTATTTCCTTCAATAATTGACTGAGCTAATAGATATGCAGTTTCAATCTTTAATGGACTGTATTCACCAGAAAATAAGTAGCACTGCGCTACTTTATTATTCTTTAGACAATTGTTTAAACTTCTGTAAGCAATTGGCTCTTTATTCTTTAATTCATCTTTAACCATTGATTTTATTAATAATGATATCTAATGTATCCTGGATTACTTTTTCTAGGTCCTGTGATGCATCAACAATATCAATACGATTTTTGAATCGGTTTAATACTTCCTTATAACCTGCAGACACACGATGATGGAAATCAATTGATTCCTGATCAAGTCTGTCTTTAAAGTCTCTGTCTTTTAATCTGCTTAAGCCTACTGCTTCATCGACATCCAGATAGATAGTCAAATCTGGGAAGGTATTATCAATCGCAAACAGATTGATACTTAACACCTCGTCAAAACCTAATTGTCTGCCAAAGCCCTGATATGCTAGTGATGAGTCCACAAATCTTTCGCATATGACAATCTTACCCTGTTCAACAGCTGGCAGTACCTTTTCAACTAAGTGCTGTCTTCTGCTTGCGGCATACAGCAAAGCTTCAGTCTTTCCATCCATAGCAGTATTCTTTGGATCTAGGATGACATTTCTGATCTGTTCAGCTATTTCAATACCACCAGGTTCTCTGGTATGTACAACTTCATATCCTGAATCTGTAAGTCTTTTGCAGACTTCAGAAGCAACAGTAGTTTTTCCTGAACCATCAGGTCCTTCAAGTGTAATAAATAAGCCCTTCATTAGTTAAGTTTCTCCGGATTTGGTTTAAATGTCATATCAATCGCATCCATAATCTGCTTCTTGATTGTTTCATATTCTTCATATGTCAGCTGGATGTCTTTGGGATTTGCAACCTTTACAATTGGTCTGTTGTCTTTGTCGTTGATGATGTCAATGAACTCTTCAACCTCATCATACATTTCAATAGGCATGATGGCGTATTTTGAGATTCCATTCTCATCTACGAATAAAACATTATCTTCTAGAGAATCCAGTTTGTCTTTGATGTTTTGTAGTTCTTTTATATCTAAATTCATACTTTTATTATAACCCTATCCAATTATTCCTTCTAAATACATCCTCTCAACTAAACAGATCGTTTTTGAGTCTGTAATTACATTATCTTTAATCATCTTTTTGATTTCTTCAATGGTATACTTTTCAATCTCCATATACTCATCAAAATCAAAGTTTTGACCAATCTTCTCATCTACTTCACCATAGTAGAGATAGATTCTTTCACTTGAATATCCGCATGTAGGGATAATATGTCCAAGCTTTTTGATATTCTTGCAGGTATAGCCTGTCTCTTCCTCGCATTCCCTTAGAATTGCCTTATCAGGCTCCTCACCTTTTTCAATCTTACCGGCAGGAAATTCTAGTAATGTCTCATTTGGCACATATCTGTATTGTCTTACCATAAAGAAGTAATCACCATCACGTAGTCCTATACAAACTCCACCATTATGATAAACAGCTTCACGATATGAGATGTTGCCGTTCTCACACTCTACGGTGTCTTTTGTGACGTGAATTACTTTGCCGCTATATATTTCTTCTGATTTGATTTTCTTTTCCATAACTTAAAATATATGGCTCCTCTAGGAGCCAATGATTAATTACTTGAAGGTAAGTAGAATACCTTTTCATCACCCTTAGAGAACATGTATTCTCCTCTGGCGTATGTCTGAACATAATCGGGATCTTCGAGTTTTTCTTTTGTGGAGATTAGAGATGCATTCTCATCCTTTAAAGCCTGCAGCTCTTCTTCTACAAGTGCAGCCTGTTTCTGTAATGAGAACATTGTATACAGCTGCTTAGCTACATTAGAAAAGATAGCGATTGCCGCAACAATCAGCACGATTGAGATAATTTTTGTAATGGCAGCTTTACGTCTGCTTTTCTTCTTTTTAGCCATGTATTAATTATACAAAATACTAATCTTTCTCTTCAATTTCTTGCTTTTCTTCTTGCAAAAGCTCATACATCTCAAAAGCCTCAGCCTTGCTGGCAGACTCTCTTACTTCCCTAACTCTTACTTTAATAGTTCTATGACCAAAACCGATGCTTATTTCATCACCGACTTTAATCTCGCTAGATGGTTTAGCTACCTTACCATTTATTAATAGTCTCTGGTTTAGTGCTAACTCCTTACCAACTTCTCTTCTTTTTAGGATTCTAGAAACTTTTAAATACTTATCAATTCTCATGTTTCTCCAACTTATCTAAATTATCTACTAATGTTAAGATCTTATCAATATTCTCTTTCTGATTATCGATGGATATCTGCAGTTTAGACATCTTATAGTTAATCACAATATCCTTACTTAATTTATTACAGTATTCAAACAACTTTAATCCATCAATATTGTCAGAATAATCTTTGGATAAGACAATTCTGAATTCACCGTTTCTATTACTGATCTTTTCTATTAGGTTTAGATTAACCAGTAATTCCAGTCGTTTCTTTTCAAATAATGCTTCAACCTGTTTTGGAAGTTTTCCATACTCATCAACAACCTTTAGGTAGTATGCGAATAATTCTTCCTTAGACTTGATATTATCAAGTTCATGGTACAAAGACAGTTTCTCATAGTCGTTCTCTGAGAATCCTTCAGGGATATATGAAGATAGTGGGATATTAACCTTATTCTTAATCTCTTCCTCTTCAACTTCTTCACCTTTATGAATCTTGATAGCTCTATTTAACATAGCAAGATACAAATCCAAACCGACATTTTCAATAAAGCCTGACTGTTTTTCTCCAAGCAAGTCTCCGGCACCTCTGATTGAAAGGTCACGCATCGCAATCTTATATCCTGAACCTAAGGCTGCAAATTCCTTGATTGCCTCTAAGCGTTTAATACTTGATTCCTTTAACTGCTTTCTTTCAGGAATCATCAGATATGCATAAGCAACCCTATCAGATCTGCCTACTCTGCCTTTAATCTGATATAGCTGTGCTAAACCAAAGTTCTGCGCATCTTCAATGATGATGGTATTGGCATTAGGAATATCAAGACCAGTTTCAATGATGGTTGTACAGATTAGAACGTTTATTTCATTGTTATAGAACTTATACATGACATCTTCTATTTCGTTTCTGGACATCTGTCCATGAGCTATACCAACCTTGGCATAAGGAAGTTTTTTTTCAATCTTATGAGCCAATGAATAGATAAGCTCTACATTATTAAACAGATAGAATACCTGTCCATCTCTTTCAAGTTCTCTCATGATTACTTCTTCAATCAGATTGTCGTTCTTATTTACTACATAGGTCTGAACAGGATATCTGTTGTTTGGTGGAGTATCTAGTGTAGATAGACTTCTTACCCCAATCAAAGACATCTGCAGGGTTCTAGGAATTGGCGTTGCGGATAATGATAAAACATCAATTGAATTCTTCAATTCTTTGATCTTTTCCTTATGTTCAACACCGAATCTTTGTTCCTCATCAACAATCAGTAATCCTAAGTCCTTGAACTTAACATCCTTAGATAAGATTCTGTGTGTACCAATCAAAACATCAATCTTGCCTAATTGTAAATCAGCAAGAATTTCTTTAGCCTTACTGTCTGGTACATATCTATTTAACAGTTCAACTCTGATTGGGAAGTTGTTAAATCTTTTCTTGAAGGTATCGTAGTGCTGCAAAGACAAAACTGTTGTAGGACATAGATAGGCGGTCTGCTTATTATCGTTAGCTGCCTTAAAGGCTGCACGAATCGCAACCTCAGTCTTACCGAAACCAACATCACCACACAGTAATCTATCCATTGGTTTATCAGTTTCCATATCAGCCTTAACATCCTCAATGGCACTTATCTGATCATCAGTTAGTTCATATTCAAAAGTATCTTCAAACTCTTTCTGCATTTCACTATCTGGTGAAAACTTGAATCCGATATTGGCATCTCTGGCACTATACAAGGCAAGCAATCTTTCCGCAATATCGTTGACGCTTTCTTCAACTTTACGTTTAGTTTCCACCCATTCCTTTGAACCGAGTTTATGAAGTTTAGGTACAGCACCTTCACTAGATACATACTTTCTTACTAGACTGAACTGATTAAGTGGAACCAGTAGTTCGTCATTACCCTTATAGATAATCTTCAGATAGTCACACTCAATACCATTAATCATTCTTTTCTCAATAGCTACATACTGGCCAATACCATATGTATCGTGTACAACATAATCGCCTTTATGAAGTTCTTCATAACTAGTTAGAGTTGTAGCCTGAGCATATCTGTGCGCAAATCTTCCCTTATGTTCCTTTTTCCTGAATAACTCTTTTGCGGTATAAACACTTAAATCAAGTTCATCGATCTCAAAGCCAGAGAAAAGATAACCAACACCGATATTAATACCTTCATTAATATCCTTGGTATACATAGTGTATTTGATGTTTAGTTTAATTAGTGATTCTATAACTTCTGTAACCTGTTTATCTTCTAGGATAATCAGTTTATACTTACTGCTTTGTTTATTAAGAATACTTAAGATATAGTCTAGTGTTCCATATGGTAAATCAATCTCAGCTATCTTAGAGATTTCAGAGAATGGTGCACCCTTTATTATTCTCTGTTTAACGAGTTCCTGCGTAAAGTCTGCATAGACATAGAATCTTAATGGCAGCCTTTTCTCCTCATGCATCTCCTGAATATAGTTAACAGTCTCATCACTAAGCATCTTTAAATGAGCCTCAATCTTTTCTTCATCACTTAGATAAACAGCTGCATCATCCACATAATCCTTTAAGTGCTGATTAATAAAATACGCATAGTAGTAATACTGAGACTGACGATAGACATCGTTGTAGATATATTCAAGATTGATTTCCATCTCACCTGATAATACTTCGATATTCTTCTTTAAGTATTCCTTCTGTTCATTTGTATAGAATACATCTTTCGCAAAGATAATCTCACAGCCTTGTAGTTTATCGATTGTTCTCTGGCTGTTAATATCAAAAGTTCTAATTGAATCAATCACATCATCAAAAAATTCAATTCTTATTGGTAAATCATAATTGATACTGTATACATCAACAATATATCCTCTGCAGGCATAAGTCATAGGTGTTTCCACATGACTTAC
>R27__coassemble_2052_pt1 | contig 8301 bp, 7 predicted proteins | sample R27__metabat2_high_PE_052 | metagenome-assembled genome bin R27 | reverse complement strand
CAGTAAGAACAATAATATTGGTGATATCACAACATTAAATAGTTTATTAAACAGTTTCAATAATAAAGTACCAATTGCCCATAAAGGTATACAAATAATTGCTTTAATTGCTAAAGGAATTTTATCTGTAATTGTTTCTTTTTTTACTTCTTTATTATCGTAGTTAATGACTATTCTGTTTTTATCATTTATTTCTTCGGTTGCGATAGCATCAGAAGGTTTTAAAGTGCTGGCTGCAATTAGGCTTGCACCAGCTACTCCAACCGTAACTGAATTCATAATTTTCTTCTTCTGCTTGTCTGATAATTTCATAGAATTATTATACTATTCTAATCTGAGACATATAAAAAGTGCACCGCTTGGTGCACTTGTTTGTCTTATAGTTTGCTGTCGTCTATCTTATCAAGTTCTTCTTCCATCTTTGCGGCTACTTCTTTTAGACAGCCATCTTCAAATGGTACTTTCAGATTTGCAATCTTGACTTGCTGAACAAATGACTTTGTTCCGCCTAATGTACAGATATGTACGTAGTCATTCCATGCTTCAGGATCATTATTCAGAGTTCTTACAAAGAACTGTAATGCACATACCTGAGCTAAGGTGTAATCAATATAGTAGAAAGGTGACTGGAAGATGTGACCTTGTCTGTAGAAGAATCCGCCTTTTTCTAATACATCAAATCCGGTGTATTCAATATCAGGCTTATAGATCTTCTCTAATCTTCTCCATTCAGCTTTTCTTTCTTCTGGAGTATATTCTGGATGTTCATAAACACTATGCTGGAAGTGGTCTACTAAACAACCGTAAGGTAAGAATTCCAGACAGTCTTCAATATGGAAATATCTGTATTTATCTGCTTCATCCTTGAAGAAGTATTCAGCATATGGATGAGCGAAGAATTCCATAGACATACTATTGATTTCAGCTGTCTCCATTGTTGAGAAACACATATCAGGAATTGTGACATTCTTTAATGTCATATAAGCCTGGAATGCGTGACCTGCTTCATGAGTTAGAGTATCAACATCCTGTTGAGTGCCATTAGAGTTTGCGAAGATGAATGGTACACGATAATCAAAGATACCTGTACAATATCCACCCATTTCCTTGTTTGGTCTGGTTGGTAAATCAAATAATTCCTGTTCAACCATCATCTTGAAGAATGCGCCAGTCTCTTCTGACATGTCAGTATACATTCTAAGTGCTGCATCAACCAGTTCATCCATTGTGCCATGAGGTTTTGGATTACCAGTCTTGAATTTGTAAGATGTGTCATAGCATTCAAGTTTATCCAAACCGATTCTCTTAGCTTGTCTTTCTCTTAATTTAAGAGATAGAGGAACTATATCATTAATAACCTGGTTTCTATAGTTAGCAACCATCTCCTGGTTGTAGTCTAATCTGTTCATTCTGATGTAACCAAGCTCAATAAAGTTCTTGTAGCCAAGCTTTTTAGCCATACCGTCTCTTAGCTTAACTAACTTGTCATAGATTTCATCAAACTTAGCTTCATTATCTGCAAAGAACTTAGTATAAGCAGCATATGCGCCTTTTCTGATTTCTCTATCATCACTAGTTAGTAATGGTCCAATAGATGCTAGGTTATAAACTTCACCATTGAATTCAATCTTTGCGCTTGCTTTCAGTTTTCCGTATTCAGTAACAAGCTTATTTTCTTCCTGCATATCTTCAATGATTGCAGGAGAGAATGACTTAAGTGTAAACTCAGCAATCTTGAAATATGTTTCTGGAATATCAAGCTTATCCCTAAATGGACATTCAAGCATCAGCTTGCCCAGCTGTACTTCATAACCCTGCATTACTGGCATCGTCTGATCCCAGTAAGTGTTTTCTTTGTCATAGAATTCATCAGCGGTATTGATAGTATGTCTGATACTGCATAGGGTCTGCATACTAGACATGTGACCTCTGAATTCGTTGACAGAATTAAATGCCTTCATGAAATCATCAGGATTATCAGCACTCATCAGCGCTTTGATTCCTGCTTCATAATTCTGCTTCAAATAATCTTCACTTAGATGTTCATACTTAAATTCACTAAATCTCATAATCACTCCTTTATCAGTCGTTTAAATACGATACTGCTTATATATAAGCCAACACTACCTACAACAAAGATACTTGAACCTAAAGGATATTTCTCTTTGTTGGTGTTGCCTTGTTTTTTAACATTAACTTTAATTGGCACTGTATCCACATATACTACTTCAATCTTTTTCTTGAAGTTTTCCTTCTTCACAAGATTTCTAAATGCCTTAGCTAGTGGATCATTTTTCGTCTTATCAAGAGTTGCAAGTTTGATGTTTTCAACATCGATTCTGTTGGCGCTACCTAGTGCACAGATAATTGGGATTTTTTTCTCATCGGCTTGTTTAACAAGGATGAACTTACTTGTTAGAGTGTCGACACAGTCAACAATATAATCATATTTCCTAGTAATCTTGAATTTATCATCAATGAACTTATTGATGATTGTTACTTTACAGTCACTGATTTCTTCAAGATGCTTTTTAAGTTCATCGCATTTATTAAGACCGATATTGTTTTTATTGGTCATTAGCTGTCTGTTTAGATTTGATGAATCAATCACATCATAATCAAGAATGGTTATCTTACCCACGCCACTTCTTGCTAAACCTTCAGCAACAAATGATCCGACTCCACCGACACCACATATCAAAACGTGTTTCTTCTTGAGAGTCTTTATCGCATCTTTACCAACTAAGTATTCTAATCTGCTTAAATCCATTCTTCTATCCTTTTTAGCGCTTGCTTTGTATCGGTATACCACTCAACGTTTAACTGATTGTTGAAGAAAGTATACTGTCTTTTCGCAAAACGTCTTGAATTGGTCTTAACCATTTCAACACATTCTTCTAATGTCTTGCTTCCTTTGAAGTATTCTTCAAATTCTTTATAGCCAATAGCTTTCATACATTGATTATCAAAACCTATTCCTTTATCTAATAATGTTTTAATCTCATCAATTAATCCGTCTTCGACCATCTTATCTACACGTTTACTGATGTTGCTGTAGATTTTGTCTCTTTCATCAGTAAGACCAATAATCAGACAATCATAGATTGGCTTATGTTCCTGTTCATCTTTGATTTCGCTCATTGACTGATTGTGTTTCTCATAGATATTGATTGCTCTAAGCAGTCTTCTTCTATTGTTCACATGAATCTTCTCTAGAGCCTTTGGATCAATCTGTTTAAGTTTCTCATATAACTGCTCATTGCTTAGTTCTGGATAATCATAGTCTTCAACTTCTTCATCCATGAATTTATAGTCATAGAGACTTGCCTTAATATATAATCCTGTTCCTCCGACAATAATAGGAAGTTTGTTTCTCTTGCTTATATCATCAATGTATTCTCTACATAATGACTGAAATTCTTTTACACTATAACTTTCATCTGCTTCTTTAATATCAATCAGATGATGAACTGCAGATGCTAATTCCTCTTTACTTGCTTTACCACTTCCAATATCTAAACCCTTATAGATTTGAATTGAATCGCCGCTTATTATCTCACCATCAAAACTATTGGCACACTTGATTCCAAATGATGTTTTACCTACAGCTGTTGGTCCAACAATAACTAATACTTTTTCCATTAGTATCCACTTGTCTGATTGAATTTATTGTTTTCCTTAACATACACTTCAGTATTCTGATACTGAACCGTATCCTTATTCTTTTCATCTAATACTTTTTCAACTTTTACAAGGTTCCCTGAGAATAAAGGGTAATTATTATAGTTACCTTGTAATACCAAACCATTTGATGCTTCACCAAAATATTCTTTTGCTTGATTTCTGTCTATTACAAACTCAATAACACTGCTGTCTATTGTGTGATAGCAACCTCTTGCATCAGTATCAACATCAGCCTTCTCTTCAGCTTTAACAACAGGTAATACTACTCCTGAGTCTAAAGTGAAATAATAACGTTCACCAATCTCTCCAAAATATGAACCTAAAGCAACCGCAATGAAGTTGTCTTCATCCAAAAGGAAACCTGTCTTATCAACAGTACAGTGATTGTGCATAAACTGATACTGTCTGCTTGAAACAACAGTAGTTGCGCGATAGTCCATATAAGACTTTGTGGCATTAGATGAACATAGTTCTATCTCTTCATAAGCGAAGACCTTTTCATAATCATATAAATCTTCAATATTGAAATTACTGTCTTTTTCATCAGAAAAGAAAGTAAATCCACTATTACTTATACAAACAATAAGAATTAATAAAACATGAAACAGTTTTTTCATTAGATCTCGTTTAAGTTCTTTATAGCTTGAACATATAGTTCAACTTGTTTCTTGAATTCTTCAACACTCAATCTTTCGTTAACATCATGGATGTGATTGTCACCATCAGGGAACTCACAGCCAAATGCGATACAGTTATGTAGTTCTTTAGCGTATGTTCCACCACCGATTGCTTCCATTTTTGTTTCGTGGTCTCCTGTAACATCTTCATAAGCTTTCTTTAATGCTTTGATGAATGGTGAATTGATATCAAAGTATAAAGGATTAATTCCTTCTTCACATACTACTTCATTTTCTTCTTCACTAAGTTTATTTAATAAAGCAAAACATTTATCATATGTTGTCTTAACTGGGAAACGCATATCTAGAGTGATGGCAATATCGTTTCCGTTCTTCTTAACAATACCAAAGTTAATTGAAGTATTACTGATATCATCTTGTAGATCAAGGAAACCTATCTTTTCTCCATGTACTTCTAAAGCAAAGTTTTTATCAAACCAGTTTACAAAACTGTCATTGAAATCTGCATGATATAAAGCTTCCATCAGATATGAGAAAGCATTAACACCTAAATCAGGTGTGCTTGCGTGTGCTGATACACCATAAACAGTAACTTCTACTGTATCTTCTACTACATAATCAAATTTAATATTGTTCTCATTTAGATAAGCTTTGAATTTCTCTTCATTGAAGCTGTTAAGTGGTAGTTCACATTCAACTCTCTTACATACAGCATTTGAAACATCGCCACCCTTAATATCAATAATCTTTGTGTTGTGTCCGATTACGTTTGCGAAGACCATACCCTTTTCAGCATATATGCCTGGGAAGTTTCCATCTGGAGTAAAGCCATAATCAAAGTGACCTTCAACCTGTGCGTAATGTGCTACACATCTTGAACCTGTTTCTTCATTGCATCCTAAGATCAATCTTACTTTCTTAGTTAATGGATAATTTTCATCTAATAGATACTTCAATGCATACATACTAGCAACAGCTGCACCCTTATCATCAGATACGCCTCTACCAAATAAGTAGCCATCTTTTTCAACCATTTCAAAAGGATTGCTATCCCAGCCATCGCCAGCTGGAACAATATCCAAGTGTGCAACAACACCAATTGTTTCATCACCTTGTCCAATCTGACCATAACCACAGTAATAATCAAGATTCTTGGTATCAAAGCCTTTGTTGTTCATAAGTTCAATTGCTTTATCCAATACTTTTCTGTTGTTTTCACCAAATGGTTTAACACTTGTATCAAGTACTGTGTTGTACGAAACAAGTTCAGCTAAATCAGTTTTCATGTTTTCAATGTTTTCTTCAATAAATTGTTTAATTTCCATTTTCTTTCTCCTATATAATCAGTCCTACTGGACAATGATCACTACCCTCTATATCATCAAATAATAAACTGTCTTTGACGTCTTTCATAATTCTGTTTGAAACAATGAAGTAGTCAATTCTCCATCCTGCATTTCTTTCTCTGGCTCTGGTACGATATGACCACCATGAGTATTTTATTGTATCAGGATATAAGCATCTAAATGTATCTGAGAAGCCACTGTCTAATAATTGACCAAACTTCTCCCTTTCCTGATCAGAGAAACCCGCTGAGAAATGATTGTCATCAGGATTCTTCAGATCTATCTCGTTATGTGCAACATTCAAGTCACCAGTATAAATGACGGGTTTCTTCTTATCGAGTTTCATAAGATGTTTTCTTAAATCATCTTCCCAGTGCATACGATAATCAATTCTCAGTAATCCGTCTTTTGAATTTGGCACATAAGCACAGACAAAATAGAAATCTTCATATTCTAGAGTGATTACTCTTCCTTCTTTAGGATGGTCTTCACCTTTGATGTCATAAGTAACAGACAGAGGTTTTTCTTTTGTAAGAACCATGGTACCAGAGTAACCCTTCTTTTCAGCTGAGTTCATATAACGATAGTAACCATCAAAATTGAATTCCAGCTGATCTTCTTGCATTTTTGTTTCTTGGAAAGCCATAATATCTGGTTTTTCCTTATTCATGAAAGGAATAAGGTAACCCTTAGACATTACTGCTCTTAATCCGTTAACATTCCAACCTATAATTTTCATATTGCTTTTGTAATCTTTCTTAGGTATTCGCCTTCTTCATAGTTCAGATAAGGAAGTAAAGTTTCATATACTCTTTGATGATAACCATTTAGAACTTCAATTGTCTTTTCATCTAAATATTTCTTATCAATCAGTTTTAAATCAAATGGTACGAGCGTAAGTGTTTCAAAGCCAAGGAACTCTCCATATTCATTTTCACTTACCTTCTTGCACAGAATCATATTTTCACATCTGATTCCAAATTCGTTCTCAAAATAAACACCTGGTTCATCTGAACAAATCATACCTTCTTTAAATGGCGCGGTTTCAGTACCGGCAGCAGTCTTACCATATCTGATATTTGGTGGACCTTCATGAACACTCAATATATGACCTACGCCATGTCCTGTGCCACAACGGTAATCTACATATTCTTTCCAAAGATCTTTTCTGGCAACAACGTCAATCTGATTTCCTGACATTCCCTTTAGGAATACCAGTTCGCTTAGATTGAACATTGATTTAAGTACCAGCGTAAACCACTTCTTGATTTGATCATCTACTGGGCCAAGTGCGATTGTTCTTGTGATATCGGTGGTACCCTCAAGATACTGACCGCCTGTATCAAATAACAAAAGTCCTTTATTATCGAGTTTCTTGCAGTTATCTTCTTGTGCAAAGTAATGCATGATAGCTGCGTTCTCGTTATAGGCAACGATTGAATTAAAACTTGTATCAAAAGCCTTGTATTGTAACCTAAATTCATCAATCTTTCTTGCGGCATCATATTCACTAATTGTTTTCTTATCAATGCTATCTAACCATTTCAAGAATCTCACTACTGCTACACCATCATAGATATGTGCCTGTCTTGCATTATTTTGTTCAGCCTCACACTTTACAGCTTTCATGTCTTCAACAATTGAACGCTTATTCAAAATGCGATTATTGTTTTTGTTTATTCTAAGATATGTTTCATAGTTTACCTTTGTCTCATCAAAAGTAATCTTTTTAGATTTAATTAAATCTAAAAATTCATAATATGAACCATATGACCTAATGATTATTCCGTCTTCATATAAACTATTTAAAGTTTGTTTTGAAAGCCTACTGCTATCCACAAACAGATAAAGCTGCTTATCAAGAATTACCAGATATGACATAAACACTGGTGTGTGTTCCACATCATCACTTCTTAAATTCAAAAGATATGCAATTGATTCAAGATTGTTTATGATATGACAGGTATTCTTAAGACTGTGATTAATTATCTCAATCTTAGTTTTGCGACTTAATCCTGCATAACGGGTTTCAAGTTCATAAATCTGATTATTAGATAGAGGTGTTCTATCTTCAATCACATCTGAGTAGATATCAATACTCTTGATGTTGATCTTATTCTTAAGTAATTGTTTACCAAATTGAACTGAGGTTCTTCTGCCATCAAAACCAATGGTTTTGTCTGCATAATTGTCTTTAATGAATTCTAATGGCTCTGGTACATCCTTCATACCAAGTTTCATTACTTTGATTCCATATTTGCCACATTGTTCATCAGCCTGAATATGATATCTTCCATCGACAAAAATATAAGCATTCTCCTGATCTACTAGCAGTGTTGCAAGCGATCCGGTAAAACCACTAAAGTAAGCAATTGTCTTGAAAAAATCCGCAACATATTCTGACATATGATAATCAGATGTGTTGAAATAATACACATCGATGTCATGTTGTGACATTGCTTCTCTAAGCTTATTTAATCGATTATTTACCATATAATAATCATACCATTTATAGTATAATTTATGTTGGAAAATGGCAGACGAGAAAGATTTAGAAAACACTCAAAATAGTCAGGAAATCAGTGACTATGAGGTCGAATCAGTATTCGAAGAAGTTCCTGTAGAGGAACCTA
>R27__coassemble_2030_pt1 | contig 8364 bp, 8 predicted proteins | sample R27__metabat2_high_PE_052 | metagenome-assembled genome bin R27 | reverse complement strand
TTCCGTATTTGTGAAGGCGACAGAAAGGCGCCTTAATGGTAAAAATTATGAAACTGTTAGTCTGTGATGATGATGTTTCAACAGTATCAGTTCTTGAAGAACAGATAGATTATGCAAAACTTGGCATTGATACTTTTCTTAAGGCTTACAATGGCATAAAAGCAAAGCAAATCATCGACAAGGAAAAACCTGAACTGGTTCTTTGTGATATTGGTATGCCAAAGGAAAACGGCCTAGAAGTGCTTAAGTATGTCTATGATTCTCATCTTGATATTGAGTTTTCATTTTTGACCTGCTACGAGAGTTTTGAATACGCTAAGAAGGCTGTTCAGTATGGTGCTTCTGACTACATCAATAAGCCATTCGAGATTGAAGAGATAATAATCTGTTTACAGAAGATGATTGCTAACCATCAGAAAAAGAAGATGCTAAGTATGCAAGATGCTAAGAAGGCAACCAAGAAGGATGTTGTTAGAAGAATAGGTGATGGTTTATATTTCAATGAGAATCAGATTGAAAGAGCTCTTAAAGATAATGAGATTGATATTGATATCAATGAAGATACACGTATTGTTTTAACTTATTCAGATATAACTAAGGCAATCACTGAACGTTGGAGCAGTGAACTGCTGTTTTATAGTTGTGAAGAGATTCATGAAAGAGTATTTGAAGATCAGGAACAGAAGTCATTCTCTAACTGCTATATTGATAACCGCTATATCTGGAATATCAGTATCCTTACAAACTGTGATGATGAGGAAGAACTGATTGAACAGTGTGAAAGCATTAGAGAATACTACAACACTAAGATGTCTTTGGATCCTGTAATTCTAGTTATGGACAGTTTTGAATTTAAGGAACTGCCAAATCGATTAACATTGGCATATCGAATTATCCGTAAGATCAGAGGAAACAGGGGCAGAGTTTATTTTGAAGAAGAAGCTAAAGAGTATCTGAATCTAGAAAAAGACCAGATTAATGATAACCAGGTACTGCGATTAATTAAGAATAGAGATAATGAAGAGTATCTCAACTATATCCGCAAGATATCTGAACCTATAAGTCATGATGAAGATAATTTAAACCAGTTCAAGATGGAACTAGAGAATATTTTCATTACGGCCTTAAAGGACAATGGTATTCCACATAATACACTTTTTGGAAAACCAGAAGTATTAAGCTATAAGGATAAAAATATCACCAGTCAGCAACTGTTATTAAATTATGCAGAAGTTTTGATGAATGAATTATCACAGATTAAGCAGGAAAGCGTTGATAGTGAAGATATCATTGCCAGAGCTAAGAAGTATATTGATGAGAATTATCGCGAGAATATCGATCGTGATGATGTAGCAGCAATTGCTTTTGTTACACCAAACTATCTGTCAAAGCAGTTCAAGATTAAGACTGGTATGAATTTAAGAGAATATATCAATAAACTGCGTATCCAGGAAGCACAGCGACTACTGCTTTCAACAGATACGCCAATTACAAGCATTGCCCTGTATGTAGGTTTTGATAACGTTTCATATTTCTCGACAGTATTCAAACGTTATTCTGATATGTCTCCGCTTGAATGGAGAGAGAAGAAATGAGTTTTTTTGAGCAATTAAAAAAAGATAAGGAACAATTCAAGAAACTGGACAGCTTTTCTAGCCGTTTTAATTTCATCGTTGATTACTATAAGACACCAATTCTGATTATTGTTGTATGTATCGCTATCCTAATATCAGTTATTTCAGGTATTGTTAAAAACAGTAACACTGCCTTATCAATAATTACGGTAAACAGTTGCAGTGAAACTCTTGATGATGACAGTTTCTTCTATAGATTGTTAAATGAAGAGATTGATAAGGACAAGATAGAAGTAACCAATTCCTTAACCTTAGGCATAGAAAACAATGAATCTGAAGATGTTGAGACCATACAGGTTTTAAATGCCGTGTTTTTGCTTGGTGAATGTGATGTTTTCATGGCCGATGATGAAACTTTTGAGACCTTTGTGGGTAATAACGTATTCATGGATCTAAGCGAAATAATAGGGGAAAGCGGCAAGAATAAACTGACTCTACATACTGACATTGATTCTAGTGGAAACCAGATTATTGACGGAATTGTGCTTGATACTAACTCTCTATTACACAAGGCCGGCTACTACGAGGAAGAAGTAACAGTTGGAATCTGTGCAAATTGCAAGAATTTAGATAACGCCACTAAGCTTATACTGGCTTTATGTGGTTAGAAAATAAGAATAAGAGATTACTTTTTTAAATGTTCCAATATATAGTATTTAGTAAACTTAATTTGTAAGAAGTTTACGGAGATTTTGTATGGAAATGGAAAACAACGTAAGAAGCTCAGAATTCGATAACTTACTTGCTGAACAGAAAAAGCAAGCAAGAAGGGAAGAGAGAAAGAAAGATCTGCCTCTTTTCCTAATGATGATTCCTGGCTTATTGTATCTGATTGCCAATAACTACATGCCAATGTTTGGTATTATTATTGCCTTCAAGCGAATCAATTTCGCAACCGGTATATTCCGCTCACCTTGGGTAGGTTTGAGCAATTTTGAGTATCTATTTAAGACAAAAGATGCTTACACAATGATTAGAAACACTATTGCTTATAATGCTGTATGGGTAGTATTCGACTTGTTTGTGGCAGTTACTATTGCGCTATTTATGAATGAAATTGCGCAAAGGAAAATTGCTAAGGTTATTCAGCCAGTCATCTGTTTCCCATCAATGGTATCAGCAGTTATTCTGTCATTCTTAGTTTATGCATTCCTTTCTACTACATATGGTTATTTAAATACAACATTCTTTGCTGATGCACCAATCAACTGGTATGCAACAGCTGAATATTGGCCAATAATTCTGACAATTGTTCACTTCTGGCAGAATGCTGGTCAAAGTTCGATCATTTACATGGCATCAATCGGCGGTATCGATAAGAGTATCTATGAATCTGCAAGAATCGATGGTGCAAACAAGCTCCAGCAGATTAAATACATTACTCTTCCATTACTAAAGCCAATGATTATTATGATGCTTCTGTTATCTGTAGGACGTATCCTGAACTCAGACTTTGGTCTATTCTATCAGGTACCACTTGGCTCTGGTCTACTATATGAAACAACACAGACAATCGATACATATGTTTATCGTGCTCTGTTAGTAAATAATAATATGTCAATGTCTTCAGCTGCCAGCGTATTCCAGGCAGTTATAGGCTTTGTTCTAGTTCTTGCTTCTAACCTGATGGTAAGAAAGATAGATCCAGATAACTCATTATTCTAAAGGAGACAACATGAAAGCAAAAAACAACAACAACAATAAAATTAAGTTGATGAAGGGTGAAAAGGGTTTTCATTATTTCTCTTTAGTATTCATGATTATCTTTGCACTATTCTGTACTATTCCATTTATTCTGATGATTTCAGTATCAGTGTCATCTGAAAGCGCACTGGTTCGTGGTTACCGTTTCTGGCCAGCAATCTTCTCTCTTGATGCTTATGCATTCCTATGGCTAAAGCGTGCAACAATTGCCAGAGCTTATGGTTTAACAATTATTGTTACACTTACTGGTACTATAGGTTCTTTGATTCTTACTTCAATGTTTGCTTATCCATTGAGCCGTAAGGATTTCAAACCTCGTAATATCATGTCATTTATTCTGTTCTTCACTATGCTGTTTAATGGTGGTGCAACAGCAAGCTATATTATTTGGACTTCAGTATTCAAGATTAAGAATACTATTTGGGCATACATCGTCCCTGGTGCTTTGATGAGTGGCATGAATGTAATGCTAGTTAGAAACTACTATTCAACAAATATTCCTTATTCAATTGTTGAAGCAGCTAGAATTGATGGTGCTAATGACTGGAAGATCTACACTGGCATCATGGTTCCATTATCAAAACCTGTTATGACAACTATTGGTCTGTTCTCAGCACTTGGTTACTGGAACAGCTGGTCTGGTGGTCTATACTATATCACAAGCCCTAGTTTGTATACGATTCAGGTTTATCTGAAGAAACTGATGGATTCTATCCAGTTCCTTAAATCTTCAGACCTTGTTAAGGAGCAGGCAATGGTTGTTGCCAGAAGCTTGCCTACTGAATCTGCACGTATGGCTGTGGCAATTATCGCTTTGATTCCAATACTATGCGTTTATCCATTTATCCAGAAGGAACTTATTAAAGGCATGGTTGTTGGTGGCGTGAAAGGATAATATATGTTTACAAGAAAAGAATTCGAAAGAGTTAAACCATGTGATGTAGCGATTCCTTCAAGGAAGATTATTGATTATATCGACAATTTGGAAGCCAGCAACACTGAAATGCACAGTTTGATCATCATGAAGAATTCCAAGATCTGTGCACAGGGGACCTGGTCTCCTTTTGGTTATAATCTACGTCATGGCTTGCAATCACACACAAAGACCTATGCAGCTACTGCTGTAGGTATTGCTTATACTGAAGGATTAGTGAAACTTGATGAAAGAATCATTGATATCTTCCCAGATAAGGCACCTGAAGATCCAAGTGAAAATCTGCAACTATTAACTGTAAGAGATGTACTATGCATGGGTTGTGGTATGGATACTATGCCTATGCCTACAAGTGATGACTGGATTTATGATTTCTTGCATATTCCTGTAAATCATAAGCCTGGTACTACATATATGTATAACTCAACAGGTTCAACACTGCTTGGCGCAATAGTTAGACAGAAGACTGGTCTAGGTTTGCATGATTATCTGAAACCTCGTCTGTTTGATAAGATTGGCATCAACTCTGACAATCTTCGTTGGTTATATATGAGAGACGGCATGGAAGTTGGTGGCGGTGGTTTATTCGCATCTGTTGAAGATAACTTACGTCTAATGAAGCTTTATGCTGATGGTGGTGTTTGGGAAGGTGAGAGAATCCTTGCTGAAGACTACGTTAAACTAGCTACAACAAATCAGAATGATTCAGCTACTGAATCTATCAATAATCCTGAAGCTTTTGATAACTTCTTAGGTTATGGCTTCCAGATCTGGATGTGCAAGCCTGAACATGTTTATCGTGCTGATGGCGCAATGGGCCAGTTCACAATTGTCTGCCCAGATCAGGATATGATTATCGCCATTACCGAAACTGCTGTTGGTGCTCACTGGGCACAGAGCACTTTGGATATTACGTGGAAGTTCCTTGAGAGTCTAGAAGTCAAAGATGAAAACGTCGATGAAGAAAAAGACTACGAGGAATTACAGAAGAAGCTTTCTAAGCTTTGCTTAAGTAATCCAATCTGCAATCCTTACAGCAAGAATATCGATAAGCTAGATGGCAAAAACTTCAAATTAACTAAGGGTCTATTTACACCATTCACAGGTAACTTTATGTCTGGTGATATGCCTGATAATATTAATGAATTCTCATTTGAATTTGATAACTATGGATTAGTATTCAAGTTTGAAACTGTTAGTGGCAGAAAGGAAAGCATCCGTTATGCTACTTATGGTAATTACTTCACTAATATTATTGGAACTGAAAAGGATTGCACTCAGTTAGTCTATGGCAATGCATATTTCAAGGATGATGATACATTAGTTATTCATAATCGTTTCATTGAGACTTGTCTGACTGATGTTTATACTATTCATATCAAAGATGATGGTCTTGATATTGAAACTGACAATAACTCTCCATTTAAATTCCCAAAGGAGAATATAATAGAAGCGAAGAGAATTTAATAAAGTGAGATTGATAAATGAAGTATGACAGCCCACTAATTAAAACACTGACAACTATGGCAAATATGCTTATTGTCAGTTTTTTATGGTTTGCCTGCTGTTTAGGAATTGTCACAATCATTCCTAGTACGGCAGCTTTGTATCACACCTGTGTAAAGGCGGTTTTCATTGATGAACCAAATCAGAAAATTGTTCGCTGTTTCTTTGACAGTTTCCGCCAGGCAATCAAACCAGGTATTATTCTTTCAATAATCTGTGTTGTATTAGGCTTTTTAATCTATACCGGTTTTGATACTGGTCTGCAGATTTATTCACTTAATTCCTTGGGTGCAGCATATATGGCCTTAGCTGTTTTATTCTCACTTATCTTTGTTGCTGGTTTAGTTTATCTTTCTCCAGTTGTTTCTAGATTTGAACTAGATGCAGGAAGTGCCTTAAGACTAGCTTTATATTTTTCTTCTCAGAAGCTAATACAGACGCTGTGGTTTGTCGGATTACTTTGTCTACTAGTTTATGCGATTGATCTGTTTCCGCTGTTTATCGTGTTTCTACCAGCCTTATACGTTGATTTAATAAGAGGGGCAATCGAAAAACAGTTTGCTAAATATATAGAGGATAATCATCTGAATGAAGGATAATATTCTGCAGATAAAAGATGTCACAAAGATTTTTCCTTTTGCCAAAGTCACTGGCATTTTTTCTCGTAAAATAAAACAGGCTATTCTAGATGAGCAGAAGGCAAAGCCTTATACATCAAACGAAGGTGTAATAGCTTTGCAACATATCAGCCTAAATATCTCAAGTGATGAGTTTGTGGTCATCTTAGGAGAATCAGGCTCTGGTAAATCAACATTATTAAGAATTGTGGCAGGGCTTGAAAAAGCCAACCTAGGCGAAGTGATATTTGATAATCAAGACATCAGTGCCTTAATGCCAGAGCAGCGTGATGTAGCGATGGTATTCCAGAATTATGCCTTGTATCCTCATCTTAGTGTTTATGATAATATTGCTTATCCGCTCGCCAATCGTCATATGCCTAGAGAAGAAATAGATAAGCTGGTAATGGATATTGCTGAAGATTTGAAGATTAAAGATCTCTTACAAAAATCTCCATCATCTCTGTCAGGTGGGGAAAGCCAAAGAGTTGCGATTGCTAGGGCATTAGTAAGAAATCCAAAGATGTTCTTACTAGATGAACCATTATCAAATATTGATGAGGAATTAAGAAAAGATATATTAAGACAGCTTAAGTCATTACATAAGAAGATGAATATTCCATTCCTCTATGTTACTCACAATCAGGAAGATGCAAGAGTCTTGGCTGATAGAGTCATTGTTTTAAAGGATGGAAAACTTGTTCAGGATGGAAGTCTAATTGAATTGTATGATTCTCCTATTAGTATTTATTCGGCAAGTCTTATTGGCTATCCGCAGATTAATATCTATGAGGATATTCCAGTAGAAAACGGCACTGTAAATTTATTAGGCAGACAATACCATTCTTCTAAACTTAATAAGTATCAGAAAGTTACAGTTGGTATTAGACCATCAGATATCAAGATTGATAATAAGGGAATAGGAATTGGTGTTGATTATTGTGAGGTGGCAGATAGTAAACTGATATCTCATCTTACTTATGAAGGAAAGGAAATAGTAGTAGCAGAAATCTTAAATGATGCGCAAATCGAACCATATTCATTTGGTACAATTCTAAATATTGATATACCAGAAGATAAACTGAATTTCTTTGATGATAAGGGAAATAGAATAAGTTAATTAAAAAAAAGACATAAAGAAAGGAAGTTCATTGAACTTCCTTTCTATTACTATCTTTCTAGTTATTATCTGTTGTAATATTCGATGATTAGTAATTCGTTGATTACCTGGTTGAGTTCTTTTCTCTCTGGTAATCTGACGTATTTACCTTTACGAGCGTCCTTATCAACTTCTACATAATCCTTAGTTGTTACTTGAGCTTCTAGAGCATCAGCGATGAACTGATTGTTCTTTGATTTCTCTTTAACTTCAATAGTTGAACCAACTTTGATCTGTGCAGAAGGGATATCAACCTTCTTGCCGTTAACTAGGATATGTCCATGGTTAACTAGCTGTCTAGCTTGCTTTCTTGTAGAAGCAAAGCCCATACGGTATACTAGGTTGTCTAATCTTGATTCAAGCATAATGAATAGGTTAGTACCAGTTACACCTTTCAGTGCTACAGCCTTTAAGTAAGTGTTGTAGAACTGTTTTTCGCTTAGTCCATACATATGTCTTAATTTCTGCTTTTCAGCTTTCTGTAAGCCATAGTTTGACTGCTTAATTCTCTTGCCGGCTGCGCCGTGTTGTCCTGGAATATAAGGCTTCTTGCTTAATTCTTCGCCAGTCTCTAGAACAGAGAAGTTAAGACGTCTAGAGATTCTCCAAACAGGACCTGTGTTTCTTGCCATAAAGTTTCCTCCTTAGTAAGAACAGGTGTAAATCATTATTGGGGGTGTTAATAATAGATTTTCATGACTAGCGCAATCATTACTTATCGCCACTTTTGGTATTAACGCATAACCAATAACTTTACATGCTGCTATTTTTATGTGCTCTATTATTATACGCATATAAACACTGCTAGTC
>R27__coassemble_2021_pt1 | contig 8405 bp, 11 predicted proteins | sample R27__metabat2_high_PE_052 | metagenome-assembled genome bin R27 | reverse complement strand
TTCCGTATTTGTGAAGGCGACAGAAAGGCGCCTTAATGGTAAAAATTATGAAACTTAATTATGGTAGAACAATTATAGTTGGATTAGCTTTCTTATCAATCTGCGCTTTCTGGCAGATGTATGACAATGTCGTTCCGCTAATTCTTACTAATACGTTCCATTTGAACGAAACATTCTCAGGTGCAATCATGGCAGCTGATAATGTCCTGGCGTTATTCTTACTTCCTCTATTTGGTTCACTATCTGATAAAAGTGAAACTAAGTTAGGTAAACGTATGCCATTTATCCTGTTTGGTACAGGTTTAGCAATCATTATGATGAACATCCTACCAATGCTGGATAATGCTTACTATAAAGAGGCAACTACATTCAAGATGGCATCATTTGTTGTAGTATTAGGCGTATTACTTGTTGCAATGGGTACTTACAGATCTCCTGCTGTTGCCTTGATGCCTGATGTTACACCTAAACCTTTAAGATCAAAAGCAAATGCCATCATCAACCTGATGGGTGCTGTTGGTGGAATCATCTATTTAGGTGTAGCTGCAGTATTATATCCTAACTCAAAGACAGCTGGTCTTGCTCACGTTGATTATCAGATACTGTTTGTTGTTGTATCAGCAATCATGTTTGTCGCAGTTGGCTTATTATTCTTATTTGTTAAGGAACCAAAGCTTGTTGCAGAAAATAAAGCTATTGAGGAACAGCATCCTGAATGGAATCTTGCTGAAGATGATGGTTCAGGTAATGAAACTCTTCCAAAAGAGGTTAAGAGATCTCTTGGCTTCTTACTTGCATCAATCGCTCTATGGTTTATCGGTTACAACGCTGTAACAACTTGGTTTACTACATATGTATCAGTAGTTATGGGAGAAGGTCTTGGTGGAGCTTCTACTTGTCTGCTTGTCGCAACTGCTGGTGCTATTGTTTCTTATATCCCTATTGGCAGTATCGCTAGTAAGATTGGTAGAAAGAAAACTATCATGGGTGGTATTGTTCTATTATCAGTAATGTTCTTCTTAGGATTCTTATTAACAAGTATCTTTGATTCAATCAATACTATCATGTATATCAGCTTTGCTCTGGTTGGTCTGGCATGGGCAGCAATCAATGTTAACTCACTTCCAATGGTTGTTGAAATGTGTAAGGGATCAGATATCGGTAAGTTTACTGGTTACTACTACACCGCTAGTATGTCAGCACAGATTGTTACACCTATCTTAGCTGGTACATTAATGCGTGTAATCAGTTATAAGATTCTGTTTATCTATGCTGCATTCTTCGTATTACTATCATTTGTCACAATGACTCAGGTTAAACATGGTGACCAGAAAGCTGAAGCTAAGAAAGGCTTAGCAGCTTACGAAGACATGGATGACTAATTAGTCGCAAACCATTAATTCACAACACCCTGCAAAAAAAGCAGGGTTTTTTATTTGACAACTGTTTTATACTGTTATATACTGTTTATCGTCAAGGAGGGAATAAGATGCATATTATTCTAAACAACTCTTCCATGGTTCCAATCTACGAACAGCTGATTGGCCAGATTAAAGCGCAAATCCTAAATGGTGATCTGAAACAAGGTGATCTTCTTCCGTCAGTTAGAACTATGGCTGCCGATTTAAAGATCAGTGCCCTAACGGTAAAAAAGTCATATGACAAACTTGAAGAAGATGGTTTTATTGTAACTGTCCACGGCAAAGGAAGCTTTGTTGCAGCATGTAACAGCGAACTAGCCAGCGAAGCAAGAAGACAGGAAGCAGAAGAAAAACTTGCAAAGGCGCTTGATGCTGTTAAAGCATCTGGTATGTCTAAGGAAGAGATTAAAGACTTGATAGAAATATTACTGGAGGAATCATTATGATTATTATTAATGATCTTACTAAAACATATGGTGATTTTAAACTAAATATCAGTATGCAGCTTCCTGAAGGAAGAGTTACTGGTTTAGTTGGAAGAAATGGTGCTGGTAAATCTACAGCCATCAAATCAATACTTGGTCTTATTAGACCTGATTCAGGTAGTGTAGAAGTATTTGGCAAAGATTCGAAGGAATTAAGTAAGCAGGATAAAGAAAACATTGGTGTTGCCTTCTCAGATTCTGGTTTCTCATCTTACTTATCTATTAATGACATCATTCCAATTCTAAGAAATATGTATTCAAATTTTGATGAGGAATGGTTTAAGGAAACTTGTAAGAAATGCAATCTGCCTTTTGATAAACAGCTAAGAGAATACTCAACCGGTATGAACGCCAGACTTAGAGTTCTGGTGGCTTGCAGTCATAATGCAAAGCTTCTTATTCTTGATGAACCTACGGCAGGACTTGATGTTGTTGCACGTAATGAGGTTCTTGATTTATTGCGAGAATACCTTGCTAAAGATTCTTCAAGAAGTATGCTGATATCTTCTCATATCTCTTCAGACTTTGAAGGACTATGTGACGATATTTATATGATTAATAAGGGAAAGATTGTTATGCATGAAGATACTGATGCTATCAATTTGCAATATGCTGTATTAAAGCTTTCAGATGCTTCTTATGAGCAAATAGATAAGCAATACATTATCAGCACAAGAAAAGAAAAATTCGGTTATTCATGTCTAACAAACCAAAGACAGTTCTATGCTGAAAACTATCCTGAACTTGTAATAGAAACAGGCAGCATTGATGAGCTTATTATTATGATGTCAAAGGAGGAACAGTAATGAAAGGATTAATTGTTAAAGACTTTCGTCTTCTATTACAGAGAAAAAAGTTTTTCTTAATAATGGCTATATGGGCAATCGCGATGACTTTTATTCTAGATGATCCTGAATTTGTTGTTGGCTGGCTCATAATACTAATGTCAATCTTCTCACTGAGTTCACTTAGTTATGATGAATACGATAACAGTATGCCATTCTTGATGTCTATGCCAGTATCTCCAAAAGACTATGCTATAGAAAAATATATATTTGGATTATTGTGTGGTTTAACTGGCTGGCTTTATGCAGTAATCTTAATTATCGTTTCATCATTAATTAAAAGTGTTCCAGTCAATCTGAATGAGATACTGCTTAGTTCTGCATCCTATATTCCTATTGCCATGTTCATAATTGCTTTCAACTTGCCTATCGAACTTAAGTGGGGTTCAGATAAGGGGCGTACATATATGTTGCTTATCTATGGAATTGGCTTTCTAATTGTAATGGCTGTTTCAAAGCTTATTCCTGGCTCAACCGATATAGGCACATATCTAAATAGTATTGATTCACTTGCTTTCAGCATAGCTGCAATTGCAGCCGTTATTATAGCATTCATCGTTTCTGTGCTATTAAGTATTAGAATCATGAATAAAAAAGAGTATTAGACTTTATTTGTATTTAGGTATCGATTTATTAGATAATCAAATTAGGGAGAAATAATACCATGACAAATAAAATCAATGATCTTGAATTAGATAAAGTTGCTGGTGGAGTTGGAAACGATAACAGCGGATCAACCTATAATATTGCAGTAAAAACAACAATAGGAAAAGCAATGGGTGATACATACAACGCATTGGAAGAAGAACAGAAATCTAAAAATATGCCATATGAAGAACGTCTATCTAATGCAAAGTTTCTTCAACAGCTAAAAAGCGATTTAAGTGGAATTGAATTCTTATATAGAAGTCACACTAGACCATGTACAGTGACAATCACTTTCTTTGCTGATGGACATGTATATGACATAGTTGTTACTTCCTAAAATTAGACATTAATAAAAACAAATCCTCTCAAATGAGAGGATTTTTTATTAGCACTAGTTGTCTTTCTTTTTTTCAAAGACTTTTGAAACGCGCTTAACAATATACCAGCACAAGATGCCTATTAGAGTTCCGATAAATGCACCGAATAATACATCTGTTGGAAAGTGTACGAATAGATATAGACGAGAAAAACAGATCAGTAATGAGAATAGTATTACTGGAATTCCTCTTTTCTTATGGAACATAAATATGCTTACAGCACCACCTAATGCCCAGGCAGAATGGGTTGATGGGCATGAATAACTTGATGGAGCTTTTACTAGCATATCAATGGTCTGATCAATGTTGCATGGTCTAACTCTTGCGATGAGTTCCTTAAGTCCACACTGATTAACTACATATACCAATACCCAAGACATGAGTACAGCAATTCCTGCTTTCCTAGCTTTTTTAAATGTGCACATGACAACACCTACCACAAGCCAAAGCTGACCATATCCTCCAACAAAATTAGTTAGCCAAATGATAAAACTATCAAATAAAGGTGTTCTTATTCCTTGTATTGCATATAAAATCTGAAAATCCATAATGTCTCCTAATACTCTATTTTGCTTCTACTACGTTAATTTCAATCTGTTTGTCTTTTATTGTTAATAGGAAATCCTGAAGTGTATCGTGGCTGTAGAAGTCTCCACATTCACATGTTAACAGTATCCCGTTATCTGTCTTAACAGCACTCTTGATTGAGTATACATTTTCTAGATACAGTTCCTGATCATTCCATGAAGGTGTAAATACTGCAACATTAGCTGCCTCATCACCATTGTCTATTATGGAAACATCAATACTTCCTAGTTCTGCTTCAATTGAATCTTTACTTAATATAGACTGATCTGTATCTATATCTTCTTCTATTTCATCAGCATATCTTGCAATCTGCATTGCATCTCTAACAATTTCAGGATTGCTTACAGTGATGTATTTTTGACCATCAAAGTAGTATTCACTAGTCAAAAACAAATACTTTATTTCACTTCCGTCTTTCAGTTTAAAGATGAAGCCGATATCACCATCATCAATTTGTAAATCAGATTTTGCGGAACTTGTTTGTAACTTAACTTTCTGCAAATCATCAAATACTGATAAGATTGCTTCTTCATCACTTATTTCCTTTATCTGACCACTACCAAGATTACACAATAAAGATACAGGCATATTATTGTCATCTAGTTCAGTTATTGTCTTGTCATTGATATAGTCTTTTAAATTCATTTCTTTTGTCTTACATCCGAATAAACATAATGTACATAATGTTATGATAATTACTTTCTTCATATTACTTCTTCTCCGCTTTTGTCCAGTTGAGGTCATTAAGTATATCCTGATCTATTTCAGTTCCAGATACACCTATATGATCACCATACTGATTTGTATAAACGTGATCAGCCTGAGTAGTGAATTCAAATGCTCGGCCACTTGAATCTGTATAAGTATCTACACCTCTGATAGCTTGTGAGAAGTTATTAGATATTCTTGAATCACTAGCCATCTTCTGATTCCAAGAATCCATAATGCCATCAGAAATACTGCTCATCTGATTAGATATGTTACGTGAGGTCTGCTGAGCAAATGCATTTGCGTTCATCTGCATCTGTGTAGCCATACCAGCCATCTGGACAGACTGCTGATACATCTGCTGATATCTTTGTTCAATCAATTGATTTGCCCTATTCTCTAAATCCTGGTCAGGAGTAAAACTTGATACAAAGTTAATATATGTCTGTAATGCTTCCTTTTCTGCATCAGCCATATAAACACAAGTATAGATTCTTTCAGCACCCCATTGAATTACATCAACCTTCTTACCAGCTTGCTTGCTGTGACCGAATACTGCCTGAGTATTATTGTTTTGCGTATTTTCCTGTTTCTTGCCAAACAGATTCTTAAGACCACCTAAAGCATTTAATGGATTCATACCTAATGCATCATAGTATTCAAATCCTCTAAGGTCCATACCTACAAGCATGTATGCCTTCTGCCCTCTGAGTGATGTTTCATATCTGCACAGTATAGCATCTACAAGCTGACTGGTAAGTTCAATCTTGCAGTTGATATCAATCTTGTGTGACATGAAATACTGGTATTGGGCATTTGCTACTTCCTGAAGATGCTGACCATAGTAGCTAGGAAGCTTTGCTGTACCAAGTAGTGTGATTGGTGAATCAATCATTCCTTTAGCAAAATCAGTAACATAATCTACTGGATCCAAATAATCACGAAGCTGTGACTTGATTAAATTAGGAACCTGATTTATTAGTGATCTTTGCAATGGATTAACATAGTCTTCATACATCTGTCTGCTGAAAGACATGATTCTGATTTTATTATCAGGACTATCTGCCTCTACCGCTGCGGTAAATGGTACCCAGTCAGATTGCCACTGTTCTGTAATCTGGGCACATATCTGATAGTCTCCTGGTAGAGTTGCATAAGCAACTTTTACACCTTTACTCGAAAAGGTCGCTCTTACTGATTCTGCCATATTGTTCTCCTTAAATCTTTTTTACTTAGCCGATAAACTTATATCAGCTGCTGGTTTATTTCTTCTTGCTTCATCAATATGTGCCTTGCATTCTTCAGCAAGCACATTCTCTACAAGTGTATACTCCCATACAACATTACTTAAAACATCTTTCATTCTTATATATGGATTACAGAATGACTCCATAGGAGCTCCATAATAGAACTTACGTATACCGGCCAATGTTAAAGCTGCTGCACACATTGGACAACATTCGGCATTTGTAAAGACGTTGTATGAAGATAAGTCTCTAGTATTAAGCATAGCACAGGCTTTACGTATTAAAGTTGTCTCAGCATGAGCAATTGGATTGCCCTCATCTGCTTCCAAATTTGTTGAAGATACAATGACATTGCCATCATCATCACACAAAAGTGCTGCAAATGGTTCATTGCCTTTTTGTGCAGCTTCATCAGCTAAGGCAATTGCTTTTCTCATTAATTCTTCTTGTTTTTCTTTACTAAACATATATTAGCCAATCACTTTCTGTATGTCTTTTCTTACCTCTAATTATAACATCGTATAGTTTTCCATTAATTCAGCCTATAAGTAACATGGCACTTTTTTTGAACAACAGATTTATGATAATAAGCTTGAGCAAAGGAGGTCACTTGAAAAACGAAGAAGTATTATTCATTACACTGACGTGTATTGAAGATTTTATGGGTATATCAGCAATTAAACCTGGATTAACTTTAAAACTCAAGAAAGATCCTAATAATAGATATGATGATGAGGCAATCAAGGTAGTTAGTGATAGTGATGCTACATATGGATATGTAGCTAACTCCGTCACTAGTGTTGCTCGAGGTACCCACTCAGCTGGATACATCTATGACAAGTTTGATGATAATGAGTATTGCGAAGTAATGTTTGTCTTAGATGGTAGAGCTATCGCAAGATTAAAATAAACTGCATTAAGCAGTTTATTTTCTTTCTTCAAAGTCCTTATCAGCTTCCTTACGCCATTTCTTAGATTTAAATACTGCTGAATCTGTTAGAGTCTCACTATCTTCTAAGCTTGCGTATATATTCATAACATTTCCTACAGCCTTTGAAGCATTTCTAATACCTTTTCTGTCATTGTGATAGTTAATAGCCATATCTTCAGAAATGCCATATTGCTTTGCAGTCTCGACTGCATCGATATTAGCAGCTAAGTATAAGAAGTCCCAGCCTTTTTCTTTTTGCGCTTCAACCATCTTCTTAACTTCATCACTTGAATACTTGTGTGAAGCATTCTCCAGGCCATCAGTCATAATCGCAAATAAAGTACGGTTAGGAACATCTTCTTTTCTGGCATACTTATGAATGTCTTTGATGTGCACGATTGTGCTTCCAAGCGCATCAATCAAAGCAGTACATCCGCTTACGACAAAATCATCTCTTGTCATATCTTTAATTTCCTTGATATCAACGCGATCATGAACTGTTTCCATATTGTCGTTGAACAGAACAGTTGTAACTAAAACATTTTCTTTTTTGTGTTCATTTAAAGTTGAATTGAAGCTGCCGATTACGTCATCTTCCTTTCCACCCATTGAACCACTTCTGTCTAATATGAATACTAATTCAGTTAAATTCTTTTTCATTTTCTTTTCCTCCTTATTTAACTTACAAGTTAATCTTACAAGTTCATAAAAAAGAAAAGGTCGCATCTAGTGCGACATTTTTAATAGGTTCTTATAGTCTTTTGATCATAATGAAGCAAGGCTTCATCTATCTTATCTATATCAAAATCGTTATTATCAATAAAGAATTTTACAATCATATCAGCCATATTTGATTTACTTAAAGTAAATCCAGCCTTTGATAGAAGTTTGTCTGCTTCATCTGTTTCAAGTTCAAGCGCAATCACAAAAGCCAAGACTGTTCTTTTTGATGGCTTATACAATCTGTCGCTTCTTATCTTAGAGAACAGTTTTCTATCAATTCCAGCTCTTTTATAGCATTCAACATCACTAATATTCTTTTCATCAATAATTCTCAACAGGCTCTCCGAGAATGATTCATCCAAATCATCAATATAGTCTTCAATTGATGAAGCTGTTTCTGCATCTTCAAGTATAGAATCATGAATATTATAT
>R27__coassemble_2001_pt1 | contig 8491 bp, 7 predicted proteins | sample R27__metabat2_high_PE_052 | metagenome-assembled genome bin R27 | reverse complement strand
AGGTAAAAGAATATGATAAAAGTGACTTAAAGAGAGGTAAACTATGTCTACACATTTTGTTAAATTCAGGTCAAATGCACTGAACTGCAATGGTGAATTTGTTGTTCATCTACCTGATAAGAACCTTCCACCTTTCCTACTACAAGGTAATCCTAACTACAATCGCCCTGCAAAAACGCTGATTCTTTTGCATGGCTATAGTGGCGATCAGACTGACTGGCTGTATAATTCACCAGTTGCTGATTTTTCTATGAGATACAACCTGGCAATTGTTATGCCTAGTGGCGGTTTGGATTTCTATTTGAATCAGGCCCCTACTGGCCGTAAGTATCAAACCTTTATTGGTGAAGATTTGATTAAGTATCTACAAGATACCTTCAATATCGCGACTAAGAAGGAAGACACCTATATTGGTGGCTTATCAATGGGTGGCTTTGGTGCTTTGCATACAGGATTTGCTTATCCTGAAAAATTCAATGGCATTATTGCTTTAAGCAGTGCCCTAATCATTCATCAGCTTAAGAATATGACTCCTGATTCACAGAATGAAGTTATGGCTAACTACGAATACTATGTTTCAACATTCGGTGACTTAAGCAAAGCTGAAAACTCACCATTAGATCCTGAGTATCTGTTTACCCAGAATCAGGAAAAAGGAATTGAAAACCCTGAAATATTCATGGCTTGCGGATCTGAGGACTTCTTAATTGAACCAAATCGTGCAATGGCCAAATTCTTAAAGGAACATAATGCAAACCTTACTTATGTTGAACATCCAGGAATTCACAACTGGGATTTCTGGAACTTAACAATCAAAGAAGGTCTGGAGCATTTTTTCAATAAATAAGGAGAAAAATATGAGTAATTTTGAAAATGCAAAAGTAAAAGTTGAACAAGGTTGGCTTCAAGGTTACACTCAAGACAATCTGAAGATTTTCAAAGGCATCCCATTCGCAAAACCTCCAGTAGGAAAACTGCGTTTCGCTTTGCCAGAAAAACCAAACTGCTGGCGTGGTGTAAGAAAGGCTGTTCAGTACTCTGCTGCTTCAATTCAGCACGTTATGGAACAGGAAGACTTGCCTGCAAATGTTCATGGCGTTCCACAGTTCATGATGCCTTCTCAGTATGAGGAAGACTGTCTGTATCTGAATGTCTGGACTCCAGCTAAAGCTGCTGAAGACAAACTGCCAGTATTCATCTGGGTACATGGCGGCGGCATGGTGGCAGGAAGCGGATGTGAAGTTGTATGTGATGGTACTGGCTTTGCTTCAAGAAAAGATGTTGTTGTTGTAACAATCAACTATCGTCTAGGTTTCTATGGCTTCTTCGCACATCCTGAACTAAGTAAGGAAAATGATGGAAGCAGCGGTAACTATGCACTATATGATATCCGTGAAGCTTGTAAGTGGGTAAAGGAAAATATCGCTGTATTTGGTGGTGACCCTGACCGCATTACTGTTGCTGGACAATCTGGTGGTGCTGCTGCAACTGGTGCAATTCATGCTTCACCATTAATGAAAGGCATTATCAATCGTGTTTCAATTGAATCTGGACCTATCTATTACGGATTCATGCAGCCTGGTCCTTTAAAGGATATGGAAGATCTAGGCGTTAAATTCATGGAATACGTAGGTTGCAAGAATATTGATGAACTTCGTGCAATTGAATCATGGACATTGTTTGATAAATATGAGGCATTCTTAAAAGAAAATGCTAAGGGACCATTCGGCTTCACATTCTGTATTGATGGCAAGTTCCTTCCAGAAAAATACTCTGATGCAATCGACAATGGTAGATTCAATGATTTCGATGTAATGATTGGTTCTTGCTCACAGGAATTCCCTGCTGTTGATCCAAAGAAATATTCTGTTGAAGAATACTACACATATCTAGAAACAGCATTTGCTGACAATGCTGAAAACATGAAGAAATGGTATCCTGCAGACAATGCAATTATGGCTGCTAAACAGGTAAGTACTATTGCTTCAGATATTCTGATGGTAGGAAATGTTAAACTTGCTGATTTAGTAAATAGAAATGGCCACAATGCTTATGTATGGTTAATGAGTAAGGAAAACGAAACTGAACGTGGTCATAATGATGGTAGCCCACACTGTGCTGAAATGCCTTATGTATTCGGCAGAGTTGACTGTGGTGAAAGAAATCCATTCTTCCCATATCACTGGGAACCTCAAGACTATGCATTCATGGATCTAATTCAGGGATACTGGCACAGTTTTGCTGCAACAGGCAATCCTAACTTTGAAGGTTCACCTGAATGGAAGAAATACGAAAGAGATTACGACATCATGAATCTTGATAACGAATCTAAGATGGTAAGTGATGAAGCATTTGATAAGTACACTTACTTCTATGAGAAACTAAGAACTTGTGATTATCGTACTCAGTTATTTGGTCCTCCTTCTTTCAAAGAAAGAAAGTAAAAAATAAAGCTCGCATCAGCGAGCTTTTTTAGTGGATTGAATCTGCGAATACGTTCATCTCTGCTTTGCCATAGTAAGCATACAATGCTTCAACATTGCCAAGTGGCAAGATGAATTTCTCCGTGTAACAATCATGATTAAGAAGTTTATCACAAAGTACTTCCATATCTTTCATTAATTGAAGATTAAGCACATTGTTGTCTGATACTCTAGATACTTTCTCTTGACCAGCATGTCCGCCATGGAAAGCATATGTATCATCAACACCCATTTCAACTAATGTCTTAATAGTTTTGTTTAGTGACTCTTTGTATTCGCTGATACATAGTGAACCGCCAATTGCCATTAATACGCCACAGCCAGAGCCAATAGCATCACCAGTGTATACTGCTTTATTCTTGTGATCTACAAATAATACTGAACCAGGAGTATGTCCAGGGCTCTTCACAACGATGACTTCCCTATCACCTAAATCAAAGCTTCTAGGAATGTCTTTTATATCTTCAAGATTCTTGACATTCATCTTAGTTGGTTCAGCTCCAGGAAGTTTAAGATTTGTGTGTTCATGGTATAACTGCTTATCTGCATAATCCATATAAACATCATCAAACTCACCTGCCTGACTGATATGATCAAAATGTCCATGAGTAATAGCTAAGATAATCTTCTTATCAGTCAAAGTTTCACAATAACTCTTCAAAGATTCTTCTTCCATACCGGCATCAATCAGTAAAGCAATATCTTTGCCGATAATCAGATACATACTTTCTCTTTTATCACCATTGATGAGATAAGTATCATCATAGATTTTTTCACTTGTGTATGCCATACTAGCAGTTCTCACAATCTATTGAGTATGTATAATCATCAAGATTAGCGTTTAATGTAGCCTTCTTGTCTTCATATGTCCAAGTCATCTTGATAGTATTGCCCTCACATACAAAGTCAAACTTCGCATCATCATTAAATGCTGGACAGTTGTTTCTGAAACGTAGAAGCTCAATCTGTTTCTTGACGATATCTTGTTTAAGCATTGCTTTAGCATCTTCTAGAGCTATGTTGCTGCGGTTGATTTCCTTATGACCGCCTACACCAGCTCTCTTCATGGCTTCATAATCATTCTTTCCAGCGAATAAATCAAGATAGTAAATCTGAGGTTTACCTGGCATGAATAACTGAATTGCTCTAGCAAGTAACATCTTCTTTTCATCTTCACCCAAGGCACTAAAGTATGTTGCGTTTACCTGATAGTAAACATTAGTTGCACCATGCAAGTCTTTTACATAGCCGCCTCTGCCCACTACAACATCAATCAGTCTTTGAATATCTTCTTCTGGCAATAGACCCTTTAAATCAAGTAGAGGAATGCCATCATGACATCCTAACATGTTCAAAGTCTTGATCTTGCTTTCAGTAATTTCATCTGCCCATTTCTTCAGATATGTACCATTTCTTCTTTCAAAGGCATCAATAATTAAACCTGGCAAGAAGAAGTCATAAACCATGTAACCTTTATCAGCCAAGTACTTATATGTTGCTTCGTAGTAAGAAGCATGGATTTCAGGCAACAGTGTTAGATTAAGTGGAGTAGCGATATTATTAATCTTTTCCAGTAAATCAAATGTATCTGGATTATTCAAGAAATTGCGTTTACCAACTGTCTTTGGTGCATAAGCAAATGCATCAAGTCTGACAATTGATACACCATAATCAGATAGTTTCTTTAAAGTGTTCTGATAGTATTCCCAGACCTTTTCAGAGCGGATGTTTAAATCCATCTGTCCAAGATATGAACGCTTTGCGGAAACATAATCATTTACCGCTTCTTTATACTTATCATACTGACCATAGTCAATATTCTTTAAATCAGTGCCCTTTTCAATCTGCGGATTGATTAACGCACAAATCTGTTTTGCCACATCATACTGCATCTTCAGATTCTTAACCAGTTCACTTTCATTAACTGGATAATAGATTACCTTCTGATAGAAAGTATTCCAGTAAGGATGTTCACTTCCATCTGGGAATCTGACTTTTAGAATTGGTAATCCTTCTTTTCTGAAGAACATATCCTTAATTACATCTTCATCTGGTACAAGTACACCATCTTCATTAATGGTTCCATGTCCCTTCCAGAATTCATTCCAGTCAATGAAGAAATCCTTGTATTCACTTTCTGTTCCTTTTTCCAGTAAATCCTGGAACTCTGGAGAAAGAACAGAAATATGGTTAAGGATGAAATCCATAATCAAATCAATTTTTAGGTTTTTAATATCTTCAATATCTTCACTTTTAGCCATCGTTTCATTTAAGTCATAGCTAATAAGTGAAAAGCCTCTATCAAGGTCAGTATTGAAAACACTTGGAAGAATATAGAAAGAACCGAAGGCATCTTTCATTTCTTCCTGTTTTAGTAAATCAACAATATCTTCTAGTTTATTGCCTATGCTATCAGGATAGGCATTAATTACAGCTTTGTTGTTCATTTGATAACCTCTCCGTTTTTAGCAATTATAATCTTCGCATGATCCTTTTGGCTTTCAAGAAGAGCCTGTTCAATTTCTAGAACCATTGTAGTGAAAGCACTATCTACTTTGCCATCACGAGCTCTTAGTCTTCTGTGTTCTCTGGTTTCTTCAACAGTAGAATTCAACATAATTGGAACATCAATTCCATTAAGTGCATAATTTCCACCATGAGTCCATTCAATAATCAGAATATCAATATCAGAGAAATCAATGCAGTCATAGAATCTTTCTTCTTCACTTCTGCCCATTCTCTTTAACCAGATCTTCTCATTACCCTTCTTGAAGTCAGTAATGATTCCGTTAATCTGGACAAAGTCCTGTTCGTTTGGAGTTCCTAGATATCCCGCAAGAGCTTTTCTTCCTGCTTCCTGATAAAACTTCAGCCAAGGATATTCCTCAGCCATTTTAGGATCAGAATCTGTTTCTTTTACCCATAGATCATCAAGCACTGCTTGTACTTCTTTGCTGTAGGCATTATTAGCTAATAGGCCTTTTAGACCATTGCTTCTAAAGATTGCCATTCTTTCTGCATCATTGTACAGAGGAATACGATATGGATAATTATCACCAGAAATAACATATGCTTTGTGGTTTGCACAAGTAAAGTAATGAGCTAGTAATGAAGCAATCTCACTCTTACCTACACCTGAACCACCGAATACTGATAAGACAATCTTCTTATCATCATATTCTTCAAGTTTCTTTGCCAGCAGTTTGAAAATAGTATTGGCCTTGTTGATATGATCTTCACCAATTAATACTTTGTCACCTGGCATATCACCTTTTGGCATATTCTCGGTGATTGGAAAACCATTAAAACTGTTTACATCAATTTCAATTTTCATAGAATACCTCCACAGTATTTTTTAACAACTTCTGCAAGTTCATTACCCATTCTGATATGTGTCTTCATACTAGGATGTCCCATTGCACCATAACCTTCAGTCATGATGTTGATTGCAACAAATTCAAAGCAGTGAATCTTTTCATCATGAGTTTCATCCTGATAACGTTTAACAGCATTAACAATACGATGATACAGATAGTAATCCATTGAACCTAGTCCTGCTAAGATTACTGTATCTGGACCATTTGCCTGTCTAATCTGTTTAATAAACTGATAATATCTTTCTTCAAACCATACTTCCATCTTTTCTACTTCGCCAAATTCTCTATAGAAACGGATTGGGTTTGAATCGTTTGTGCCTAAGTTAATGACAACAATATCATTGTGAAGTTCAGCCTTAACTAGATCCTGATTCATTCTTCTTTGATAGAAGAAGTCAGTGTATTCATAGATGTCTTCCATTGTTGACATTTCAAACATTGGATGTTCAGGCTTAACAGCACTGATACCAGACTGGCAAATCATTGAAATATCAACGCCAAGTTTTCTGGCAGCAATTGCACCATATGACATCCAGCCATTTTCTTCGCTAGTTCTAAATACCATACCATTGTTTTCTGCTTCATTTCCAAAGCCACAGGTGATTGAATCACCGATAACTTCCATAAGCAGTTTCTTCTTATCTTCTAGCTTATAGATTTCACCATCATACTCCAGCTCTACAAAACCAATCTTGCCTCTAGCATTTTCTGATAGCTTAACCACTTTAATCTCATGAGTTTCAGTTTCATCAGCCTGGAATAATACAACTTCCATTTCTTCCTGATTAACTTCTGTACGATTAATCAGTTCCTCACCACCATCAAGATTTACACCGATGCATGGCCAGTCTTTTGGCATCTCACCCTGATTGAAGATATCAGGAACCTGATCATAGATGGCAACAACCTTTGCCTTCAGTGATTTTCCCTTAAAACCAAAAGAGAAACCTGAACAGGTCCAGTTGGTGAATAAAGCCTCTTTCTTCTCATCATAAAATACTCTTCCCTGATAATTCATTAATGGCATCAGTTCTTTAATTTTCATAATCCTAACTCCTCTCAAAGTATTTATACATATCTTCTGACTCAACATAAGTTACAGGAACTTCATTTCCTATTAACTCAGGCAGCCAGTCTTTCATATAACGTGCACCAAATTCTTCCATATTGAAATGGCCAAACATGACAATCGCTTTCTTCTTACCTAACTGATTTGCATCACGTGTATAGGAAAGAAGTGTCCAGTCTATTGATTCACCAGGTAGAATAACATCCGCATAATCAAAGACCTTTATAGTTTCTACAGAATACTCCTTCTCCATGTCACCATTTGGATACAAGTGACCTACAAATGCGGCATTCTTAATCTTCATATCTGGATCACCGATATAGCGGCAGCCATTCAAACCAACCTTACTGCAAATTTCTTCACAGAACTGCTTAAGAGTCTTTTCTTCAAAGTTAATGATATAAGTCGCAAATGGCGGATCATCAATCAGTTCATGACTATCCTCATAGCCTAAGTACTTCATCACGCCTGTAAAGATACCATCAGGTCTGTGTGTATGAAGATGATCATGATCGCGATAGATACAGATATGATTGTCATCTAATAGTTTTCTTTTTTCTTCATATACTTCATTTTTAAAATCATAGAACCAGCCACCCTCATCCTTTGAAGTGTAAAATGTTGGCTCATGGACAATAATCAGATTGGCTTTTAACTCAATTGCTTTTCTAATAACGTTTACAGTTGGTACAAGTGCAGTCACAATACCAGTGCATTCATCCTCGATATTGCCACACTTCACATTATCACAACCATCATAATCAGGACCAAGGTCAGGATGATAAGCCAGAATCTTTTCGATTACTTCCTTAATCTTCATGGTTGTCTTTCCTAAATCCAAATGCTGGATTTTCTTCCTCATTGAATAAAGAAGCTACACAGTAATTATCGTAACAGTATTCAACTGTAACTAAATCAGCAGTCTTTTCACCTTTGATGATTAGCTTATTGCCTTCAGTTTCATATTCTTGCATACTAAAACCTTCTAGCTTTAATACATCATCAAGACTGTTTTTGATTGATAATTCATTACAGTTATCAAACTCACATTCAATCTTTGTTTCTAGAACTCTTACTTCCTTGATTCTTGGACAGTCAGCAATCTTGTCATCATAACCATAGTTATGTTTTAAAACCATGTTTGCAAGACGGTGTCCAACTGTCTTCTTGTTTCTTGGATGGATGTTGAATTCTTCACCCACATCGAGTATACATACCTCATAAACATCATCAACAAGTAGTGATGATATGTACTGTTTTTCACGCAGTAAATCATATTTCTTAGCACCAGTTACACCAATTCCTCTAAATGGTGCAAGTTCAATCTGATAGAATGGCAGATTGTCATTAAACAGTTGACGCCAGTTTTCAATCATCACAGCCATAGACTTTTCATAGCAATCCTGACGATCTCTTGCATCATCATCTTCACCCTGATACCAAAGGAAAGCAGCCATTGTGTATGGCGCAACTTTCTTCAGCATATTTTCATACAAGTTGCCGGTAAAGACAGCACTTCTTGGACCAGGAAGATATGTTGTATAAGTATCATATGTTAAAGG
>R27__coassemble_1989_pt1 | contig 8527 bp, 6 predicted proteins | sample R27__metabat2_high_PE_052 | metagenome-assembled genome bin R27 | reverse complement strand
GTTGAACCTAAGAAGGTCGCTAAGAAAGAAGAACCTAAAAAGGCTGCTAAGAAAGTCGAAACCAAGAAGGTAGTTAAGAAGGCTGAACCTAAAAAAGCAACCAAGAAGGTTGAAACTAAGCCTGTAAAAAAAGAAGTAAAGAAACAGGCAAAAAAAGAAGAAGCAAAGAAAGCTACTAAAAAGGTTGAAGAAAAGAAGAAGGCTGAACCTAAAAAGGCTGAAACCAAGGAAACTAAAAAAGTAGTTAAACAAGATAAAAAAGCAGAAAAGACTTCTAAGAAAAAGACTAAGAAGGATTTTAAGAATGCGATGAAAGAGGCTAAGCGTATTTCTGATGCTAAGAAGAAAGCTGAAGAAGAAGCTGCAAAGAAGCCTAAAATCGTTAGAAAGCAGATTGTTATTTCTACTAAGCCAGCTAAGACTCAGGTTTTATCACAACAGGCTCTTCCAGTTGTGCAACCTGGAACTAATAAAAAGGCTAGAAGCTTAGGCTTAAAGAAGAAATATAACGATATCAATGATCTTAAAGAAGATTTGATTAATCTGAATGATGCTGGTGTTGATGTTATCCAGGCAGATGTTGTCAATGCTTTAGACAGATTTGATATGACTGATGATGATATTGATCAGTTCTATGATTGGTTAAGCAGTGTAAATATTGATCTGATTGATGAAACTGAAGATGAAGAAGATTTAGAAGATGATGATTTTTTAGCTAGTGAAGATGATGGCGAAGAAACTGTCGATCCTGAAAAGAACATTGTCATCAACTATGATCAGGCTGCAACTTATACTAAGGTTAATGACCCAGTTAAGATGTATCTTAAGGAAATCGGTAGAGTTCCTCTATTAAAGGCTGATGAGGAAGTTGCGATTGCCAAGAGAATTGAAAAGGGTAATAAACATAAAAATGATCCACAGCTTGTTGCTGATGCAACTGAAGCAAAGAACGAACTAATCAGCGCTAACTTGAGACTGGTTGTTGCGATTGCTAAGAAGTATACAGGCAGAGGCATGCTGTTCCTTGATTTAATCCAGGAAGGCAACATGGGTTTGATTAAGGCTGTTGATAAGTTTGACTACAGAAAAGGATTCAAATTCTCAACTTATGCAACATGGTGGATTAGACAGGCTATCACAAGAGCTATTGCTGACCAGGCTAGAACAATCAGAATTCCAGTACACATGGTTGAAACAATCAACAAGATGACTAGAATTTCTAGACAGCTAGTGCAGGAACTAGGCAGAGATCCAAGTGCTGAAGAAATTGCACAGAGAATGGGCTCAGGTATGTCTGCTGAAAAGGTTAGAGAAATCCAGAAGATTGCTCTAGACCCAGTATCACTTGAAACACCAATCGGTGAAGAAGATGATTCTCACTTAGGTGACTTCATTGAAGATAAGGAAGCTTTATCTCCTGAACAGTTTGCAAATAATGAATTATTAAAGGATGAAATAGATTTGATTCTTTCTACTCTGACTGAAAGAGAAGAAAAAGTTTTAAGACTTAGATTTGGTCTAGAAGATGGTAGAACAAGAACTCTTGAAGAAGTTGGCAAAGAGTTTGATGTAACCAGAGAAAGAATCAGACAGATTGAAGCTAAGGCTTTAAGAAAACTTAAGAATCCTACAAAATGTAAGAGATTAAAGGAATTTATCGAAGACAAGAAGTAATGATTTCAAAAAGACTACAAGAAATTGCCAGTTTAGTTGATCAAAATAAGGTAGTATTTGACGTGGGATCAGACCATGCCTTACTACCTTGTTTTTTAGTGTCTAATGGCATATGCCCAAAAGCTTATGCTGGTGATATTGCTTTAGGTCCATTAGAGAATGCATCTTCAACTATTGAGAAATATAATCTGCAGGATAAGGTTATACCTGTGTTTTCTGATGGCTTGAAGATGGCCAAGAATGATGTTGATGTAGTCATTATTTCAGGTATGGGTTATAACACAGTGAAACATATTCTGGATGAGGCCGATGTGAGTAGATACCAGTACTTCATTGTGCAGATAAACAAGGATGTTGATCTACTTAGAAAATATATTAGTGATCATAACTATACCATTGAAGATGAAAAGGTTGTCCATGATGATTTCTATATGAAATTATCAAGTTTTCTGGCGATCTGCATGATGCTTATTCTAATCTTGAGATTAAATATGGACCTGTATTACTTAAGAGAAAAGATGAATCATTTATTGAGTATTTAAAGTATAAGAAAGATAAGCTTATCGAGATTAATAAAAGTGCGAATAAAGCTGAATACGCTTTCACCATAAATGAAATAGAAACCATACTTAAAGATTGATATAATTTTTAATGGAGCGTGAATATTATGACAAATATTTATAACACTGCAATTCACGAGATGTTTACAAGTAAAGAGCACTTTAAAGACATGTTCAACGATTTTATGCGTCTTTACTATGGCAAAACATTAGATGAATCAGGAATGATAGAAAAGTATCTTTGTTTAGGTAAGATGTGTAACACTTATCTTTTGGATGACTGGCGTCAGACAAAGTACATCGTAAGAACAAATAATGATAAACAGCTTTATTATTTCTCCCTAGAATTTTTACTGGGAAGAATGTTAAAGAATAACCTCATGGCAATCGGTGGCTATGATGTTGTTAAGGAAGGCTTAGCTGATTTAGGTATTGATATTAGAGATATCGAAGATATTGAAGCTGATGCAGGTCTAGGCAACGGCGGCTTAGGAAGACTGGCTGCATGTTTCCTTGATTCTTTAGCTACAATGGATTATCCAGGAAGTGGTAATACCATCAGATACAGAAATGGTCTTTTCAAACAGTTCATTATGGATAATGAACAGGTTGAAGTTCCTGACCAGTGGTTAAGAGTAGACAATCCTTGGGAAGTAAGAAAAGCAGCAAAGACTGTTGATGTTAGATTCTATGGTCATGTGGAAATCACAAGAAACGAAAAAGGCGAGCTTGAATTCCATCGTAAGAATACTGAACACATTTTGGCTGTTCCATATGATATGCCTGTAGTTGGCAATAACACCAGCACTGCAAATACTTTAAGAATGTGGTCAGCAGAACCAAGTGATGACCTACCAATAGGCAGAGACTACAAGAAATACTTAAGAGATGTTGATGACATTTGTTTAAATCTATATCCAGATGATTCAACTGAAGAGGGAAGATACCTAAGAATCAAACAGGAATACTTCTTTGTTGCTGCAGGTTTACAGTCAATCATCAATGATCACATGAAGAATTATCATACTTTAGATAATTTTGCGGATAAGATTGTTATTCAACTGAATGATACACATCCAGCTTTGGCTGTTCCTGAACTGATGAGAATACTGATGGATGAATATGGTATTCCTTGGGCTAAGGCATGGGATATTGTTACTCATACATTTGCTTACACTAACCATACTATTATGCCTGAAGCGCTTGAAAAGTGGCCTGTGGAATACATCAAGAAACTTTTACCAAGAGTTTATCTGATTATTGAAGAAATTGATATCCAGTTAAGAAGAAAACTTCAGGACATGGGTAAAGATCCTAACTTCATTGAATCAGTTGCAATTATTTCTCAAGGCAATGTCAGAATGGCTAATCTTTCTATTGTTGGATCATTCTCTGTAAATGGTGTTGCAAAGATTCATAGTGAGATAATCAAGACTCAGACTTTCAGAGATTTCTATGAAATCTATCCTAATAAGTTTAATAACAAGACTAATGGTATTACGCCAAGAAGATGGTTATATTTCAACAACCCTGAACTATGTAATCTGATTGAAAAATACATTGGTCCTGAATTCAAGAATGACTTCTCAAAGATCGAAGATCTGATGAACTATGTTGATGACAAGAATCTGCAGGAAGAATTCATTAAGGTTAAATATCAGAAGAAACTAGAACTTGCACAATGGCTAGACAAGAATCACGGAATTAAGTTAGATCCAGATTCAATATTTGATTCACAAGCAAAGAGACTTCATGCGTATAAGAGACAGTTATTAGACATCATGTATGTAATGTCCTTGTATTTCAAGATTAAGGAAGACAAGAATTTTACAATGCCTAAGACCACATTCCTATTTGCGGCAAAGGCTGCAACTTCATACTATTTTGCAAAACGTGTCATCAAGCTGATTAACTGTGTATCTGAAGTTGTAAATAATGACCCTGAAGTAAACAAATACATCAATGTTGTGTTCATTCCAAACTATAGAGTTACTGTATCTGAGAAACTGATGCCTGCTACGGATATTTCTGAACAGATATCTACAGCTGGTAAGGAAGCAAGTGGCACAGGCAATATGAAGTTTATGATGAATGGTGCTTTAACGCTTGGTACTCTTGATGGTGCAAACGTTGAGATTAAGAGTCTTGTAGGTGATGACAACTGCGTAATCTTTGGTCTTCACGAGGAAGAAATCAATCAGATGCGTTCAACTTATGAACCATATAAGTACTACAAGAACAATCCTGTAATCAGAAGAGTTATCGATTCATTGACTGATTACACTTGGTCAAACAACAAGGATGACTTCAAAGAAATTCAGGATGAATTCTTATTAAGAAAAGATGAATATTTTGTCTTAGCTGATTTTGATGCTTATTGCAAAGCACGCGACAAGATGTATGAGTACTATGCAGATCCACATGCTTGGGCAAAGAAATGTTTGATTAATATTGCCAAGTCTGCATACTTCTCTAGCGATAGAACAATACAGGAATATGTCGATGATATCTGGCATATTAAAAAGATAAAATGATTACCTTATATTTAATGAGACATGGCCAGTCTGAGTTTAATAAGGCTCAGATAATGCAGGGATCAACAAACTCCAATCTTAGTGAAGATGGCATTCAGCAAGCAATAGATGCTAGAGAACTGATTAATACCCTTAACTTTCATAATGTTTATACGGGAAGTCTTACTAGACAGATTGACACTGCTAGAATCGCCTGCAAGGAAAAGAAGAACATAACTTTCAGACTTAATGAAGGTTTCAATGAAGTCAACTTTGGCGGTTTTGAAAAGAAACCTATCGCTTTTCTAGTTGAAACTATTGCAAAGGGCAGCAATATTGATAATCCTGCAAATGTTCAAGTTACCTGTGAACTAGTAGCTAACAGCTGTGCTAAATTTGATCCAGAGCAAAGAGCTGAAGATTATAAAACTGCTGCTGCAAGGGTTAGAAAAGCAGTTTACGAAGTAATTGAAAGATGCAGCGAAAATGAAAAAGTCCTGATTGTTTCATCAGGAATGATATTGGAAATACTATTAAGAGAATTTGTACCGGATTTGGGTGTTACAAACATCGGCAATTGTAAGGTGTTTGCCTTACACTATGATGATGGCAAATTCTATGGTGAAACGCTATAAAAAAAAGCTCCTTCGGGAGCATTTTTTATTTTTAACCTAAACTAGCAACAGCTTTTGCTAAACGAGATTTTTCTCTAGAAACAGCGTTCTTAGATTTTAAACGAGAAGTTGCTGCTTTATCTAATAGAGAGTTGCACTCATTGAATGCTTTAACTGCAGCTTCTTTATCTTTAGCTTCAACAGCCTTGTTAACTTTCTTGATATAAGTTTTTAATTTAGACTTTTCAGCAGAGTTCTTTAAATTAGCTTTTGCATTAGTTAGAGCTCTCTTCTTCTGAGACTTAATATTTGCCATATATCCTCCTTATCAATACGCTTAATCATTATACAAAACAGGTCTAAAAAATGCAATAATAGAAGTATGAATTACCGCATCGTATTTATGGGAACTCCTGAATTTGCTGCTAAGATACTTTCAGGCTTACTAGAAGCTGATTTTAATGTTGTAGGTGTTGTAACTCAACCAGACAAAGAGGTCGGCAGAAAGCATGTTTTAACGCCTTCTAAAGTAAAAGAAGTAGCACTTGAGAATAGTATCCCAGTATTCACACCAAACAGAATCAGAAATGAATATGAAGATATATTAGCTCTTGAACCAGATCTGATTATCACAAGCGCTTATGGTCAGATTATTCCAAAGGAAGTATTGGATTATCCAAAGTATAAATGTATCAATACTCACGGTTCTTTACTGCCAAAGCATAGGGGTGGTGCACCAATTCAAAGAGCAATCATGGAAGGTGATAAAGAAACTGGTATCACCATTATGTATATGAATGAGAAGATGGATGAAGGTGATATCCTTGTACAAGAGAAGATGCCTATTGAAATAGATGACACAAACGCAACTTTGTTTGATAAGTTATCTGATTTAGCACTAAAGATGTTACTTGATTTCTTACCAAAACTATTTAATGGTGAAGTTAATCCTATTAAGCAGAATAATGATGAGGCAACATATTCATATAACATAAATAAAGATGAAGAGCATATTGATTTCAACGATAAGACTCTTGATGTGTATAACCATATCAGAGGCTTGCTAGATAATCCTGGCTGCTATGGAATTATCAAGGATAAGAAATATAAGTTATTAAAGGTTTCTTATGAATTAGCTGATGATACAAATCCAAGCTGCTTTGTAGGATTAAAAGATGATTATCTAAGAATTGATTGCTTGGATGGTTTTATTAAGGTATACAGTATTAAACCAGAAGGAAAGAATGAAATGGACAGCAAATCATTCTTCAATGGTGCTGGTAGAAATTTAGTTGGTGAACACTTTGAATAAACAGAATATTAGAAACTTTTCCATAATTGCCCATATCGATCATGGCAAGTCTACACTTGCGGATCGCATTTTGGAGTTGACTGAAACAGTTGCTAAAAGAGATATGCAGGCACAGATTCTTGATTCTTTGGAACTGGAAAGAGAAAGAGGAATCACAATCAAGCTTAACGTTGTCCAACTTAAGTATCACGCAAAAGACGGACAGGATTATATCTTCCATCTGATTGATACACCGGGACATGTCGATTTTACTTATGAGGTTTCTAGATCTCTAGCTGCCTGTGATGGCGCAATTCTAGTTGTCGATGCTTCTCAAGGCATTGAAGCGCAAACTTTAGCCAACACATATCTGGCTTTAGATAATGATTTGGAAATTCTTCCTGTTATAAACAAGATTGATTTGCCTAGTGCTGATATTGAAAGAACCAAGAAAGAGATTGAAGAGATTATTGGTTTGGATTGTTCAGATGCACCATGCATTAGTGCAAAAAGCGGTTTAAATGTTGAAGATGTTTTGGAAGGAATTGTTAAATATCTTCCTGCACCAAAAGGTGATGTCAATAAACCATTAAAGGCTCTGGTATTTGATTCATATTATGACTCATATAGAGGAGTTGTAACTTTCATATGCTTAAAAGATGGCTGTGTCAAAGTTGGTGATCAAGTCAAGTTCATGCAAGCCGATACTATTTATGAAGTAACCGAAGTAGGTGTTAAGACTCCTAACGAAGTTAAAAGAGATAAACTTGAAGCAGGCGAAGTTGGATATATGTGTGCTTCAATAAAATCAATTCAGGACATTCATATCGGTGATACGATTACACTTGTTAATAATCCATGTGAACAGGCTCTACCAGGTTATCGCAAGATGAACCCAATGGTATATTGTGGTATGTATCCAACCGATAATAATAAATATAACGATTTAAGAGATGCTTTAGAAAAACTGCAGTTAAATGATTCAAGTTTAACTTTTGAAGCAGAATCATCAAAGGCATTAGGTTTTGGTTTCAGACTTGGTTTCTTAGGACTTCTTCATATGGAAGTAGTACAGGAAAGACTGGAAAGAGAATATGGGCTGAATCTAATCGCAACTGCGCCAAGCGTTATCTACAAAGTAACTTTGACTGATGGCACCATCAAATACATTGATAATCCAAGCATGATGCCTGAAGCAAACATTATTGAACAAATTGAAGAGCCATATGTTAAGGCATCAATCATGGTTCCAAATGAATACATGGGCGCAGTAATGCAACTATCGCAAGATAAACGTGGTACATATACTGATATGATTTATATTGATTCAAACAGAAATCAGTTGATCTATGAAATGCCACTTAGTGAAATAATCTTTGAATACTTTGATAAACTTAAATCTCTATCAAGAGGTTATGCATCTTTGGATTATGAACTTATCGGTTATCGCAAGTCTAATCTTGTAAAGATGGATATTCTGATTAATGGTGAAGTAATCGATGCCTTAAGTATTATTGTGCACAGAGACTTTGCATACAATAGAGGTCAGGCAATTACAGTTAAAATTAAGGAAATATTGCATAAACAGAAGTTTGAGATTCCGATTCAGGCCGCAATCGGCAATAAAGTGTTAGCACGTACCAATATCAAATCACTTAGAAAAGATGTTTTAGCTAAGTGTTATGGTGGCGATGTTTCAAGAAAGAAGAAACTTCTTGAGAAACAAAAAGAAGGAAAGAAACGTATGAAGGCAGTTGGCTCTGTGGAAATTCCACAGGAAGCTTTCATGGCAGTTTTAGCATTAGATGACGACAAGAATTAAACATCTATATATTCATGTGCCATTCTGTAAGGCAATATGCTACTATTGTGATT
>R27__coassemble_1954_pt1 | contig 8664 bp, 8 predicted proteins | sample R27__metabat2_high_PE_052 | metagenome-assembled genome bin R27 | reverse complement strand
AAAGGAGATGTATGTATTGATTAGTGATGAGCTAATTAATATATACCATATGATATGAAAAACTTAATTGAAGAATTTAAAAAGTTCATAGATAAAGGCAATGTTTTAGATCTTGCAGTCGGCGTTATTATAGGTGGTGCTTTCACAACTATCGTTAACTCATTAGTAAATGATGTTATCGGACCAATTCTGGGTGTAATACTTGGAGGTCTTGATTTCTCACACATCCAGATTCCTCTTGGTGGTGAAGCCTACATTCTAATTGGTTCATTTATTCAAAATATTATCAACTTCTTAATTACCGCATTTGTAGTATTCCTAATTGTTCGTGCATTTAATAATTTAAAGAAAAAGGAAGAAGTAGAAGAAAAACCTGCTGAGCCTGTAGAATCAGATGAACTTAAAGTGTTAAAAGAGATTAATAAGAAACTTAATAAATTAAAATAGCCCATAGGGCTATTTTTTTATGCGAATAATTCTTCTGGTACATCAGTCTCAATTGTTTCAAGTAGTGTTTTCGGATTCTCCAGAAGATACTTAACCAATCTTACTGACTTAGCAAAATAGAAACCATCAGCGATTCTTTCATCAAAAGTAATTGTGATTGGAAGAATCTTTTTATTGTCTACTTCCTTGATTGTACCGATAGTACCCATGATAGAGTTAGTACCATAGTTGCTTAAGTGGTGGTAACAAGAATTAGCTTTGATACTACCTAAGTTAGCTAGCAGACATGTTGAATAGTTTGGATCGCCAGCCATTAGTGACTGAGGGAATACTCCATGGTATTCCATTCTTCTTAATACAAAGAATAGTATCTCAAGAATAAATCTAGGAAGCTTGCCTACAAATTCCATAGTCTTATCTAAATCATTGGAACCCTGATGTCTTGCCTTATCTACATCGCCAATAATTTGCTTAGAAATGTTAAGTACTGTATCTTCAGGTTTAATCTTCATAAACATCAAAGTTTCAATTGCATCGTCTGAGAACTGCTGCTTTGCGACAAATGAAAGAGTAATATCGTTACGCATATAGTATCTTCTACCTGCAATGAATACATTAAGTTTAGGACGATGATAGATTGTTCTACCAATTGCGGTACATACACAATGGAAAAGCTTTAACTGCGTACCGTTTTTCTTGTTGTAGGTTTCAATAAATTTCATTAGCTTTGTAACATCAAACTCATATGTTGCTGATACTTCTGCTTCGGTTTTTTTCGGCATTACGTAAGGGACAATTGAATGAAATGGATCACCATCATATGCCATTACTTTGCCATCTACTCTGTCTCTCATTATTTTCTTACCCAACTTTCTACTCTTTCAAAAGAGCCTCTTACTTCTACACCCCTTATAGCTAAACCATCTGTGATATTAGCCTCTTTGATATGCCCTTGTAGTTCAAGTAAGGAAATACCAAATGTGCCTTCATCATTTGTACAGAATGGTCTTACTGTCTTTCCTGCAAAATTATACAAGTCCACAAATGTTGCTACTACTCTAGGATATGTTCTATACCAAATAGGGAATCCTAGATATATCACATCATACTGATTCATGTCTAATAACTGACCGCCTTTGATTGCTGGATGAATATTCTCATCGTCTTCTCTTCTAGCTCTTCTTAGACAGTCATCATATTTGAATGGATATGGTTCTTCTTCAATAATCTGATATAAATCACCACCAGTAAGTTCTTTAATCTTCTCTGCTACTACTTCAGTGTTACCTTTAGTTAATTCTTTGATTTCGTTGTTTTCCAGGTTTTCTCCAATGTGTGAGAAATAAGCGATAAGTGTTTTCATATTTTTACCTCGTTATTATTATAATTCATAATTGGCTGTTTTTAGTCTTGAATAACTAATCCAACACCAACTTCATTGATGTCTAGTGAGTTCATCATTTCATGTTTACACATTAACGAAACGCAATGACACGGATACAGATTATCAATGTCACATTCTTTCAGATAATTAATTGTCTTAGCTAGCACTTCATCATTTTCAAACAGATGGAAACCACCAATTATCATATTGATTTTATTGATGCCAGTAACTTTCTTGGCATATTCACAGATATTACAGATTCCACTATGACTGCAAGCAGTGATAATATCCAAATGATTATCACAATAAACTAAAGCACTGTCTTCAATTACATAATCATCAACTTTTTCATCTTCAACAATCCTATATCCTACAGGATGCTTAGCCTCATAATCATTACTTCTTTCTACTTCACCAAGGAATAGTAGTTTGCTGTTGAGATTAAATACTTCTTTAGTTAATACTATGTCTCTAAAATGATTCTTAAGTTCATCCACAAAGATATCAGGTCCTATATATAGGCCATTGTCATATTTACCGATAAATGTATCAGGATGAGATACTAGCGTTGTGTTACTTAAATCATAATCATCAATAAGATATCTTAATCCACCCACATGATCATTGTGCCCATGTGATAAGACAAGATAATCAAGGTTATTTAAATCAATATTCATCTTCTTAGCGTTTTGAATAAATGCATCTGAATAACCAACATCAAATAAAACTTTTAAACCATCACATTCAATGAAATATGAAAGTGCTGGTTCACCAAGATAGTATGAATCAATATAGGTATTGTTTTCTACTAGGACTGTTATCTTAAGCATTTACATACTCCTCGTACTGTTTAAAGGTCATATGAGGTTTATACTGCTTAATCTTTTTAACAGCTGCAGGATCGTTTAATAATGCGTTACAGCTGTCAATAACAACCTTACATGGAAGCAGATATGCTTTCTCATAATCATCTACACATAATTCTTTAGAATGGCAGAATCCTTTAAAGCCCATGTATCCAAACTGAATGAGAGGTTTAAACTGTGACATATCACCTACATCACCAGCGGCAATTGATTTTTCATCATATAAAACTTTCTTTGTGTACTTTCTAACGCACTTATTCACAACCTTATTTAGTTCATCAGACTGAATAAGTGGAAGATAACCAGGTGAAGTTTCAATGCTAGCCTTGCCACCAATCTTCTTAGCTGCATCCTTGGCAAGCTTATCAACTTTCTTATTTAACTGTAGTAATGTTTCAGAATTAATGCTTCTTGCATACATTTCATAAACAATTCTTTCAGGAACACTGTTAACTGACTGACCACCTTCATCAATGATTCCATGAAGTCTGACCATATCTTCCTTTGGGTAAGCAGTTCTTAACTGTTTCATATTCTTATAGAATTCTTCAAACATATCCATAGCATCAATTCCCTGTTCAGGACACATAGCCGCATGAGCAGCCTTGCCTCTGAATGTGATCTGCTTATAAACAAAACCACCTAAAGATGAATTAATAGACATATCATAGTTATTGTTGTTTGAAGTATGAAGATGGATAAACATATCAACATCATCAAACTGATGAGCCATAAGCATATTAACCTTGCCACCAATATAGTTAATCTTTTTCTGTTTAATCAGTTTCTTACGATATTCAACATCAGTGTATTCTTCAGCAGGAGTAAAGAATAAGGTAATTGTACCCTTCTTGATTCCCTGCTTATTTAAAGCTACTAAGGCATGAGACATGATTGTACATTGTGTGGAATGTCCGCATGAATGAGCAGCATAATTATCGTTTTTATTAGCATATGGATGTCCAAGAGTTGGAATAGCATCAAGTTCGGCAATCAGACCAATATGAGGTTTTCCCTTACCAATACTTACACTAAAAGCAGTTTCAAAACCAAGTTCCTTAATCTTAAGACCATTGCTTTCAAAATATTCAGTCAGTCTTCTCTTTGTTTCAAATTCCTTATAGCCTAATTCAGGAATCTTAAACAATTCGTCACCGAACGCATACATCTCTTCTTTGTTTAAATATCTTTTGCCATCCATAATAAACACCTCTATATAATTATACAAAAACCATTATGGTAAAATGAAAAAGTACGAGGTAAATAATATGAAAAAAGATGTATTCAATGTATTACTATTACAAGCATTGCCTGCAAGCGGCAAATCTGAAGTAAGAAACTTTATGGCAAATATGGATCCTGAAATTCTAAGAAAGGAATTCCATGTAGGAGAGAACTTACAGTTAGATGATTTCCCATATGTATTCTTCATGAGAAGAATTGATGAAATCTTAGAAGAAATGGGAGAAGCAAGAATTTACTACCCAGGTGAAGATCCATTCATCGATGGCAGAGACTGGGGAACATTATCAGAACTGCTTAACGAAGATTATCATGACTTAATAAACAGAAACGAAATCAAATGTGATAGTGTTGCGGAATACTACTTTGAAAGATTAGATAGAGCATCAATGATGTCTGGTTTAGCTCCTAGACTATCTCAATTAGATGAGAACATCAGAAAGAAAGTTGCTAGCCAATTAGAAGAACTTGCAAGCAGTATGCTGAAGAGTAAGACTGAGCAGTATACAGAATCCCTTGAAGGAAAAACGATCGTTATAGAGAATTCTAGAGGCGGTAGAGATGGTTCTAGTATGCCATTAACTGGTACTCAAGGCTATCAGTATTCATTACCAAAATACTGTCCAGAAATCCTTGAAAACGCAGCTATCTTATACATCTGGGTAACACCTGAAGAATCAAGAAGAAAGAATATTGCAAGATGCAATCCTGATGACCCAGGATCAAATCTTAACCATATGACTCCTGAATCAGTTATGATGGCAGACTATGGATGTGATGATATGTTGTATCTGATTGAAACAAGTGAAGTTAAAGATACTGTAACAGTTGAATCATGGGGCAAGAAGTACTATGTACCAATTGCAGTAATCGATAACAGAGAAGATAAGACAACAATGTTCAGGGCTACTCCTGATAAATGGGACCCACAAGCTGTTGAAGAGTTCACAAAGATTACAAGAACTGCAACAGATACAATGTGGAGCAACTACATCAAATAAAACAAAAAGTTCAGGAATCAATCCTGAACTTTTTAAATAAATAATGAAGATATTAATTTAGTTTATCTAATAAATAGTATTTTACTTCTGGATCACAGAATGCACTTTCAATTGCGTTGATTGTGCACTGTCTCAATTGTTCATCACTGACACCAAGCATCTTAAGCTGATTGTGTTCATTAACAATATCGGACTTCGCAAAAATCATATTATCAGTATTAACTGTAACCTTGGCACCCTTTTCCATTAAGAATCTGATTGGATGGGCAGCAAAATTGTTTTCTGGTTTGCAATTAGATGATAAACAAACTTCTAAAGGGATTTGTGTATCTATTACTCTTTTTAAAATTGCCTCATCCTTAACACAATTCACACCATGGCCTATTCTATATGCGCCAAAATCTAAAGCATCATTAATATGTTCAGCAATTCCCATTTCACCCGCATGAATTGTATAAGGAATCTCATAACTTGATGCTAGATCAAATAGTGGTTTATATTCTTTGAAATCACAGTAATTTTCAAAACCTGCTAAGTCTAAAGCAACTGCACCTTTTCCTAATAACTGTTTAGTGACTTCAATAGTTTCAAGATTCTCTTTTTCATTAAACTTAGCGCTATCACCTTTATGCATCAAACAATTGATAATACCAATTTGAATGTCATAATCAGCCATAGCAGCTGCAGCTCCTTCACATACTGCCTGTAAAGCTTCAAGCTGACTTAAGCCTTTCTTGCAGTGCTGCTGTGAAGCAAACCTGATTTCTGCATAAATTACACCTAAATCATATAAACGTCTGCATAAATCATATGTTGCATCATATAGATCTTCTCTATACTGTAATAAATCACAAACTAAATCAAACTTCTTAATTGATTCAGCAGAATGAACAGTATTCCTAGAAAACAGAATATTATAAAACTCTTCAAATGTTGTTTCTTTATCGATTACATTTCTTTCAAGAGCTTTTTTATAAGCCCACATAATATTTAATGAACCATCTAAATGAAGATGTAATTCAACCTTATCTCTTTTCATACGTTATCTCTCTTACTAATTTGATTTATCTTATTTAATAATAGCAAACCATCTATCATCATCACTTTTTGCTATTGATATCGTTAAACCTTCAGCAGCTTCATATATGTCACCAGGAATTACAACATTGTATAAATTGTCACCATTAGTAGTAGCATCAAGGAACATCTTACACGTATCTCCGTTTGGCGGATCAAAAATACATACTCGATAGCTGGCAGGAGCCTTAAAACTAATGGTTATTTCGTAATCACCATTGTCGTTCTTTTTCGTATCAGCACCATAAAATTCAAATGCATGAAGTTTATTATATTCTTCCTCATCAAACTCAATTACAATGCCATCGTCTAAAAACATATATTTATGATCGGAATTATTAAGCACACCATAATTTTCATAATCAAGCAAATTACACAAATTAAATTGATAATTTCCACTTCCCTGTATACCATAATTGCTACGTTCCAAAAGAGCCAGGCAGTACTTATACTGTGCTTTGAAGAAAGAAACACTTCTAGACATACCACTATTCAAACTACGCAAATAGTTGTAGAAAAAATAATAGAAATTAGATTTGGCCATATTTTCTGGACTAACACTATTATCTGCACCATTATTTGAGATTATATGAGAGGCAGAAAATACACCAATAGCTTTTCCGTTTAAGGCAGTACTAGTTAGATTATCCTTCATATCAGCACCACCATTACATGTCCATAAGTCAAGATAGTAGTAATTGTTTGAAAGAATGCTGTTGATATTGTCTGAATTTAAGACTGATTGTCTAATCTCTTTGTCGTTTTCAAAGTAACACAAGTCAACATTGTTCTTCTGGCCATGACTGTTAATGACTATTTCTGCTGATCTAGTTTCGTTTTCATTTCTTAGATTATCCTGATTAAACGATCCAGAAGTTTTGTTGTTTACAGGGTATTGTCCAAGAGTATTACCATATAATGTATATTTATTATCAATAAGGTTAAACTCTTCATACATACGATCTAAGAAAATACCAAAGTCATCTTTGTGTACTTCAGATGCAAAAATAGGATTTGAAAAATTTACAAGTTGTAATTTCTTGCTTCCATTTTTGTTAATGAAATCATAATATTTTTCAAAGTATGCTGTGAATTCGTTCTTGCTTAGAGGTAGTCTTGCGACAGGCCATTCAGGAACAAGATCAACATTAAGTTTCTCTTCAAAATGTTTGTACACCGAATAGTGATTACAAATTATACTCGTATCATTATTTAGATTTTGATAGAAATAATCACTATAGAATGATCCAGCATCATCTATTTCACCATCCATATCAACCTTATAATCAATAGTAAACGGAGAAAGAAGATCACTATTTCCCATTATCTGAACACCAACGATTTCACCTTTTCTTTCTTCGTGGTCGTTCTTCAATAAATTATAAATATCTTTTGCATTATTATTTCCTTTGCAATCTAGCATAATTGCATATGAATCAATAATAGTTTCGCTATAAGCAGAAATAGCATTCATATCTGCTTCACTTAGTTTAGATGAATCATATAGAACATATGTATACTTAAACGAATCAAGGTAAGCTTGTCTTAATTCATCAGCATCTTTTTGCCTATCGTTCTTTTCTAATACTCTGGCAATAAACTCTATAGGTTGGAATACCTTGGCACCATACTTGTTTACATAATTTGTTTCAGCTACTAACTTCTTAATTTCTGCTTCAGTAATGTCAGAATCAATACTTTGAGCAATAGCATAAACACCTAAAGTATAAGGCATAGTCCAACTTAATCCACCATCATCATCCCAGTATTCATATGTATTACCAGTGCTTAATGTTGTTCTACTTCCTGCGGGAATAGTGGTTATTGCGTTGCTACTTCCATTAGTTTCTGGTATTAAGTTTTCGGGGTTGTTTCTATCACTAAAATATGTAAAATGCCCAGCATTGTTTTCTCCACACCACAGAACCATAATATCTTCATCATTACATCTTTTTACTGCTTTCATAACATCTTCATAATATGGTTCATTTACTCTTGGATTATTAGAAAAGCCTACCATCCTGATTTTTTCACCATCAGGTAGTTTTTTGTTATCTTCAATCAATTCATCTAGACAGGTAACCCAATTTTTCATCTGATCGTCTACCCAGGAAACATATGAATAGAAATACAGATTTACATCAGGGGCAGTACCTAGATTCTTACCAGCTAGTATAGATGATGTTGCTACACCATGCATAGCTCCATCATTGCCTTCACTATTATGTGTATATTTAACAACACTATCAACTATTTCATTATGAATAGGCTCATATAATGGCTGATCACAGTATGCTACATTAACACCTTTTCCTGTGTATCCCATTTTGTGTAGCACATCAATACCTAATCCTGGATCTAAACCCCATCTCATTAGCGAAGAAATAGATTCGATAATTGAGCCTTCTACAGGTTCACTATCTACAATTTCATCTTCAACTTCCTCAACTGGTTCTTCGTTGATTTCTTCAACAGGTTCTGATTTGTTACATCCAACTAATGTAATAATCATTAGTAGAGCAAGTATTGATAGTATTATTCTTTTCATAATTATTTATCCTTATCTATAGTTTAATTATACCTATGGCTATTCCCGTCTTTAGACTTTCTCACCATTAATCTTTAGGAGTTACATATCATTTATTTT
>R27__coassemble_1927_pt1 | contig 8763 bp, 12 predicted proteins | sample R27__metabat2_high_PE_052 | metagenome-assembled genome bin R27 | reverse complement strand
ACCCTAGACCCTCTGATTAAGAGTCAGATGCTCAACCAACTGAGCTAGGGAACCAAATAAAATGGTGATAGGTACGGGATTCGAACCCGTGAAGTGCCGCCGTGAAAGGGCGGTGTGTTAAGCCGCTTCACCAACCTACCACACGCATGGCGCCCGAAACAGGACTCGAACCTGTGACCTGCCGGTTAACAGCCGGACGCTCTACCGACTGAGCTATTCGGGCACATTGCTTAATTATATTAACATAATTCACAAACCATTTACAAGCATTAAAATCAAATCCTTAAGGTCCTTATTATATAATTTAGATATGAACTATCTTCCACATAAGTTATTGAAGCTAAGGAAGCACTATAATTATTCACAATCTCATGTTGCGAAGGTTTTGGATATTGAAACCCTGGAATACATGGCTTTTGAAAATGGTAACAGTATTCCTGACTATAAACAGATGAAAATGCTGGCCTCTTTATACCATGTGGATCTTATAGAGATTTTTAGAAATGACGACAATATAACTTTATATGATACCGATAAGGCTGACACTGATGAGATTAATATTGCCTACTTCATGCCAGAAAAGACAATGTTTGATAAAGTTAAGGATTTCATCTCTGAACATAAACTGGCTAGTGGCATTATTGTATTCTTATGTGTGATGATCTGTATTCTGCTGGGAATACTGGACAAGGCAAGACCAGCTCCGCCTGAGGAGCCTCATGAGGTAGTAAGAGAAAACATTAACAGACTATCTGTATCACAGACCACGGTTGTTTATATTGATGATGAGGGTACAGTATCAGGTACTGGTGATAATTCTAACGGACAGATTAACTTCCATTCAACTAGCGCTTTGAAAGTTGCGGAAGGTGAAGGCTTCACAATTATTCTTGATGAAGATGGAACACTAAGTAGTGCTGGTCTATTGAGTAAGTATGAAAGTGAAATAAGTTCCTGGAAGAATATTGTTGATATTGCAGCAGGTAATGGACACATCATCGCAATTGATGAAGATGGCAAGGTATACTGCGCTGGTGATAATGAATATGGTCAATGTAATCTGGCAGGAAACAAGAATATCGCCAAGGTATTCGCGACAGCCTATGGTTCTATCATTATGGATGAAAATGGAATCATCAGCTGCAGTGGAACATTCATTGGTTCGTCTAGTATTAAAAGATACTCTAATATAATTGACGTTGATTCAAGCGACAACATCCTCGCAATATTAAATAGCGATGGAACACTTAATGTCTATGGTAACGATAATTATCTAAAGGCAGAAAGCTGGGACAATCTTGTGGATGTTGCGTGTGGCAACGACTTTGTGGCAGCACTTGATGAGTATGGGAAAGTTCATATCGAAATAAAGAACGAAACCATTACTGAAGAAGTAAGCAGCTGGTCAAACATCATCGCTATTGATGCAGGTAATAATTATCTAATTGCTTATGATGGAAACACCATCTATGGTATTGGTCAGAATAACTACCACCAATACAAGACAAACGAAAACAATAAACAGACACTTCCAACTGTTACTAATATTGAATACGTTATTGAACAGGGCTACATTGATATTCAGTTTACACCAGTCAATAATGCCTCAGAATACCTTGTTTCAATTAATGTGGGAACAGGTATTGAAGAAAGAGTTTCTAAAAATGAATCACAGGCGCGTATTCCAAGTGATAATATGATTGATGGTAAGTATTACACTATATCAATTATTGCAGTAGGAAGCGGCGACTATGCAGACTCAGGAAGTGCAACACTGAAATTCCAGTATCTGGAACCTGAGATAATTATTGAAGAAGAAGAAGAGGTGATTGAGGATGAGCAAGAGCAAAGTGTGGAAGATTAAGGATCTTGATTCATCATTCACCGATGAACAGCTGATCAAAATGATCAAGAATAGAGAAGTTAATGAAGATACAATGGTAAGTAGTAAAGAAATCAAGGAATGGATTGCCTTGAAGGATACTATCTATCAGTTCTATTTCAAACAGGAGGAGCAAGATGAAACTATATAACTCATATTCACTAAAGACAGAAGAATTCGTACCAATTAAACCAGGCGAAGTTTCAATGTATGTCTGCGGTCCAACCGTATACAATCACGCCCATATTGGTAATGCTCGTCCAATTGTTATATTTGATACATTAAGAAGAACATTAGAGGCTTTAGGATACAAGGTTAAGTTTGTGTCTAACTTTACTGATGTTGACGATAAGATTATCAATGCCGCAATTGAAGAAGGCACAACCGAAAAGGAAATTGCTGAAAGATATATTGATGCATACAACAATGTCAGAAAATCACTGAATGTTATTCCTGTTGATGTAACTCCTAGAGTAACTGAGACAATGCCAGAGATTATTGAATTCATTGATAAGCTTGTTAAAAATGGCAATGCCTATGAAGTAAATGGTGATGTTTATTTCTCAGTTGATTCTGATGACAAGTATGGTGAACTTTCTCACCAGAAGATTGATGAACTAGATGCAGGCGCAAGAATCTCTGAAAACGAACAGAAGAAGAATCCATTAGACTTTGCCTTATGGAAGAAGACTGAAAAGGGAATCAAGTGGGATTCTCCTTGGGGACAGGGAAGACCAGGCTGGCATACAGAATGTGTTGTAATGATCGGTAAAGAGTTTGGACCAGATATGATTGATATCCATGGTGGTGGCAAGGACTTGAAGTTCCCTCATCACGAAAATGAAGTTGCTCAATCTGAATGTGTAAATAATCACCACCTGGCTAAATACTGGGTACATAACGGAATGTTGGAGACAGCTGGTGGTAAGATGTCTAAATCTTTAGGTAATACTAAATGGGCTAAGGATGTCATCCAGGAGAATGGCGCTAACTTAACTAGATGGTTACTGCTAAGTGCCAAATACAGAGATGCCTTAATCTATTCTGATGAGACATTTGAATCCGCTAAGACTGAACTTAATAAGATTGAGACGGTTTTAAAACAGGTTGAAGTTAAAGCTCAGTTAGCAGGTATTACATTAACTGATGAATACGATGAAGCTAAGTACCAGGAATTCTTAGATCAGATGGCTGATGATCTTAATACTCCAAATGCCTACATGGTAATATTTGATACTGTTAAATTATTGAACCAGGCATTAAGAGTTAAAGAGATTGACTGGAATAGTGTATCTAAAGAATACAACGCCATCAGAAAGATGCTTTATATCTTAGGCATCTATATTGATGAAGTTAAGCTTGATGATGAAGCTAAAGATTTATACGCTAAGTGGAATGCAGCTAAAGCCGAAAAGAATTTTGATGAAGCTGACATCTACAGAAACAAACTTATGGAAAAGGGAATTCTTTAATGGATATTAAAGAAGTAAGCAGTAACTCATTATCTTTTATCGGTGATGCAGTATTTACTTTAAGAGTAAGAGAGTATTTCATCACCAATAAATATCAGTCTTCTAAGGCGCTGATTAAATTATGCAATGGTTACAACAGTGCTAAGGGTCAAAGCAAAGTCTTCAATAGACTAAACGATAAAGGTTTCTTCAGCGATGAGGAAATCGAAGTATTTAAAAGAGGAAGAAATCATATAACACACATTCCAAAAAATGGTGATCTTCTTACTTATGAAACTGCATCTGGTTTAGAAGCTATTGCCGGTTATCTTTATCTTACTGATGAGAAAAGACTGAATGAATTTTTCGATGAAGTATTCAAAGGAGGAATAGAAAATGAATAATTATGTTTATGGAAAGAATTCTTTCTTTGAAGCTTTGAATTCTAATCGCATTACTAAAGCATATCTGTTAAATAAAGATATTGAGGATGAACTTAAGAAGAAAAACATTCCTTATGAGATAGTAGACAGAAGAACACTAGATAAGATGTCTAAGTCTGCCAATCATCAGGGATACTTAGCTGAAGTAAAGGAATTCAAGTTAAGTACAGTTGATGATATGCTCAAGGATAAAAACGGATTGATTGTGGTGCTTGATGGATTAAAGGATGTGCACAATCTTGGTGCCATTATCAGAACATGTGATTGTGCAGGAGTTGACGGATTAATCTATAAATCACACAACGCTGTTAAGGTTAACGATACTGTAGCTAAGGTTGCTTCTGGTGCGCTTGAATATGTAAAGATTGCGGAAGTTACTAATCTGGTTAATACACTTAAGGATTTAAAGAAGAAGGGTTACTGGATAATCGGTACTGATGCGGCTGCTAAGGATTTATATACGCAGATTAAGTATGATATGAATGTTGTACTGATTATCGGTTCAGAGGGCGAAGGAATTTCCAGACTGGTAAAGGAAGAATGCGACTTCATGATTAAGCTTCCAATGAATGGTCATGTCAACAGTCTAAATGCTTCTGTAGCAGCAGGTATCATGATTTATAACATCATCAGTTCAAGATAATTGTCCACAATTGTGGAAGGAACCTGATAATAAATGATAAGCATATGGGGTCTTATGATAAGTAAGACCTCTTTTTATAATTCATAATATTCTTACACAAAGGTATGAATAATATTATGAACTATGAACTTCTTGTAAAGGATATCCAGGAAGGCAATGAGGAAGCTTATAAGCTCATCCTGGATAACTTCAAAAAGATGATATGCAAACTTATACACTCTTATCAAAGTGAGATAGGTGATTTTAAGGTGGACTTTGATGATATCTATCAGGAAGCATGTCTTTCTTTATATGAAGCTTGTATGACATACAAAGAAAACCAGGGAATGAAGTTTTCTAGTTATGCATATCTGCTTATCCGTTCAAAAGTAATCAATCGTGTCAGAAGATTTATCAGGCAGTATCGTGGCGAATACTATTCTTTAGATAGCTACATCAGCATCGAATACAATAAGTCTCTAATCGCAACTTCAGTTTCTGAAAATCCTGTTGCTTATCACAATGAAATAGAACTCAAGAAAATGATTGATATATTCATAAATGAATTACCAAAGCAGGATAAAGAAATCATCAATCTTCGCCTGGATGGTCATTCATATAAAGTGATCGCGGATACATTAAACATCACCACTAAAAGAGTAGACAACAGATTAGAAAGTATCAAGAAGAAACTCAAGAAATACATGGATGACAACAATATCAAAGAAGACTATTTATGCGGTTAAATAAGCCTTTTTCATTTGACACAAAGCGACATTTTAGGTATATTATAAGTGGGTTATCAGTAGATAACTTTTTAAATACCTTAAAGGAGGAATTATGAAAGACAAGAAAAAAGTAATTCTTACCTGCACTAAGTGTTTGAGCAGAAACTATGTGACACCCAAACCAAAAACAAACACGGATCGTATTGAACTTATGAAATACTGTCCTAAGTGTAATGAACACACATTACATAAAGAAACTAAATAGGAGGATTATATATGAAGTGGTTTAACATCAACGCAATCACTAAGGAAATCTCTAAAATTCGTTGGCCTCAAAAGAATGATCTTGTAACTAACTCAGTACAGGTTATTATCTTTACGGCTGCATTCGGTGCATTCTTTTACTTATGCCAGTTTTTAATCTCACTTATCCTGAAGGCTATGGGGGTTATCTAATGGAAGAAATCAAAAAAGAGTGGTATGTGGTTAATACATATGCCGGACATGAGAACAGAGTAAAAGAAAACTTAGAGAAAAGACTTGAAACAATGGGCATTTCTGAAAACCTATTCAGAATCGTTGTTGCAGAAGAAACACAGATTGAAGTAAAAAACGAAAAGACAAAAGAAGTAGTCAAGAATATATTCCCTGGTTACTTGTTTGTTGAAATGATTATGACTGATGAAGCTTGGTATGTTGTAAGAAATACACCAGGTGTTACAGGATTTATCGGTTCATCAGGTGGTGGTGCTAAACCATTCCCAGTTAAACCAGAAGAGATTGAAAAGATCTTAAGAAGAATCGGTCAGTCTGATAAGGCTATTGAAGTTGACTTCAAAGTTGGTGATACAGTTAATATCCTATCTGGACCGTTCAGTGGTATGGAAGGTAAGGTTGAATCAATGAATGATGAGACTCAGGTTGCTTCAGTACTTATTATCTTCTTTGGTAGAGAAACACCTACCGATATCAACTATGTTGATTTAAGCAGAGCAGAATTCTAAGGAGAATCAAGATGGAAAAATTTATCGTAGAAGTTAGTGCTAGACATATTCATCTAACACAGGAACAGATTGAAACATTATTCGGTGCTGGTCATCAATTAACACCTAAGAAGGATTTAAGCCAGCCTGGACAGTTTGCGTGTGAAGAAAAGGTTTCAGTAGTTGGTCCTAGAGCTGAGCTGAAGTGCTCAATCTTAGGTCCTGCAAGAAAAGCCGCACAGGTTGAATTATCATTAACTGATGCTAGAACTGTTGGCTTAGATGCAGCTATCAGAGAATCTGGTGATATTGATGGAACTATGGGATGCAAGGTTGTTGGTCCTGAAGGCGAAATCGAAATCGAATGTGGCGTTATCGCTGCTAAAAGACACATCCATATGACTCCAGCTGATGCAGCTAACTATGGTGTAAACAATGGTGACGTTGTTGCAGTTAAAGTTGAAACAGAAGGCAGATCAGTTGTATTCGGTGATACAGTTGTAAGAGTAAGAGATGACTTTGCGCTAGCAATGCACATTGATACTGATGAAGCTAATGCTGCTGGTATCAAAGGTTCAGCATTAGGCGAAATCGTAAATTTCTAAAAGCGTTTGAAAAAACGCTTTTTTATTAAAGTGGCTGTGTGATTATTGAAAGCAGTATTAATTCATGAATTGTAGAATTAATATGAGGAAGTGTAGCGTTGGAAAACAAAAGCGAGAAAATATTCACACTTGAATTTATACTGGTTCTATTGCTGAGCGTTATCAGTGGTAGTTCATCATATATGATTAATCCGATCTTGCCGGAGTTTTTGGTAAGTAAAGGTGCACCTTTATCTTTGACGGGTTTAATCTCTTCACTGATGAGCTGGGTTGCCTTATTTGGAAGACCATTCTTTGGTGCAGCAGCTGACAGATACAATAAGAAGATTTTGATGATTATTTCTTATCTGTTAACTGTAATGTGTCTAGTTCTTTACTATTTCTCCGGTTCACTACCAATGCTGATCTTTGTAAGAATTCTAAATGGTGTTGCATTTGGAATGAGTGGAACAGTATCAATGGCTTTCGGTGCTGAATTCATTCCGTTAAGCAGAATGGGTGAAGGCATGAGCTATATTGCCATCGGTACAGTAGTTTCTACAATGCTTGGTCCGCAATTAGGTGATCTAGTAGAAAGAATGTTTGGCTTAGAGAAAGTATTCCTGTATGCCTCAATTCTTAATACTGTATGCATAGGTCTTACATTGCTGGTTCCATATAAATATCAGAAAGAAGAGAAAGAGAAATTTGAATTTAAACTTTCCAATTTCTTTGCCTATGATTTATGGATGTATGTGTTCTTAATTGGCGTATTATCTGTAGGCAATGGAATACTGTTATATTATCTGAATGACTTTGGTGATAGCAGAGGAATAAACAACATTGCTTTATTCTACACTGTCGGTTCAATCGCCACCATCGCAAGCAAGCCATTCACCGGTAAGATGATTGATAAGAAGGGAATCGCTTATGTTTTGTATCCTTCGTTTGTCATCTCAGCATTATTTGCAGCTGTGTTTGCGAAGTCATACACCTTACTAATGGTTTTAATTGCTGCAATACTTAAGTCAATTGGTCAAGGAACAGGAACAGCCGCAATCCAGACTGAAGCAGTTAAACGATTAGGTATAAAAAGAAGTGGTGTTGCTTCAAGTACTTGCTACATCGGTCAGGACTTAGGAAATGCTTTAGGCCCAGCCATCGGTGCAGTTATTATTTCTAATTCAGGCTATGAACCATTATTCCTTGGTTATGCAGCATTACTACTGGCATGCATTCCAATCTATTATCTCTATAACAAGTTTTTTGAGAAATAACCGTAAGCATATTTCTTTATTATTAGGAATAAATTAAAGATAATAATAGTGGAGGTATATTATGAGACATATAAACATAGATGAATTTAATGAAACAATAAATAGCGGAATCACATTGGTTGATTTCTTTGCTGACTGGTGCGGACCATGCAAGATGCTAAGTCCTGTTCTAGAAAGCATTGAAGGTGAATTTCCTACAGTGCAATTTGTGAAGGTAAACGTTGATGAAAACATGGAGATTGCTGACCGCTACTCCATCATGTCAATTCCTGCACTGTTCATTTTCAAGGATGGTGAACTTGTTAATAAAGCAGTAGGCTATATGAACAAGGATCAGTGTGAAAATTTTATCCGTAAAGTATTGAACTAGATATTAAAAGATTGCTAAAATAACGACAGTACGATTGTACGAAAAGTGACCGCCATTATTGGCTAAGGCTGGACGGAGGCCGGGTCAAATACCGAAAACCAGTTGAGGAAACTGGAACCATATTTAGGGAATATGGAAGGTAATTTGATTACCTTATTGGTTGGCTTAAATGCCCATTTTATAAAGTGTTATACATACCTTATGAAATATCAATAAGAATACTTAGAGTGCGATGTGCTTAAAGGATTATTTTGACAGGTATGTGTAATACCTGTCTTTTGTTTGATAGGGGGGTAGAAAGATGGAAAAATTAATTGAGTTTAGAAACATAGTAAAGGAATTTGATTGAGTCTTTAAGGTTATAAATCTTGATATAAACAAGAATGAGTTTCTTAAACTGATAGGTCAATCAGGCTGTTGTAA
>R27__coassemble_1893_pt1 | contig 8905 bp, 6 predicted proteins | sample R27__metabat2_high_PE_052 | metagenome-assembled genome bin R27 | reverse complement strand
GATATTCTTATATTTCTTGTTTAAGTCAAACAGAATCTTAGAATAGATATCATTAATCTTCTTATTGTTCATATTCTCAGGAAGAAGATCAGTCTTATTGATAATAATCAGTGTATTGTAACCTTTAAATGTTTCAAACAGTTCATCATCTTTAAGTACTAGTGCTTCAAGAATATCAATAATTACCACAAACAGTTCATTAGAATACTTAGAGTAAATATCAAAAATCTTGTCATTTGTAACATAACTAGTCTTTAAATGACTTGTATCACCATAATGAGACAGTCTGAAACAACGCTGGCAATAGTTCTGTTCTAGAGATACTACATAGCCAACCTTATCTTTATCTGTATCTTGTAATTCAATACCGCAACCTTTACACTTTTTCATGGAGTATGTATTTAAATATAAACCTTTCTGTATGTCTATTGATAGATGTTATAAAAGCATCTTTTTCAACTAATTGTTTTGTATAAATAAAACCAATGCCTACAATATTGCAGCCCAGTCCATCTGTAACTAGCTGGTCACCTAATGAAATCACTTTGTGTCTATCAAGTTTAAGTTTAATCATCGTTGACCAATATACAAATGGTAATGGTTTTAATGCAAAATACACATATTCGCAACCTGCACTATCAGCATATGGTTTTACTCTTTCTAATACGTTATTTGAATAGATAAGAACTCTAAAGCCGCTATCTTTTAATTTCTTAATAAAGGCCTTTGCCTCTTTCGAAGCAGTAAGTTCAGTATCAGGAACAGCAATAGTATTATCAATGTCTAAAAGTATGGTGTCATAACCCATACTTCTATACTTATCAATATCTAATTTATCGAATCGCTCGATGATTTCTAAAGGTCTAAAAATTGCCATCTTATTCAAATAATGAAGTCTGTTCAGCTTCCTGTTGTTCCTGATCTAGATAACCTTCAGGAAAGTCTATTATATCAACATCAAGAATATCTGACATGTCTTTCTTTACAAATGAATAATCGGAACTTATATCAAATGGTGATGAGAATGAGGATTCAATATCCATAAATGGCACATCGGATACTGGAACACACTGTAACTGTCCATCATCAATGTATAAAGATGTATAACTTGAGACATTCTTAACGTAGATTATCTCATGAGGATTAGATTTAACCTGTCTGAATACTCTATAGCCTCTAGCAGCTCTAGAAGTAAAGTCTAGTTCAGACATATGAATTCTCTTGAAACCGCCCTTTTGGCTTGCCAGTAGCATTTCACAGCCATCATGTCTATCAATGCAGACACCGGCAACTTCATCATTCTTGACGTTGATTGCCGCAACACCCTGTGCTTTGGTAGCTAAATCAGAAATGATGTCACTTGAGTATTTATTGCAATAACCATCTTTAGAGATGACAACAAAATCATCACCTTCATAGCAGACATTTACACTTATCAATTCGTCATTAGCCTTAAGGTTCATAGCCTTCATAGCCTTTGATGATCTATCAACATCCCATTTAGGTAGGCAAGTCTTTTTAATCATACCCTTCTTAGTAGCAGTAACAATGAAGGCATAAGTATTAAAGTTCTTAACAATAACAGCACCGACAATCTTTTCTTGTCCTGCCATCTTAACATATGTAGAAACATGCTTGCCCATATCTTTGAACTTGCATTCATCAATCTTGTATACAGGTAAATATGCATAATCACCCTTAGATGTGAATAACAGTAAAGTATCTAATGTATCACATGGCTTAATACCAATCAGATAATCATTATCCTTAGTTGAAGGAATCTGATTCTCATTAGCGTTAAATGCACGTTCTGAGAAACGCTTCAGATATCCGTCTTTTGATACTGAGATATAGCATGGCTCATTAGCAACCATATCAAGTTTATTGATGACTATTTCTTCAACATTCTCTTCAATCTTGGTTCTTCTTTCAACTGGATAGAGTTCATTAATCTGCTTTAATTCATTAGTTAAAGTTAAATCTAAAACTTCTCGAGAATTAATGATTGCCTCAAGTTCTAAAATCTCTTTAGTTAAAGTAGCAAACTCTTCTTTTAAGGTTGTGATATCAGTTGAAGACAATCTGTATAAACGTAAATTAACAATTGCTTCAGCCTGTTCTTCAGTAAATAGGAAAGCTTCCTTAATCTTCTCTTTAGCATCTTTCTTGTCTTTTGATTTTCTGATTAGGTCAATTACATCATCAAGAATGGAAATAGCTTTAATCAGACCATCAATAATATGAAGTCTAGCCTTCTTCTTGTCTCTTAGATAGATAGATCTATTTAATACAACATTTCTTCTGTGATCAATAAAAGCATCTAAAGCATCAGCTAAAGACATCAATACTGGTTTATGGTTAACAATCGCAACATTGTTGTATGAATAGTTAATCTGCAGATCAGTATTCTTATATAAGTAGTTAAGAATCAGTTCAGCATTAGCTTCTTTCTTTAGATCGATAACAATCTTTAATCCGCTTCTGCCTGATTCATCTCTTACATCACCTATTCCATCAATCTCCTTACTTAGATAGATATCAGAAATCTTCTTTACTAACTGTGATTTAACCACTTCATAAGGAATCTCAGTGATAATAATCTGTGGATTAGTCTTAGAGTCGGTAATTTCACATTTTGATCTTAGAACTACCTTACCCTTACCTGTTTCAAATACTTCCTTGATTGAATCAATACCCTGAACAATACCACCAGTTGGGAAATCTGGTCCTTTAATATATTCCATCAGTTTATCTAATGTGCAATGAGGATGATTCAGTCTATAGATAGTTGCGTTAACAACTTCATTTATATTATGTGGTGCAATATTTGTTGCGTAACCAGAAGCAATACCAGTAGAACCATTAACCAGTAATACTGGATATCTTGCAGGAAGAACTGTTGGCTCTAAAGTAGAGTCATCATAGTTATTGGTCATCGCAACAGCATTCTTATCAATATCTTCTAATAAAAGATTAGCGTTTTTAGAAAGTCTTGCTTCTGTATAACGCATTGCTGCTGGTGGGTCATCATCAATAGAACCGTTATTACCATGCATATCAACAAGCGGAACATTGATCTTCCAGTCCTGTGACATTCTGACCATTGCTTCATATATTGAACTATCACCATGAGGATGGAAGGTACCCATAACACTGCCTACAGTCTTTGCAGACTTTCTGTGAGGCTTCTCATAGGTATTACCGTCAATATACATAGAATAAAGAATTCTTCTTTGAACTGGCTTTAAACCATCTCTAGCATCAGGCAAAGCTCTTTCTTGAATAATATATTTTGAATAACTACCAAAACGATCAGACATGATATCGTCTAATGTTTCGTTGATGTTATTCTCGATAATTTCCTGTGCTCTTCTAGCCATTTCTTGTTACCTTATAGTCTTCTTCCAAAGTGAAATCAATATTCTCATCAATCCATTTTCTTCTTAATTCAGCATTATTGCCCATTAATACAGAAATCTTTCTTTCACAGATTGCTGCATCATCAATAGAAACCTGAATTAAGGTTCTCTTTGCAGGGTCCATGGTTGTGTCCCAAAGCTGATCAGCATCCATTTCACCTAATCCCTTGTATCTTTGAATATCGAGTTTTTCACCCAATTCTTCTCTCATCTTATCTAGTTCTTCATCAGAATATAGATATACTCTTTCCTTATTCTTCATAACTCCATATAGTGGAGGCATTGCAATATAAACATGACCTGTTTCTATCAGTTCTCTCATAAAGCGATAGAAGAAAGTCAGTAAAAGAACCTGGATATGTGCACCATCGGTATCAGCATCAGTCATGATAATAACCTTGTCATAATTGATATCTTCAATATTGAAATGAGGTCCAACACCTGCACCAATGCAGTGGATAATTGTATTAAGCTCTTCATTCTTTTCAATTTCTGAAACTGAAGCTCTTTCAGTATTTAAAACCTTACCTCTTAAAGGCAGAATTGCCTGGAATTTTGAATCACGGCACTTCTTAGCACTGCCACCAGCAGAATCACCTTCGACTAAGTATAGTTCTAGTTTAGATGAATCTCTGCTTTGTGCATTAGCTAGTTTACCACTTAGTATCTCTTTAGACTTAGTTCCGGATTTCTTTCCGGCTCTAGCTTCATCTTTTGCTTTTCTGGCAGCTTCCCTGGCCATACAAGCTCTTTGAATCTTCTTGATTAGCTGTGTAGCTATTTCTTTATTCTCGTGAAGGAAATAAGTCAGATGTTCACTAACGACACTATCAACCGCATTCTTTGCTTCTGGTGTACCTAATTTGCCCTTAGTCTGTCCTTCAAACTGTAATAAAGATTCAGGAACAGAAACAGAAATAATCGAAGTTAAACCTTCTCTAACATCAGAACCATCAAAGTTCTTGTCTCTTTCTTTTAGTAAACCATTTTCTCTGGCGTATTCATTAATAACCTTAGTAAAGGCGCTCTTATAACCAACCTCATGGCTACCACCATCACTAGTTCTAACTAAGTTAACAAATGAGAAAGTATTCTCCTGATAACCATCAGTATACTGGAAGGCAATATCAACATTGATACCATCTTTCTCACCAGAGAAACATACGGTTTCATGTAAGACATCTTTATCTTCATGAAGGTAATCCATGAATGCTCTTAGACCATCATCATAGACAAAGGATTCTTCTTCGTTTGTTCTATTGTCTCTAACAACAAGCTTTACATTATTTAACAGGAACGCTTCTTCCTGTGCTCTTTCAATAATTGTCTGGAAATTGAAATTGGTAGTCTGGAAGATCTTCTTATCAGGCATGAAAGTTACTTTAGAACCAGTACGGTTTGTTGGACCGATTTCTTCTAATTTAGATACTTTCTTGCCGCCATTAGAGAAAGTCATTCTGTATCTTTTCTTATCACGGCATACTTCTACTTCTAGCCATTCACTTAAGGCATTAACTACAGATGCACCAACACCATGTAGACCACCAGCAGTCTTATATCCACCATCCTGTGAGAATTTGCCACCAGCATGAAGCACAGTAAAAATAACCTGCAGAGTATTCTTACCAGACTTATGCATGCCTACTGGCATACCTCTACCGCTATCGCTTACAGTACATGATCCATCTTTATTAAGTTCAATGATGATTTCGTCACCAAAACCATTCATTGCCTCATCAATAGCATTATCTACAATCTCCCATACCAGATGATGTAGACCCCTAGCATCAACACTGCCAATATACATGCCAGGTCTTTTTCTGACGGCTTCTAGACCCTCTAATATTTCTATACTGTTATCATCATATTTGTTTGTCATAACCTATAAAATTATACCATAGTTACTTGTTTGATATAATGGTGTAAAGGTAGAAAAAATGGCTAAAATATTGATTTGTTTCATACTTGCATATCTGATTGGTTCCTTACCTTGGGGACTTATAATTGGTAAGCTATTTTTTAATACTGATATCAGAGAATTTGGCTCTGGAAACCTTGGTGGAACTAATGCCGGAAGAGTGCTTGGACTACGTTATGGGATACTAGTAATACTACTAGATGGCTTAAAAGCTTTCATCATGATGTTTATCTGTAATAAGCTTGCGCCAGGTTATGAACCATATGTAGGACTCATGGTATGCATGGGACATTGCTATCCAGTATTCGCTAATTTCAAAGGTGGCAAAGCTGTAGCTACATCATATGGATATCTATTAGGTTTAGCTGTATTTGTGATGCATGACTACATGCTATTTATCATACCTCTAGTAGTATTCTTTACTTTACTGTTTATCAGTAAAATGGTATCTTTATCATCTATGTGCAGCTTAATTGCTGTTACCATATACACATTCTTTATTGATAGAAAGATTGCTGTACTTATCTTGCTTCTTGCCCTATTTGTAATCTACAGACATCGAAGCAATGTGAAAAGAATTATCAACGGAACTGAATCAAAATTCACAATTAAAAAAAGTTAGCAATGCTAACTTTTTAAATAGTCTTCTTAATCAACTTGAACAGTGATTTAATATCTGTCTTCAGGTATTCTTTTAGCTGATCAACAGTTCCCTGTTTAACAAATATATCATCAATGCCCATGATGTAGACTTTATTCTGTAAACCATGACTATTCAGGCATTCAAGAACATCATCACCTAAACCACCCTTAATCACATCATTAGTGTAAACATAGATTGGTTTATTATCCTTAGCCAGTTTAACTAATAATTTCTCATCAATAGGTTTTAAGAATCTGCAGTCAATCAATTCGTAGTTTAGTTTATTTGCTTCTATATATTCGTTAATCTCTTCAACTTCATTACCATAACTTAAAATATGACATTCAGGCTTTTTAACACTGTGAACTACTTCCCAGCTGCCTATTTCAATTTCTTCAAATTTCTTGTTTTCAATGTACTTAGTATAACCTCTAGGGTATCTTACAAAGTAAGGATGCTTCTGCTTAAAACCAGTGAAAAGAAGATTTTGTGTCTGCTTACTGTTTCTGCCCTGCGCAATTATCACATTTGGTAAACTTCTTAAGAATGAGATATCAAATACACCATGGTGTGTCTCACCATCATCACCAACTAGTCCTGCTCTATCGATGCCCATAACAACAGGAAGATCCATTCTGGAGATTTCCTGATTGAGCTGATCATAACCTCTCTGTAGGAATGATGAGTAGATAGTTACATATGGATGTTTCTTATTTAGTGCTAAACCTGCTGCAAATGAGATAGCATAGTCTTCGGCAATACCACAATCAAAGCATCTGTCAGGATACTTTTCAAACAGATGATTCAGTTTAGAACCAGTAGTCATTGCAGGAGTGATAGTTACAACATTCTTATCCTTACTCATAATCTTTTCGATAGTATCTGCTACTATCTGAGAATATGACTTGTATCCTTCTGGTGCCTTAGATAAGAATTTACCAGTATTTAAATCAAATGCTGGAACGCCATGCCATGTGCCATCATCATCTTCTTCAGTATACTGATAACCCTTGCCCTTTTGCGTAACACAATGAACTACTACAGGGCCTTCTTTTGATTTAGCAACTTCAAATGCTCTGATTAATTCAGAGATATCATGGCCATCTACTGGCCCTAGATAATCAATATCAAACTCAGAGAAGATGCCTGCATCGATAATTCTCTTTTTTAATCTGGTCTTAAAGTTTTGAATACTCTTGATGATTGCTTCACCATGAGAAAAACCCTTTAAGGCATCCTTGGTGTTGGTCTTTAATTCGTTATAGCCTTCAGAGTTTCTAAGCTTTGAGAAAGCCTTAGTTAAAGCACCAACGTTTTTATTAATAGACATGTTATTGTCATTAAAAACAATAATAACTTTCTTCTTTGTAAAACCAATCTGATTTAATGCTTCTAGAGATAGTCCAGACATCATTGCACCATCACCTACTACTGGAACGATGAAATAATCATCATTATCAAGATCTCTAGCAACTGCCATACCTAAAGCGCTTGATAAAGCTGTTGATGAATGTCCTGCTTCAAAGCAATCGTATTCTGATTCATTTCTCTTCTGGAATCCAGAGATACCATCAAACTGTCTTAAGGCAGACATCTTGTCTGCTCTACCAGTCAGGATTTTGTGCACATATGACTGATGTCCAACATCAAACAGAATCTTGTCTTTTGGCGCATCAAAAACATAATGCAGCGCAATTGTAAGTTCTACAACTCCAAGATTACTAGAAAGATGGCCACCGGTTTTACTTATTGTATTCAATAAGAAAACTCTGATGTCCTCAGCTAGTCTATTGAGTTGTTCTATGTTCATCTTTTTTAGAAAAGATGGGTTTTTAATATCTTTTACTTCCATAAAATAAAAGTACTCTTTAGAGCACTTATTATTGACCCATTGTCTTCATAATCTGACGAATCTGTGCCTCTGATGGTTTTCTGCCCATCTGCATGTACATGGCACGAATCATCTTTTCATTAATTGGAGGATTCTCCTTGATTTTCTTTTCAAACATATTCTTTGTAATGAAGTATGCAGCTACAGCACCTATTACAATTCCAACGATGAAATAAACAATTGATCCTACAAAACCATCCATATAAATACCTTCCTTATCGCTATTATTCTATTAAAAAATAGATAATTTGTCTAATGAACCTAATAGGTTGGAAATTTCCCTCTTCCAAAAAGGTGGGCCAACTATATGTACCTTCAGGATTCCTACTTTAAGGCCTTCAACACCAGCACATAACACGTTTAGGTCCGTAAATAACGTGTAGGAATTTCTTTTTCCTATTAGGTATCTTTATTGTTTCATATATTTAATATAATTTGTAGTCTTGACTTTATTTGTGAAATGATTTACTTAGTCGCAAATGGTTCAAGTATCTTCTTATATGTATCAGTAAGATGCTTGATTTGAGCCTCACTTGGATTATCCATTGTCCAGTCTAAATCACCATTGATCTTTAATGGTGCGCCTATCTGAAAACCTGCTACCTCACCATTGATGATTGAGAATACTGTAGGAGTCCATAGATATTTCTCACCATTCTCATCAGTATCAGTGTAATCATAAACAAGTTCTAGCATTCTATCATATGCTTCAGAACCAAGATAGAAAGGTTCTGAATCATTAAAAGCATTGATATAGTAAACTGTTACACCATATTCCTGGCCAACCTTATTCAGATATTGGACAAACTGCTGACAATGTGGACAGTCAATATAGCCCAAATAGAAAACCCCTGATGACTTTGCATCAACACATTTGAATAATTCAGATGGTAAAGTTTCTTTAAAGCAATGATTTGTTGAATTGACACCTTTATAGGCAGACATATCAACATCTTTGCTTACAATATCATATGTATAATTGACTTCTGTCTTCTTTTCACAACCACACAGAAGTAGCAATATAGTTAATAAAC
>R27__coassemble_1886_pt1 | contig 8924 bp, 6 predicted proteins | sample R27__metabat2_high_PE_052 | metagenome-assembled genome bin R27 | reverse complement strand
AACAGATAACATTTGATGATGAAATCTTATTGTATCTAATTAGACACTACACAAGAGAAGCTGGTGTTAGACAGTTAGAAAGAATCATTGGTACTCTATCAAGAAAAACAGTACTAGCAATCTTAAAAGAAAAGAAGCGCACTGTTAAGATTAATAAGAAACTCGTTAATACATGGTTAGGCCATGAGATATTTGATTATGGTACTAAAGAAAAGAAGAATCAGATTGGTGTAGTTACTGGTCTAGCTTATACTTCATTTGGTGGCGATGTATTGCAGGTCGAAGTTAACTACTTTGAAGGCAAGGGTAATCTGATTGTTACAGGACAGCTAGGTGAAGTAATGCAGGAATCTGCAAAGATTGCCTTAGACTATATCAAGGCTAATGCCAAGAAATTTAATATCAATCCTGAATTCTTTGATAAACATGATATTCATATTCATGTTCCTGAAGGTGCAGTTCCAAAAGATGGACCTTCTGCTGGTGTAACTTTAACAACCGCAATCGTATCCGCTTTAACTGGTAAGCCAGTTAAGAAGGACTTGGCTATGACTGGTGAAGTAACGCTTCGTGGTAATGTCTTACCAATTGGTGGCTTAAAGGAAAAATCACTTGCCGCACATAGAAGTGGTATAAATACTATTATCATTCCAAAAGGAAATCTCAAGGACTTAGATGATGTTCCTGAAACAGTTAAGAATGATGTTAAATACATACCTGTAGAAAAAGTAGATCAGGTAATTAGTGAGGCTTTAATTGATTAGATTTGTTAAAAGCACTGACAATAAGAACGATTTCCCTAATGATAAAAGGGAAATTGTTTTTGTGGGTCGCTCAAATGCTGGTAAATCAACATTAATCAATGCTTTGTATAAAAAGGGTTTAGCTTATACAGGTAAAACTCCTGGCAAGACAAAGATGATTAACTATTTTGATAATGAAGATTATTATGTGGTTGATGTTCCAGGATATGGTTTTGCGAACAGATCTAAACAGGAAGCAATCAAATTTGGTGAAATGATGGAAGATTATTTCTCCAGAGATCAGATAGCTTTATGCGTAATGATAGTCGATAGCAGAATTGGTTTAACAAAAGATGATGTAGATATGAAGGAGTTCTTGGAGTCCATGCATATCAATTATGTAATAGCAGCTAATAAGATTGATAAACTATCAAATAATCAGTTAAACAATAATAAGAATAAACTGTTCAAAGATTATAAGAGGGTAGTATATTTATCTGCAGAGAAAAGAACTAATCTTGATGAATTAAAAGAAGTAATTAATAAATCTATCTAAGAAAACAGATGTGAAAAAATCTGTTTTTTTAATAATGTTGTTTTTTTAATGAAGAATTGTTAAAATATTCACAAATAAGGAGATAATAAAATGAATAAGAAATACGATCCTTTGTTTACACCATGGAAGATTGGAAACTGCGAGATTAAGAATCGTTTTGTTTTGACTTCTATGGGTGGTACTAACTTATTAGGATGGATGGAGAACAACCATTTTGATAAAGCTGGTGCTGAATTTATTCTGAAAGTTGCTCAGAATAACTGTGGTTTAGTATTGCCTGGTTGTCAGCCAGTATATAACCCAATGTTTGGTCAGTGGTTATATAAGAATGACAAGATGTTTGAAGATCTTAAGAAATGGATGCCTGAATTCCATAAGACTGGGGCAAAGCTGTTTATTCAGCTGACTGGTGGATTTGGCAGATCATTTACTATTTCTAAGATGATGGAAACACTTTATACTAATCCGGTATTAAGAGTTGTTTCCAAACCATTTATGGATTTAGATAAGATTACAGCAACAGCATCTGAATCTCCAAATAGATGGTCTGATAAGGTACCATCTCGTGCAATGACTAAAGAAGAGATTCAAGAATTCATTGATGCATTTGGTAAATCCGCAAAGAAGTGTAAAGATGCTGGTGTTGATGGTGTTGAAGTTCATGCTGTTCATGAAGGCTATCTATTAGACCAGTTTACTTTGAATTATGTTAATAAGAGAACTGATGAATATGGTGGTTCTTTTGAAAACAGATATAGATTCGCTGTTGAAATCGTTAAGGCAATCAAGAGAGAATGCGGCGATGATTTCCCTGTATCTTTAAGATACTCTGTTATTTCTAAGACAAAAGGATTCAGACAGGGCGCTTTACCTGGTGAAGATTATGTAGAAGTAGGTAGAGACATGGAAGAATCAGAGAAGGCTGTTAAATACTTGCAGGATGCAGGTTATGACATGCTTAACTGTGATAATGGTACTTATGATGCTTGGTACTGGGCTCATCCTCCAATTTATATGCCTGAAAACTGTAACTTGGCTGATGTTGAACATATCAAGAAGTTCTGTGATATTCCAGTAGTATGTGCAGGTAGACTTGATCCAGAAACGGCTGCAAAATCAATTGCTGCTGGTAATCTTGATGGTGCAGGTTTTGCTAGACAATTCCTGGCAGATCAGGAATGGATTACTAAATTAATGGAAGATAGAATAGATGACATCAGACCATGTATCTTATGTCATAATGGCTGCTTCAATATGTGTCACTATGAAGGTGTTCCAAATGATCAGGCACTATCTGATTCATTACATTTAGCAAGATGTGCTGTTAACGCTGAAACAATGCAGACTGATAAACACCACATTGAAAAGACAAATAGTCCTAAGGATGTAATTATTATCGGTGGTGGTATTGGTGGTATGGAAACTGCCAGAGTTCTTAAACTAAGAGGACATAATCCAATAATCTATGAAGCAAGTGATAAGTTGGGCGGAACATTCATTCCTGCTAGTGCTGAAAGCTATAAGGGTAAACTAAGAGACCTACTTGCATGGTATAGAAAACAGATGAAGGATCTAGATATTGAAATTCATCTAAATGAAAGAATTGATGATATCTCTAGATTTGAAGGTAAGGATGTCATAGTCGCAACTGGTGCAACTCCTAGAAAACTGAGACTTCCAGGCTTTGAGAAGACTATTGAAGCTTGTGAATTCTTAAATGGTGAAAAAGTTGGAGAACATACTGTTGTTGTAGGTGGTGGTTTAACTGGATGTGAAATTGCCTATGAACTGGCACTTCAAGGAAAGAAAGTAAGCATTGTTGAAATGAAGAATGACCTAGTTGCACAAACTGGTGTGTGTTTAGCAAATAGCTCATACTTAAGAGAATGGTTTGCTTTAAACAATGTTCCAGTATATCTAAATACAATACTTAAGGAAGTTAAAGATGATGAGATCATCTGCACTAAAGACAATGAAGACTTCTCAATCAAGTGTGATAGCGTAATCTCTTCTGCTGGTTACATTCCAGCACCTTTAGCTGAAGAAAAAGGCAAGGTTAAACTTGTTGGTGACTGCAAAGCTGTAGGTAATTTAAGATCAGTAATTTGGAGAGCTTATGAAGTAGCTATGAGAATATAGGAGGAAATATGAAACTAACTCAAGAACAAGAATTAATACTTAATGGTTCAAAGGGTGAGACAATGGCTAAAGTCATGAAGACTTTAGTAATGTTTGGCGATGCCTTTGATGCTGAAAAAATGGTTCCTGTAACTAGTACTTATAATCACCTAGTAACATCATTTGGTTTAGGTATGTTAGATCCAGTTTATGAATTAATGGATAAACTAATTGATGCTGGTGCTGTTTCAGGTCAAAAATTTACTGCTGACCCTAGACCTGTTGATAAGAATGTTCCTGCAAACATACTGCAGAATCTTATCTTCAAGAGTTTTATGTACAATAAACAGGAATTCTATGAGAAACAGTTACAGAAACTTGGTTTATTAGATGATGACGCATTCACATGCACATGCTATATGCATGAAGTTGGTAATACTCCAAAGAAAGGCGATGTGCTTTCATGGAGTGAATCTAGTGCTGTTGTTTATGCAAACAGTGTACTTGGTGCTAGATGTAATAGAAACTCAGGCATTATGGACCTGATGGGTTCTATTGTTGGTTATGTTCCTTACTTTGGTTTATTAACTGATGAAGGAAGAAAAGCTACATGGGTTGTTAAGATCAACACTACAAAAAAACCAGAAGCACAACTATTAGGTAGTGCTGTAGGTATGAAGGTTATGGAAGATGTTCCTTATGTAGTAGGTCTTGATAAATGGATTGGTAATGAATTAAATGATTCTGCTACAACATATTTGAAAGACTTTGGTGCAGCTACTGCTTCTAATGGTGCTGTTGGTCTATATCACATTGATAATCTAACTCCAGAAGCAAAAGAACTTGGTGAAAAGCTGATTGCAGAAGGTGCAAAAGAATATATCATTGACGATGCAGAACTAGAAAGAGTTAAGGATTCTTATCCAGTAATCTGGAAGAATAAGGATGCTGAACCTAAACTGTGCTTTATGGGTTGTCCTCATATGTCTTTACAACAGCTTAAAGACTGGACTGATAGAGTTGAAGAAGGACTTAAGGCTGCTGGTAACAGCCAGGTTATGATTCCTACAGTATTTACAGCTGCTCCTGGTGTATTAAAGGAATTCAAGAAGACTGAATACTATCCAAGACTAGAAAAGACTGGTGTTATTCTTTCTTATATCTGTCCATTAATGTATATGAATAATCCATTGTGTAAGACAATGCCAGTTATTACTTCAAGTAATAAACTGAGAACTTATACAACCGCAAGATTCTATACTGAAGAAGAAATCTTGGCTAAGATCACAAAGGGAGGAAACTAAGATGAGAGAATTTAAAGGTAGAGTTGTTACTCCAGGTACATGTACTTGTGAAGCAGTTGTTTCTCATGAGGGTTTCAATACTTTAGCATCATTACAGTCTGCATTACAGTTTGGTGATAAGAGTGTAAAAGTAGGTGACCAGAATAATCCTGATCTATATGGAAAACCAATCTATGGAAAGGCACTATGCATTCCTCAGACTATAGGTTCTACTACGGGTGGATTAGTTTTGTATTGTGCATGTTCAATGCACAGAAATCCTGCTTGTATCTTATTCGCAAATCGAATTGACTCACTTGCCTGTGCAGGTGCAGTATTAACTGATGTATGGGTAGATGATGTTACAATGCCAGTTGTAGATGAGCTGGGTGATGAGTTCCTGAATTATGTAAAGGATGGAATGAAAATCACTATTAAAGAAGATGGCGTTGTTGTCGTAGATTAAAATATAGTTTATAATTTAGTAGACGTCGATAAGAAGGAAGTAACTTTATCGGGAATGTAGAGATACAGTGGCTGGTGAAAACTGTACTGGATAAAGCGAATATGTTGTCTTGGAGTCTACTGTGTACGTGTACTCGCGTTAAGAGTGTAAGTTAGAAGATAAGGTGGTACCGCGCATTAGCGCCCTTAGTGCCACCTTTTTTGTTTTAGGAGGTAAAGTTTATGTTAGCACAAAAGTATGAAGCAAAAGCAGTTGAAGAAGGGAAGTATCAGTTTTGGCTTGACCATCACTATTTTGAATGCGGTGATATGTCTAAAAAGCCATACTGCATCGTGATACCTCCACCAAATGTAACTGGTAAGCTACACTTAGGCCATGCAATGGATAATACTATTCAGGACTTACTGGCTAGATACAACAGACTTAAAGGTTACGATGTATTGTGGGTTCCTGGTATGGACCATGCAGGTATTGCTACACAGGCTAAAGTTGATGAAAGATTAAAACAGCAGGGTGTTTCTCGTTATGACTTAGGTAGAGAAAAGTTCTTAGAGAAGGCTTGGGACTGGAAACATGAATATTCTGATTTCATCAGATCTCAATGGGCTAAACTAGGAAACTCTACTGACTATCGTAAGGAAAGGTTTACTCTTGATGAAGGATTAAGTAGAGCTGTTGCTCAGGTATTTGTTACTTACTACAAAGAAGGCTTAATTTATCAAGGCAAGAGAGTTATCAACTGGGACCCTCAAGCTAAGACTGCCTTAAGTAATATTGAAGTTATTCATAAGGATGTAGAAGGTTCAATGTACTACATCAGATATCATATCGTTGGATCAGACGAGACTTTTGAAGTTGCAACTACTCGTCCAGAGACAATGTTTGGTGATGTTTGTATAGTTGTTAACCCTAATGATGAGAAAGTTAATCATCTGATTGGTAAAACTGCTATAAATCCTGCCAATAATCAGGAAATCCCTATTATTGGTGATGAATACATTGAAATAGGCTTTGGTACAGGCATCATGAAGTGTACTCCTGCTCATGACCCTAATGACTATCAGATTGCTTTAAGACATAACTTAGAAATGCCTATCTGTATGAACGAAGATGGCACAATGAATGAGCTATGTGGTGAATTTAATGGCTTAGATAGATATGAATGCAGAGAGAAACTTCTTGAAAAGTTTAAGAATGAACAGGCGTTTATTAAAGAAGAAAAGATTGTACACTCTGTAGGACACTCTGAAAGAACAGGTGTAATGGTAGAACCATATCTTTCAAAACAGTGGTTCGTTAAGATGAAGCCATTAGCGCAAGAGGTACTTAAAGCACAGGAAAACGAAGATACTAAGATTAATTTCTATCCAAAGAGATTTGAAAAGACCTTTAATGGTTGGTTAGAGAATATTGAAGACTGGTGTATTTCTAGACAGTTATGGTGGGGACACAGAATTCCAGTATGGTATCACAAGGAAACTGGTGAAATCTATTGTGAAGTAGATCCACCAAAAGATATTGAAAACTATGTACAGGATGAAGATGTACTAGATACATGGTTCTCAAGTGCTTTGTGGCCATTCTCAACACTAGGTTGGCCAGATAAGACAGTTGATTTAGATAGATACTATCCAACATCATGCATGGTTACTGGTTATGACATTATTTTCTTCTGGGTAGCTAGAATGGCATTCTCAGCAAGACATTTTACTAATGATGTTCCTTTCAAAGACTGTCTGATTCACGGTTTAATCCGTGATGAAAAGGGCCGTAAGATGTCTAAGTCATTAGGAAATGGTATTGATCCTATCGATATCATTGATAAGTATGGCTGTGATTCACTTAGATTATTCTTGTCTACTAACTCTACACCAGGCTTAGATATGAACTTCTCTACTACAAAACTAGAAGCTGGATGGAACTTCATCAATAAGCTTTGGAATGCTTCTAGATACGTATTAATGAATTATGATGAGACTTATAAGTATCAGCAACCAAAACTAGAAGCTGATATCGATAACTGGATTGTTAATAAACTAAATAACTGCATTAGCAGCGCAACTGCAAATCTTGATAAGTACGAACTTGCAATTGCTGGTAATGAAATAATGTCATTTGTTTGGGATGATTTCTGCTCAATGTATATTGAGTTCACTAAGTCTGCATTAAATAGTGATGATTTAGCATTGAAACACGAAACATTGAATACATTAATCTATGTACTAGATGCAATCATCAAGTTATTACATCCATTCATTCCATTTGTTACTGAAGAAATCTATCAGGAGATTCATAACAACGAGGGATCAATTATGGTTTCTGATTGGCCTGAAGTAAAGGACATTGATACTAATAAAGCACAGGCAATTGATTACATCATTGAAATCATTAAACAGACTAGAGAAATCAGAACTGAAAACGATATTAAACCTTCAAAGGAATTGAATGTAATTGTTGATGGCATTACTCTTAATGATTCATTAACATCAATTCTTTATAAGATGTGCAAATTAAACATCATCGATTCTACAAGTGAAGAAACAATTGTTAGACCATTAACATTCGGTAAGATTAGTTTCATCATGAATGAAATCGTTGATAAGAAAGCAGAACTAGAAAAGATTAATAAAGAACTTGAAAGATTGGAAAACGAAATCAAGAGATCTAATTCAATGCTTTCAAATGAAAAGTTTATTTCTAAAGCTCCAAAAGAGAAAGTAGAAGAAGAAAAAGCTAAATTAACTAATTATCAGAATTCATACAATACACTTCTTGAAAAGAAAAAGGATTTTGAATAATGAAAAAATCAACTCTATTTAAAACTGCATTGATTACATCTGCAGCAACTTATGGAACATATAAGGCTCTTGCAAGTAAATCACTTGATATGGCATTCAAGAAAAAGGAAAGAGAAAATCCTGAAACCTATCTTGAAGGCGAAGAACTAGCAAAAAGAAAAGCAGAAGATCAATTATGCGAATCTTGGATAAAAGAATCAAAGACAAAAGATTGTTATATCAAGTCTTTTGATGGTTTAAAGTTACATGGTGTATTAGTTGAAAATCATAAGACTAATAATTATGTAATATGTATTCATGGTTGGCATGGCAATAGAATGAGTATGTATAACAATGCACGTCAGCTTGATGAATGTGGTTTTAATACCTTAATTTTAGATTTAAGAGCAGCTGGCGAATCAGAAGGTGAATACTATTCATTTGGTTTAAAGGAATCAATGGATGTGATTAAATGGATTGATTATCTTATTTCATATAAATCAGATATCAATATTATCCTCTATGGAATCTCAATGGGTGCAGGAACTGTGATGATGACATTAGGAAATAAACTTCCTGAAAATGTTAAGTGTGCTATTGAAGATTGTGGTTATTCAAATTATCGTAAACAAATGGAACACTACTTTAAAACAATTTATAATCTAAAAGTTGTTGAACCATTATTAAGATTGTATGAAGTTGAAATGAAAAACAAATTTGGTTTTGATTTTGATGATATTAATCCATGTGAATGTTTAAAAGAAAATGAAATACCGCTTTTAATAATTCATGGTACTGATGATGATTTTGTTCCATTCAATATGTCTAAATATATCTATGCTGCAAACAAAGGTGAGAAAAAATATTTTGCAGTTGAAGGTAAGAAACATTCAGAATGTGAAACTGATGAAAGATATTTTAAAGTCATTAAAAAATTCATCAAAAATTATTCTTAAAATGCATTGCATAATATTTGACATT
>R27__coassemble_1882_pt1 | contig 8930 bp, 7 predicted proteins | sample R27__metabat2_high_PE_052 | metagenome-assembled genome bin R27 | reverse complement strand
TCAACAGACTAATGCGCCCATAGCTATAAAGGATAGAGCGTTTGATTCCGATTCAAAAGGGTGTGGGTTCAATTCCCACTGGGCGCTCCAAATAGTAAACAAAAGCACCTTATGGTGCTTTTTAGATTATTTGTTTTAAGACCCTTAATACATTGAGATGACTTATCTTGTCTATTTCTTCTTGAGTGTAATTCTGATTTCTTAATTCTTCAAGAAGTAATGGCATCTTGGTGGCATCTTTAAGTTCAATATCTTCATTAGATATTCCATCAAAGTCTGAACCTAAAGCTATGTAGTCAACACCAATCAGATTTCTAATGTAGTTGATGTGTTCTACAACATCCTTGATTGAGGCATCTGACTCATCCTGCTTAATAAAGTCATGGCAGAAGTTGATACCTACAACACCACCGTTTTCCTTTAATTTATACAGCATGTCATCGGTCATATTTCTAGGGAAGTCACATACGCTTCTAGCGTTTGAATGTGAGCAGACAATTGGTTTATTTGAGTACTTGATGCAATCATAGAATGTCTTATCTGAGGCATGTGAACAGTCTATTACCATGCCAAGCTCATTCATACGTCTAATAAACTCAATTCCTTTTTCAGTTAAGCCATCAACAGTATTAGCTGTAAATACTGGTGGTTCATTTGAGTCGAATTTCATATTGGTGTAATCAATATTCGGGCAGGCAAGTTCATTCTTGAAGTTCCAGGTGATGGTCATCAGTCTAACACCTCGATTATAGAAGTGTTCAAGTTTCTCTAGGTCTCCTAAACATACGCCACCTTCCTCGATTGTTAGTAGGGAAGAGATCTTATTGTCTTTGATATTTGTTTCAATATCTTCATAGGTATAAACGGGTCTGATGTAATCCTTATTCAGTTCCATTTCCTCATAATACTTATCAATCATTTCATTGCAGTAAGTATATGGAGAGTAATTCTCCTTTCTTGGATCAAGATAAGGAATAAACATCGCAAAGCACTGTAATAGATAATCAGCTTCTATTAGTTTCTTGATATCTATCATATGTTCTGAAGAGTAAAGATGTTCATTGTTTCTCAGTAATACAGATATTGTATCTGAGTGCATATCGATAATTTTCATGTCTTAATTATACATCTTATGTATAGTATAATTAGTTGGTATGAAATTAACGCAGAGCCAGGAAGCGGAGTTTGAAAATCTCAGTAGGGAATTACTCAATAATTCTGATGTTTTGACGATGAAAAACTATATAGCTCATGGGTCAATAAGTGTTTATGACCATGTCTTAAGCGTAACCAGGATGGCTTACTATCTATCACGTAAATGGCATGCTGATGTTGATGATGAGGTACTGATTAAAGCGGGTATCTTGCATGACTTCTATCTGTATGACTGGCATAACAAATCTATTAAAGTGCCACTATTCAAGATGCATGGCTATACTCATCCCTTTACCGCATGCGATAATGCAGTTAAGAGATTTCATATAAACGAAAAAACGCAGGATGCAATTAAGTCACATATGTGGCCTCTTACATTAAGAACCTATCCAAGAAGCAAAGAGGGATGGATCTTATGTCTTGCGGATAAGATTTGTGCAACAAAGGAGACTTTATTTCAAAGATGAATCTGAATCAGAGCATTATATACATGGTTATTCTTAGTTTCATAGGTTATATCTATGAGACTTTTGCGATGACTTTGTGGGCAGGTAAGTTTGATAATCGTGGTTTTTTGCTTGGACCAATCATTCCAATCTATGGTATTGGTGCTTATGTGGGAACAGTGTTTTTTGATAAGTGTCTACCTGATGCTAATCCATTAACAATATTTATCGTAGGCATAATTGCCAGTGCCATTCTGGAGTATCCTACATCATATATTATGGAAAAGGCTTTCAATCAAAGATGGTGGGATTATACAAATGCACCATTCAATATTGAAGGAAGAGTAAGTTTATTTACATCAATGGGCTTTGGTTTAGCAGCGATTATTATTGTCAGAGGTTTTAATCCTGTTATCATACCTAAAATCTGTGCGATGCCAGCTGATTCATGCAATGCTTTAGCTATTATATTAACAGCAATTACAGCTGCTGATTTCTCTACAACCATCGCAATCGTTTCTGATTTTGAAGACCGTTTAAGCAATATGGAAGACCGTGCAGACAGCAAAATCGGGTCATTCTTGTCTTATGTCTTGGATGAAGAAGATCCGCTTAGAATGAAGTTCTATGGCGCTGTTGAAAAGGTAGAAGGCGTAAACAAGAAAATCAAGAAAGTTCCAAAGAAGGTTAAACAGACTGTTGATAAAGGCGCTACAACTGTGAAAGATCATGCGAATACTTTCTATATCCAGACAATTAAAAGAGTTTCCAGATTTAGAGCGTATCGTTTACATATAGGAAAGAAAAACAAAGATGAATGACAAGATTGTAATACGTGGAGCCAGAGTAAATAATCTTAAGAATATCAATCTGGATATTCCTCGTAACAAGCTTATAGTAATGACAGGCTTATCAGGAAGTGGTAAGACTTCTTTGGCGTTCGACACAATCTATGCTGAAGGACAAAGAAGATATGTGGAATCTCTGTCGAGCTATGCCAGACAGTTTTTAGGTGGTGTAGATAAACCTGATGTTGATCTTATTGAGGGTCTTTCTCCTGCCATTGCGATTGACCAGAAGTCAACTTCCAATAACCCTAGATCAACTGTTGCGACTATTACTGAGATCTATGATTTCTTGAGATTACTTTACGCAAGATGCGGTATTGCATACTGTCCTAATCACAACGAACCAATTGAAGCGATGTCTGTTTCAAGTATGGTTAAAAACATCATGATGTATGAAGATGGGGAAAGATTAGAAATACTGGCTAATGTGATAACAGATAAGAAGGGTACCTTCAAGGATTATTTCGATAAGCTGAAAAAAGAAGGATACCTAAGAGTATATGTTGATGAGCAACTGTATGATATTGAGGAAGTTCCTGAATTAGACAAGAATGTCAGACACACTATTGAAGTAGTAGTAGATAGAATCATCAAGAAAAGCAATATTGAAACTAGACTAAATGATTCTTTGGAGATTGCATTAAAGCTTGCTGATGGCACATGTATCATCAAGCACAATAATCGAAAGGACCTGTTTTCTTCAAGACATGCCTGTCCAAAGTGTGGTTTTACTGTACCAACTCTAGAACCAAGGCTGTTCTCATTCAACAGTCCGCTAGGAGCATGTGATCATTGTAAAGGTCTTGGTGTAACAATGTCTGTAGATGTTGACTATCTGATTCCGGATAAGTCTTTATCAATTGCGGAAGGTGGCATTAAATACTATAAGAATCTTGTTGGCACTTCAAGTATTGAATGGCAGGCTTTTGAGGCTCTTTTAAAACACTACAAGATCTCCCAAACTAAACCTTTAAGCAAGATGAGTAAGAAGGAAATGGATATTATTCTTTATGGTTCTACTGAAGAGATAAAATACACTATCAATTCTTCTGGCGGTATAACCTACAACAAGAATGGTTATATTGAAGGTATTAGGACACTGATTGAAAGAAGATATGAAGAGACACAGTCTAAATGGAATAAGGAATACTATGGCTCATATATGGTTGAATCAGTATGTTCAAAGTGCCATGGTGCCCGATTAAATGATACAGTTTTATCTGTTAAGGTTGGCGGCAAGAATATCTATGAATTCACAAGGATGTCTATTACTGAAGCACTTGAATTCATCAATAATCTAAAGCTTGATAAATCTAGAACTGAAATCGCTACACCACTGCTTAGTGAACTTACAAATAGATTCAAATTCTTATCTGATGTGGGACTTGATTATCTAACACTGGACAGAGTTGCCGGATCACTTTCAGGTGGTGAGGCGCAGAGAATCAGATTAGCTACACAGATTGGCAGTGCCTTGACTGGTGTTTTATATGTTCTGGATGAACCATCTATTGGATTACACCAAAGAGATAACGGAAAACTCATCGATACATTAAAGAAGATGAGAGATTTAGATAATACAGTTATCGTTGTTGAACATGATGAAGAAACAATGATGTCTGCTGATTATATTGTTGATATCGGACCAGGTGCAGGAAAACTTGGTGGTGAGGTTGTTGCGGCAGGAACACCACTTGAGATCTGCAATCATCCTACATCAATCACCGGTCAGTATCTATCAGGCAGAAAAAAGATTTCTATTCCTGAAAAAAGAAGAAAAGGTAACGGACAGTTTATTGAGTTAATCGGTTGTAAGGAAAACAACTTAAAGAATATTGATGTTAAGTTCCCACTAGGAAAATTTATCTGTGTAACTGGAGTATCCGGTTCAGGTAAATCAAGTCTGGTTATCGAAACTCTTACTAAGGCTATTATGAAGTCATTAGATAGAGTAAGAATCAAGCAGGGTAAGTACGACAAGATCAGCGGTTTGAATAATGTTGATAAGGTTGTTTATATTACCCAGGATCCAATCGGCAGAACACCTCGTTCTAATCCGGCAACTTATACTGGTGTCTTTGATGACATCAGAGACTTATATGCTATGACTCCAGATGCCAAGGAAAGAGGCTTCAGTAAGTCTAGATTCTCATTCAATGTCCAGGGCGGCAGATGTGAAGCATGTCAGGGTGATGGTGTAAAAAGAATCAGTATGTTATTTATTCCTGATGTTTATGTTGAATGTGAGGAATGTCATGGCAAACGTTACAATGATGAAACCTTACAGGTTAAATATAAAGATAAGACTATCTATGATGTTTTGAAGATGTCTGTAAGTGAAGCTCTTGATTTCTTCAAGAATTTCAAGAGAATCAAAGACAAACTGCAGGTATTATATGATGTTGGACTTGGTTATATTGAACTAGGTCAGTCGGCAACCACTTTATCAGGTGGTGAAGCACAAAGAGTTAAACTTGCTTCAGAGCTGCAGAAGAAAGCCACTGGTAAAACAGTCTTTGTATTAGATGAACCTACTACTGGTTTGCATACTGACGATGTCTTAAAACTCATCAGAATAATTGATAGAATAGTTGATAATGGCGATACGGTTATCGTAATTGAACATAATCTTGATGTGATTAAGTGCAGTGACTATATTATAGATTTAGGACCTGAAGGAGGAGACGATGGCGGTCAGGTTATCGCATGCGGAACACCTGAAGAAGTTGCTAAAGTCAAACAGTCCTATACAGGTCAATACTTAAGGAAGGTACTAAACAATGGCAAATGAGGAACTCAGTAAGCGTGTTTATGTAAGACAGTTAAAAGATGCGTTGCATTATGAACAGCTTGTCGGTGATGATAAATCATTAGACAGATGGATTATTGCACCGGATATCAACAGACCAGGTCTGGAATTAACTGGATATTTAGAATCAGGCGACTTGAAGAGAGTTGTGCTTTTAGGTACTAAAGAATATGAATACATGCGTAAGCTTGATTATCATACTCAGTGTGAAAGATTTGAGATAATCACTGATACTTATACTCCATGTGTTATTCTTTCAAAAGGTTTTCAGATGATGGATTCCTTAAGAGAAGTAACTGAAAGAAAGAATTTCCCAGTATTCAAATCTAATGATGAGACTTATCAGCTGGTTGTAGAGGTTGTATCATATCTGTCTGAAGAACTTGCTTTAGACACAAATCTGTATGGCGTTATGCTTTCGATTTACGGCAAAGGTATTATGATTACCGGTAAGTCAGGCATAGGTAAATCAGAACTTGCACTAGACCTTATTAAAAGAGGACACGTATTAGTGGCTGATGATCGTGTTGATGCGATTAGAGTAAGAAACGATATCATCTGTTCTGCACCAAAACTATTGCAGCAGATGCTAGAAATCAGGGGTTTGGGTATCATGGATGTTACTAAACTGTTTGGTGCTCAATCATACCTGGAAAAAGCAGAATTAGATTTCATTATTGATTTAGTTAAACTTGATGAGACACTTGATGAAGATAGATTAAATCCTATCTCAAGTATGGTTGATGTTCTTGGTATTGATATTCCTAAATTGGTTATTCCAATTACTGAAGGTAAGCAGTTATCAGTAATTATTGAATCTGCAGTTTCTAACTACATTCTTACAGAACGTGGTATTGATACCAATGAACTATTCAAGAATAGATTAAGAAAACAGTTAAGGAGCCAAAATGAAGATATTTCCGGATAGTCAAACATTTATTTCTTTTGGAGCAGTATCTATTAAGTGGTATGCGGTCCTGATACTTACAGGAGCTTTCTTTGCGTATCTTATTTCTGTAAATGAAATAAAGAAGAGAAGAAACATTTCAGTTGACTGGTTCTCTGATCTTTTCATTTACACATTATGGTTTGGCATTATTGGAGCACGTATCTGGTTCTGTGTATTCTATAATTTCGATTATTTTATTAAGAATCCTGCATCAATTATCAGAGTATGGGATGGTGGTCTAGCTATCCAGGGTGGTATTGTTGCGGGTTTGATATTTGTTTATCTAGAATGCAAGAAACACAAGGTTGATTTCTATGTATTACTAGATTGTCTATTGCCTAATGTTTTGATTGGTCAGGCTTTTGGCAGATGGGGCAATTACGTAAATAAGGAATGTCATGGTGGACAGGTTGATGCAAGCTATTTTGATGGAATACTATCATTTCTTAAAGAAGGCATGCATATTAATGGTGCATATTATGAACCATTATTCTTCTATGAATCATGTCTGTGCTTATTAGGATGGATATTTATTTATTTCCTGCTTCGTCCTAGACAAAACAAGCGTGGTGATTTAGCTTATGCCTACATGATGTGGTATGGCGTTATCAGATTCTTTATTGAAAGAACAAGAACGGATTCATTAATGCTTGGCAATATCAAGATGGCACAGTTAACTAGCGTTATTTTCCTATTAATCGGATTACTAGGTTATCTAGGAATTATTGATAAACTGTTTAAGAAGAAGAAACCATCAGTTATCTTTGATATGGATGGCACATTAATTAACACTACTCCAGCAATTCTTAAATCTTATGAGGCTTTATTTGAGAAGTACGATGATATTAATAACTTCACTCAAGAAAGAAGAGCTGAAGTATTAGGACCAGCCTTAAAGGACATCTTCCCTAAGTATTTCCCTAATTATGGTTACGATGAACTGTATGCGGTATACCATGAAGCACAGGATAAGGTTTCTGATCTGAATTATCCATTTGAGAATGTCCCTGAAGTATTAAAGACACTACATGATGATGGTTATAAGATTGCGATTATCTCCACCAGAACTCATGAAGGAATCGTCAGATTACTTGAATACTTTAATTTAAGCGAATATGTTGATGAAATCTGCGGATTAAGAGATGTTGAAAAGCTTAAACCAGATCCTGAAGGAATTATCAAGATTGTGGCTAATAAGGGCTTCAACGCCACTGATGTAATACTTGTTGGAGATTCGGTAATGGATATTAAATGCGGTCAGAACTATGGTGCATACACCATCGGTTATGTGACTCATGAGGACAAGAGACAGCAGATGCTAGATGCTAAGGCTAACAGATATATTGAGAATATGGCTGACCTATTAGACATTGTTAAAGAGGATCATTATTTCACATATAACGAAAAATAAAAAAACACCTAGACATATCACAAAGATTGAGTATAATAGACACAGAAAACAAAGGAGATTATACTTATGGCTACTATCTTAAATCATCCACTTATCACTCACAAGCTAGCTCTTATGAGAGATAAAAAAACAGGTCACAAAGACTTCAGACAGAATCTGGAAGAAATCGCTTCATTAATGGCATACGAAGTATGTCGCAATCTTCCAACTGAACCAATTGATGTTGAGACACCAATGGGAATCTGTCATACTGAACAGATTTCTGCAGAGATTGTCCTGGTTCCAATTCTAAGAGCAGGTATGGGATTAATTAATGGTATTCTTGATCTTATTCCTACTGCTAAGGTTGGCTTCATCGGTTTATACAGAGATGAGGAAACTCTTGAACCAGTTGAATACTTCGCAAAATTCCCTAAGGATCTTGATAAAGCAGTATGCATGGTATTAGACCCAATGCTAGCAACAGGCGGAAGTGCAATTGCTGCAGTTGATATGATTAAGAAAAGAGGAGCTAAGAATATCAAGATGGTATGCTTAGTTGGTGCTCCTGAAGGTGTTAAGGCATTTGAAGAAGCTCATCCTGATGTTGAATTATATATGGCAGCACTTGATGATCATCTGAATGAAATCGGTTATATTGTTCCTGGTCTGGGTGATGCAGGAGATAGAATCTACGGTACTAAATAATACTCAAAGCTCATAAGAAATTATGAGCTTTTATTTTGTATAATTTGGGTATGATAGTAACTGTTACATGCAATCCTGCCATTGATAAAACTATTAGTGATGACAATACTACTTATACAATTGGCGGCAAGGGTATTAATGTTTCAAAGGCTTTAAACAATCTCAATACCAAGTCACTTGTGACAGGTTTTTTAGGTAAAGATAATAAGGATTTAGTGCTTAATGATTTGGATGAACTAAAACTTAAACATAAGTTTGTTTTGGTTGATGGAAAAGTAAGAACCAATACTAAAAGAATCATTGACAATAAGCTATATGAAGAAAATGAAGATGGACCATTCGTTGATGAAAAAGCATTAAAGAAACTTAAAGATTATCTTCATACATATAGGAATAGTACTATTGTTATTTCAGGAAGCATACCTAGTAATGTTGACTGTCACTATTATGAAGAGCTGATTCTGGATTTAAAAAAGTATAACTATGTAATTCTGGATTGCGATAGGGATCATCTTAAATATGGAATAGAGGCATTACCAAACTGTATTAAACCAAACAGAAAAGAAATTTGTGATTACTTCAATATCGAATATGATGAACAATTATTAATCGAAAAATGTAGAGA
>R27__coassemble_1863_pt1 | contig 8993 bp, 9 predicted proteins | sample R27__metabat2_high_PE_052 | metagenome-assembled genome bin R27 | reverse complement strand
CTTTTTCTTCAATTGAAATAGCTTTATTATTAACTGCTTAATTCCTCAGCCCCATATTTGCATCTTGAGAAGAACATTGTATAAGGAATAACCTCATCAAGATACTTGTATGAAGTTTCAATTACGAAACTGTTTCTTGTAGGTTCAGCCACTATTGGACCATCTATACCAAAGAAATTTTCACCGTTATTGGATGAGTAAAGCGTTGCTACTAGTTGGTCATTCTTATAGATATAAACCTTGAATGCGATACCCTCAAAAACCAGTTTGTGTGAATAACCGCGAGCTGAGACATAGCCAATGACATCTTCCCCATCAAAGGTAAATGATGAACGTAGAACGATATCGCCATTTGTTTTTTCTTTGACATGGCCTATCTTATGATGACTTGTGTAACCATTGATATGATTGATGAAATCAACATCATCAGTACCAGCAATATTGAGATACCAAAGTTTACATTCATAAACGACATTCTTGTTAAGGTCTAGTAACTGATACCCTTGCGCAAAATTCTTATCATTTGTGAAATAGTAACGATGCGCAACATCAGTTTCAGGATAAAGTGCAATGCTCTTGTTTACCCAGTCAGGATCTACAGAATCGTCCTTATCCTTATACTTCTGCTTGCCGATAATTGTCATGATACCTAAAACCGCAAGAAAACCTAAAAGAAATACCCAGATAAAAATACCTATCGTCTTTCCCATATCTTTCTCCTTTTTTAGAATACGTAATCGTATAATGCCCAGTTGTCAGCGTACCAATATGCAATAGAACCGGTCTTATTGTCCTTTACCTTATAAACTCTTTTTGTGAAGATCATTCCTGCCTCATAAGCATCAATCAGTATAACATCATAAGTCTCTTCAGGTTTGTTGTTATATCTAGCAACATAACGCTTATTGTTTACTTCATGATACATACTTACAGGACCACCAAGATGGGCCTCAACTTCCTCTTTACTCATAGCACGGCAATAATCGGTGCAGTTAAAATTATCAGAATCTGCTCTTAATCCGCCTTCAGCCTTATTAAGCTGTTCATCAACCAACTTTTCGTCAACCATTATCTATACCTCTTATTTAAGAATACCTACCAATATTATATAATTTACTCAATGATAGAAAACATAAAAGTATTTGCTGCCGATATCGATGGCACCCTGCGTCAAAAGGGTGAAGATTTAGGTGACATCAATAGACAAGCCCTAGAACAACTACATTCTCGTGGTGTTTTAATGGGTTTAGCAAGCGGCAGACCATTTGATCAAAGAATCCTTGATAATGCAAAACAATGGAATCTTTCTTTTGAATTTGATTTTGCAATCTGCTGCAATGGTGCTCAGCTATGGAGCAAGCACGACAATCAGGTTAGAGTTCTATATAATCTTGATCAGAAAAGATGCGAAAAGATTGTCAGAACACTGGATGCCAATGATTTCAACGCCATCAACTACATAAATGGCTACGAACTTGTTTATACCTTAAAGCTTGACAGATTCTTGGAAGATTCATTAAGAAGAAATGGTTCAATTGTTGAATTTGTTAGTGTCGATAAGATGTGTCAGTTCCCTGCCAATAAGATTGAACTTCACTATGAAGATGAACGTGAAGATGATATCCAAAGACTTGCTAGAGAACTTTCAAAAGAAGAAGGCATTAAAGCGGTTAAGACTCATACCAACTGTATGGAGTTTGTTGATCCTCGTGTAAATAAAGGCGTTGCCCTTAAAGAATACTGTAAGATTATGAATATTGATATCAACGATGTAATCTCATTCGGTGATATGGATAATGACTATGAACTGATTAGAGATGCTGGCTGGGGTGTATGTTTGAAGAATGGCTGTGATGCATGCAAGTCAGTCGCAAAAGCCATCACTGAATACGAATGTGATGAAGGCGGTGTCGGTCATTACTTATTTGACTACTATTTAAATAAATAGATTTCCATTACGGAAATCTATTTTAGTTATTTAAGTATCTGCTTAAGAAGTCTCGTACTTCTTTTGTTTTTGGCTTATTGAATATTTCTTCAGGACTGCCCTCTTCAAATATCACGCCATCCTTCATATAGATGATTCTATCTGAAACATCTTTCGCAAAGCTCATCTCATGAGTAACGATGATCATTGTTCTGCCTTCCTTAGCCAGATCTTTGATTACGTTAAGTACTTCACCAATCATTTCAGGGTCAAGTGCACTTGTTGGCTCATCAAACAGTAATACTTCAGGGTCCATTGCTAGAGCTCTGGCAATCGCCACTCTTTGCTTTTGACCGCCTGATAACTGACGAGGTCTTGCGTTAATATATGGGGTCATACCAACCTTATCTAGATACAGTAAGGCATTCTGTTTTGCTTCTTCTTTGCTCTTGCCTAAGACTACCTGCTGGCCAATCATACAGTTTTTTAATGCTGACATGTTATTGAACAGATTAAATGACTGGAATACCATGATAGCTTTAGCACGATATTTAAGTAGGTCAAAATCTTTATCCTGGATATTTTTACCATGGAATAAGACTGAACCATCAGTAGGCTTTTCAAGCAGATTGATACAGCGCAGCATTGTTGATTTGCCGCTTCCTGAAGAACCAATTACAGAAACAGTCTCACCTTTCTTGATCGAGAAGTTAATATCATGTAGAACACCATTTTCACCAAACGCTTTTTTAAGGTGTACAAGTTCAATAATGTTATCCATTTGAATTGCCTCCCTTATTGCTTGGAATAAATGATTGTGTATTAACAATCTTATAGTTCATACTGCCTTCAAGTTTTCTTTCAAAGTAACGTAAAATTCTTGTAACAGTAAATGTAATACATAAGTAGATTAGACAAGTTACTAGATAAGTCTCAAAAATCTCAAAATTGATTCTGATAATCTTACCAGTTGCAAAATATAGTTCTGTAACACCAATAACATTCAATACGGAAGTATCTTTGATGTTATTAATAAATTCATTTGATACACCTGCTAAGATATTTCTCATAACCTGAGGCATGATTACATATAACATAGCCTGCCAGTGAGACATACCAATTGATTCCGCACCTTCATACTGTCCCTTGTCAATAGAATCAATACCGCCTCTAACAATTTCAGTCAGGTAAGCACCGGTATTGATTGAAACAATAAGAATACCGGCAAGAGTTAAATCAAGAGTCTTGCCGCCATTAGCGAATGCATAACCCCAGTAGATAACCATGGACTGAACAATCATTGGGGTACCACGGAATATTTCAACATATGCAGCAATTATAAAATTGATAATTGACTGAACAGTTGCTATTGCTTTATTCTTGCTCTTTGGTGCAGTTCTGACAACTCCAAGAATCAAGCCGATACACAAACCTAAAATGGTGCCTGTAAATGACAACAAAATTGTGGTCAAAGCACCATTTAAGAATTGTTTCTTATATTCAATAAATATGTTTAAAGCGTCTTTTAACATTTGAATTATTTATTTACAACAATAACGAAGTTAGTATCGTAATAAGTATCTGTGAAATCAATAACTTCTTTTCTCTTTGCAGTTGGAGACATACCAGCAATGATTGCATCAATTGAACCAGTCTGTACTGCAGGAATTAGAGAATCCCATTCATAAGCATAAACTTCAAGCTTCATGCCAAGCTTATAAGCAACATATGCAGATACCTGTACATCATAGCCATCAGCATAGTATCCTTCAGCATTTGCAATTGGATAGTTTGTTGCACTCTTCTCAGTGTCTGTCCAGTTATATGGAGAAGAATCACATTCCATGCCAACTCTTAATACTAGATCAGAATCAACATCTTCATATACTAGAACATTCTGTTCAGCAGCAACGCCTACAGCAATCTTACCCATAACTTCCATCAAGGCAGTCTGCTTAGCTGAATCAAAACCAGCATCCTTCATGATAGCGTTAATCTTTTCAGTTAGATCAGAACCCTTTGCACAGCCAATAGCTAATGCAGACAGTTCTTCAGTTGTTTTAAAACCATTATCATTATTTACAAGTTTAATGTAAGTAATTGAATCATCAATAGCTGTATTTGTAATAGCTTGAGGTTCTTCACATACAAAGCCATCAACAGCGCCTGACTTTAATGCAATCAGTTCATCTGGAATTGATGGATACTCTGTAAATGTCTCGTAAGCCACCTGAGCAGCTAGGTCAGCATGTACTGTACCTTCCTGTCCAGCTATTCTAGAACCTTCAAAATCAGCAACAGAAGTAGCAGTTGAGTAATCCTTCTTAACTACTTCATCACTGCCGCCACCACCGCAGCCCACTAAAATCAATAAGCTGCATAGAACACATAACAGTTTTTTCATAATTTTTACCTCACAAGTAATAATTTTATCTTATTTTACTATATTTTTTAAGACGCGACGTGAAACCTCTTCATCGCCTTCATACGGAACCTTGCCATCACCTATCTTGTAGAACTTCTCATTTCCTTTAGACAGTATACATAAGGTATCCCCTTCATGCATAGATTTGATAGCTGCTTCAATAGCCTGATCACGCCACTCAAATCTGTGAGCTTTGTGATTTTTGATTCCTTCTTCAATTCCATCAAGAATTAAATTTATATCCTCATAGTGATTATCATCACAGGTAATATAAATCTCATCACAGTACTCATCAACGATCTTTCCGCACACCGGACGCTTTTCCATATCACCAGATCCTCTTAGACCAAAGACAACATAGATTTTCTTATCATTTGGTGTAATTGCCTTTGCGTAATCAAGTATCTTGATGAATCCATCAGGTGTATGAGCATAATCAACTATGACATTGAAGTTTTGACCTTCATTGATATGCACGCATCTACCCTGCACTGATTTGATTGAATCAAGTAATGGGATGATATCTTCAAGGGCGTATCCTGTTTCTGAAAGTGAAGCAATTACGCCTAAGAGATTTGAGATATTAAACTTAGCAACAAGATTTGTCTTAACTGGATAGATATTATTCTTATAGAGCAAATCAAATTCACTTCCGAATTCCTGAAATTTCAGATTAATTGCTCTATAGGTAGCATCATTATCAATACCAGTAGTTACAAATCTGCAGCTGCATTCCTTGCACATTCTTTCACCATACGGATCATCGATATTAATAACGGCTACGCCATCTTTTCTCATGGTGTTGAACAGTCTGGCTTTAGCTGTAAAGTAATTCTCGAAGTTCTTATGGTAGTCAAGATGATCATGAGTCAGATTGGTATAGACTGCACAATCAAAATTAACACTATCAGTACGATGGAGATCCAAGCCTTGTGAACTTACTTCAATTGCTGCAGCCTTGCAGTCTGCCTTCATCATTTCATAAAGCATTTTATGCAAATCACTTACATCAGGTGTTGTAAAATACTGGTCATGCATTTCATCATCATATTCATAACCCAGAGTACCGATATAACCAGATTTCGTGTTAAGTTTATTTAATAAATCATACATTACATAGCAGCTTGTGGTCTTGCCATTGGTACCTGTAACACCATATGTTCTTAACTTATTGCAAGCTTCCTCATAGAAGAAGACACAGAACTTATTTAGTGCATCCATAGTATTGCCAACCTTGATATAGGTAATACCATCCTTCTTATCAACATCATCACTATGCACGATACAAATGGCGCCATTATCTATAGCCTGCATTACATACTTATGGGCATCATTGGTCAAACCTTTTATGCAAAAGAAAATCGCATCTTCACACACTTTACGTGAATCAGACATGATTTCCTTGATATTTAAATCGTAATCTAGTTTAAAGTATTCTTTAATGTTCATTTTACTTACTCTTTGGTATTGTTATCTGCTTTCGTTTTGCAAAATAGTCACGGCTCATAATCAGTTTAGAGATCTTAACCATGTTTTCAACCTTATTCTTAGTTCTTACATAAAGGTTAGTGTTGTATTCATCACCTTCCCAAGGTGTAAACTCATCGTTAGCAATATTATACAATCCTGTCTCATTGAGCCATGAACCATCAGGATAAATGACATCAGAATCACCATCATAGATATCATTACCAAAGTATAATCTTGGATCATAATTCAGATTGAACAAGTTGGCGATTGTTGGAACATGGTCAAGTGTTGAACAGTAGCTGTCATTAGTTTCTGGAACCTGATTTACGTTATAGATGATGAATGGTGTCATATCTATACCATGTTCTTTGGTTCTATCTACATATATTGAAGTGTAATCAATTAGTGTGCTTTCCGCAATCCAGTAAGGACGATGGTCAGACATGATACATAGTACAGTATTCTCTAACTTTCCAGCTTCTTCAAGATAATTCAATAAGTTCTCCAATGCCAGATCAAATTCCATACACTTAGACAGATAACGCTTATGGATAATACTGTATTCAGGATGAACTTCATTGATTTCACTAAGATATTTTTCACCTAGATATGAATACTCATCATATGGGAAATGCATTGAAGATGTAATGACAAATGCATAGAACTTATCTAAGTCCTTTATATTGTCCCAGACATGGTCAATCAATAAGGCATCTGATTGCCAGCCATTGATTAAAGTATCACCATAAATCCTCTTGAAATCATTGATGTCATAGTATGCATCAAAACCTTCATTTGGAAGCAGAGTTGTTCTTTCATAGAATTCATCATCCCAGTTATGGAATGCCAGACAAGAATAGCCCTTATTCTTAAACAGATATGGTAAAGCCTCGTAATAGGCATTATCAGCTACATAGTTTGGTGTGCAGACATTGGCATATGGGAATAAGCCAGTCTGGCCAACCATTTCAGATTCACCAGTCGCACATGAATACTTAGGTGTGTAGTGATTAGTAAAATGGCTACCTTGAGTATAAAGCTTATATAGGGTTGGAGTTAACTGTTCATCAATTGCAAAGTAATCTAAAGATTCTACCAAGAAATAGATGAAGTTATAGTCTTCATATACTCCACTCATTTCGTTATATTGGGTAATACTGCGAGATCTTAGATATGAGTCAATAGTTGCCATATCCTTATTGGTTTCTTCGCTAGTTAAAAGCTTCCAGACATCATCGTTAAAAGCTCTGATTTTTGTCTCTTTAACTGGATCATCGATTGGATCATCGATTGGATCATCTGGAACAATAATAATCTCCTCATCCTTGGTTATATAGATTGCGGATAAGTCTCTGAATAAGAAGTGTTCTACACCAATCTTATTAAGTAACAGTTCCTTATTGTTGAATGTCAGATAAGTTTCTAGAATTGAAACTGAACCGCTTCCTAGATTAATAAAAGGAATAGAAACAAGGAATGCCAGAATACAGATAATCAGATTCATTCTGTTATTTCCAATATTCTCCAGTTTAATTGCAAAGAAGAATACTAAGAATAACGGAATTGGAAGAATACATAACCAGAAGACTGGTTTAGCATTTGAGATAAACAGCACAGCATACTGGGCAATTCTTCCAGCACCATCACCAACCTGGGCGAATGAATAGTAGGCACCCATGAAAGCATTGAACTCAAGTTCTAGGAATGCATAAGCACTGAAAAATAGCACCACAATCAGATCAATTACAAACAATACCCATCTTTTAGCAAATCTAGTCGCAATAAAAGTGATCAGTAAAGAAAAGAATGTTACAAATAGTAAGATTCTTAATATGGTAAAGATATCTATTGAATTAAAAGCAATGAAATGAAAAGTAAACTCCAGTATAAGTAATGGGATAAACAGATATAGGAAACGTGGATCTAGTTTAATATTTGTCTTCTTTTTCATTGTTATTCTTTGAATGTGGATGAGCCTGGTCAACTGCACTTCTTAAACGATTGAAGCTTAAGTGCGTATAAAGCTGAGTTGTTGACAGGTTCTCGTGTCCAAGTAACTCCTGGACAGTACGCAAATCGGCACCATTATCTAATAAGTGTGTCGCAAATGAGTGCCTAAGCATATGCGGATGAATATCAATATTCAGTCCAGCTCTTATTTTAACATCTTCCAAGAACAATTGGACACTGCGTGGGGATATCTTGCCTTTACGGCTAGATACAAACATATACTCAAAATCATCATCGGCATACTTATTACGATACTGCTCGATATATAAATCAAACAGTTCATCTAGTCTAGGATAATATGGCACAATTCTTTCCTTATTACCCTTACCTATTACCCTGATTACCATTTCTTTTCTGTCGATATCCTTGACCTTAAGATCACAACACTCACTAATTCTTAAACCACAGGCATAGATTGTTTCCAGAATACATCTGTTTCTGATATCTAATTCCTTGTTCAAATCAAAGCAGTCAAAAATCCTTTCAATCTGGTCAAAAGTCAAGACATCAGGCAAGTGCTTTTGTACACTAACCTTTTTAACCATTGAGAAAGGATTATGGTCACAGATGTGGTTAAGACATAGATACTTATAGAACGACCTCAATGAACTAAGGTTTCTGGCATATGTTGCATTAGATATCTTGCCTCTAGTTATCTGACCAGACCTTAAAACATTGATATAGTCTAAGACGACATTCTTATCGACCTTGTTTAGGTTCTTAATATTGTGCTCTTCTAGGTAATTTAAAAACCTTTCGATATCACGATATAAGAATCAGCTGTCTGTGCTGATCCGCTTCTTGCGTCACTTATGTATTTAATAAAATCATCTAAGTACTTAAACATTGTGTTTATATACTTTAATTATATCTAAAGCATGTTCAACATAATATTGTTTCTTTTCAGATTTAGGTCCACTGTAATCGCACTGGAAAATGCCGAAGTTGGCATTCATTGGTACCAGTTTTTCGATATGCTTATCACTGATATAGTTTGCCATAGCTCCCATCATTGTATCAGCGCCTAATTCATACTTAATCTCACCATTAAGATACTGGGCCATATTAAGGGCTGCATATAAGCCACTTGCGGCAGATTCCACATATCCTTCAACACCACTAATCTGTCCAGCAATGAAAAGATTAGGATAATTAATGAAC
>R27__coassemble_1789_pt1 | contig 9296 bp, 9 predicted proteins | sample R27__metabat2_high_PE_052 | metagenome-assembled genome bin R27 | reverse complement strand
GAATCACCACTTGCTTATAAAAAGAAACTCTTACTGAGTTTCTTTTTTATTCTTGAATACAAATATCTTTGAGATGAAGTAATTAAGAAGTGCTGTAACTGGAATAAGAATCAGTTTAACAATCTTGATGTTTTCACCCATCATATCAACAAAGATGAATACTACTAATTCTTCAAACAGTAAGGTGAATACTCTGCCTGAAGCAAACTTAACCAGTTCGTTGAAGAAACTGTTATTAGTACGATCAAAATACAAATATCTAAACATCAAAAAAGATGCGATAGTTGAAGCAATCCACGCTGTTACATTGGAAAGACTTCCGACCATACCTAGTTTATCTACAAAGATGATTGTTAATACATAGTTAAGAGCTGTAGAAACAAATCCGTAAAAACAGTAAATCCAGAAACCTCTTTTCCATTCATATAAAGGTTTAAATATTCTAATTACTGGTAAAGACATAATCCAATCAAAGAATGCATATTGTGGTTTAGTCTCGCTTACTTTCTTTTCCATCGTTATTCTCCTTATTCTTATACTTCAAATAGAAATGCCTGCCTAATATAAATACCCCAGATACAAAGATGAAACCAAGTAGACCTGACATGATATCTGCGAAGTCCATGGTACCTGTACCGGTATAGTCTTGTCCAATCTCAATAAGCAGCGTAATTGCAATCAGTATGGTGAATACATAGATCCAGGCAACAACCATAAGTTTGTTCTGTTCAACTAGCCACTTAAATAGCGGATAAATAATAAACAAGAAAAACATACCCATAATTGCCACACAGATAAAATGCAACATCTTATCCGACAAAAATATATCATATCTATCATTAATAGACATGATGTAATTGTGTATCAGAGCAATAATCTTAACTAAATAGCCTAGAAACTGTTTAAATAGAGATACTTCTTCCATACCATCCAATTATACTATATGTAACAGATTTGACATATTTGCTGGTTTCTAGTAATATAAATAAGCACGAAAAGTGTTAATGGGCCTGTAGCTCAGTTGGTTAGAGCGCACCCCTGATAAGGGTGAGGTCGTTGGTTCAATTCCATTCAGGCCCACCATATTACCTTGTGGGGAATTAGCTCAGTTGGGAGAGCACCTGCTTTGCAAGCAGGGGGTCAGGGGTTCGAATCCCCTATTCTCCACCATTTTTTATTTAAAGCCTTATTTATAAGGTTTTTTTAATACCTAAAAGATAATTTGAGAAGATTTTGAGAAGATTTTTCCTAACTATAAAAAATCTTCCTTATTTAGGAAGACTTTTTCTTTTCGTTTTTGTTTAGTAAGAAGATGTAGAGGACTACACCAAAGCAACACGATATTGCGGAAACAAGTGTTAGAGTTTTAACTCCAAGATTATCAATGATGTAACCACTAAGCGAACTAACAATCATCGTACCAACTGAAGTGATAGTTGTATAAAGTGCCTGGCCTCTTACTGTTTCTTTTCTTGTGGTATGTCTATTGATGTATTCAACCATACCAGGAGTAAATAATGCGAAGGAGCTAAATTGCATGCAGAAGGCAACATAGATCATTGTCATATTATTGGACAAATAAACTGTAATTGCTTTAATTGCATATGTGATAGCTGCAATAGTTAAAACATTGTTCAGTTTAAGTTTGCTTTCGATCTTTGAGAATCCCATCATACATGGCAGTTCCAAAACGGCTGCTAGTGATGACAGATTCCCTGAATCGGTAATTGTACCACCTAATGGTTCAATAATCTGAATCAAATAGTAACCGATGATGTTACTTGTAAACATGATGAATGGAACAGATAAGCACAGAAGCATCAGACTTGTGTTGTTCTTGATAAAGTCTTTGAAACTTACAGTGTCATCTTCTTCCTGTGTGTTTTCACTATGAACTACTTCACCAATATGATTTTCATGGAAAGTCTTGTTTGTGAAGGCACAGACAATCAGCAGACAAATATCTGTGAAGATAACCACGATAGGAACAAAGTTGCCTCCAAACTTATCAACTAGTCTACCCATGACAAAGCACGTTGCAGCATAGCTCAAAGAACCAAACGCTCTGGCAAAACCATAGTCGGTCTTTATTCCAGTTTCACTCATTTTGAAACCGATAGCAGCGAATAAAGGGCCCACTAAAGAAAATGTTGCGCTGGCTAAAACAGAAATAATTGATAGTATCAGTGATGCTTCCTTCATAAAATACAAAGGAATAAATAATATAGCAGGAATAACAGATACAATCATCATCATTTCGACGGTGTTGAATCTTTTTGTTCTGTCAACAAAATCCGCAAAGATAGGTTGGCCTATTATTGCGAGTAATGAGCCGACAGTCAGGTGTAAACCAATCTGTGTGTTGGTATAACCTTTTACTAGATAGAATGGAGAGACGAAACTAGTCATTGCTGCTGCAACCATTAAGAATGCAGCCTGCAATAGATTGTGTTCAAGGTTCAATGTTTTCTCTAACTTTTTCATAAGTCAAAACTGTATTCCCTTCCTCCCAAATAATCAACAATGCACATGGTTCTATTAATGCTATCTATAGACATATTGCTAACTGTTATAGAAGCTTGTGCGCCTTTCTGATAAGATGCCTTATGAATTGATTTGAAATAGTCATCTGTTTCATAAGTAAGACACTCTCTAACTTTTTCGCTATTTAGATTCTTGTTATCTAACAAGTCTACTAATTCTTTAGATTTTTCATATCTGAATTTTGATGATGCAGAATACTCTGGACCATCAATGCATAAGAAGTGATTTGATCTTGCATATCTGTCAGCTACCTTTGTTACATAAATTGCATCAAGATCCTTTTCGATGTTAACCATTTCTTTATTATTTAAATCAAAGACATTGAAACTGAAACCTGCAGCAACTCTGAGATTTCTTACCATTTCAATTGCTTCTTCAATGCTTCTTGCTTTATATAGTTCTCTGCTCAATATGGTTCTGCTGACATTACTAACATTAACCTTTGGTGGATATAAGTAATTGCTTGAGAACACCATTCCATAACTGTTTGCGCCATAGCAGCATCCAACAAGTTTCTTGCAACTTGTGTATCCGATTTCGTAGTGATCATCATACACATATTTGATAACGCAAGTATTCTCATCAGTGAAATCTGAATCATCTTCATTATGAGAGAAAAAGCATTCAGAATTGTTATCTTTAATCATTACAGTTGTGCACTGTTCACCAACCGAATAAAGTTCACTTGAATTCATTAGAATAAAGGCGTCCACATCAGTACAAGAACCTTCTGCTCTGCCTTTTAATTCCTCATAAACATCAGCATGATCATAGTGAAGTTTATCCTTAATGAGTGCAAGTTTCTCTCTTAGTTTCTCATCATTATCTAAAGCATCCTTAAAAACCTTAACTTCTTTTTCAAGAATGTCTTTATAAAAGCTGCCGATTTGATACCCCATCTGATAAGGAGTGCCTTTAACAACCAATACTTCCATTAATACATTATCCCCATTATGAATTGACCAAATAAATATGTTAGAGCACCAGCAATCACAAAATACAGAACATACGTCTGATATACCTTGCCCTGTTTAATGAATTTTGAAAAATCTAAAGCACTTAAGCCATAGAAAACAGCCACAAAGCAGATAAAGTAAATAATCAGTTCCCTTAAAAACTCAGTCATATATTTTGCCCTTATATAGAATCTTGTTGATGTTTAATTCATCATCAAGTATTAGTAAATCCGCATACTTGCCCTTGCTTATTGAGCCATATTGCTTATCTAAATTATACAATCTGCAGGCATTAAGTGATGAGTATAAAACGATATCAGTTAACTTAACACGAAGCTTAAATAATCTTTTAATCTGTTCACCAATCTTATGCTTGTTATTTGACATCAGCATAATCTTATTCTTATCGATGTTATCAACAACAAGCTTAAGTGTAATATCATTCAACTCATTACTATCAATCTCAATATAGTACTTATTGGTAAATGCTGCATTCACTAAAGTATTACTATTATGACTTAGTGGTTTCATATCCACAAACAGATTTGAAATGCCTGTAACCTTCTCATCAAGTTCATCACCACTTACATTACTGTTTCTGATGAAAATCTTCCTATCACCTACGTTATTTTTATCATTTTCGTAGTTAAGATAAACTCTTTGATTAGATTCCTGTGACATGTTCAAAACAACGCCATTCATATAATCAAGATTATCGTTACAAACATCAAAGAATCCTGGCATGATTATTTTTCCTGAACAATCAATGCACTCATCATACTCTAATTCATCAACTTTATTTGAATGAATAAAGACATCTTCAATTCTTTCATCGTTTACTAAAACACTACCATCCAGGTATTCTTTGTTTCCATCAATAATCAGATGCCCGTGTTTTAGAAGATACTTCACTATTTTCCTCCCAGAGTTGAGATAACTTCAGGTAGCAACTGTTTCTTTCTTGATACTAGACCTCTTACAAATCCATCCTTAATCTTATTAGGGAACATTTCCTTAATTGCTGAAGACTTATTTCCGGCATAGATAAGATATGAACCGGAGCCATTAGGATTGGTCAGCATCGCAATCATTAGATCATAATGATTTGAGATACATGAATCTTCCAAATACTTCTTTAAATCATCTTTAAGTATCAGGTACTCACTCTTGCTCTTACATGAAGCCTGAGCCAAACCAACTTTGTTTCCTTCAATATTGAACTCTTTAAAGTCGTTATAAACGATTTCAATAAATCTCTTGGAAAGTAATGATTCTGCATGTTCAACCATTTCCTTTGACAAATCATCTGCACTTACACCACTGATTCTTTCTAATCTCTTAGCTACAGAAATATCAGTTGGAGTTGTAGTTGGAGATTTGAAATTCATTGTATCTGATACAATTGCGCCCAACAGTAAACCAGCCATTTTCTTAGATAGCTTAACGCTCTTATTTTCTAGATACATATTGGCAATGATGGTACTGCATGCACCAACTGTTGATGTTGTGATATTGATAGGATTATCTGATTCAAAACCACCAAGACGGTGATGGTCAACAATCTCAAGAATCTCTGCTGATTCAATATCATCAACACTCTGCTTGATTTCGTTATGGTCAACAAGTATGAATTTCTTCTTTTCGTAGTTGAATAAATGATAACGTGATATAGAACCGACTACTGTATTATCATCATCAAGTACCGGATATGATCTGTGTCTTGATTTAGCAATCTTCTTGCTTGCTTCTTCAACTGTATCGTTAATATTGAAGTAGTTAATCTTTTCCTTGCTAATCATTATCTCTTCAATCGCAGGAGTTTGATAGATTAATCTGGTTACTGATAATGGAGAAAGCTTGGTCACAACAATAGTTGCATCCATGTCTTGAGCCATCTTTATTATCTTCTTAGAGATTGGTGAACTTGTTACAACAATAATCAGACTTGCACCTAGATCCAGACAGTATTCCAGTTTGTCATCTTCGTTTCTCAATAGTGCGATACTATCTATTTCAACATTTGATCTGATACTTGGGAACATGTGCATATGTCCAGATAATGGACGCTTGCCTTCAACAACAATTGAGGCATTCAATGTTTTTAAGACATTCTCAAGTTTAATAGTTTTGATAATCTTCTCTAGCTGCTTATCGGTTTTTGTCCACATATAAGTAAGGTCATCAAGTGTAACAATACCTTCAAGTTTCTTATTCGTATCTACAACAACCAAACCTCTGTTCTTGAGTTTCATGACCTTATCAAGAGCATCCTTCATGGTCATGTCTTTACTTGCCAGAGCAGCCTTATCCTTATCTATTTCACTTAGCGTTGATTTACCAGTGTAAATTCTCATTGGATCTTCAAAACTGAACTTATCCAAAAGATATTCTGTTTCACTTGATACAGAGCCAAGTCTTCCTGCAAGCGCATCAACGCCTGTCTGTCTTTTGTACTCGGCATAAGCTATTGAAGATACGATAGTATCCGTATCCGGATTCTTATGTCCTATTACATATACTGGGTGTTTCATAATTTCTCAATCTCCTCAAATTTTATTGGTCCTTCACGAAGCAGTTTTAGACCATCACTAGCATCGATAATCGTACTGGATTTATCACCTCTTGCATCTTCGCATACAATTCCATCAATCTTACCATTCATTTCCTCATAGACATCTTTCCACTTCAGTAATGAACCGGTATCAGAGATGTTGGCACTTGTAACCATGATTGGCTTTCCAATACCTTCTATCAGTTCAATAATCCACTTATCATCTGGAACTCTAATACCAATGGTTTTCTTATTTTGTGTTACATAATCATCAACACTTTCCTTCTTATTGAAAACAATGGTCAAAGCACCAGGCATAAATTTATCGATTATTCTTTTTGTCTTATCATCCACATAGGCAATCTTCTCAATCATTTCTGCACCTGAGCACATAACTGGAAGAGGCTTGTTGAAATCACGACCTTTGGCGATATAAACCTTCTTGATTATCTCTTTATCCATAATACATGCCAAACCAAAAACAGTATCTGTAGGAAAAGCGATAATATCCCCTTGTAATAATCGATTGATTATTTTATCTAAGTCCGTCTTTTTATACCTAACGGTTTTCATAACCTAATTATAGCAAACTCACCTAATACATCTTGAATGATAAATCATCAAGGCACAAACTAATCAGTCTTGAATTAGAAAAACTTCCGGCTAAGCCTCCATCAATATCAATATAATGCGCGTTAACGATGTTTTCATCATCGCTGCATAATTTATCATTATTATCATAAACAGGTCTCATTTCATCCGCAAATAAGCCTAGATAGTGCTGAACAACAGTATGCCCAGCTACAACAATTCTGTCTTTTAAATCTAGCTTATCAAGTGGATGAACCCTGTTCCAGACATAGGCACATATCTTATTATCATTAAAATCAAAGTTCTTCATTCTTACCTGGAAATCTAAGCCTGGACAGCTATGGACAAGATAGAACGTTCTGCCATTTACCTTCACATCAGGATAATTCAAAGGCAGATCAATAATAAAATCAAATATCTGTTTTCTTTGGTGTTCAGGTAACAGTTTATATTGGTTTAGGGTATCTCCTCCACTGTTCCATTCAACCCATCTTTCATATGATTCAAAGAATTCATAGGAATCAGGATCACTAGACAGATACTGATACATCATGTACTCATGGTTTCCTAGAAGCATCTTAAATCTTCTGTCTTCCATAATATATGTAAGACACTTGATTGCTTCAGTCCCTTTGTCGATAACGTCACCTAAAACATAGACTTTGTCATCTTCATCTAAGGTGTTAATGAATTTTTCAAAGTTTGTCCAGTGACCATGAATATCGCTTATACAATAAGTTTTCATTTATACCTACATTTTAAATTAAAAACCTAGCACTTGCTAGGTTTGATATTATACGAATTTCGCAATTGTTGCTTTTAACTGCTCGATATCAATTGGTTTTGCTACGTGGTCATCCATGCCAGCTTCCAAAGATTTCTGTTTGTCTTCCTCGAAAGCATTAGCACTTAAAGCAATGATTGGAATATGTACATCTAAAGGTAGCAATGCTCTTATAGCTCTAGTTGCCTCATAACCATTCATTCTTGGCATCTGGATATCCATCAGAATACAGTCATAGAATTTAGCATCATGATTGTCAACCATATCAACAGCAATGTCACCATCTTCAGCTGTATCAACTGTTGCTCCTGCATCTTCAAGAATCTCAGTAGCAATCTCTCTGTTCATTTCATTATCTTCTACTAAAAGAATTCTTCTTCCCTTTAGTGATAACTCTTCATTAGCGGCAGTTTCTTTCTCGCTAGCAACAAGGTTTTCATCCCACTTCATAGGCAAAGCTACAGTAACGGTAGTTCCCACGTTCTGCTTAGATTTGATATCAATAGTACCTTCCATCAAATCAACCAGTTTCTTAACAATTGGCATACCTAAACCTGTGCCCTGGATATTTGATACTGTTGAAGTATTCTCTCTAGTAAATTCCTCAAAAATATGTGCAAGGTATTCTTCTGACATACCAATACCAGTATCAGAAACAGTAACAACATATAATCCATAACCTGGCTTATCACATGGCTGTTCTTCAATTGAGTAATCAATAGAGCCACCGTTTGGAGTATATTTAATTGCGTTACCCAAAATACTAGTAAATATCTGATTAACTCTTGAGGTATCAACCAGAACGTTCTTGTGTGTTATTTCGCCAATGTGCAGTCTATACTTAAGATCCTTATTATTACTGTCTGCAGCAACAATAGTCTTCATTGCCAAAGCTCTTTCAATAACGTCGCATGGATTTTCAGATAATACAATCTTACCTGATTCAATACGTGACATTTCTAGTACCTGGTTAACTAAAGACAATAAGTGCTGAGAAGAGATTTCAATTTTATCCAAATATTCATTAAGCTGCGGATTATCGTTATACTTTTTTGCCATAGTGGTATAACCAGTTATAGCGTTCATTGGTGTTCTGATATCGTGAGACATATTAAACAAGAAACTTGTCTTTGCCTTACTTGCGGTTTCGGCAGTAGACAAAGCCTTCTTCAAATTGTCTTCATCAGCTAACTGTTTTCTTACCACTTCATCAACAATCTTAAAAGCCAGAATTGCAGAAGTAAGATTATCGTCTTTTTCGCCGGCTTTGATAATGGACATTTCAGAGTAAACATAATCCACCTGATTACGCATAGCACGATAAGTAACTTTCATTTCAGCGCTGTTCTTAAGTCTAGCATGCATATTGGCTACATTCATTACTGCCTTAACAGTTGCTCTATCATCTTCGTGAACAATCGCATCAACGTAATATTTATAGAAATTCTCAAACATTTCATCTTCAGATGAAGTTTCAAAAACTTTGAAGAATCTTCTGGCATTTTCATCACCCTTAACAAATTCGGTTGTACCACTCTCCAAATCAATTCGATACATGACATCATATTTAGCAGATAGGGCATCAAGAATGCTCATATACTTTTCTTCTGATTTATCCTGCATTCTTCTTAATACCATATTTACTAAATAAATAATGACGATTGTTGATAATACGATAGTAGCTATGATAAAAGCATTACCAGTATCACCACGGATTAGATAAGCAAATGGTAAGGCAAGCTCAACTGTCCATCCAACTTCAGCGTTGTCTCTAACAATAATGGTGTCATCTTTTTCAGTATGCGATTCATCATTAACAATTGGACTTCCGTTCTTTGAATAAATCTCAATAAATGAATCTGAATATGGG
>R27__coassemble_1775_pt1 | contig 9342 bp, 9 predicted proteins | sample R27__metabat2_high_PE_052 | metagenome-assembled genome bin R27 | reverse complement strand
GTTCCGTATTTGTGAAGGCGACAGAAAGGCGCCTTAATGGTAAAAATTATGAAACCCGTAATTCAAGTAGTGTGCGGATTTGGAATTGGTTCAAGTCTGATGCTTAAAATTCAGATTGATGAGATTTTAAGCAAAAACAATCTGGAAGCTGACACTTTGTGCAGCGACCTTGCTACATGTCTTTCCAACAAATGCGATGTCATCTTTATCTCTAGAGAACTAGTTGACCGCATTGAAGATCGAGCTGAAGTACCAATTGTGATTGTTGATAACTTCATGGATAAAAACGAACTTGAGAATAAAGTATTCGATTACTTTAAATCGTTAGGAGAATAATTATGCAGATACTGACTTTTATTATTACTGAAGTATTTGGCCAGGGATCAATCTTTCTGGCATCCATTGCTTTTATTGGTTTACTCTTACAGAAGAAACCAGTCTCTGAAATAATCAGAGGCACATGTATGACTGCCATAGGCTTTTTAGTACTTAATACTGGTACGGGACTTATTACCGGTAATTCTATTGATGGCCTAATTACAGCATTCAACTACATCATGCCTTCAGCTGAATCACAGATTTATGTTGATATCGCAACTGACTATGGTACATATGTAGGCATCGCAATGCTGCTGGCTTTCATCATTAACCTGTTAGTCGCAAAGTTCACCAAATGGAAAACGGTATTCCTTACAGGACACATGCTTTCAAGTTTCCCATACTTCTTTATTGGTGCAGCACTAGGTGCAGGTCTTGATGGTGCGCCAATGCTGATTGTAGTAACAATATTCACAGCTTTATATCTAGTTATATGTCCAAACCTGATGCGTCCTTTAGTAAAAGATGTTACAGGTTCTGATGCGTTCTCAATCGGTCACCCTACCACATTCTTCTCTGTTTTATCAGGATATCTTGCACCACTTGTTGGTGATAAAGAGAAATCTGCAGAAGACATCAAGATGCCTAAATCATTAAGCTTCTTAAAGGAAGTTACGATTACAGGTTCACTGGTAATTGCTTTAACTTATATTGTTATGTATTTTGTCATTCTTGCTAATGGCTATAATCCTGGTGAAATCTGGCAGTGTGGTGATCAGTATTTCACTTATATCTTTACTCATGCTGCATACTTCGGTGTTGGTATTACTATTACTCTACAAGGTATCAGAATGGAAATTGCTGAAATACTTCCAGCCTTCAAAGGCTTCACTGATAAGATTGTTCCAGATGCTATTCCAGCACTTGACTGTCCAACAATCTTCAACTACGGACCTAATGCATTACTGATTGGTTTTATCACTTCAATGATTACTTCCATATTAACTATTATCTTAACTTATGGAATGTTCCCAACAGTTGTAATACCACTTACATTCACCTGCTTCTTTGAAATAGGAACTGCTGCAATTATCGCAAATAAAAGAGGCGGCATCAGAGCCTGCGTTATCTGTTCAGCAATCTGTGGTGTATTAAGTGTATTCCTAGTTGGTTTGGGTGCATACTTCTTCAATCCAACAATCCAGCCAATGTTATTATCTTGGGGTGGTCAGGATTTTGACCTCTGGGGAATATTCGTAGGACTTGTATCTAAACTACTAGTATCATTTGGTTTATAAGAATAATTAAAAAGACATAAAAAAAATAGCGAGGTAACTCGCTATTTTAATTATTTGTTAGCACCGAATACTTCTTTGTATTTCTTAGCCTGTTTGATGCATTCTTCTTCCCATCTTACAGTAATCTGTCCATCATCATACTGAACAGTGTACTGGAATTCAGGATAGAATTTATCATTTCTCTTACCTAAGCAAGAAACAATCTTACCCTTTGTCCATTCGCCAGGTGTGTGTCTCTTTGGTTTTGCGATTGGGAAACCATTAGGAAGAATTGGGTTATCCTTTGACTGATAAGGATGATTAATCCATTCTTCAATTTCAGGAGTGAATTCCTCATCAGGAACTCTTCTCTTGATGTCTTCTAATGTAAAACCTTGTTTGATAAGTTCTTTACATTTATCTAGATCTACTGCCATATTAATATCCCCCTTTTAATACAAAATTATTATAGCAAATGTTTATATATAAAATCAGTAAAGCCATCATCTTCGATAGTCTTATCTGTTATATATTCAGCACAAGCTTTAGTATCATCACTGCCATTTAGTAAGCATACACCATGACTTACTTTAAGCATTTCATTATCGTTGGTTGTATCACCAAATGATGCGCATTCATCTAAGGTATAACCATTTAGTTCACAATACTTGCTTAATGCATAACCCTTATTCGCCTGGGCAGATGAGAATTCCAATAAGTCAGGCTGAGTCTTGAAACCTACATAATTCTTACCCTTAGTAAATTCTGGAAGCAATGCTTCATACTTTCTTACAGTCTCAGGATTTGATCTAAACATAATACCGCCATTAGGATGTCTGTAATAATCTTCTGGTCCATTAACCAGTATCATTTCTCTTCCTGTCTTTAAAGAAGAAAGAAATGCCTTTTCTGTTTCTTCAGAAGTAAGTAATCTGCCTGGTTGATACATGTTTATTACAGAACCAGAATCCTTCATGAATTCAATAATCTCTTTAATCTCGTCAACAGTCAGCCAGTTGTATTCATACTTCTTGTTTGTATTCTTATCCCAGAGTTCACAGCCATTCCAACAAATCAGAAAATCAAACTGTTCCATATTCCAATTTTTAGCGAAATGTTCAACATCCTCATATGGTCTGCCGCTCGCTAAACCAAATTTAAAACCATGCTTTCTTAAATCAAGAATGGTATTGGCTGTGGAAGCACTTGGACGAGTTACGTCTACTTTTGATAATAGTGTTCCATCAATATCTGCTGAAATGACTTTTATATTTTCCATATCCGACCAGAATTAATTATACAATTAAAAACCTGCTTTTAGGCAGGTTATAGAACGAATTTCTCAATTACTTCAGCGACAGCATCGTGTCTGAAGTCATTCTCACAGATGTAATCACATTTATCTTTCATTACTTCAATGGTGTTAGCTACACCAACTCCTAGTCCTGCAGCTTCTATCATTGGTAAATCATTGAGATTATCACCGATAGCAATTGTATCCTTGATATCAATATTCAATAGTTCCGCAAGTTGTCTTAGGCCTTGGCCTTTATTGACACCTTTCTTATTGAATTCAATATAACGGTTACTAGAATATGAGACATCACAATCATATACAATCGGATACATATCCTTTTCAATTCTTTGAAGGTATTCTCTATCAAAGTTCATAAACAGGCACTTAACAATTGGTGTGTCTTTCAGAAAATCGATGTCTTTAGAGAATATCTCTGTTACAGGCATCTTACCATTAAGAGCTTTTCTTTCACCCTCAAGATAGTTGTATACATATGTTGTATCTTTGGTGTAGACATGAACACAGATATCATCAAACTGAATACCATATTTATATATAGCTTCGGCCTTCTCAAATGTCAGACCTTCAAAGTGAAGCATACGATTACCCTTGTTCTCCGTAAGTGCGCCACCATTGAAAGACATTACATACTGATCTTCAATATCCTTTAAGCCAAGTTCTTCAAGAGTTCCCTGAACGGTTTCGTAACCTCTGCCAGTAGCTAAGACAAACTTAACACCCTTCTCACAGGCTTTTCTTATAGCTTCAACGTTTTTAGGAGTAACGTGCGCATAAGAATCCAGTAGGGTCTCATCTAAATCACAAGCTATTAATTTATACATATTTTAATGGAAGTCTAGGTAAGACTTAACTGCTCCTATCAAGTTTGCGTCATTACCGAATTTACATCTTACCAGTTCAGGTCTAGTTGCTACAGTTGGAATAGAGAATACTTTATCCATTTCTTCATTTAGTGTATCAATAAGAATCTGTTGAGCACTGATACCGCCACCAATTGCGAATCTATCAACATCCAGACAGATCTGAATATTGTGGAAGTATTTTGCAGTCTGGTTACAGAAGTACCTTAATACCTCCATAGCAGTTTCATCACCAGCGTTTGCCTTATCAAAGAAGTATTCACCATCAATCTCTTCTTCAATGCCGGCCTTCTGTCTGTATAGTCTTAGTAATCCAGGTGTTGCGATATAGCTAGCCATAGCACGAGATTGGCAAGGCCATTCACCCTCATAGTCGGCATAGATACCGCTTAGTTCACCACTTGAGTAGTGAGATCCACGATATACCTGGTGATTTATTTCGATACCGCCACCGATACCTGTACCGATTACGTATACGACACCATTCTCACAATCCTGCAGAGCGCCTTTCCAGATTTCCGCATTGGTTGCGCACTTTGCGTCGTTATCGATTCCTGCAGGTAAACCATATCTAGCTTCAATTAGTTCAACAATATGGCATTCATGCATAAATGAATCGAATGCTCCAGCTGTCTCCATAACACCAGTCTTAACATTCATCTTTCCTGGTAAAGACATGCATATAGCATCTACACCATCAAGATGTCCTTTTACTGCTTCATCAAATACCAACAGCATTTCATCAACTGATTTTGCGTGAGCTGATGGAACTTTCCATTTCTCTACAATATTAACTTCCTCATCAATAATTGCTGCCTTTAAGAATGTGCCGCCTAAATCCAAAGCCAAGTACTTTTTCATATTCTTTTCTCCTATAATATTTCATCAAACAGTTTGGTCAGTATCTCATCATTAAATGATGAACCCAGATAATATGAGATACCCTCACCGTATTTATTCTTTACACAAGCTGCGTATTCACCAAACTTATTATTTGTCCACCTGATTAACTCTTCACCAGTTGTCAAAGTAAGAAGTTCTTCAAATACTTCACCTACACCATTGATGCCATTATATTCACATGTTGAAGACTGACCATCAAGTAATGTCTCATGTTCTTCAATCATACAGCCGCATAGATCAGTCAGATCAACAGGGAATCTCTTACCAAATACCAGGTTATTGTCTTCATCCTTCCAAGCACTTCTAGCAGTAAAGACAACCTTGCCACCCTTATTTACAAATTCCTTTAATCTGACTTTAAAGTCATCTTTCATAATAATCATATATGGAAGAATTATGACTTTATAATCACTGAAATCCACATCAGAATTAATGACATCACAGTTCATCTTTCTGCGATACATCTGATTATAGAATTTCATCAATTCAGCTTCATATGAGAAGACGTTAGACTGTCTTTGAATTGCCATAGATGATTTAGAATCATAGTCATAGACAAGCGCAACATCAGCCTTAGGATATTCAATCTGTTTATCGATTGATTTTCTAAAGAAGTCTTGCGTCTCATAGTATCTTCTTCTTCTTTCGTTGTCAGGATCTTTGATACCGAAGCAGAACTGTTCAGCACCTTTAATGAATCCTCTGTATCTGAAGAATATCAGTGATTCTACACCATGGTCTAATGACTGAATAGCCCAGTTTTTAGCCTCATCAGGTCCAGGTGCATAACCGATATCATTGTGTCCCTGGGCACCCATAATTGATTCAGTAATCCAGATTTTATCTCTCTTGAAACCTCTAGCATAATCAACAGTAAATGCCACATCACTATCAGACATTGGTGCCTTCTGGCCACCCCATACTGGATAGTTGTTGTAGCAGACAAAATCAAGGTGCTTAGAAATCTCAAATGGATTCATATATTTATTGATTGTGCCACCTTCAAAGTCATGTGTAACAATCAGTTTCTCATCAACACCCTTAATCGTATCAACCATAAGTTTAATAAATCTTTCAATACTTAAGGCTCTGAAACGATACCACTCTAATCTTAGTGCTGGATTTTGTGCAGTGAAGCCTGTACGAGGTAGAGGAATCTGTTCAAAATTATTGTAGGTCTGAGTCCAGAATGACGTACCCCATCTGTAGTTAAGATCATCAATATCGTTATTGTATTTTTCCTTTAGATACTTAATAAATTCATTGCGGCAGTTATCGCAATAACACATATCCGAACCTTCATGTCCGATTTCATTATCAATCTGGAAAGCTACAATTGCCTTTTCATCTTTGTAGTGTTCGGCAATTCTTCTAGTGATGTTAGCTGCCTTTTCCTGATATGTCTTAGAGTTATAGCAGTATCCTCTTCTGGCACCATATGGCTGACGATATCCTTTTTCATCTTCATTCATGATGCTAGGATCTTTCTCATATAACCATGCTGGCATTGTCGCGGTTGGTGTACACAACATGACATTGAGATTTCTCTTCTTGGCTTTTTCAATTACCTCATCAAAGAATTCAAAATGATATTCACCTTCTCTTGGTTCAAACCTGTCCCAGGCAAAGTCTGCAATACGGATTAAGTTTGCGCCTAATTCAACAATATCATCCAAGTCTTCATCAACATGTTCCATGCCCCATTGTTCAGGGTAGTAATCAACACCTAAGTATTTCATTTTATTTCTCCATTCATTAATCTATTGACAGCGTCAGCATATTTTTCTTCTGCCATCATATAACAAGCCGCATGGCCTGCATCTTCAACAATCAGTAATTCTTTTGGACTATTACATACCTTATACATATTTTCTGACATATAACATGGTACAAAGTGATCTTGTTTACCATGAATAAATAGAATTGGTACATCAGTATTGGCAACACATTTCTCACCAATAGATGCATCAAAATCAATGTGGGCAATAAGTTTAGACCACATGCCTGCAATATAACCTACAGGGAAATATGGATATCCATAAGATATCTTGAATAATGCCTGAGTAATACCTCTGATGGAATTAAAACCACAATCATCAATAATACCCTTAACATTCTTAAGTTTCATATCAGCACAGTGTATTACTGTAGCACCACCCATTGATACACCATGAAGATAGATATTAGGATTATCATATAACTCATTAATCTTATCTACCCATTTAGCCACATCATATTTATCAAGTTCAGAAAAGCCGATGTATCTTCCCTCTGATTTGCCATGTGCTCTATCACAGACAAACAGACATGTGCATCCTCTTTTCTTATACATTTCAATCTTGTCGCAGTAATCAAATTCTGGTTTTGATTTATAACCATGAACACATATTACAACTTCCTTTGGATTTCCTTTTAACAGATATCCATGAAGTCTCAGATTATCAAAGGACATAATATCCAATTCTTCAAAGTCATGTTTATAGAAATTATCTAAGAATTGATTTTGATATTCAGTTAATCTTCTTGAGGTTGGACGCATCAGATCGCTATCAGTATCCTTACTTGATTCATCAGCGATTTCCTGATAACCATCTTTGAAATCCAGCACGCCCGCAAATACCATATATCCTACATACAGTAATGCGGCAGCTACAACAATCAGCACAATAATTACCCACTTCATAATTTAACTCCTAACTCTTTAGATTGTTTATTATCTGTTCATCATAAGGATGATTTACCTGTTTCATTGCATAGATTATGCCACCTTCTAGAGGTTCAAGGATTGGCTCTTCGATATGATGAGGAATATCCTTTAAGGCATCTTCCATTCCATCTCTTAATAAATCAATTGATTTGAAGATAGAACCTGAATAAGAGATTCTTACAGGATCTTTGAAATTAGACTTATTGTATAAACCCTTTGCGACTCTACCTAGTTCATAACCTGCATCATAAAATATCTTCTTGGCAGTTTCATCTCCCATATGTGCCAGTTCAACGCAATCCATTGTCATAGTCGCAATCTTTTCTCTTTTGTTTTCTAGCTTACCTAGAATAAGATTTAAACCATCTCTTTGAGTCTTTAGATTATATTTATTAGACAGATAATCAAACAATAATCCCTTTTCTTCTCTGCCATCCTGTTGCATCTCAAAGTGTCTGATTAGATTGCAGGCAATCCAGTAACCGCTGCCCTCATCAGCGCCGCAGTAATAGCCCCAGCCGCCAACTACATCAGTAACGTTTGTGCCATCAGATCCCATACCTATTGAACCGGTACCTGATATCAGATGGATTCCTTCATTATCAAGTAATGATCCAGTCAGACCATTAGTTACATCATTACATAATACATAATTGAATTTGAATGCTTTAGCAGTTTCTTCCAGTAATTCAGGATCTGGATCATCAGCAGTATATGCGGGCATTGCCAGCATAGCCATAGCAATATCATCTCTAGTACATCCTACACTATTACATAGTTCATCAATTCCCTCATTGATCATATCTATAGTTTCATGTAAGCCACTGACCAGATAATTACCTGGACCCTTTCTTAAACTGGCAAGCTTGTTTCCTTTTTCATCAGTAATAAGAAAAGCTGATTTTGTTCCACCACAATCTACTGATATAAAATACATAAGTGATCCTCCGCTATATTAATAATTGATATTTGCGCTTACTAGTGCCTTATCCATAATCTTGGCAACCATTAAAGTATCTTTATTGTATGCATCAATTTCTGCTTTATCTCTTGTCTTCATGATTCTGGCAAGAGCTTTAAGTTCCGCAACGAAACCTTCAAATTCTTCAAACTTGGTTTCATCAACAAATTCTTTTCCTTTATATATAGTAGTCTTCAGTACATCGATACTAGATGCGGTGAAATCAGATCTCATGCATCCATCTTCTCCTTCAACAATAATATGAGCCTGAGTCTTACAATCCTTAGCCGCAATTAAAGTAGCCTTGAATGAACCATAGTCAAGAACTAATACACCTGATGTATCAACACCTTTCTGCATATTAGGGAAGTACTTAACATCTTTTGGCATACCAAATAATCCTGCCACAAAATGAATATTATAAACATTTAAATCAAGTAAGGCACCACCCGCAAGATTCTTATCAAACACAGGCTGAATAATACCTTTTCTGAAATTATCATATCTTCTTGAATACTGAGAGAAGTTACCATCAATCATTCTGATCTTTCCGATTTTCTTAACCTGCTTTTTAGCCTTGGCAAAGTTTGGATTGAATCTGGAGATGATTGCCTCTAAGCATAGCAGATCATGTTTATTTGCATAATCAATAAGCTTCTTTGTCTCTGAATATCTAACTGTAAAAGGCTTTTCCACAAAGACGTTCTTTCCTGCCTTCAGAACTTTCATTGCATACTCATAATGCAGACCATTAGGTAATGCGACATATACTAGATCAATCTTTGGGTCATTAAGCAGTTTATCTAGATCTGTGGTGTAATAGTCAAAATATTCTTCAAACATTTTCAGCTTGTCTTCGTGTCTACCCCAGATACCACATAAATGATACTGTTTCTTGAGTTTGGCGATGCTAGCTAAAAAAACAGTAACAATTGAACCTGAACCAATTACGCCAACATTAATCATATAATTTTGGTATATATTAATTAGCTCATCAC
>R27__coassemble_1632_pt1 | contig 9955 bp, 11 predicted proteins | sample R27__metabat2_high_PE_052 | metagenome-assembled genome bin R27 | reverse complement strand
ATATACCTGCTTTCACTGCCCACACCACCGACAATCTTATCAAGCTGTAAATCATCTAATTTTTCTGGCATAATTTTCTCCTTATTTCCATTATATATGACTCATCAGTTACAACAAACACCATTTATATTTGATAAACAAGTGCCAAAATATCGATAGAATATTGAAGTGAACTATTATTATTCTTAAAATTAGATTATGAAAAACTTTTTCGCAAATATCGGCTACAAGATAAAAATGTTTCTCTATAAGATTCAGCAGAGAAGCTATGGAATGGATGATCTAAACAAGACTCTGGTTTTTATCTCAATAGGCATCTCCGTTTTACAGATGTTTCTAAGAAACCAGTATCTATATATTCTTTCATCAATAGTCTATTTCATATTCATCTTCAGATTCTTCTCTACAAAGAAGTTCAAACGTGCTGAAGAAAACAGGAAATTCAGAAAAGCCACAAAATCAATAAGAATGAAATGGAAATATCGTAAGACTCACAAGGTATTTAAATGCAGTAAATGTGGCCAATTCATTAAAGTTCCTAAAGGACAAGGACAGATTGAAGTCACCTGCCCAAGTTGTGGAAATAAAGAAATGCATCGTTCATAGAACGATGCATTTTTAGTTATATTAATCCGAAATGTTTGAATGCTTTATAGAAACCATCATTGGCCACATCATCACTGATGTAATCAGCCATCGCTTTGATTTCATCGCCACCTGATTCAAAGGTTATTCCCACTTCACAATACTCTAGCATTGGGATATCTGGTGAGGCATCACCAATTGCATAAGTATCTTTTCTATCAGCACCTAGATAATCAAGTAATATTGCGATTGCTTTACCCTTATCGATGTCTTTAACACCAAGATCACCAAACAGCGCTTCTTCACCTTTACCACCCCAGGTTCCAACTTTCATATCAGGAAATTCTTTAACAGCTTCTAGATAATCATCATAGGAATTTAGGACAAACGATACTTTATTTAGATCATCACGAACGAGCTCAGCACCTTCAATAAGTCCATGGAAAGTATTTCTAGGATTGACGTTTTTAACTTCCTCTTCTGTTGCGCCTTTTCCTAAGAAGTATTTCTTGCAGGCATCTGTAGATACTTCTACAAAGTTTTCTGAGGCAAATAAGCCATTATTTGATTCCTCATAGTATTCAATACCTCTAGACTTAAACCACTTTACAAAGTGTTCACTTTGTTCTTTGGTTATTGTCTGATGCATTAATACCTTATCATGGTCTTCAACATAGGAACCATTGCCACCAATCATTCCATCAAAACCAATATCCCAGATTTCCTTTTTATTCTCTGCCTTAGATCTTCCTGTAACCATATAAACTCGATGGCCATTTTCTCTCATCTTTTTGATGGCATCTATCGCACTTTGTGGAAGGTTTCCATCATAGTCATATAGAGTTCCATCAACATCGGTGAAAACAATCTTAGACATGACTAATCTAAATCCTCACCATTTGATTCAATTACTTTCTTGTACCAGAAGAATGAATCTTTTCTGCTTCTATCTAATGTACCATTACCTACATCATCTCTATCAACATAGATGAAGCCATATCTCTTAGACATTTCACCTGTTCCTGCACTGATTAAGTCAATGCATCCCCAAGTAGTATAAGCAATTAGATCTACACCATCGTTGATGGCATCATTCATAGCAGCAATGTGCTTTCTTAAATATTCGATACGGTAATCATCATGGATTGAACCATCTTCTTCAACTTTATCGTATGCACCTAAGCCATTTTCAACTACCATTACTGGAACACCATATCTGTTATAGATTTCGTTTAGTGCATATCTTAAGCCAGATGGATCCATACCCCAACCCCAGTCAGAGTATTCAATATATGGATTCTTGATACCAGCAGTCATATTGCCGCCAACTCTTTCAGCAGCATCAGGTCTGTTTGTTACAACTGATGTGTTGTAGTAAGAGAATGAGTAGAAATCAACATGACCCTTCTTGAAGATTTCATCATCTTCTTTTGGATAATCAAATTCTAGACCGCACTGCTTCCACATACGTTTTGCGTAAGCATCATATGCGCCTCTTACCTGAACATCTGGGCAGTAGTATGCATACTGTTGAGTAATCATATTATCAATGACATCCTGTGGATGGCATGAATATGGATATGAGTTAACACCACCGGCAATCATACAGCCAACTTTATATTCAGGATCAATTTCATGAGCTGCAATAACTGCTTTAGCACTTGCGACAAATTTGTTGTGTAACATCTTATAAGCATGTCTAGCAAAGGCGTTTATATCTTCCTGACTAAACATACCATTAAACATTCCAGTAGCCGCAAATAGAGGAATATTGATTTCATTGAATGTCAGCCAGTATTTAACTAAACCTTTGTATTCAGTAAGAATAGTTCTAGCATACTTTTCAAACATATCAATAATCTGTCTGTTTTCCCATGTGCCATGTTCAACATCAATATCAGCTGGATCATCAAAGTGTGACATTGTTACTAGTGGTTCAATACCATACTTCTTGCATTCCTCAAATACGCTTCTGTAGAAATCTAGTCCTTCCTGATTTGGTTTTTCATCAAATGAATTAGGATAGATTCTTGGCCAACAGATTGATAATCTGAACATCTTGAAGCCCATCTCTGCGAATAATGCGATGTCTTCTTTGTAGCGATGATAGAAATCAATACCAGTTCTGTTTGGATAGTATTCATTAGGATCATCATAGAACTGACATCCCTGTGGAATACCTGTCATCAAAACAAAGGCATCTTTTCTGTTACCATCTTTGTCGATTAAAGTTGTTGCTCTTGCTTTCTTAACACTTCCTGCAGTTGTGTAATCAAAACTGCTTGGTCCCTTACCGCCTTCATTCCATGCACCTTCGCACTGGTTGGCAGCTACAGCACCGCCCCAATAGAAACCTTTTGGAAAACTCATATTTTCTTCTCCTTTATATTATTTGATCTAAGTCGTTCACCTAAATTTTAACATAAAAAGATAGGCCTTTAGACCTATCTTTGGTAGACGATTACCGGAATCATCAGCTCATCATCACATAGACCTGCATGATGTCCTTTTAATTTGAATCCCTTCTTAATTTCATAAGCGAAGCACATATTGGTTTTAGCGATCGCCAGATAATCACCAATGTATTCTTCAAACTTTGGATGATTCTCAAAATCACCAAACAGATGTGAATCAACAACTTCCTTATGGCTCAGCAAAACAAATCGGTCAGAGAAGTCTTTTCTGAATTCCTCTTCGAATTCTTCTAGCATTCCTTCCTTGATATAGAAAGCCTGGGCTCTTGTCTCTAGAGCTGGCAAGTGCCTGAAGTACTTGTCATATTTTGAATTGTAGAGATTGTAGATATCACCAACAGTAATCTGTCCATGGTCCGCTACAACAACTAGCATCGTGTCATTACTGATGGACTTACTCAATCTTTCTAGTTGGGCGTTTATATAAGCCAGATAAGTATCACATACAGAATCATCGGTTCCGTATTCATGCATATAGGTATCATATTTATCCCAGTATGCATAAACATAGCGATATGTATCGTTCTTGGAATAGCCAATCAGACGATTGCACATTGTATCGAAATTTTCACAGCCATCTTCCTCAAAAGATGGAAATAGTTTTCTGGCTGCAATACCCATATCGTTTAATTCGGTTTCCGTATCAGTTACTGGAACCAGTGAATGCATATAGCTTCTGCCACCATAGCTTACATTTTCCTTGTAGTATGAAACTCCTAGGAAAGGAATGATGACATCATCAAGTTCCTTAATGTATTGTGTCCAACCAAGCCAGCCATTTTCATTAGGTGCCTTGCCGTTTCTGATGGATGTAGTTGCAGCAGTTGTTGTGGCAGGAAAAACTGTTGAAGTCTTATACAACATGTTTCTTCTGACAAAACTGTCTTCAGGAAGTTTTCTTTCAATCAGATTAGCTCCCATTGCATCAATAAGTATCAGGAAAATATTCTTTGGTTTTTATCTTTTAATACCTTATCAAAATCTGCGTTTGATTTATAACTTGAATCTAAACCAAAGTAATTTCTGATTGAAGATACATATGTGAGAATTGAATTACTATAATCAACAAACATTACTTCATTTCCTTTAGGAATACTCCGTAAGCAAGATATGCTTCATAGATATCAACCTTAGATGCTGTCTCATAGCATGAGTGCATATTCTGAACAGCGATACCCGCATCAATAACATCCATATTTCTGTTAGCTAGGATATAAGCGATTGTACCGCCGCCACCCTGGTCAACTCTGCCAAGTTCAGAAGTCTGGAAGCAGACTTTATTCTTGTCCATGATACTTCTAATCTTAGCAATGTATTCTGCATGAGCATCATTAGAGCCACCCTTGCCGCCTGAACCAGTAAACTTATTAAAGCAGATACCTTTACCAAAATAAGCAGTATTCTTTGGCTCATTAACCATTGGATAATTTGGATCAAATGCTGCAGATACATCAGAAGAAAGCATGCAAGAATTCTCTAATGCATGTCTTAACTTAAGATCGTTATACTTATCCTGCTTATTGATTAATTCTGCCACACAGTTTTCAAAGAAAGTAGAATTTGCACCAGTATTACCTACTGAACCGATTTCTTCCTTATCAGTCAAGATACAAACTGAAGTTCTCGCAGGATTCTTCATTTCTAGAATTGCCATTAAAGAAGTATAAGCACAGATTCTATCATCATGGCCATAAGCCATAACCATTGATCTGTCTAAACCAAGATCTCTTGCCTTACCAGCAGGAACAATCTCTAGTTCAGCAGAAATGAAATCATCTTCTTCAATACCGTATTCCTTCTTTAAGATTGCAAGAATATTAGCCTTTACTAGATCTCTTTCATCCTTCTTGCCTGTCTTTGGAATAGAACCGATTAAAGCGTTAAGGTCTTCACCTTCAACAACCTTGGCACCAGTCTTCTGCATCTGGTCTCTAGCTAAGTGAATCAATAAATCAGAGAATTCAATAACTGGTTCATCATCCTTTTCACCGATACAGATATTAACAGTTGTGCCATCTTTCTTGCATACAACACCATGTAATGACATAGGCTGAGCAACCCACTGATACTTCTTGATACCGCCATAATAGTGTGTATCAAGTAATACTAGACCATTATCTTCATAAAGAGGAACCTGTTTAACATCAACTCTAGGTGAATCGATATGTGCACCCAGAATATTCATTCCATCTTCAACAGCATTCTTGCCGATAACAAATAAAGCCAATGACTTGCCACGATTATTGAAATAAACCTTATCACCGGCCTTTAAAGACTTAAGATCCTTGAAATCTTTGAAACCAGCCTTCTTAGCCAGCTTGATTGATTCAGTTACTGCTTCTCTTTCTGTCTTTGCATCACTTATAAACTTCTTATAACCTTCAGAGAAGTCCATTACAACTTTGACATTATTTCCTTTGTATTTTTCCCAAGCATTTTTCATATTATTCACCTTTATATGCCTTTCTTTATTACATTAAATTATACATAAAAAGAAGATGCTAAGCACCTTTCTTTTTATCTATTAGATATTGATATCTGATTAACGCCCTATCAATTATTTCATCCCAGCTTACTGGAATTGTTTCCTTTGCTTTGATGCCCATATTGATAAGTCTGTCTCGATCAGTTATGTTGTCTCTTAAGACCTCGTAGAGACTCTGTGTATTATCAAGACAAATGAATCCGTTCTCTTTATCAATGATTGCTTCTGATGGAGCACTGCCACTTACCACAACCGATGGTGTTCTAGCGTTAGCTGCTTCTCTAACAACCATGGAATAAGTGTCGTAAGTTGATGGGAAGACAAACAGATCAGATAAAGCATACAAACCATTAAGCAGATCCTCATCATGAATATGACCGGTGAAGATTACTGATTCATAGATTCCTAAATCATGGCATTTCTTCTTGATCTGTTTTTCATGAGGACCCTGACCAGCAAGTATCAGCTGGAATGGAATCTCATCTTTTCTTAATAATGCACAAGCTTCCAGAATTCTTTCAATATTCTTCTTCCAGTTTAGTTGTCCTACATATAACATTACTGGAATATCAGTTTCAATGTTGAAATATTTCTTGGCATTAATTGCACAGGTATAATCAATATCCTTGATATCCATACCGTTTTCTAATACGAAGATATCCTTCTTATAACCATATGACTTAAGTGTTTCAGCACTGTTTTCACTGACTGTCCAGACTTCATCACAGCGATTGTAGAATTCAACAACTACATCAGTACCAAATTCCGCAATATGTCTAGAACCGGTAATCTGCAGAAAATCATCATAGTACTTGGAATGGAATGTTCCAACAACTGGAACCTTATTCTTCTTGCCATAAACAATACCATCAAGGCCAGCAATAAAAGGCGTATGAACATGAACAATATCAAATTCCTTCATATCCAGTTCCATACGATAATGAGGGTCCAATGTGAAGCCAACATCATACTGTTTATTAATTAAAAGCTCTTTTGAAATATAATCAATAATTTCAAAAGGATACTGACCACGGTTACCCATATCATTCATTGGCACCATGGCACAGACATCATTGCCTTTATTAGCTAATGTATCACAATACTTATAAACAACTCGTCCTACGCCATCTACGATAGGCAGAAACGAATCAGAAAACTGTCCAATTTTCATAACTCAATCCAATACCTCTGTAACTCTTTTTCTTCAGGAGCATAATATACTTCCTTTTCAAATACTCCGCCATTTCCTACAATAATTCTTCTACTGGCTTCATTATCCTTAAGACAGGATATCATGACTCTATCAAGATTATACTCGCTTTTGCAGATTGGCAAGAAATCCTTTAGCATCTTTTTACCTATGCCCTGTCTTCTTCTTGAAGGAAGCACAGAATAACCGATATGACCACCATATTGTCTTAGATAGGGATGGCTCATGGCCTTAGGTCTAAGCTGAATCATTCCGACCAGATTATCATCTTCATCAACATAAATGTACTGAAAAGCAAGTGATAAACCCATAGGACAAGTATCTTCTTTCTCCATAAGAAGATTATCGAGAATCCATTTCTCAGGATCATCAATACTTCTTAGCCTACCTGTACCATCCATAGATGAATCACACTGTAGAAACTCATTACGATAGTTTACAATTTGCTCACTATAAGACAAATCAGGTTTCTTTAGAATATACTTTCCCATACATATATTATATCAATCTTGATTAAATACTAGGTTTTAGATAAAATAAAAAAGCACTAGGGGAGTAGTATAGCGGTAGTATACCGGTCTCCAAAACCGTTGGTGTGGGTTCAACCCCTACCTCCCCTGCCATTGAATAAAAAACCACTAGTTAACTAGTGGTTTTAATTTACATTGTCTTTAATCTACTATTTAGTTGTGATATCAATACCGAAGTACTTGATAGATAGTTTAGTAAGTGTGCCATCAGCATGAGCCTGAGCAATTGCTTCATTGACAACCTTAACTAAATCACTTGAACCCTTCTTCATTGGAATGGCAATATCGTATGCTGTTGAAGTGTAGCAAGCAACCTTAACATCTGCATCAGGATATGAATCTACATAATCAAGGTATACAACTTCAGCATTTAATGTTGCATCAATTCTGCCGTTCTTCAATAATTCTAATGTTTCATTTAAATCATCAACACCAGTAACTGTTGCCCCTTGCGCCTCCGCAAGTTCAGCATATGTTGAAGAAATAGTGTTTGCGGTGGTCTTACCCTTTAAATCTGACTCATCATTAATATCAGTGTTGTCTTTCTTAGTCATGACAACAACCTTGTCATAAGCATAAGCATTTGAGAAGTCATAAGTTTGAGCTCTTTCATCAGTGACATCACAGCCGTTAACCATCATGTCATATCTTCCAGCCTGAACACCTGCAAGAAGACCATCCCATTCACCTTCTTCATATTTAACACCAACGCCAATATAATCAGCGATATATTTTGCAACTTCAACATCAAAGCCTACAAGATTATCATTTTCATCATGATATGTGAATGGCTTCCATGTTCCCTCAACCGCTACAGTAATATAACCGTTTTTCTTGATTGCATCTAAATCACCACCGGTCAGTTTTTCACTGGAGCAAGCAACTAATGTAATTAAGACTAGTAATACTGCGATAATTTTCTTCATCGGTTTTCTCCTAAATTGTTCAAGAAATTTAGAATTCTCTGATTATCCTGCTTTTCAAAGAAATCATGTGTTTCTCTACTATCTATTATATAGCCGTTGTCAATGAAGACGACGTGGTTGGAAATGTTACGCGCAAAGTTCATTTCATGCGTAACTACTACCATAGTCATACCTTCATTTGCCAATTGCTTTATAACACTTAATACTTCACCAATAAGCTCTGGATCTAAAGCGCTTGTTGGTTCATCGAAATAAATAATCTCGGGATTACTTGCAAGAGCTCTGGCAATCGCAACTCTTTGCTGTTGACCGCCAGACAGCTGGCTTGGATAAGAATCATACTTATCAGACAGTCCAACCTTATCAAGCATCTTCTTGCCTATCTGATTTGCTTCATCCTTGTTCATCTTTCTAGCAACAATCAATCCTTCAGTAACATTCTGTAATGCTGTCTTATTCAAAAACAGATTGAAGTTCTGGAAGACAAATGCTGTCTTCTTTCTGATTTCCTGAATCTTCTTATTTGAAACATTCTTTAAATCGATTGTCTCACCATCAAATATCAGTGTTCCCTCATCTGCCTTCTCAAGGAAATTAAGACATCTTAATAGTGTTGTCTTACCTGAACCACTTGGTCCTAGAATTGCAATAACATCACCCTTATCAATCTTAAAATCAATGCCCTTAAGCACTTCAAGATCATCGAATGATTTCTTTATACCCTTTACTTCAATCATCTCTGTGCACCTCTGGCATTTAATCTTTCTTCTGAATATCTCTGTATCTTAGTCAGCACAGTTGAGAATAATAGATAAATCAAACCTACTTCCATATAAAGAAGAAGTGGCTGATAAGTTCTGGCTACTATTCGCTGTGTTGCCATAAACATTTCAGTAACTGTGATATTTGCGGCTAGTGATGTATCCTTAACCATTGCGATTAGTGAATTGAATAGTGATGGGAAAGCCGTTCTTAAAGCCTGAGGTAAAACAATTCTAAACATAATCTGTAAGAAGTTCATACCTACACAATACCCCGCTTCTAACTGACCTCTAGGAACCGATTCAAGTGCACCTCTGATTGTTTCAGCAGAATAAGCGCCCTCATTGATTGAAAAGACAATTACAGCTGCAGGAAACGGATCAATGACAATACCCAAAGATGGTAAGCCATAGAATACTACATATAACTGCACCAGTAATGGTGTGCCTCTGATAATCCAGATATAAAATCTTGCGATTTGCTTTAATACTTTTACATTGGCAAACTGTACTAAAGCAGTAAATGTGCCAATAACTAGGGCAATTGAAAAAGATATGACTGTCAAAGGAACAGTCATCTTAATACCTGGGATAAGAATTTTAGTAAATGAATCAATAAAGATTTCTACAAGTCTACTCATCTGTTTCCTTTATATTTCTGATGGCACCATATAAAAATGCAATAGCTGATAGACATGCAGGAATAGCACGCGCTACCTGCAGATAACCCTGCAGATAGAAGCAGTGCACTAATGAGAAAATAAGTGCACCTATTCCACAGCTAAGCATAAGTTTCTTGTTGTTATCAAAGACAATACCTAACAGTCCAACAATAATATGAACGCATGGCATCGCATAAAGGCAGATATTATAAAGCTTTGAATCCATATCAAATTCCGCAATCACCTTCATCACAAAAGCATCTGTCTTAAATTCAATAGACAGGCAGACACAAATGTAAACAGCAATTACCAGTTCACATAC
>R27__coassemble_1516_pt1 | contig 10549 bp, 13 predicted proteins | sample R27__metabat2_high_PE_052 | metagenome-assembled genome bin R27 | reverse complement strand
TCAGCAGTACTGCCGATTCCTTCCAGTTCCTTAAACCACATTTTAGCGTGTTCTTTTTCGTTGTCAGCGGTTTTTAGGAATAAAGCAGAAATCTGTTCATAACCTTCCTTCTTTGCCTTAGAAGCAAAATAAGTATACTTGTTTCTAGCCTGTGATTCACCTGCAAATGCAGCTTCCAGGTTCTTTTCTGTCTGTGTTCCAGAATATTTATTCATCTTGTTCTCCTTTATATCTATTCAAGACTACAATGTCATTATACTATCCATTTAAATCAATGAAGTTCTTTACTGCTCCGATTAAATTCGCATCATTTTCATAATGACATTTAACCAGTTCAGGCTTGTTCTTTAACTCCCAAGAATCTTCGTAAATCTGATCCAATTCCTTCTGCAACATTTCTAATAGAATTGGCTGAGCACTAATTCCTCCACCTACGCAGATTCTATCTACATCAAGTACACACTGTAGGTTAAAGAAGTAAGTTGCTGTCATAGCACAGAATTTCTTTAAAGTATCGATAGCTATCTGATTACCATTATTAACTTCATCAAAGAATGTCTCACCATCAATTTCATCTTCTATGCCAGCATTTTTCTTGTAGGCATTTAATAGACCCGGGGTTGCCAGTGGTTTACAGATCTGGTAATTATTGCTGTAACTTTCACCATACACCATCATCGGTCCACTTATCTCTCCACTAGAGAAATTAGAACCACGATATACTTGATGGTTGATTTCAATACCACCGCCTAATCCTGTACCGATTACATAAACCAAACCATTTGTGCAATCTTTCAAAGCACCATTCCATATTTCAGCATTGATTGCACATTTTGCATCATTATCAATTGCAACAGGTAAACCGAATTTTTCTTTTAAGATATCACCTAATGGAAGTTCATTAAATAAATCACCAAATGCACCAGCCGTAACACAGAATGCTCTGTCTCTATCAACTACACCTGGGAATGAAATAGCAATTGCATCAACTTCCTTAACATGAGGTTCAATTGCTTCATAGATAATATTCAAAACATCCTCTTTACATTCACATTTTGAACTTATCTTCCACTTATCCAAGATATTGGTTTCTTCATCAATAATGGCAGCTTTCAAGAATGTGCCACCTAAGTCTAAAGCAAGAAATTTGCGCATAAATTATCCTTCTTTCTATACATCTAAATTATAACAAAAAGCCTTTTTCAAGGCTTTATGTTTAAATGGCGTCCATAGAGGGACTCGAACCCCCGACCGTCCGCTTAGAAGGCGGATGCTCTATCCAGCTGAGCTACATGGACAGCACTTTTATTATACATCAGTGCACTAAAAAAACAAACGCAATTTTCATAATACATATAAAAAGAACTCGAATGAGTTCTTTATTAGTTAATTGTTTTCTTTTCCATCTCTTTGATGTATTCAACAAGCTTTTCTCTTTCTTCAATGCTCATATCATCAAGAGGCTCAAGTGTTCTCTTACATGCCAGATAGAATTCAGCTTCCTGTTCAAGAAGATTCATAATATGGTCTTCAGCTTCATCTTCGTCCATTCCCGACTGCATGAGAATGTTCATAATAAAATCATATTCAAGCATTTCTAATTCCTTCTAATCAACAAACAGTAAATGTCATTGACATTACTGCCAGTTGGCCCGGTTTTTATCAGACCATTAATCTGTTTAAGACAGTTATAGGCGTTATTGTTGTTGAGGAATTCATCTACATCAACGCCAATCTTCTCAAATTCCTTTGCGCTATCTCCATCAACATAACCGCCAGCGGCATCTGTAGGGCCATCAGTTCCATCAGAACCAAACGCAAATACGCAAGTTCTATCAAGACCACTTATATCTTTACAAGCAGCTAATGCAAGCTCCTGATTTCTTCCGCCCTTTCCAACACCATTTACGCGAACGATTGTTTCACCACCAATAATGAAAGCTATAGACTTATTGATATCTTTATACTTGCGAGCCATATGACCTAGTGAAGCACCCACAACTCTTGCCTCTTCCTGAATGCTATCAGTAATAACATATGTTTCATAACCTATATGTTCTAAACGTTTCTTAGCACACTCACACATCTTGGAAACACTACCTACAACTATTGTTTCAATGTTATCAAGCTGCTTTACTGTTTCTTCTTTTAGAATATCTCTTACTTCATCACTGACATTGATTCTATATCTGTTAATGATTCTCAAAGCATCTTCACTGCTTGAATTATCAGGTACAGCTGGACCGGATGCAATTGAACTTAAGTCATCACCTATTACATCAGAAAGGATGATTGATGTAACCTTTGCAGGCATACAGTGCTTTGCAAATCTGCCACCCTTAACATTTGACAGATGTTTTCTTATCATGTTTATCTCATTGATCTTTGCTCCAGATTTAAGCAATTGATCATTGATATCCTGAATTGTTGCTAGTGGTACTTTAGGACTTTCAAATAGTGCTGAACCACCACCAGAAATAAGAAGAATAACTTCATCGTTTTCTCTTAGATTACTAGTCATCTCTAAAACATACTTGCTTGCTTCAATAGTGTTGTTATCACTGATTGGATGACCTGCTTCAAAACACTTATAACCATTTATCTTTTTAGTAATGTGACCGTACTTGCTGATTACAACACCTTTCCTGACATTTTTGATTGTATCTTTAGCAGCTAAGGCCATAGTATAAGCAGCTTTGCCTATCGCAACTACATAAATCTTGCCACTAGAAAACTTATGTTTTTTAAGTGCTTCACAAACATTATTGTAAGGATTGTTATCCTCAATTAAACTCCTTACTACATAGCTTACGTCTTTTCTTAATTCCATACTCATATTATATAATTAGTTCATGAAAAACCTTAAGAATAAATATGTATTGCTGCTATTATTAATACTTATTATCGGTTTTTGGACATTAAAAGATATGCTATCTAATAAACAGGAAACACCAATTGAACAAGAAGATGGAATGCACATTCAAGATCCAATAGAGATTGATGATTTTTACATTGCAAGCATCTATAATCCAGAAGGATTTACTGGTGAATATAAAACATATTCTGATGATCAACATCAGAGTAAGTTCGGTATCGATGTTTCAGAATTCCAGCGCACAATTGACTGGAAAAAAGTTAAGGAAAGCGGCATTGATTTTGCCTACATTAGACTTGGATATCACTCTAATAGAGATTATCTTCTGCATGTTGATTCAATGTTCTATGAGAACTATGAAAACGCCAAGGATAATGATGTTATGATTGGTGTTTATTTTGCCTCACAGGCAATCAATACTGTAGAAGTCAAAGAAGAAGTTGATTTTATACTAGATGTTGTTAAGAAACTCGATATTGATCTGCCTATTGTCTTTGATTATGAAGAACCCGCAAATTCAAGAATCAGTGGTTTAACCGCATATCAGAAAACAGCAATATGTCAAAAGTTCTGTGATGAATTAAAAAACAATAACTATAACGTTATTGTTTATACTAATCAATATTTCTCCAGTATATCCTACAACCTAGATAAGATGCAGGATCTTCATTACTGGTTTGCTCAATACAATGTTGAGAAACCTGATTATGATTTGCCTATCTGTATGTGGCAGTATTCAGAAACTGGACAGATAGATGGAATTGAAGGAAATGTAGACCTCGATATTATGTTTACACAAAAGCGTGGTCTATTTGAATAACACAGTAATACGTGCTATTCAGTTTGCTTACTTCCTGTTTAATTGTTGAGATTAGTTCTGAATGTTCAATCTTATCATCTGCAGGAATCAAAACATCAAATACCAGGTTAGTATGAGTTGTACCTCTTACTACTCTAAAATCATGGATATTGTATGAAGGATTTATACCTAAGACAATATCTTTTATTTTTGGTTTTAATTCATTGGCTAATTCATCTTTAGTATCAATGGGATCCATATGAATAGTAGCCAGAATACCATATTCATTCATAATATCGATTTCAATATTATCAATAATGTCATGTAACTCAATAATATCTACGCTTGCATCTACTTCGGCATGTAAGGTAATAAACTGTTTTGAAGGACCATAGTCATGCATCATGACATCATGAATGCCTATTACATGGTCATGGCTCATCACTAGCTTTTCAATCTGCTCAATCAGGTTCTTATCTGGTGCTTTACCAAGAATAGTATCCATTACATCAGTGAAAATCTCTATACCACTCTTAATAACAAAGACAGAAACAACTAACGCTACATAAGCATCAATGTTTATACCAGTAAATTTGAATACCAATAAGCATATTAGGGTTGCACAAGTCATAAGAGCATCATTGAAGCTGTCCTGGCTTGCAGCAAGCAGTGTATCTGATTCAATAGCGTTGCCACCCTTCTTGTTTACTGACCACATCAGTAATTTGATTAAGATGGAAACAACCAAAACAATCAGCGCAACATTACTATCAGTAATTTCAACAGGATTGATAATCTTACTTATAGCTTCTAGTAATGCTTCAAAACCCATTAACAGAATTAGGAAGGCAACTATCATGCCTGAGATGTATTCCATCCTGCCATGTCCATATGGATGTTCATGATCGGGATGACGATTAGACAGTTTGAAACCAATTAAGGTTGCAATATTACTGCCAACATCGCTCATGTTGTTGAATGCATCAGCTCTGATAGAAACTGAATTAGTAATAAAGGAAACAATCAGTTTGAATGTAACCATAACAATATTACAAACAATAGAAAAGATGGAGATAACAGTTCCATATCTTTCTCTTACACTTACATCTTCTGTTTCTTCATAATTTGGAATAAACTTCTTACAAATAAACTCAAACATTTTACTTATCCTCTGGGATTAATTAAATAGTAGTAACAACAATTATAATACTTATCGTGATAATACAAATCATCAATATGCAAACCTTCATATTTAAATCCGGCTTTTTCAATTACTCTTTTTGATGCCTCATTTTCTACCACGTGGCTTACTATCAACTTATGTATGCCTTTTTCAAACAGATAGTCCTTAAACGCAATTAGCGCTTCGCTAGCATAACCATTGCCCCAATACTTTCTTCCATAGGCATAGCCGATTTCCGATGAAGGAAACAAAGCACTAGGACCACTAACCTGCAAGATGATGCCAATAAACTCGCCACTTTCTTTTAGGTAAACAGACAATAAGCATCTATCATCTTTCTTTGATCTTTCAATCATTGGTTCAATATTAAGTTCATCAATTGTCTCATTATATGAAGCAACAAAGTACTTGAGAACCTCTTTATCATGAGTAATATTATCAAAATAAGCCTGCTTATCTTCAAGAGCCATATCTTTCAAGATTAAACGCTCTGTTTCAATTACTGTACTCATATTATTAAAAGTGAAGCTTATGCTTCACTTTCCTCTTCTTTCTTTTCCTCTGGAGCGTACTTAATTACTAAGTGTCTCTTGTTGCCTTCGCCAATTGAGATGGTTGTTACACCTCTGAAGTCCTGTAAGTACTGATGAATTACTTTTCTTTCATCAGAAGGCATTGGATCAAGTTCGCAATCAATATGAGATTTAACAACGTTGATAGCTTCTTTTCTAGCTAGAGCCTTAACCTTTTTATAACGGTCTTCCTTGTAATGGTTAACATCAAAGATTACATTGATTCTCTTCTTGAATGTTGAATTAGTAGCAGCTTTTAATACTGTTGAAATAGCTCTTAATGTCTGGCCATTCTTGCCAATGATAATAGCATTGTTTTCAGCATCAAGGATAACTCTATAAATCAATTCATCTTCCTTGTCCTTGTTCTTTTCAAGGATAATCTCAATTGATACACCCTGATTTAATTCAGTGAAGTAAGCACCAAGATAATCAAATATGAATTCCTTTACATCCTTTGAAGTATAAGCTTCAATTGTTACGGATTTGCCTAAACCAAATAAGCCACCCTTTTCTTCTTCAATAAGATTGTAGGTAATATCTTCAACCTTGCATTCCTGTTCAGCAGCAATTGAGGCAAGAATCTCTTCTACAGATTTTCCTGTATATTGTTTCATAATAAACACCTCTATTCCTTATGGGTAATCTTGTCGATGACAAGAGCCTTTACGATATTAACAATTGAATAAATAACATAATACAGTGATAATGCTGTTGGCCAAGACATCATTACAAAGCCAATCATCAATACCATCATATATGAAGACATAGCATTAGGATTCTCTGGTTTCTGATAAGTCTTATGTTTCTTAGCAGCTTCCTTTCTGCCACGAGCATGGGCAATCCATTCTGGAGTCTTAACAGATAAGAACTGGAAGACGATCATTAATACATAGATAACAACGCAAATCCAAGACTTGCTTGCGAATGCCTCTTTAGGTGTAATTGCAAGTGAAGCACCTAGGAATGTTGAAGTAGTAACAGCTTCAGCTCTTCTGAAAGCATTATACATGCCAAGTAAAATTGGAAGCTGGATAAATGTTGTAATCAGTGTGCCAATAGGATTGATGTCATACTTGTCATATAACTGCTGCATTTCCATAGCCATACGCTGTTTAGACATTTCATCATCTTTGCCTTCATACTTAGCCTGAATCTTATTCATTTCTGGCTGAAGTTCCTGGATCTTCTGTGTAGCAATACTTGATTTGAATGTGAACGCAAGAATAATTGCGTTAATTGTGATTGTAACAATAGCAATAGTAGCAGCGATACCAACTTTTGGAGTTAAGGTATTAACTATTCTTGCTAATGGATATGTGATAATTGCTGAAAAGAATCCTTCAGACATCATTTCTGAGAATGTTGTTTCATCTGTAATTATTGATGTACAGCTTGAACAACCAGTCAATAATACGGCGATACCTATTACAGAAAGGATTTTATTTACTCTATTTTTACTCATGAACCTCTCCTTAATCATACTGTTATATTATAGCCTTTTTAATTAGCTTTTCCAAATCAGTTTTGTTAGCCAAAAAGTCCTTATCTAGATAGGCTTTTCTCACTATCACGATGAAGTCTTTTTCACAGTTTTCAAAGTCAATCAAGTCTAATAGCATCATCCTTAACTGCCTCTTGATTTTGTTACGATCTACCGCATCGCCCATCTTCTTAGAAACAGAAATACCTGCACGTGCATTCTGCTGCTTTCTATCAGAATAATAAACCACGAAAGTGTCATTACTAAAAGACTTCCTTTCGTGGATTATTCTTTCAAACTCTTCATTTTTTCTGATACGATAGTCTTTCTTCATAAAATTAAAAGTCACTGTCGTGACTCTTTAATCTGATAAAACCTTTCTACCCTTAGCACGACGTCTTGCTAATACTTTACGTCCGCCAGTTGTTTTCATACGAGCTCTAAAGCCATGTACATTTTGGCGTTTTCTCTTACTTGGTTGATAAGTTCTTTTTGCTGCCATATATAATAAGCCACCTTTCTACAAATATCGGTATAATGATATGCCAAAAACAGTATTTTTGTCAATTAAAAATCAGCGCTTTAAGCACGCTGATTATCTAAATTTCTTAATATTCTGTTATTTGATTTTGCCTTTAATTTTCTGGCCAATCATATAACTGGAAGTACCGAATTCTATGGAAATACCAGTTCTGGTTTCGGTGATACGTCTAGCACCGATTTTTTGCAGTTTCTCAACAGACACAAGTTCAAGGTCATTAAGATAAATATTAAGTCTAAACAATCCAGAACCTACATAATCAATATTATCTTTGCCACCAATAGCACCAATAATATCAGCAATTAATCCTTCAGACTTACCTGTTTCAATCAGATTATAAGCAAATACTCTATAGTAAAGTAGCATCATGATTACACTTGCAACAAAACCAATCACACCAACAATGGCGATCTTGCCAAGTGTATCAGCCATTTTTACGTTTCTTAAGTAGATTATGAAATCCGGGAATGTGCCAGGCATTGCAATAGCGGTATTGCTTACAGTTGTTGAAAAACCTAGATAGATGCCAAAGTATGATAAGCTGCCAAATAAACAAGCAACACCAAATAGATAAGCTACTAGCAGCATTGGTGAAGTAAACAGCATTAAAAATTCTGCAGGAAGCGGATTACCTGCGATAACAGATAAAAGAATTGCAAAACTGAATACGATGATGAAATGATTTCTTTCGTATCTGTCTGACATATTTATAAGCATTCCCACATAAACACCAGGAATTATAAACATATTGATTACATAATATGGGGTAATAAACCTACCGGCACCAATATAACCTGTGACAGTATCCTTTAATGCAGTAAAGATGTTTACATCACCATAGATAGCCTGACCAGTTAAGCTGTTGACATATGAGCCACCTAAATTTGTGAACCAGAAAGGATATCTGACTACATCAGCCAAGCCTAGAATTGATAGTGCCCTATCCAGCATTCCATATAAAGCGATTCTAAATGGATCCATCAGATCTTCGCCGATATAGGAAATTAGATTTTGAATGTATTTGTAGATATAAGGATAAGCATACGCAACAACAAAACCTGCGCCAAAGCAGAATAAGACATTTAAGATAATGCCAGCTGTATCCTTATTGAAGAAGCCAAGCAATGATGAATTTGATCTGTTTCTAGAATAAACAAAAGCCATTCTAGTCGCATAAGCAACCAGCAATGAGCCAATCAGACCAGTTTCTAAAGGAAGCCTGCTTCCTCCTACTATATTGAATACAGAATTGATACCTAAACCATTTGCATAAGCATAAGCACCTAAATTCTGTGATGAGAACAGCATTGTTGTTACCTGATATGTAAAATAGCCAACTAAAGCCATAACTAATGGTGAAGATGAATTGGCCTTCTTGCAGACAATATTCAGCATGAAAATCAAAGGCAGATTCATCACTATCAGTTCGCCAATATTCAAAAAGAGCTCAGCTATAAACAAAATAGCAGATGATTTGAATGTATAAAACAGGTTAACATTCTCATTTTGAATCAGATAGCCAAAAGCAATCAGAGCAAAGGCAAAATACGTAACTCTGATAGCCATTCTGCAAGATTCATAAACGCCCATAATACGTTTCATAACATTATTATTTTACTATAAATGTAATTATTCAGTGTAGTTCATTTATCAACTGCATTAATGTGTTATAAAATTAAATCATTAAGGAGGCATAACATGAAAAAGATAGGTCAACTTTTCTTAGACCTGGTAGTAATTGCATGTTTAGTAGGATTTGGTTACTTCTTATACCTTAGTTTTACTGGGCAACAAATAGATGAATCAGTTTTTTATCCTTATTGCCAAGAGTTCTATGATTTCTTTGCGACAATCGCTAACAAATTTACACATCAATGAAAACAATGATTATACTGGCCAATGGCCTAGAAGAATGTGAAGCACTAGTAACATATGACTTACTGTTTAGAGCAGGAATTGAAGTTGAATTGGTGGGACTAAATGATAGTATTGTCTCAAGTCACAACGTAACTATTGCGCCACACAAATTGATAGATGACGTCAATCCTGATGAATATGATTGTCTGGTTTTACCTGGTGGAATGCCTGGTACTTTAAACCTGGAAAATGATGAAAGAGTACAGAAGATGATTGATTTATTTGTTGCTCAAGACAAATACATCTGTGCAATCTGTGCAGCTCCTTCCATTCTTATTCATAAAGGTTTACTTCATAATGAGAAATTCATCTGTTTCCCTGGTTTTGAGAATGGTTTAACACCATGCAATACCAAAGCTGTTGAAGATGGCAAGCTCATCACTGGTAAAGGCCTTGGTGCAGCCTTTGAATTCTCATATCTGATAATTAAAAACCTTGTCAGTGAAGACAAGGCTAAAGAAGTCATTGCGAAAATTCAGTACTAGTCTTTAAAAGCCTTTGCGGCTTGAGAATGTTGCTTATTACGTGGAATATTAAACAATTTACCATCAACTAGAAGTTTTGCTCCAGTTTGATGATAATTGAATTCCACGTTTTTCTTTAGGCAATCATTTCTGATTGCTTTTACCCACTCAAAATCACAGACTCTGGCATTCATACCCGATTCACCACCAACAGAGATAATATCTATCTTGTCAATATACTCACTGCTATCTATATATTCTAGAAGCGGTTCCATCATTACACCTTTCTTCACGAGATTTAGATTAAGATATATTGGTGCTCTTTCATTGAAACGTTTCTGATTCTCCATCGTACAGTAGATAATCAAATTCTGATAATCATCAATATCAGGAATACAATCCATTATTCTTTCAGGTCTTTTGGTTATGCAAAAGAAATTGCAGTCACTTCTTTCTTTGATATAACTTAAAACATCTTTTCGCCATTCATCTGCTTCCTCAATGAAAAAATCACTGGAAAAACACAGCATAAACTGTGAACCACTTGGATATTTATACTCACCCTTCTTGTTTTTCCTTATTGGTAGATCAAAACTGTTTGTCTTGTAGACAAGCGAAGCATCTTTACCAATTGAATCATCTCTAGCATAGACGTAACAGTTCTTGCATCCTTCAGATTTCCTGTGACAGCCATGCCAACAGTTATATGTAATAT
>R27__coassemble_1513_pt1 | contig 10573 bp, 9 predicted proteins | sample R27__metabat2_high_PE_052 | metagenome-assembled genome bin R27 | reverse complement strand
GATATATGATTTGTGTCGAGAAAAGGGAATTGAATTGATTTTAAGCAGAGCAATGTTTGAATCAAAAGATGATTTGCATTGTGTTAATGAACAAATAGATAAATGGGCCAAAGATAATGAAGTTCCAGTAATTGATTATTTTAAACTTATAGATGAATGTGGTTTTGATCTAAGCAAAGATTTTAGAGATGAAGGTCATTTCAATTACTATGGAGCAAAAAAAGCTACTGCGTATTTAATAGATTATTTGAAAAGCAACTATGAATTAGAAAATCATAAAGGTGATTCAAAATATGCCTTATGGGAAGATAATGATTTTGATTATAGTAAGGAAAGATACGATTAACGATATAATTAATAAAGATATTGTTTTAATTAATTATTTAAAAGAAAAGAGTATGGCGTGACAGGAGAAAAGATGAGGGTTCTGATTGTTGGAGCTAATGGACAGTTAGGTAGAGATGTAACTGCTGAATTGAGAAGCAGAGACATTGATATCATCACAAGTGATATAGTTGGTGAATGCGACTTCCTTTTGGATTTCACAGATAAAAAGAAAACTTTAGAATTAGTAAATCAAGTTGAACCAGACGCAATTATTAACTGTGCGGCTTGGGCTAAAGTTGATGATGCTGAAGATGAAGAAAATAAACCTATTGTTTATAAGCTCAATGTTACCGGAGTAGAGAATCTAGTTGAAGCAGCTAAGAATGTAGATGCAAAACTTATGCATATCTCTACAGATTATGTATTTAATGGTGAAGGAACTACTCCTTGGAAACCAGATGATAAGTGTTTTGGGCCTGAAGGTTATTATGGAGAAACAAAACTATTAGGTGAAAAGGCTGCAGAGAAGTATATCGATAAAGCGTTTATTGTGAGAATTGCTTGGTTATTTGGTGGTCCAGTATCATTTGTGAACACCATGATTAAGGTTGGAAGAAACCATGATGAAGTTAGAGTGGTAAATGACCAGATTGGTACCCCAACTTATTCTAAGGATTTAGCAAGATTACTAGTTGATATGATTCAAACTGATAAGTATGGTTATTACCACGCTACTAATGAAGGTGGATACATATCGTGGTATGATTTCTGTAAGGAAATATATAAACAGGCAGATATGAATGTGAAGGTAAACCCGGTTTCAACTGCTGAATATGGATTATCTAAGGCTAAAAGACCACTGAATTCTAGATTAGATAAATCTAAATTGGTTGAACAAGGATTCAAACCTCTTCCAGATTGGAAAGATGCATTGTCTAGATACTTAAAGGAACAAAAATATGTTTAGAAACTTCAATACAAAAGAAAATGCTAAAGCAGTACTAAGTGTAATCAACACAATATTATATGTGCTGATGTTTATGACTACATTAGCTCTTTTCTATCAACAGATTAACTATTATCTAAATGGTTTCACTTTGATATTGTTAGTTTATACATTCTTGTTTGTGTTATTCGCAAATATCTTTGGTGGATACAGTTTAGGTGAAGCAAGAGTAGTTGATCAGGTATTATCTCAAGGACTATCTTTTGTATTCACTAATGCCTTAATATATATCATATTATGTTTGATTGCCTTTAGAATGCTGAGTGTATGGCCAACACTTATTATGACTATTGTCGATATCGTGGTTGCTGGAGCATTACTATTTAATGAAAACAAATACATTCGTGATAACTTCCCAGTTTTGAAAGCTATCGCTTTTATTGGTGAAGATCACTACAACGTTTTAAGCAAGATTGATAAGTATAGAGATATCTTGGTTGATGTTACTAAGAAGTATAAGGCAGAAAAGGTTAACTTTGATAAGTTAGACAGAATACTAAAAGATGTTGATAGAGTTATTACTATTGATATCACTCATGAAGAGAAGAAGAAAGTATTTAAAGCTTGCTACGAAAGAAAAATCAGAGTATTTGATATTCCTAGTATTACTGATGTCTTATTCGCAAGCAGCGGAATAATGCATGTTATAGATACGCCAATTCTTAAAGTGAATAAATTTGGTCCTAATATGTTTGAACTGATATTGAAGAGAATCTTTGATATTGTTGGTTCTGCAATTCTAATTATCTTAACATCACCAATCATGCTAGTTACTGCTATTGCGGTAAAAGCATATGATGGTGGAGATGTTTTATTTAAACAGACACGTCTCACAAAAGATGGTAGAGAATTTGAAATATGTAAATTCAGATCAATGATTATGAATGCTGAAGCAAAGACTGGTGCAGTATTAGCTAAAGAAAATGATGATCGTATTACGCCAGTTGGTAAGTTTATTAGAAAGACTCGTTTTGATGAACTGCCACAGTTGTTTAATATTCTTAAGGGTGATATGTCCTTTGTAGGTCCTAGACCTGAAAGACCTGAAATCTATAATGAAATAATTAAAGACATGCCAGAGTTTAAATACAGACTTGTGGTAAAAGCTGGTTTAACCGGTTATGCACAAATATATGGAAAATATAACACCACAATGAAGGATAAGTTATTACTTGATATCTACTACATTGAAAGATACAGTATTATTGATGACCTTAAGTTGTTGCTTATGACAGTTAAGATTGTTTTTGTTCCTGAATCAACTGAGGGTGTCAAATAGTGAAAGATTGTATTTTAAATACAGATTTTAGTAAAATATAGGTTAGGGGAAAAAGTAGTACTTTTTCTTTTTAATTAGTATGAAGAATTTTGTTAAAAAACTAAACAGTCTATTTGAAGACAAAAAGAAAAGATATCTGTACATGATTCTATTCATGCTTCCTTTTATTATTGCTATTGGTATATTTGGTTATGTTGTTTTTAAAGAAGCAAAGGGTTTATTGAATCTTGTTAAGGATGATGATGCACCAACTAGTGAGGTTGCCTATTCTATTCCTTCAAAGAAGTATGTATTAAGAGATAATGCTACTGAATATCAGATTGCATTATTTGAGGAACTAAAGGAACTTTATGAACAGAATGGTGATGAGGTTCAATTAGCGGAATCAATCTGTAAGAATTATGTTGCAGATTTCTATACATGGTCTAATAAATATGGCCAGTATGATGTTGGTGGTTTATACTACGTATTTACACCACAAAGAGAACTGATTTATATCCAGGCAAGGGATGGAATATATAAGTATATTAATGACTATGCTAATGAGTATGGTTTTGCCGATTTATTACAAGTAACCAATGTAGAAGCTAGTGGTAAGAAAGACAGCACAAAATACTTACTAAGTATTATTAACGAAGATGGCAGTACAACAGAAAGTGAGTACACATCTTATTCAGTTAAATGTACTTGGACTTATGCAGAGACTAGTAAATTTAATACTAGTAAATATGACACAAGTATGAATTTTACTGTTATTGATAATAACGGAAGATTTGAGATAGTAGAGGCAAGTAAATAATGAAGAAGAAAGTAAATATCCCATTAATTGCCTGTTCAGTACTATTAGGATTAGCACATGTTGCTGTTGTTTTAGCCATTGTTTTCTCATATCAGTACTATGCAATCTATCCAAGTATTTTTGGAAGCATTGTAGGTATAGTTATATGTCTATTAGCTATTGTTGATATTATCTTCTTTGTTGGTTTCAACCACAAAGATCTTGCATTAAAGATTATTTCTTGCATACTTGCATTCTGTATTTTGGCAGGTGGTACTGTAGGCACATATGCAGTTGCTAAAGTAAATGGCATTGTAAATAGTGTTTTAGATGATGGTTCAGACAAGTATGAAACAATGACTGGTGTCTTTGTTTCCTTCTCTGATAAATATAAATCTATTAAAGACATGGATAAGGCTAAGGTTGGTATTATTCCTGAAACTGGTGAAGGTTTAGTATCGGTTGCTGAAGGTCTAATCAATGAAGCTGGAGTGGATTGCGGTTTCTTGGAGTATTCATCCAATGTTGAAATGTTACAAGCCTTAGAAGAAGGCAAAATTGATGTAGCAGTATTTAATGCCGCATATAGCCAAATTCTTTCAAATGATGAGAATAATGACTATTCTCAGTATCTTAAACAATGTAATGAATTCTATACATTCCAGAAAGATATTAAAGTTAATACAAGGAAGAGCACAAAAGATATTTCTAAAGAACCATTTAATGTAATACTAATTGGTTGGTCAAGAACCGATATTGGTTCTACAGTAGGTCTGGCTGATGCGATCATTGTATGTTCAATCAATCCTCAGACATATACTGCAACTATGACCTCTATTGCTAGAGATAGTTTTGTACCAATCAGCTGTTATGGTGGAGCTTACGATAAGATCAATTCTGGTAGAAGTACATCACGTGCATGTTTCATCGAAACTGTTGAAGATTTACTAGGAATGGAAATGGACTTCTATATTGAAGCTGACTATTTTGCAATTGTTTATATGATAAATGCTTTAGGTGGTCTAGAAATCACCAACGAGACAACATTTACTTTAGATGGTTATACAGTTCCTGCAGGAACATATGTAGCTAATGGCTATCAGGTGCTTGAATTTTGTAGAGAAAGACACGCGTTTGCTGATGGTGACTTTGCAAGACAGCGTCACCAGAAACAGGTTATCTTAGGTGTTGTTAGGAAGCTATTAGAAGCAAAAGACATAAATCTGTGTCTAAATGTATTTAAAGCCGGTAGTGATTATATGACTACTGACTTGACTTTAAATCAGTTAACAAACATGTTCAACATGATTCTAAATACTAAGAACTATACTGGATTAGATGTGTTCAATCTATTAGACTTCCAGTCTATGAGTATTCAAGGTTATGCATCATGGACATATAACTATTCATATCATTTACCATTGTGGATTTATAAACTATATAACGGTTCAGTAAGTGAATGTATCAAACATATGAATGAAATACTTGGAGACAGAACAACTGATGATCAGGAATATAGTTTCCAGTTTAGTGCAAACGCTCCATATGTAAGACCATCATTCAACTCAGATAGTTTCAATGAAAAACAGGAACACGAAGCTTTACCTGCTTACTATCCAAATTTAGATAATATGACTTATGACGAGGCAATGGAATGGGCAGAATCAGTAGGTGTTGAACTGATTGTGACATTCATTAATCCCGGAGACAAAGATTATGACATTACAGAGGGTGGTAATGTAGTATCGCAGAGTGTTAAGTATGGACGTCTAGTATCTGAAAATCCAACTTGTAAGATTACAGTTATGACTCCAAGTGATGAAGACAATCTAGTTCCTAACTTCAAGGGCAAACTTGTTAGAAAGGTTCGTGAATGGGCTTCCTCCAAAGACATTAATGCACTTGTTAGCGAATGGACTCTTACTGACAATGAAAGTGATAAGGGAAAAGTTTATTGGCAATCACTTCCTACGTATTCTTCAATAGAAGGTGTAACAGAGATTTCTGTTAAGGCATATGACTATTACATTAGTTCTGCTAAATTATCACAACTTAAGACCGCAACCCCAACACAGGATGGTTCAACATATGAAGAAGTAGTTGCTTGGGCTAAAGAAAACCTATACTACACGTATACTACAAATGGAGAAACTGGAGATCTAGAAAGCTACAGCTGTAATGATACATCTATTAAGTACTCTACTAAGGGATGCAAGTTCAACTTCGCAAGTGCGTCTTCATCTGTAGGCAGAAAAGTAAAAGTAGATTTTACTTCTGGTTCTAGTAGTACTATGGGTTCTGTTTCAAAGGTTGTCAATGACAATGGCACAGTTACTATAAAGGCTGTTAATAATACTGAATACGAATTTGTTGGTTGGTATTCTGATGCTTCAGGCAGTAATCAATTAACAACAAACGCAAACTATACAGTTACTCCTGGTGAATCAGCAGTTACTTATTATGCTAAGTTTGCTACATGTTCAGGACATGTTTATGGCGATGTTACTACAATCAGTCCTGCAACCTGTCAGGCAACAGGCACTGGAACAAAGACATGCACAAAGTGTGGCCATGTTGAAAATGTTGATATTGCAATCGATCCAACAGCACATGTATGGGATTCCGGTTCACAGACAGCTGCTCCAAATTGTACAACAGCTGGCAATAAGCATTTTATCTGTACATTATGTAGTGCTACTAAAGATGAACCTATTCCTGCTTTAGGACACGCACTAGATGGTGGAGTTCAAACAGCAGATCCTTATTGCACAAATCCTGGTAATACGCACTATACATGCACAAGAGATGGATGTGGATATACAGAAGATGTACCAATTTCAGCTTTAGGACATAGTTACGATGGTGGTGTATGTACTAGATGTGGTGTACCAGAACCAACAGAATAAATACTAAACAAACCAATCGAAAGATTGGTTTTTATAAATATGAAGAAGATTATTGTTTTACTGCTTACATTATTACTGATAGCTTGTAGTCCTGAAAAGAAAGATTACTATAAGCTATCTTTTAATGACTATTCTGTAAGTGTGGGATATGACAGCAGTGAATACTTAAGTGTAATCTTTGATTATGATTTAAAACACAACGAGGAATTAAAACTTAGTTTATTTAAGAAATACTTTGGTAAATGTATCATCAACGATGATGATATTGTGACATATCTTCAGGTATATCTAGATGATTATCCAGGTGTTTATAAGATAGATGATATAGAACTAGATAAATCAGTAAGTAAGAACTGCGAAATATTTGAAGGAGAAATGATTAATAAAAACGGCAACGCCTGTATAATCCAAAAAACTGTTGGTGATTATACCAACGCCATTATCTTGTATGATGACTTACTTAATGGTTCTATAGATGAACTTAAGAAGATTGAGATATATCTAAAATGAAAGACCAAGATTATTTCTTGGTCTTCTTTGTTCCTTTTTTAGCGGTTGTCTTTTTAGCAGTAGTAGTTTTCTTAGCTGCCGCTTTTTTAGTTGTAGTTTTCTTTGCAGGAGCTTTCTTCTTTGTAGTCTTTTTCTTTAAGTCCTTATCAGTTTTCTTAACTACATCCTTAACAGTATTGTCTTCGTTTAATGCTTTAGCTAACTTATCAACACCTTTTTGTGCATAGTCTAATGTTGTTAGCTTAACATTTCTAATCTTTTGCTTTACTTCATCAGAGTTAACATAGTCAATTACTTCGTTACTTAAATCCTTGAATAGATTAACTGTAGATTTGTATGCTTCAGTTTCCTTTAGCTCATCAATCTTTCTGCCCATAGCATCCAATAATCCATCAAGATCTTCAACTGTATCTTCATGGATGATTTCTTCAATCTTAGCCTTTGTGTAGTCTACAGCTTCCTGAGCCTTGCTTAGAATCTGTTCTAGGAATTCATCGAATTCTTTAGAATTACTCTTAGTCTTTTCAGTTTCATTGATCTTATCGATAGTCATGTTGATTCCTTCTTCAGTCTTGTCTACCAATTTATCAATCTGCTGCTTCTTAGTTTTGTTGACTTTCTTAGTCTTAGTTTTTGTATTTTCTTTTAGATCTTTTACATCTTTTTTAAGCTTCTTTGTTGTTTGAGATTTACTTGCCATATTAATCCCTCCTATAACTTAATTATACTATAATGAAATTAAAGAAAGATTAGGTAAACAGTATGAAGATTGATAATAAAGTGCTAAGTTTGACTGTGTGTGAAAAGGGTGGAGAGATGTCTTCTCTTACATACAAAGGCTATGATGTTTTGTATAAAGGAGATAAGGAATACTGGAGTGGTAAAAACCCAACACTATTCCCAATTATCGGTTCACCAAATTCAAAGGAATATGTACTAGATGGAGTTAAGTATCCAATCAAGAATCATGGCTTAATCAGATACGCAGATCTTAAATGCGTATGTGATGATGGAGAAAAGATCACAATGAGACTTCATAGTGATGAAGAGACACTCAAACAGTATCCTTTTGAATTCAATTATGAGATTAGCTACAGATTAGATAATAATAAAGTCTTAATTGATTATGAGATAAGAAACGAATCAATTAAAATCATGCCATTTACTTTTGGCTTACATCCTGGCTTCAATGTGAGAAACTTTGAAGAAATGTCATTGGTGTTCCCAGAAGATGAAGATGGAACGCTTGTGGATATGATGAACGGAAAAATTGAAAAGATAAAACTAGGAGAGTATAAAAACTTTATCGAAGATGTCACTAGACTTGAGACTGTAGTACTGGCAGGTTTAAAATCTAAATACGTGATATTAAAGATGAAGGAGTATTCTGTTAAGGTTGATATGTCTAGCTTTAAATATCTAGGATTATGGACTAAGAATGAAAAATGTGACTATATGTGTATTGAACCATGGTTATCAATAAACGATATAGCACATGCAGAGAATCCTTTTGATGATAAGTATGAACTGGAACATTTAAATCCAGGTGAGACATTCAAGATTGGTTATTATTTTGAAATAATTGATTAAGCCTACTTATAAGTAGGCTTTTATTTACCTCTTACAAATAAGATATAATTGTTTATATGTTGAATGATACTATTTGTGCTATTTCTACAGCTGTAAAAGATGGAGCTATCTCTATTATCAGAATGTCTGGAGATGAGGCTTTTAATATTGCCTTAGATATAACGCATAAGAAATCACTAGAAGAGAATAATATCGTGTATGCCCATATCTATGACGACGATCAGATGATTGATGAAGTACTTATCTCATATTTCAAAAAGGGTAAGTCATATACGATGGAAGATATGATTGAGATAAATGCCCATGGTGGTGTATATGTGACTAGATTAATACTCAATCTTTTATTAAAGAAGGGTTGCAGATTAGCTGAACCAGGTGAGTTCACCAAGAGAGCTTATCTTAACGGCAGAATCGATTTAGCCAAGGCTGATAGCGTAAATGATTTAATCAGGGCTAATAACTCCATCCAGGCAAAGTCTGCTATAAGAGGCTTAAATGGCTCTGTAGAAAGACTTATTAATCCTTTGATGTCACAGATGAAAGACATCATTTCCATGATTGAAGTAAACATTGATTATCCTGAATATGAGGATGAAACACAGATGTCTAATGAAGTAATCAAACCTCATGTTTCTAAGTGGATTAAAGAATGTGAGGAAATGATAGACAAGGCTGAAAGATTCAGAGTGGTTAAGGATGGTATAGATACAGTTATCATTGGTAAACCTAATGTTGGTAAGTCATCTTTATTAAATGCCCTAATTGAAGAAGACAAGGCGATTGTTACAGATATTGCTGGTACAACTAGAGACTTAGTCGAAGGTAAGGTAAATCTGAAGAATATTTCTTTGAATCTAATTGATACAGCCGGTATTAGAGATTCTAAGGATGTCATAGAAGAGATAGGTATCAGAAAGTCTAAAGAAGCTCTTGAAAAGGCAGAATTAGTTATTCTTGTCTTAGATTCTAGTAATATAGATGATCAGGATGATGAACTACTTAAACTAAGCGAAAATAAGAATAGGGTCATTGTATACAATAAGTCAGATCTTAAGAGAAATGAAGGCATTAATATCTCAGCTAAGAATAAGGACATTAAGGAACTTGTGGATTATCTAAATGAAAAGTATAGTGAAGATGTTTCTTTAGTAGATGAAGATATTCTTAATAATGAAAGACAGATCGCTTCAATGAAGAAGTGTCTTAATGAGTTAAATGAACTTATGACTAATATTGATACTGAAGGTATCGATATAGTTATTACTAATCTGGAAGAGGCATACCATTATCTGTGTGAGATACTTGGTATTGAATATCAGGAAGATCTTATAGATCACATGTTTAAACATTTCTGTCTGGGTAAATAATGAACTGGTTAGATTCACACTGTCATATTAATGATGAAGCATTTAAAGATGATTTAAATGATGTCCTACTTAATATGAAAAATAGTAACGTAACTAAGGCGATGATTGTATCGTCTTTTATTGATGACTATAAGTATGCCAGAAGTATTAAATGTGATGGAATAGACTTTAAGTATTCCTTAGGTGTTTATCCCGGTGATGTAAATGAAATTAAAGTTGAAGAATACGAGAAGTATTACAGTGAAGTAGATGCGATTGGTGAGATTGGTCTAGATTATCATTACGGAAAAGACAGTAAAGATAAACAGTTAGAAGTATTTAGAAAACAATGTGAACTTGCGAATAAATATAATAAACCAATAATTGTCCACAGCAGAGAAGCAATCCAAGATACCTATGACATCTTAAAGGAATATAGATGTAAAGGAGTAATGCATTGTTATTCTGATAGTAAAGAGATGGCAGTAGAGTTTGTGAAACTTGGTTACTATATCTCGATTGCTGGAACTGTTACCTGGAAAAATGCCAAGGAACCTCTTGAAGTAGTTAAAGCAGTACCAATAGATAGATTACTTATAGAAACAGACTGTCCTTATCTTACTCCAGCTCCAAATAGAGGCAAGAGAAATGAGCCATCATATGTGGTTTATACAGGCAAGAAGATCTGTGAGATTCTTGAAATAGATGAGGAATCGTTCAAGAAGCAGATAAATGAAAACTATCAGCGATTATTTGGTTAAATAAGATAAAATCATAGTATGAATAAATATATCTTTATTGTTCTTGTTATCATCATGATCTATGCAGTAT
>R27__coassemble_1489_pt1 | contig 10694 bp, 10 predicted proteins | sample R27__metabat2_high_PE_052 | metagenome-assembled genome bin R27 | reverse complement strand
TTTCGCAAATTACCTATGTCAGGATATGCCTGAACTTAAGGTAGAAGACTTAAAAGCTCCAGATTCATCTTCTGTTTATGATTCTGATGGTAATAAACTAATCGATTTAGGTTTGTATTTAAGAGAAAATATTGAATACGAAGATATGCCAAATGTTGTAATTGATGCCTTCATCTCTGTTGAAGACTCAAGATACTTTGAACACTTTGGTTTTGATATTCCTCGTTTCCTGAAAGCTGCAATAATTAACCTTAAATCAGGTGATATGTCTCAAGGTGGTTCAACTATCACTATGCAGCTTATCAAGAATACATATTATTCAATCGATGATGATGAGAACTCTACTATCGCATCTAGAAGCGGTATGTCAGGTATCTCTCGTAAGATGCAGGAAATTGTAATGTCTCTGGATCTTACTTTATTAAAGAAAGTAAGTAAACGAGACATCATTACAATGTACATAAACAAAGTTAACTATGGCAATAATGTTCGTGGTGTTGAAAAAGCTGCTGAATATTATTTTGGTAAGACTGTTGGTGAAGTTAATCTAAGTGAAGCTGCATTCCTTGCGGGCGTTATTAACTCACCAAACTATAACAACCCTTACAACAATCAATACATCAGTGACTTTAAAGATATCAACTATCTTGAGAACGCTACTGAAAGAAGAGATGAAGTTCTAGACTTAATGGTTTACCATGGCTACATTACTCAGCAGGAATGTGATTTAGCTAAATCAATCAGGCTTGAAGATATGCTGGCTGGCGAATCAGAAACAATGTCTGAAACAAACGAATACGCACAAGACTACATCAATAGAGTTATTGATGAAGTAATTGATAAGACTGGTGAGAACCCTTATACAACAAGTATGCAGATTTATACCAATATGGATTCTCATATGCAACAGCTTGTTTATGATATCCAAAACGAAGAAGAATACACAGGTATCGAATTCCCTAGCGACATCATGCAGAATGCCATCGTTGTATTAAACAACCAGGATGGTGGTATTGTTGCCTTAGGTGGTGGTAGAGGTGAAACAACTGGTGCTCGTCAATTAAACAGAGCAACCGATTCATATCTAAACCCTGGTTCTTCAATCAAACCTGTAATTGATTATTCTCTTGCATTTGAAGTTCTTGGCTGGGCTACTGACCACGTATTAACTGATGGACCTATTTATCTATATAATGGTAATTCTTTAATTGCTAACTTCAGTAGATCGTATACTGGTGATGTTGATCTGGTTGAAGCAGTTGGCAGATCACTAAATACTGTTGCTGTAAAAACACTAATCGAAGTAATTGATGAAGTTGGTGAAGACTGGGTTGTAGATTATCTTAACTCAATTGGTTTTAATTTTGATTATGAAGATTTCGATTTACAGTTTGCAATTGGTGGAAATAGATGTCTGGTTACTCCATTACAGTTAACAGCTGCACACGCAATATTCATAAACTCTGGTAAATATGTAGAACCACATACTGTTAACTATATTGTTTATGCAGATGGTAGAGATAACTATGTTGCAGATACTGAAGGTTTCCAAGCGATTTCTGAAGAGGCCGCTTGGTTAACTGCTTATCTAGAGTACAACGTTATCAATGGTCCTTATTATTCAACTGCAGATATTATCAAGCAAGATTATCCAATCTATGCAAAGACCGGTACTACTGACTGGGGTGAAGGAAGCGCTGAATATCATGTTCCTGCATCTTCAACAAAAGACTGCTGGGTAGTTGCACAGACTAATAAATATTCTGTAACATCATGGGTTGGTTTTGATGAACTACAGGAAAAATCATATTTTACTAACGCTCAGTATTATGCAAATACCAAGAGCCAGATTGTTGAGTTAATTATTGAAGAATTAGCTAAACACTTCACTGTTGAAGATGGCTATGATCCTTATACGGGTATAGAAATGCCTGATACAATCACAAAAGTTACTCATACATTGGGTGCTTATCCATATACTTATCCAAGTGGTGCTTATACTTCATCAACTGGTTATATTGATGAAAAGTGGCTAGAGAAGAATCCGCTTGTATCTGAATCACAGGTACTGTCAAAACTTCCAGTTAGAGATGTTTATAGTTTCGTTTCTAATATGAGTGGTACTATCGTTGATGGTACTGCTTATCTACAGTTCACAGTTGCACAACAATCAGGTGCAGCAGTTGGACCTACTGTTGATATCTCAGCAACCAATATCTATGGCGAAACAACACACGCAACAGGAAGAGCTTACTTCCCTCACTACTATTACAATGTAATTGATAATTCTTCTAATATTACATTTGAAGTATACTATTCAAGTGGTGCAGTTGCTGCTTCCGGTGCTACCGGAGGAGGAGATGCATCAGTACCATTACCATCCGTTGGCAGAGGCATGAGTGCTTGTGCCTGGGTTGGTGATCCAAATGGTAAAACTTGTATTGATCTAAATTAAAATGAACTTCAATTTGAAGTTCATTTTTTAACTTTCAGGTCTCTTTCTTGCGAGTATCTGGATTGGTACGCCTTCAAATCCAAATGCTTCTCTTACTTTATTTTCTATATATCTTTGATATGAGAAATGCATTAAATCAGGATCATTACAGAATAATACGATTGTACATGGTGCACTTGATACCTGTGAAGCATAATAGATCTTAAATTTCTTTCCATTATGTGGTTTTGCAGGATTTGCTAATTGAGCATCCATAACAACTTCATTTAATACATTTGTTTTTATTCTCTTATTGATGTTTTCATAAACTAAATCAATTAGTGGAAGAAGCGTATCAATTCTCTTTCCTTCTTTTGCTGAGACAAATGCGATAGGTGCATAATCCAAATAAACAAATTGCTTTCTTATTTCTTTAGTTATGTTAACCATTGTCTTATCATCTTTTTCTACAGCATCCCATTTGTTATAAACAATGATTACACCTTTATGTGCATCATGTGCTAAACCAGCTACGTGTTTGTCCTGCTCAATGATTCCGGTTGTTGCATCTAACACAACTAATGCAAGGTCACTTCTTTCAATTGCGCCTTTTGCACGTAAGACAGAATACTTCTCTATATTCTCGTAAATCTTTCCTCTTTTTCTAATGCCGGCAGTATCGATTGCAACATAGTTAATTCCGTTTGCCTTAAACTGTGTATCAATTGCATCTCTTGTTGTACCTTCAATATCAGAAACGATTACACGATCCTGTCTCAAAAATGCATTAGTTAAACTTGATTTGCCAACATTTGGTCTACCAATAATCGCAAACTTAACCATACCTTCATATTGGTCAATTTGTTTTTCTGGCATCAATTCTGTTACTTTATCTAAAACATCACCAATACCAATACCATGAACACCAGAAACACCAATCGGATCACCTAAACCCAACTTATAGAATTCATATGTATTATCCATCTTAGAAATATCATCAACCTTATTAACTGCTAAGATGACTGGCTTTTTTGATTTCTTTAGTAACTTACCAATGTATTCATCATTACTAGTTAAGCCTTCGTTTCCATTAACTAAGAAAATAATAACGTCAGCTTCTTCAATTGCAATTTCAACCTGTGCGTTAATCTCTTTCTGGAATGGTACGTCAGCAATCTGGATGCCACCTGTATCAATCAGTCTGTATGTCTTTGACAGCCACTCACAATCACCATAGATTCTGTCTCTGGTAACACCTGGTGTGTCTTCAACAATAGACATTCTCTTTTCGAGCATCCTATTAAAAACTGTCGACTTACCGACATTGGGTCTACCAACGATTGCGACAGTTCCATCTATCATTTTTAATCTCCTAATACTTTGTTTACTATTGACATGACTTCATCAACAACTTCTTCAATAGTCATATCAGATGTATCAATCAGTATTGCATCATCTGCCTGTTTAAGTGGCGAATGTTCACGATGCGTATCCTGATAATCTCTTTTCTTAATATCTTCGAGAATTGTTTCATAGTCACCATCAATTCCCTTTTCTTTATTCTGGTCTACTCTTCTTTGAGCACGTGCCTCAGCAGAAGCAACCATGAATATTTTGACTGGTGCATCAGTTAGTACTACCGTTCCGATGTCTCTGCCATCTAGAATGTAACCACCATCTGCTGCGATTTTCTGTTGCATTGCAACTAATGCTTTTCTAACGTTTTGAAGTTTTGATACATTAGATGCGCCCATAGAAATTTCGTTTGTTCTAATCTTTCCTGAGATTTCTTCTCCATCAAGAAAGATTTCTCCATTTGGCATCATCTTTAAATCAATTCTTTCTATCATCTTAACTACATTATCTTCATCATCCATTGCAATACCTTCTTTAAAACACTGGTAAGCAACAGAACGATACATTGAACCTGTATCCAGATGAACATAGCCTAGTTTTTGTGCAAGGATGTCTGATATTGTAGACTTTCCTGCAGCGCTAGGTCCATCAATTGCAATATTTATTTTCATTAAATAATCTCTTTAGCTTTTAAAATATAGAATACAATAACGCCCAGTACAGCAAGCAAGATAATAATCAGAACGATTAAGATTACATTCAATACAGTATTTGAACTGTCATCTTCATCATCGTCATAGTAATCAGCTTCACTGATTTCTTCATTACTTACAACAAATGGAATTGTGTCAGAAATTTCATCCTGAGCTGCAACTTCACTGTAATTCTTGATTTCGATACCATCATCTTTTACTTCTTCATTTTCAGGAGCAACTTCTAATGGTTTATCGAAGAATGGTGTATTAATTAATGATTCATCAATGTTGAAATATTCATTAACAAAATCAGTTGGTTTCTTTTCTTCAACTTCCTGCATTACGATTGTTGGATCAATCTGCTCAGTATTAGTAGCAGTCATTTCATCCATAATCTTAGTGATTTCCATTGTTACTGTATTAGAGAATTCTTCATCATCCATTTCAATTTCTTCTAATTCAGGTTCTTCTTCGTGTTCTTCTATATGTTCTTCTACATGTTCTTCTACGCGTTCTTCTTCAGGATGTCTAATAGAATCAACCATATCATTAGTAATCTGATCTATTGTCTGATTTCCATCGTTTTGAACATATTCATGAACTTCATTCAATGTTTCACTAACATAATCGTTATTTGTTTCTTGAACAGCTTCTTCAACTGTCTCTTCTACAAATTCAGCAACTTCTTCTACAACTGGAGTATCTTCTGTTACAAATGGATCTTCAATGATTTCTTCTACTGGAGCTACAACAGTTTCAATTGGTTCTTCAACTTTTTCTTCAACAAATTCTACTGTTTCTTCAACTGGTTCATCAATAACTTCATCAAGATTATCAAAAGTTATGAATGTATCAACATCTTCAGTAGAATAAGGTTCATTATTAATAGCAGGTTCTTCGTATGCGGGTGTTTCAATTGAAACAGGAGTTTCTTCAAATACTTCTTCAGCTGTTTCAACTACAGGAGTAACTACTTCTTCTACAGTTTCTACAACTGGAGCAATAGTCTCTTCAACTTTTTCTTCTATTGTTTCAACTACAGGAGCAACTACTTCTTCAAACTGTTCATGGATATCTTCAACAGTTTCTTTTACTTCTTCTTTTGCTTCTTCAACGTTCTCAACAAAAGCTTCATAAGCTGGGTTAGTTATGATTTCCTGTTGGAATTCTTTTACAGGTTCTTCAAAAGCAGGAGTTTCATTAACTACTGGATTTGCATTCTCCTGAATTTGATTCAGTCTGTTTTGATATTCATTGAGTTCTGGAGTGTGAACAGTTGGTTCTTCATTACGAGTTAATTGCTCACGGAGTCCAGCGTATTTTTCTGTTCTTGTTAATCTAGGCATACTAAAACCTCCGAAAATCTACACTCAACTATTATATCAAAAAGGCTATTTGTTTGTGAAATCGCTATCTAAGCGTTTTTAATCAGTCTTGATACTCTTTTATATAGGAAAAATGTAATTACATCTACAATCAAAACTTTGATTAGATTGAACGGAACAACGCAACAAAGCACAAATGATAGCTTGTTTTTTACGATTGGGAATATCTTTGTGCCCATAGTAATGATTGTCTCCAAAGGCATGTGATATAGGTTAACATAAGCCGGAATTACAAAGCAGTAGTTGCTTAAAGAGGCAATCACTATCATGATTATACTAGCAATAATTAATGACTTGATTGCGCCATTTTTGCTTTTGTCGTTCTTATAGACTATTGCAGCCGAAACACAATATGATGTTGAGAAAAGAAAAGCGGCTATTTCTCCCACAAAAGCTGTGCTTGTTGGTTTTAACAACAATTTGATGATTATTTTAACTACCTGAATAAAAAATGCTGGAATAGGTCCCATTGCAAAGGCACCTATCAGACATGGAAGATCACCTAAATCAATCTTATAAAACGATGGTGCTACGAAAATTGGAAAATCTAGAAACATCAGCACTGCACCAAGTGCACCCAATATTGCAATCAAAGCAATATTTCTAATTGATAAACTCTTTTTCATTAAAAAACACCTCTTTCATCCAGACTATACTGTTGCCTCCTGAATCGCACAGGATCTGCTTTGCTCGCGGGGTATACCGCCAATAAAGGAATTTCACCTTTCCCTGAAGTACATAGTCATTATAGCATTGTATAATTTAGGTATGGAAGACTTAGAAAAACTAAAAATTGCCTTGGATGAGGCAAAAAGAATTGTATTTTTCTCTGGTGCTGGTATGTCTACTGCGAGTGGTATTCCAGACTTCAGATCATCTACTGGATTATATAAGAATGTTTATCGTGCTGAGGAAATGTTATCTCACAGTTTCTTTGTAGCTAATCCTGAAGAATTCTATGAATTCTATAAGGATAAGATGATCTATAAAGATGCTAAACCAAATTACGCACATGAGTTTATTGCCAAACTGCAAGATACAAAAGATGTAAGTGTTGTTACACAAAACATTGATGGTCTGCATCAGTTAGCTGGTTCAAAGAAAGTTTATGAACTTCATGGTTCTATTCATCGTAACTACTGTACTAGATGTGGTAAGTTCTATGGATTAGATGAGATTCTTGAAGATGGTATTCCATATTGCGAATGTGGTGGATTAATTAAACCTGATGTTGTATTGTATGAAGAATCATTAGATGAAAACACTATTGAAAAAGCAATTACCGCAATCGCAAACGCAGATTTACTGATAGTATGTGGAACATCGCTTAATGTTTATCCTGCTGCAGGATTCATCAGATACTATAGAGGAAATAATCTGACTATCATCAACAGAGATGCAACGCCATATGATAATAACTGTGATATCGTCATTCATGATGATTTGGTTAAAACATTTAAACAGTTGGAATTATAAAAGGCTTCTTAAGAAGCCTTTGTTATATTAACGCCCTAGAGCGTAATTAAGTTGGAGTGTACATTAGTTCTCATAATGATTACCTCCACTTTTATTTTACATTCTATCTGATAAAGTTGTTATAGTTCTTTTAGAATTTTAATGTTGCTTCAATAGCCTTCTTCCATCTGTCATATTTATCTTCAACAGTCTTGTGATCCATCTTTGGTTCATAAACAAGTGCCTGTTCTTCTTTGAAGTCATCCATTGTGTAGTAACCAACAGCTAAGCCAGCTAATCTTGCAGCACCTAATGCAGTAGTTTCTGCAAGCTGTGGTTTAACAACCGGAATCTCAAGAATATCTGACTGGAATTGAACTAATAGTTTATTAACACTAGCGCCACCATCAACCTTGATGAACTTAATCTTTTCATTAAGGTCTTCTTCCATAACCTTAACAAGATCTTTTGACTGGTATGCCATAGCCTCAATACAAGCTCTAATAATATGAGCTCTGCTTGTGCCTCTTGTTAAGCCATAGATAGCACCTTTACATTTATCATTCCAATAAGGAGCACCTAAACCAACAAATGCAGGAACAACTACAACACCATCTGTATCCTCAACGCTTTTTGCGAGCTCTTCAGATTCTTTTGCATCAGAGAAGAATTTCATTTCATCTCTTAACCATTGAATCAAAGAACCTGATACGAATATTGAACCTTCAAGAGCAAACTTAACTTCATCACCAATCTTCCAAGCCACTGTAGATAGTAGTCCATATTTAGAAATTATTGGTTCGCTACCTGTATTAACTAGAATGAAACCACCTGTTCCATATGTGTTCTTAACGTTTGATCTTTCAAAGCATGACTCACCAAATAGTGCTGCCTGCTGGTCACCAACAAGTGCTGCGATTGGGCAAGAATGATTGAAGAAGTGTCTTGGATCAATCTCACCAAATACACCTGAAGTATCTTTAATCTCAGGAAGCATTGATGCTGGAATATCAAATATCTACAATAGTTCTTCATCCCAACTTAATGTCTTAATGTTGAACAGTAATGTTCTTGATGCGTTTGTAACATCAGTTGCATGTACTGCGCCGCAAGTCATCTTCCACAACAGGAATGTATCAATAGTACCAAAAATCAGATTTGGATTTTCTTTTGCACCCTTAACATTATCTCTGATCCACTTAATCTTAGATGCGGAGAAATATGGGTCAAGTACTAGACCGGTCTTCTCTTTAATTAATGGTTCAAGACCATCTTCTTTAAACTTATTAACAATATCTGATGTCTGACGAGACTGCCAAACAATCGCATGATAGACTGGTAAACCTGTTGTCTTGTCCCATACAACAGTAGTTTCTCTCTGGTTAGTAATACCGATTGATGTAATCTGTTCTGGTTTGATTTCACCATCTGAGAAGATAGAGGCAATAACTGATAAAGTTGAAAGCCAGATTTCATTAGCATCCTGTTCAACCCAGCCTGGATTTGGGAAGTAATTGGTAATTTCCTTCTGGGCAACCTTGATTACTTTCTGGTCTTTATCGAAAATAATCGCACGTGTGCTAGTAGTACCCTGGTCAATCGCTAAGACATATTTTTCCATAATTTTCTCCTGTTTATTTAATTGTTTTTATATTGTTATCAAATGATAATCATCTACTAAAATTATATAATATTGTCGAGGTGATTATCATGAAAGAAACATTAGTAATATTAGCCGCAGGCATGGGTTCAAGATATGGCGGATTAAAACAGATTGATGGTGTCGGAAACCATAACGAACCAATCATAGACTTCACTATCTATGATGCAATCAAGACCGGATTCAAGAAGGTTGTTCTGATTATTAGAAAGGAACACGAAGAAGCTTTTGAAGAATCTCTTGTAAAAAAGATTAGACCATTTATTGAAGTAGAATATGCCTACCAGGATATTAATGATGTTCCTATCGAAGTACCTGAAGGAAGAGTGAAACCTTGGGGAACTACACACGCTTTGCTGTGTTGCAGAAACATTTTAAAAGATGATCCGTTTGTAGTATGTAATGCAGATGACTTCTATGGCAGAAATGCATTTGAGAAGATTATGCAATTCTTCCATGATGGCATTAATGATGATACATATTGTATGGTTGGTTATAAAGTAGAAAACACTTTATCAGATAATGGTACAGTAACTAGAGGTTATTGTAAGGCAGATGAAAATGGTTATCTGGCTTCAATCAACGAAATTATGAACATCAAATGGAACGATACTCATGATGCTGTATTATATGAAGAAAACGGTGAATATAAACCTCTAGAAATGGGATCACCAGTATCAATGAATTTCTGGGGATTCATGCCAAGTGTTCTAGATAGACTGAATGAACTATTTGTTGAACAGTTGCCTGAAGGTGTTAAAAACAACCCATTAAAATATGAGGCACTACTTCCTAACTACGTTGGTGACGTAATTAAGAGATATGACTGCAATGTTAAGGTATTAACATCAAACGATTCATGGTTTGGTGTTACTTATAAAGAAGATAAGCCAGTGGTAGTTGCTAAGATTCAGGCACTTAAAGATAACGGCACATATCCTGACAATCTGTGGGAATAACTTATAAACAAAATAAAAGGGGTACTAAGTACTCCTTGTTTTTTTAATGTCTAATTTCTATTACCATAAGTTAAACCAAACAGGTGATCCATCTGCTGGTTCAATCTTCCAGTAACCGCCTTTATCACATACGCCGCAGCAACCTAATTCATCACAATATACTTGGTATGCAAGTCCTCCGTTTAGACTGCCAAAATCAATAATTGTTGCCATGCACAGAGAAGCTTTAGTTTCACCTTCTTTATAGTAATTAACACCTATTTCTTCAGAAATCAGATGAGGGAACCAGATACCATTAACATTGCATCCGCCACCAGCAATACCTAATAATTCATCATCAGATAGTAACATCTTTGTAGAGCTGATATTGTTAAGTACGCTTAAGTCTTCCTCATTTAATGTAAGACCATTGGCCTGTGCCATTCTATGTAGCACTTGTTAAGATAACTCCAGTCAATCAACGCATTAATCTTATCTCTCAAATTATGATCGTTCTTATATAGTTCAATATATTTCTTTTCTTTTTCTGAGAAATCCTTTCTTGCAGGATTATCAAGTTTTTCTACTTCTTCAAAAGTAAAATCAATGCCATACTCTTTTGCATGATCAATAATCATTGCATAAATCTTATCGGAAGGATAATTCTCTTCCACTTTTGCAGTCAGCTTATGCAATTCTTCTTTGTTGTTACCTAAAAAATCTAGAAAATTACTTAAGTTCTTATTCATGTTAGTCTCCTATATCTCTATT
>R27__coassemble_1433_pt1 | contig 10973 bp, 10 predicted proteins | sample R27__metabat2_high_PE_052 | metagenome-assembled genome bin R27 | reverse complement strand
AACTTGCCTTTGTTGCGCTGTTGTTTTGATTCTGGAATTTATTATTTAATAGAGCATTTTCACTGGCATTTCATCATGTTAAAAATATAATTTAAATGGAGGTAAAAATTATGCAAATAACCAATGATATTAAGTATGTAGGTGTTAATGACCACAAAGTTGATCTGTTTGAAGGACAGTACAAAGTTCCTAATGGCATGTCTTACAATTCATATGTAATTCTTGATGAAAAGATTGCCATCATGGATACTGTTGATCAAAACTTCACTCACGAGTGGTTAGACAACATCCAAAACGTTTTAGAAGGTAGAACTCCTGATTATCTGATTATTCAACATATGGAGCCTGACCATTCTGCCAACATCGCTAACTTCATGAAGATTTATGACAAGACAACAATCGTATCTTCTGATAAAGCCTTTGCGATGATGAAGAACTATTTCGGTACAGACTATGAAGATAGACACATCGTCGTAAAAGAATTTGATACACTTTCACTAGGAAAACACAATCTGACATTTGTAGCCGCACCAATGGTACACTGGCCAGAAGTAATTGTTACCTATGATGAATATGAAAGAGCACTGTTCTCTGCTGATGGCTTTGGAAAGTTTGGTGCACTTGATGTTGAAGAACCATGGGAAGATGAAGCAAGAAGATACTATATCGGTATCGTCGGAAAATATGGCAAGCAGGTTCAGGCTTTATTAAAGAAAGCTTCAACTTTAAATATCTCAATGATTCTTCCATTACATGGACCAGTATTATACAAGGATCTTGGTTATTATCTTGATTTATATAGTAAGTGGTCATCATATGAAGGTTATAAGGAAGGCGTTGTTATTGCCTACACTTCAGTATATGGTCACACAAAGAAAGCTGTTGAACTATTAGCTGAAAAACTAAAAGCAAATAACTGCCCTAGCGTAAAAGTATTTGATTTAGCTAGAGATGATATGTCAGAAGCAGTGTCAAATGCCTTTGCTTATTCTAAGCTGGTACTTGCTACTACAACATATAATGCTGACATCTATCCGTTCATGAAGGAATTCATTCATCATCTAACTGAAAGAAACTTCCAGAATAAGACTGTTGGTTTAATTGAAAACGGATCATGGGCTCCATTAGCTGCAAAGATTATGAATGATATGCTGGCAAATAGTCCAAACGTAAACTTCATCAAACCTGTTGTTCATATCAAATCTGCATTATCAGATGAAAACATGACAGAACTTGATGAACTGGCAAAGAATATCTGTGTTGAATATCTGGCACATGACAATACTATTGCTGATAAGAACGACATGAAAGCTTTATTCAATATCGGTTATGGCTTGTATGTTGTTACATCAAATGATGGAAAGAAAGATAATGGTTTAATCGTTAACACTGTTGTTCAGTTAACTGATAACCCATATCGTGTAATGGTATCTATCAACAAGAACAACTATTCTCACCACATCATCTCTCAAACAGGCATCATGAACGTCAACTGTCTGAATACTGAAGCACCATTCAAGGTATTTGAAAACTTCGGTTTCCAGTCAGGAAGAACTGCTGATAAGTTTAAAGATGGAAATATCTTAAGATCTGATAACGGATTAGTATTCCTACCTCAATACATCAATGCCTTCATGTCATTAAAAGTTGAAGACTATGTAGATCTAGGAACTCATGGTATGTTTATCTGTTCAGTAACTGAAGCAAGAGTCATCAATAGTGTTGAAACAATGACTTACACATACTACCAGAAGAATGTAAAACCTAAACCAGAAACTGAAGGTAAGAAAGGTTTCGTATGTAAGGTATGTGGATACATCTATGAAGGTGATGAACTTCCAGATGACTTCATCTGTCCATTGTGCAAACATGGCGCAAATGATTTTGAACCAATAAAATAGAGCTCATTTAGAGCTCTTTTTTTATCTATCTACACGATGCTTATTTGAGTTCATCAGCGATATTTCCGTACCATTGATGATTCTTTCAATGTTTATCTTATGTTTATATATGATAATCACGCTCATTATTGCAAATAATACACAGGCCAGTAATGGTTTTCCTGTAACAAAGAAATAGACTGAATAAACAATAACTGATGTGATTGTTGCTAAGGCAATATAACCAGTTAGTAGTGTAATAAGTACACCTGCACCCATCATGATTAAAGCAAGTTTCCAGTTAAGTGCTAGAACTAAACCTGTAACTGAGGCATATCCCTTACCACCTTTAAACTGCATGTAGAATGGGAACATATGTCCAATAACTGCAGCAACACCAGCGATCATGGCAATGTCATCATCATGACACAATGCTCTAGCAATATAAACTGTAATAAAAGCCTTGAAGATATCAAATAATGCTGTAAACACTCCCCATTTCCAGCCATAGGAAACTGTGACGTTGCTGGCACCAGCATTTCCTGATCCGATGTCTCTGATATCGTGTCCTTTTGCTTTTGATATGAAGTATGATGGACTGATACTTCCTAGTAAATAACCAAGTATTATAACTAATATTTTCATAAGTAAATGATAGCACAGATTTAGCACTCGTATTACAGGCTGTTTAACTACATCTATACTTATATTGTATAATTAGAATGTTATATGCCTACTACATACGCTCACTGGCGCTTTGGTGATGAATGTATAAGCACCATGCCAGAAAATCTCAAGAATATCGTAAATAAGTATCGTGACCTATACAACATAGGCGTACACGGTCCTGATTTCTTTTTCTATGAATTAAAAGACAGCAGCGTTGCTAAATATGGCAGCAAAATGCACTATGTTGCAAGCATGGACTTCTTCGCTAGCACTAAAGATGCTATTAAGAATAATCCAGATAAATATGAACCAATGATGGCTTATGTTTTAGGTTTCTTAAGCCATTTTACTTTTGACACAACAGCTCATGGTTACGTTGAAAGAAAAAAGGAAGTATCAAATGTAACACACAATAAGATTGAAGCAGAATATGACAGACATGTTATGGAAATGGAAGGATTGACTCCTCACAAAGTTGATAGAGCTGCAACTCTTCATCCAACAAAGTTCAATGCTTCTATCATTGCCCTATTCTTCCCTTTTGACACCGATGTTATTCATCGTGCTATCAAGTCTCAACGTATTTGTCTAAAAGGATTAAATGCTCCAAGTAAAGCAAAACACAAATTCTTGGTTAACACTTTAACTAAACTGAAGAAATTTGATTATATTGATCTGATTATTGATGCTGAAGAATACACACCATGCAAAGATGCGGATATCAGAATAGATAAATTAAGAAACAAAGCACTAGGTGCTTATCCGGCATTACTAGATAGTTTAATTAACTATTATGAAAATGATGTTCCACTCATCGATTTCTTCAATCATACATTCTGTGAGTGGCCTGACTACAAGGATATTCCAGTTCTTGATTATGAATCAGAACTGAATTATATAGTTGAACCATATTTGTTTTAAGGAGGCATTATGAACGGACTATTTAAGAAACTAAACGAGTCTAAGGTCTTCAATGATCTTAACCCACAAGAATTTGCCTGGGTATTGTACGATGTAGGTAACTCTGCTTACACAATGCTGGCATGTTCACTGATTCCTATTTGGTTTAAGAATCTAGCTACAATGTTTACAGTTAAACAGGAAGAAGCTATGATTGCTGACCAGGGATTAAGTGCTGCTGTCGGTGAAGTTTACGTTCGTGAACTAGCTAACGCTCAAGGTTTGCTGTCACAGAATCAGGCAACTTCATACTATGCAACTGCTCTTTCTATCGTAACTATCATCATCGCATTATTAGGCCCAGTATGCGGCACAATCGCTGATAGAAAAGACACTAGAAAGATATTCTTCACTACTACAGTTGCTGCTGGTGTTGCTGGATGTATCTTAAACAGCTTTGCTCCAACTTGGATTATGTTCCTTGTTGTTTATGTATTAGCTAAGGTTATGTATCAAGCATCACTAACTTTCTATGATTCAATGTTAAACGACGTAACAACAGATGAGAGAGCAGATGCTGTTTCATCATATGGTTATGCTTGGGGCTACATCGGTTCATGCATTCCATTCATCGTTGCTCTAGGAGCATATGTTTGCGGACCAGATATGCTTGGTCTAATTTCTGAAACACTATCAAAGATTATCGGCTTTACTGTAACTGGTGCTTGGTGGATGATTGTTTCACTACCATTAATCAAAAACTATAAGCAGATTAACTATGTTGAAGAAAAGAAATCAATTGGTCAGACATTCGCTCAACTATTTAACACACTAAAGAAAATTGCTACAAAAGATAAGAAAGTATTATTATTCCTAATTGCCTTCTTCATGTATATAGATGGTGTAGGAACTATCATTGACCACTGTATCAACCTAGGTACTGCTTTAGGTCTAGACACTGTAGGTTCAGTAGTATTCCTATTATTAACTCAGGTTGTTGCCTGGGGTGGCTCATTAGTATTTGCTAAGTTATCAAAGAAATATGATACTGTTCCACTAATTCTAGTATGTATCACTGGTTACTTCGTAGTTTGCTTATATGCTTTAACATTAAAACAGTTATGGCAATTCGCAATCATGGCATTCGGTGTTGGATGCTTCCAGGGTTCTATCCAGTCATTATCTAGATCATACTATTCAAAGATTATTCCTGATGAGAATTCAGGTGAATATTTCGGTATCTATGATATCTTCTCTAAGGGTGCTTCATTCTTAGGCTCAGTAGTTATCTCAGTTATCACTGGTATTCCAGGTGGCAACATCAACCTAGCTGTTGCTTCACTTGCTATCTTCTTCGCATTCGGCTTCGTCTTCTTAAAACTGGCAGACAAACAACCACAATCCGAAGAATCATTGAAAGATATCCAATAACAAGTAAAGAGCACAAAAGAGCTCTTTTTTTATATAATTTAATTATGATATTTCTAGGAACAGGTGCAGCTGCAGGCATCCCTAATCCATTCTGTGAATGCCCAGTATGCAATAACGCAAGAAAAGTTAAAGGTAAAGAAATCCGTACCAGATCATGTTTTCTATTAGATGAAGAAATTATGATCGATTTATCTGCTGACTATTTAACACAATGTGCTGATAATGACGTTCATCTGTCAAATGTTAAACACATTCTTTTTACGCATACACATGATGACCATCTGAATCATACTTTCCTTTGGGAAAGATACATCAGCACTCAAAAGCCAGATAATCCTGTTAATGTTTATTTAGTAGAAGATGCATACAAATATATTGAAGACTTCTATAGCAACTCACCTATCATTAATGATCCTGAGAAACGCTTAGCTAAAGAAAACTGTCTAAGCCATAAACTTGAATTCAATAAGACAATCAAGATTAATGATTATTCAATAACACCATTAAAGGCCAGACATAGAGGAGTCTATGAAAGTAATGGTGCAAACTATCTGATTGAAAAAGATGGTATGAAGCTTTACTATGCTTTAGATTCAGGATATTTCTTTGATGAAACATTTGATGCTCTTAAAGATAAGAATCTTGATATCTTTATTGGTGAATGCACTGCAACTAGACACAATTTCTTAACCAAACAGGATACACATATGGATTTAGATTTATGTGTTGAAAATCTAAATCACTTATATGAATTAAATGCCATAAACAAAAACACCAAAGTGTATTTAAGCCACTTTGGTGATTATGATTACAACCATGAGCAGTTAGTTGAATACTTCAACTCACTTGAACTTCCATATGAAGTAATAATTGCTTACGACGGATTAAAGATTTAAGAAATCTTAGTATAGAACATAGCAGACCAGAAATTCATCTTAAGTTTATTTACATAGAAATTAAGAATTCTTTTTGTGTCTTTTGTAGAGGTACTAAGTTCAATAAAGTCACACTTACCTTTTACATCATTGTATAAAGCATTATACAAATCAGTACCAATGCCCTTATTGCGGTAATACTTCATTACATAAATCTCATCAATGTAGCAGACCTTTGCTTTCTTAGGGATAGTAATGCCCTGTCTTTTCTCTGTGAATGAACTGCTTAGTAGATAAGCAACTATTTCATTCTTCTTATTGTAGGCAACATAAATATCCTTACCCACAAAATCGTTCTTGGTATTCTTTACGATACCAGTTGAAATACCCTCTTTGACCCACATTTCAGATAATTCAATAATTCTTTTCATAATGTCTTTGGTCAGTGTTACTTTTTCAATTCTGTACATAATCATTCCTCCAATAATATGAATTGAGCCTTACACTTAATAAAGCTATCTATAATCTTTGGCGAAAATACACCGCATTCACCATTAACTATCATCTTCATTGCTTCATCAGACATATAAGCATCTTTATATGGCCTCTTGCTTGTTAAAGCATCATAACAGTCTGTGATTGCAACAATCTGTGCACCGATTGGAATCTCTTCACCTTTAAGCCCGAATGGATAACCACTTCCATCATACTTCTCATGATGATAAAGACAGATTTGTTTTGCCATTCTTTTATACTCTTCAGGCATGCTTCCAGGGAAGGAGTCAATAATTGATGCACCTATTTCACAGTGTGTTTTAATCTTCTTAAATTCTTCAGGTGTAAGTTTGCCTGGCTTCAACAATATCTCATCCGGAATCTTAATCTTACCAACATCATGTAAGATACTTGTTTCAGTGATCAGTGAAATCAAGCCTTTATTTAAACCATATTCAGGATAATCATTCATAACTTGATTAGCTAGAATCTTGGTATAAGTCTTTACTCTTTTGATATGAGTTCCAGAAAACTCATCGCGTAATTCAACAATGTTTGCAGCAAACAGCAAAATCTCATCATTTTGTTTCTTTAATTCGTTGTTTTTGCTTTCCAGCTCAATTGATCGCTTTTCAACACTCTTTTTAAAATGTGCTCCATTATCCGCAAGCATCCATATTAATACAAGAACAATCGCAGATGCTATGATACGAAGAATTATGTTTTCAATAAAAGTATCATCTTTAACTGGCAATAACTGATCACCTTTAATAATCCATGACAAGATAACAGAAACTGCTAGGCCGGTATTACTCTTGTCGATTACACTTGCATCAAAGAAGAATGCTGGGATTAATGCGAATAATCCAAGGAAGCCCCAGAATGAACGTGTTGGGAAAATATACGAAATCAGATTCCACTGAACAATTATTAGTAATGCAAGAAAGTTCTTAAATTCTTCATAACGCTTCTTATCAAAGAAACCATCCTTATCAAGAATTCCTCTTTTGCCATAGATAGCAGCAAGCACAATATATATTACACTTATAACATCAAAAACAATTAAGCCAGCTAATGATGTATCTGAAAAGTAACCAAAAGCATAGCTAATTGAAAAAGTTAAAGCAGCTATTGTTGAAACAGTAGGAGCCAATTTGCAAACGGCATTATAAACTCCTATTTCATAGTAATAAAGTGATGTTTTCTTATTACCCATCCACCTTCATTATATTTCCTTTTATCGTTGCTTTAATTATTAATTTGTAAAAAACAAGAAAAAGTCCCCACTTTAGTGAGGACCTTCCCTATGTTTATATGTATTATTATTTATTTCCTAGTGAAAATGTATGCCTGACCATAAACACGTTCACTGCTGTCATTATTGAATGCAGCAATGATTACACTTGCATCTTCATTAACAACAAGAGATGAGTTATTGGATTGTGCATTGCCGCCATCACTTGTAATTATCTTCCTAGACCATAGTCTTGCGCCAGTATAACCATTGTAGACAGAAAGTGTTGTTGGAGATTTTACAACAAGATACTTGCCATCTAAAGACCACGATGCAGCTTGTCCATAACGTTCAGGAAGCATGAATTTTGCTTCACCTGTTTCTATATCAAATACAACACTGTGCATGCAAGAATATGATCCGCTTATATCGTTACCATACCAAAGCATTGTATGATCTGGAGATACAGCTATGCCTGATCCTCTGGCCATTGTTTCATAAATCCACTTAATTTCACCGGTCTTAATGTCGATACAACCCAGTGACCCTCTAGAGGTCTTTAGAGTATAAACAAGTTTATCATCTACTATCTCCATATCAGTAGCCCATGAACCAGTAAATGTTTTCCATATCAGATTGCCTTCCATATCAAAGCAATACATAAATGCATCACCACTTGAGACAATTACATACTTATCATCTTCAGTAAACTTAATTTCTCTGACCTGTCCACATGTATGCTTACACCACAATTCTTTATCATTCTGCCAATCAATCAACCAGATGTTTTCCGTAGCAACCATCAGATATTTATTGTTGTGAGAAAGTTCTCCACACCTTGAACCAAACTCGATAGAATCACTGTCAATCATTTGTATGTCTCTTATTTTTTGATTATCAAGTGTATCAAGTTTATCTCTTGAATAAACTTCATTGCCCTCTCTATCAAGTATTACAACTCTAGTTATTGCTGCACCATTTCTACCGCGTCCTGTCGCTTGCATTACAACCAGATACTCTCCATCATCGCTTATATCAACATAAGGTGTTTCATCATTCAGTTTATATCTGAACATAACATCACCTTTTGTATTCACAACAGTCATATACAACTTATCTATGATGGTCTCTAGTTGTAAACCTGAATGGAAAGGCACAAATGCAGCTATATCCTTTTCAATATTGGCATCATAATCATATGCCTGAATACCTAGATCAATTATCTTTGATTCATCGTAGGAATACTTAACACTTTCCGTTTTCTCATATAGAACAATACTTACTTCATTTGTCGTATTATCTTTTGGATAAACACAGATTGCTCTTTCATCAAATCCTTTTGCTTCAAATACCACCATCGTTTCGTGCCATTGGCCATTAATCATCCACTTATATGGTGTAACGGTAATAGAAAACTCACCATTTTCATCCGTCTTAGTTTCTTTATCTATTCCGTTAATCATATTATCGATACTAATCTGACAGTCAGAAATCGGCTGGCCTTGTTTGTCAGTTACCACACCCTTAATAGTTGCAGTTCTGCTTTCTGGCTCATCTCTTCTTACACAGCCAATATAATCAACATTGAAAGAAAATACCAATGAGAAATTACTGCCTTGAGTAAAATCATTATCAACTCTTCCGTTTTGTGTAAATGTTGAGTCAAAACTCGCATCTTCTTCCTGACCATTAAAATCATAGTTACTAATATCATACAAAAATATAGCTTCAGCACCTGGATCAAGTTCACCATCCCAAGCATTTGGATGGGTAGTATAACCTAATTCACCATAATAATTCATTATTGAACCAGATTGACTTACATCATTGAAAACGACCTTTTTATGTTCATTACTTGTGTTTTTAATAAGGAAAACTCTTAGCATTTGTCCTTCCATAGGAGAAAGGCAGTTGAAGTCTTTACTTCCCCAGAACTGTACACCATCACAGTCTAAAAACATATAAGAAAAATCTGGTTCAACTATTCCTGAATATGGTTCGTTATTGCTGATGCTTAAGTCAACTACAGCAACATCATCACCTTCATTCTCATTAGAATCTGCATTGTTGTTTTCTTGATTAGAACAGCCAAACAGAATCAGCAGTATAAGTGAAATAAGTTAAAACTTCTTCATCGTTTTCCTCCCAGACACAGTGATATCTCATCAAGTAAGGCCATAGAAAAAGAATCATCATCAGTGATTACCTGTGTCTTTGCTTTATTCTTGATGATTTGAATAATCCTGTTTTCGTATTCGATGATTCCTTTATTGCTATTTACCTTATAGTTATCTTTGCCAAGATTAGCAAAAGAATCATGAACAGCATTCATTACGACATTGAAATCATCATTATAGATTCTTTCCATTTTCTATTATTTCATTACTCCGAATTCACCAACTTCTGATTCCAGTGATCTTTCAGATCCTTTAATACCAACAGCATAGAAGAAATAGTGAACATCATTGCTTACATCATCATCCGAGAATGAATAAGCATAGCAATCGTCAGGTCCGATAGTTGCGACTAAAGTGAAATCGCCATCAGCTTCATCTGACATATAAATTTCAAATTTCTCTGCTTCGCCTGTTTCGTCTCTAGCAATAACCTCAATGCCATTTACATCAGTCAAGCTTCCACGCATATCAATGCTAGGTGCAGCCATTGTTTGCTTTGGCTGGCTTTCACCTGAATCATTTGAATCAGCATTGCCACCACCACCACTTGTCTATGAACATCCTACAAGTGATAATACAAGCAATAAGCTTAATAGAACTGTCATTAGTTTTTTCATATTTATATTCTCCTTTTACCTCAATTTAATTGTCCCACCATTCTTAGACAAGACTCTGTTTGAAAAATGTTACTTTCCAACCTTATTAATACATAATGTCTAAATAACTATGCAAAGTATTAAAACTGATGATTTGTTCCATATACTAGTATTAGGAGGTATGGCTAGTATTATGGTAAGAAGAAATGAATAAAAAACATTTTGCTTTTACTGAAAGAGTAAAACTAGAATATAGATTAAATTTAAATATTGATTGTAGTGCTATTAAATTAGCTAAAGATTTAGATAAATCTAGAAGTGCTATATATTATGAACTTAAAACTTATACTACAGTATATGATTCTAAAGCTAAGAGATTTTTTGGTAATGATATATATGTATGTGAAACATTAAAACACTTTCCTTTTTGTTGTAATGGATGTGTTAAGACTAATTGCAGTCACAGATCTAAAGAATATAGAGCTTATGAAGCTGATAAGAAAGCTAATAGTTTATTAGTATCATCTAGAGTTGATACTTCTAATAGAAAACAAATAATAAAAATATTAAATAATAGTGTTTGTCCTTTAATTAATAATGGTGCTTCAATTGATGTAGCTAAGAATAATGTCAATAATTGTGATTTATCTTCATATACTATTAGAAGATATATTGAAAAAGGATTAGTTGATTCTAAAAGACATAATTTACATAGA
>R27__coassemble_1426_pt1 | contig 11007 bp, 7 predicted proteins | sample R27__metabat2_high_PE_052 | metagenome-assembled genome bin R27 | reverse complement strand
CCTGAGCGCTTGAAGTGAAATTATCTAAAACATCAGTCAAAAGAATCGGCATAGAAATTGCAACTAATTGAGTAAAAGTTTCCTTATCTATTCTTGGATCAAATTCTTTAAGTTTGAAATTGAGTTTCTTATCAAAGAACAATAGATAGATTGTTACAGTCATACATTCAAAGATACGTGCAAGTAAAGTTGCGATGGCAGTTCCTTTGATTCCCATGGCTGGTAAACCAAACTTTCCATAAACTAAAGCATATCCAACAACGGTACTTGTTACACATGATACTAGCGAAGAAATAAGTGTAACATTTACGCTTCTTACAGTCTGAAGCATTGTAACAACAGCATCAGTAATTCCGTAGAACAGGAATGAATACTTAACTATCTGAAGATATGTAACACCAGGACCAACGAATTCTTCATAGTCGGTGTAAATTCTCATAATCTGTGGTGCAAAGAAACTTGTAAGCAAAAAGAAGAATGTCGATGATACAACACCAACCATCACCACAAAAGATAAGAGCTTCTTTATTGAACTTGTTTCTCCTCTGCCATATTCCTGTGCACCAATGATAGATGCACCCTTTACACAGCCATAAACAAAAACTGATACCAGCCATGAATAAGTTGAGGCAATGGAGGTTGCAGAAATATTAGCTTCACCCAAAGAACCAACGATTATGTTTGATACCAGCGATACCAGATTAGACAACAAAAGCTGACTGGCAATTGGCAGTCCAAGTGTGAATAATTCTTTGATAAAATCTTTTGTTGTTGTCATGGTTTTTATAGAAGAAAAACAACGAGATATGTCTCATTGTTAGTTCTTTTCGTATAATGCGTATACTTCAGATACAGGTTTGTGGCCGCTTACCGCCAATACCAGTTTAGATAACATCCAAGCTATTGATAGTACCGTCAGCTTAGGACATAGTTCCATTGATTCCTGATCTACAGGTATGGTGTTTGTTACCACCAGTTCCTTTATTCCTGAATCATTAATTCTCATTAAGCAGTTTGATGAGAAGATACCGTGTGTAATTGCAACTGATACACTGTTAGCACCATTCTCTTTCAAGATGTTACATGCAGCAATCAGAGAACCACCAGTATCACAAATATCATCAATAATAATTACATCTTTATCTTTTACATCACCGATGATGGTAACAGCTTCACAAACATTAGCTCTTGGTCTTCTCTTATCGATGATAGCAATTGGAACATCCATGATTTCTGCCAAGTTACGTGCACGCTTAACACCACCATGGTCAGGAGATACAACTACCAGTTTCTCCATATCTAGTCCCTTGTTGTTGAAGTACTGACCAATCATTGGAACAGTAGTAAGCTCATCAACTGGACATTCAAAGAAGCCCTGAATCTGCTGAGCATGCAGGTCAAATATAACAACTCTGTTTGCACCTGCTGCTTCGATTAACTTCGCAACTAGTTTTGCAGTAATTGGCTGTCTAGGTGATGCTTTTCTGTCCTGTCTAGCATAACCGAAATATGGAATGATGCAGTTAATTTCTGCAGCTGATGATCTCTTTAAGGCATCAATGCAGATTAACAGTTCCATCAGTCTCTCATTTACTGGCTTACATGTTGATTGAACAATATAAATCTTTTTTCCTCTTACTGATTCACCAAGTTCAACTAATGTTTCACCATCAGCGAAATGGTTAACCATTATCTTACCTGGCTTGATATTCAGGTAACTGCATACCTCATCAACCAGTTCCTTATTTGAAGAAAGTGGGAATATAACAACATCATTCAGTGAAGATTCAACATTCTTCTTTGCGTCTTCTTTGTTAAACTTATGAATGATTTTTGATTCAATATTGATTGCTTTATACTGCAATGATTCGAAACTAGAAAGTTTCTTATTAGGAATCATAAATGCACCACAAATCTCGTTATGTTGTGTCAGCATACATGGTTCATCATTTTCTAATAACTTCAAGTAATCTTCACTGCTTATAGCAGGATATAGAGGAGAAACTAACAAGCATTTTCCATTTTCATCTAACTCATCTTCAATCGCAATAACATCATCTCTTCTGATAGCACCAGGAATTTCTGTATCTGCACCAACAACATAGATCCTATCAAGATTAAGTTTCTTTAATTCGTTGATCTGATGTAAAAGCAAATTACCACCCAGATAAGGTGCTTTGGTAAGCTGCTTTTCTTCTTCGTTTTTGATAAAGATGATAGCACTATTCATGAGTTTTCCTCCATCTACTTGTTAATGTTATTTTACAACATTTTATTTGTGATTAATCAGTTAATAAAGCAAAAAGAAACTTCTTTTTAAAGTTTCTTCTTAACATAATACAACTGTGTATATTTCTTCTCCACCATTCAGGAATATTTCCAATATGTATTCATCTCTGATTACTTTCATATCTTTAATATTTCCTTTATAAACTAGATCACGTTTGCTTTCTCGCTTAATAATGAATCCATCTTCAGTATGAATGATTGCTTCATCATCATCTTTAAGCAAATGCTTGCATTCATCAATTGGCCATCCAATAATCTGATTATCAACAACCTTAAGTTCAATTGGAGTTGATAGACAACCTAATGAGAAATCATGATATCTTTCAAAGTGCCAGCCCGTAATCCAAGAAATAATGATGTGTCTGTTTTTATCATCAAGGAATGATAATCCCGCATACTGATCTGGTCCCTTATTCAATTCTTTTGAGATAAGTGGTGTAAACTTATGGCCATCAAAATCACCATACATGATTGAGAAGTGTGATTCTGTTGAATCGATACTGCATACTGAACAAGCCAACAGATATTTGTCACCATATTTAGTAAATGATGGACACTCACAATATTTCTTATTTGGCCATTCAACCATTATGCCCTTATAGTCCCAATGGAGTAGATCATCTGACTGATAATAAACAAGTCTAGCAGCTTTTGCTTCATCATTACCTGTAGCCATTACTAGATAATAAGTATCACCATTATCTATTACGGCAGGATCTCTGAATTCAAATGAACCTTCTTTAGGATATTCTCTGATTACAGGATTATTTTCATATTTTTCAAAATGAATTCCATCATCTGAATAAGCAACTGAAACAGTCTGCTTACCAAATCTATCAGTATCACTGGAAACAATAGATGCATAGAACAGATACAATCTGTCATCTTTAACAACTGCTGTGCCAGACCAACAGCCCATCTCATCGTATTCTTTATCTGGAGATAAAGCTTCTGGTAATTCCTCGTAGTTAACAAAATCCTTGGTTATCGCATGTCCCCAATACATTGGCTCAAAGAATGGATCTTCATAGTTTGGTGAGTACTGATAGAATATATGATAATTGCCTTTAAAGTACACCAATCCATTTGGATCATTCAGCCAACTCTTTTTTGCCTTGTAGTGAGTTTTTAGTGTTCTTGAGAAATTAATACCGCTTCTTAATTTGGTGAAGATTGCTGCACCTCTTGCAGCTTCTTCCTCATATTGAGAAAGCGATAGATTCATATTAAATGTTTTCTCAATCGCTTTGCATAAACCTTTATTGTTTCGGCAGGCATTACCTGAACCTATTAGTTTATTCTTTTCAGATTTATTCATTAAGGAATAGAGTTCATATAATTCTTCAGCCATTCCATAATTGAAACCTTTAACTAAATTAGCTGGGGTAAGATTATTGTCGTTGATATTGCTTATTGAACCTCTTAAATCAGGATTACTTCTGCTTCCTAAGAATTTAGTATCAACAACTAATTCGTTATCAGTATCATCGATGCAGTTGTTCATAAGCGAATACATATCATCGACTTCACAGTTAAGCATCTTTGCGGTTTCATTAAAGAAATTACGCAATATCTGATATGACTTGCCACCACAGATTGCTGCACCAACCAGCAGATACTTATGATTATTTAATGGTCTTAATTCTATTCCTTTGTTTGTATCAGTGTATTCAGAGATTAATGAAATCTGTGAACCTGTTCCGATATTTAAAAGGATTGTGTCACTATCTCCACCAGATCCAATAAATGATGCCTGATTATCTCCTACTGAAACATATACCGGAATATGTCTGTAGTATCTTGTCTTCTCGTTTGAAATTTTAACTTCAGGGAATAAATCGTAATCCATTCCAGCTTTACTAATTGCTTGTGAATCAAAGCATAATTCCTTGAGATCAAATAAACCGATACTTGCAGCCTGTGATGTATGAGTAATAGCAAAGTTTCTGCCACATAGTTTCATGACAACATAGTCACCAATTGTGCATAAACCTTTAGTATCTTCAGGCACAAGATTATTCAACTGATTATAGTAATGAGTAGCTGCACCATATCCAGATGAAACATTGTATCCAGTTAAACCAACAAGTTCACTTAGATAAGTATCATCACCATGTTTCTGCAATGCTCTTGCATCCTGCCAGTAATATAGAGGTGAAATTGCATTACCATTTTTATCATAGTAAAGAATGCCATGCATCTGAGCAGACACGCCTATAGTCGCAACATCATCATACTCATCAAGAAGTTCATCAGCTATCTTCTTAACAATATCAAAAGTAATATCAGGATTTTGAATTCTTTCATAATCCTTATCGCTTTTGATTTCGCTGTCATTGTTTCTAGTAATTGATTTTAATACTTTATTGTTTTCATCAATTACAACGCCACATATAGTAGTGGTTCCAATATCTAATCCTAAATAATGCATACTAACATCCTATACTTGTGGATTTAAGATCCAAACGTTTAATAATATCCTGTTGAATTGCAGGAGAAAGATCCAGGAAGTTAACGAATGTTCCATGAATTCTCATAATGTATACACCGCTTGGAGCATATGTCTCTGGATCTGCCAGAACTTTTCTTAATGTATCAGGAGTTGTGACATTCACATATAGATAGAATGGCGCAACACCTTGTTTATATTCGTTGAAGAATAATGGCTTAATAACCTGCTTATAGAATTCAATACCCTTTTGTGCAGTATCAGTTCCATGGAACTGTGCAGGATCAATTCCTAAGTGCGAAGCATAACCACCTGTGCACTTAGAGAAATCATATTTCATTGTAGAAAGGATTCTAAAACCTAAACCATTTTCAGCACTTCCATATAATGGATCAACACCATAGTTCATCTGTTCTCTTGATTTTCTACCATCAGGAGTAGCACCTACCCAGTAACCATAAGTCAAGTGAGTTGATGGAGTTGAGAAGTCAGGTCTAAATGGATTACCTAAATAGTTCTTATGAGAAGCAACAATATCGGCAACTCTGCTCATGATCTCTACTGCTTCATTATCAACATCATCAATGTTGTTTCCAAATTTATGACAACTTAATAAGTATTCCTGCAGATCTTCATATCCTTCAAAGTTAGCGTATAAAGCATCAACAAGTTTATCTGCGTATTCTGGTTTTTCTTCTAGCAGTTTATCAATTGCGATGAAACTATCTGCTAGAACAGTAGTACCATGAATTAGACATCCTGAACCATTGTATTTAGTACCTTGCTTTTCTATATCACGTGTATCAATGCCACTTTCCATTCCACCCATGAAACAAGAAAGGAATGGAACCTTCAGATTGCTGATAGCTCTTGAACAGCCATTTGCGGATTCACACATCTTGTCAACAAAGAACTCCAGATTCTTATAGAATTCTTCTCTGACATTTCTTAAATCACATGGCTTAATACCATCTGCCAGTTTTTCTTTGGTAATCAAAGATACACCACCAGTTAATGTCATCTCTAATACTTTAGGAAGATTGAGCCAGCTGTTTGTAGTATTGCCGTTATCCTTGCCCATAATCAGTGGTTCCTGACATCCGGCAATGGCGATATCTTGTAAATCATCGATATCTCTTACACCTTTAAGCATTTCAAATAGTGAATCATCATTGAATAGTGATGGAGTAAGTACACCTGCACCAAAGAAGAATCTGCCCATTTCTTCATATAACTTCATTGGTGTATTCTTATGAAGCTTAACAGATAAGATTGGTTGAGGAAGATTCATATCATAATATGCTTCAAGTAATGCATATGTCGTAGGATTGGTTAAATCGTTTCCATCCTTATCTCTTCCTGAAAGAATCAGGTTCTGTGAAATAGCCCAGCTTCTATCTGCAACATTGAAGAATACTAGGAAGTGCTTTAGTAATGCTGCTTCTTCCATAATATCTAAATCATTTCTGTATTCATCAAAGATTCGATCAGCATTTCCTACTGAGAATGCATATGGGTTAGGTGCCTGTTCATCACACATTACTGCCCATAAAAGAATGTAACTTTGTAATGCTTCATACAGGTTTCTTGCGCCATAGCGAGGAACCTGTTTTAAAGTCTCTGCTATTAATCTGTACTGTTCACTATGTTTTTCATCAGCATCTAGTGATAGATTATAAGCTAGCTCAGAATATCTGTCCGCAAGTATCAGCACAGCATTCAAACTTACTTTTAGTGCTTCAAATTCATTACCCTGCTTTGTCTCTAATTCCTCAATCATCTTTGCTACACCATTTTTCAATGCGTATCTAAAATCAGGAATCAAGTGACCGGTAACCTGTTCAACAAAGTAGATTACTTCCTTTGTCAGATCTTCGCAATCGGCATACGTCTTCTTTAGATCCTTAACGTATTTAGTCTGTTCATATAACTGTTTAGTTTTTTCAATTCTTTCTTTTGAGAATTCTTCGTTTGGTTCAATATCATTGAACACATCAGTAGGATTGCAATATCCCGCAAAGCTTTCAACTTTAAATGCAGGATTGATTAATGCATAAGTTTTTGCGAATGCATCATCCTGACTTCCCACAAATATCTGATTCTCATTAATCTCTAAAGGAAGCTGCTTCATAACTTCACATAATATGTGAGCTTTCTTCAACTCTTCTGATTCGTTGCCATACTTCTCATCTAGTGACATGGTCCATTCAACACATCTAAACCATCCATCAAGTCTTTTTCTTGATCTTTCATACTTGAACAAATCTTTAGCCATCTTGGTTAATTCTTCACTTGTGTAAATCATAATTATCCTCCTATGTGTGTATTACTTTGTATCCCTGATTCTTAAAGGCGTTCTCCATTGAGTCAACATCCTCTTGAGATACAAAGGCATCTTTCATCTGATATTCTTTAGTCCATTTATCTTTTCCATATTCGTGATATGGTAATATTTCAATTTCAGCATTGCCCATGTTGTGTTGTTTAAAGAACTCACAATACAATTCCGGTTCAACATTAACATTCTTTATAAGCGGAATTCTTATAAGTATCTGTCTTCCACTTTCTAGTATTTTTGCGATATTAATTTTAGTCTGGGTATTTTTCACACCAATCCATTCCTGGTGTTTATCTTCATCTACGTGTTTCAGATCAACAATCAAATAACTAATATAAGGTAACAGCTCATCTAGTTTTGGATCTGATCCGTTTGTTTCAATACAGGTTGATATATCCTGTGCTCTTAATTGTTTAAATACTTCCAGTAATTCATCATGATATAGTGTACATTCACCACCTGTGAATGTTACACCTCCACCTTCAAAAAACATTGGCTTGCATGAGATTACTTCTTTTACTACTTCATCAACAGACATGATTATTCTGTTGCTTTGATTATTATCCATTCCCTCAGGATTAGAACACCACTTGCAGGAAAAGTTACATCCCTGTAAATGATAAACAAGCCTGTTTCCAGGTCCATCTTGTGAATAGTTAAATCCTTTCTGAAAGATAATCATAATGTTTAAAAAAACAAGGCCAAAACATCTTGGCCTTGTTTAGATTACATAATATTACTTAACTAATGGTGCGTTTGTTAAGAATGCAGGGATTACACCAAATTTAGTCAATATAGCATAAGCAATAGATAGTACTATTATTATCCATGAAGTAGCCTTAAGAATCTTATCAGCAGTATTATCAGGGATAGTACGATAAATAGTCTTATTACACTTTGAATTGAATCCTTTTGTATCCATAGCAATAGCCTGGTCTTGAACTTTTGATATGGAGTTCGCAACAACAGGTACGATAACAGGTACAAATGCTTTCATACGGGTAATTAGATTGCCTTCTGTTACTAGACCTCTACCTTTCTGAGCGTCCATGATCTGATCCATATCTTTTGAAAGAATGGCAATAGTCATGAAGCAGTCAATAAAGATAAATGCATAACGATATGGTAAACCAGCCTTGCACATTAATACGCCTAGGTCAGTCATTTCTAATGTTTTGAAAAGCAAGAATAAGCTAGCTGTTAATGGTGCAAGTCTAAAGAAATAGTGAACAGCTTTCTTGAAACCAACTGTGTAATAAGGAATGGTACCAAATAAGTAAGTCATGATAGTTTGATCATTACTTTCTTGAATAATTAATCCATATACACCAAATTGAAATACAGCTAACATTATGGTTGAAACTAATAAAAACTTAAATAAACCAGTTAGTTTTTCTCTAATGATAAAGATATAACTAACAGCCATAATTACAAGGGACAAAGCAATGTTTTGGAAACATAGAACAGCGGCACAAATGGCAAGAGCCATCCAAAGTTTGGTGTTGCATCCGAGTCTTCTTAAGAACGTCGAGTTATCTCTCTCGTGTATCATTATTTTCTACCTCTCTTTTGAATAGTGTTTTATACTGGGGACAAATTCATGCCCCCAGTATTTTTTGCTTCAACAAATTAAGCTTCTTTAACTTTCTTTGCGTTGAAGCTCTTCATGTTTTCAGGTAATCTCTTGTAAACAATCCAAGCGATAACTGCAGCAATACCCTTATCAATTAGGTTGATAGGCATACGAGCAATAAAGCCGGCACTAATTAGGTCAGTACCAATAGCTTGTAATGCAGCGATAGTTGCAGAAGTACCTAAAGAACTATCAACACCACCGAATACAACAGAAGCAATAGGAGAACCAGTAGCAGCATTCCAGAAAGATACTAGAAGGTTGTTAACGATTGCAGCTTGCCACCATTTTTCGAACCAGCCTAAACGAACCATGTAACCTGTGATTAAGCCAGTACCGATATTACAAATACCGAATAAAGCTGATAACATGTTGCCGCCCATTAAAGCTGAAATGACGTTGAATAATACACCAGAAGCAACACCAATCCAAGGACCCATAACTGCAGCAACAACTGCTGTTCCGATAGAGTCAAGATAAAGTGGACCTCCTAATGCAGAGTTTAGTAAAGAACCAACGTAGTTAATAGCAACTCCAAGAGGAATCATAATAGCTACATAAGTGCCATACATTCTGTTCTTTGAATCAACTGTTTTCATTTTTTTACCCCTTTCCTTATTTATGATCACCGTACTTACGTACGAAATCACCAACTGATAGCGCAGTATTACCCTTACCATCTAATTCGATGTCTAGGGAAGTAATCTGCGGTGGAGCTATCATTGCTTGTTTTAGAACATCATCCATTAAGAATATTTCTTTTGGTGTTCCATCCGCAATGACATTTCCTTTAGTCATAACTACAATTCTATCTGAGTTCTCTGCCACGTAATCCATGTCATGAGAAATCATAATTACGGTATGACCATTTTCATGCATCATATTTATAATCTTCGTTAGCATTCTTCTACCAACTTCATCTAAACCACCTGTAGGTTCATCAAGAATTAGGATTTCTGGTGCGAATACTAATACTGATGCAATAGTAACAATTTTCTTAGTAGTATAGTCCAAAGTCATTGGGTGTTTGTCTAAGATATCGCGAAGATTCATCATCTCAACAACTTCCTCAACTCTTGATTTAATCTCTTCTTCAGAGAAACCAAAGTTTCTTGGACCAACTTCTAATTCTTCATAAACTTTTGTACAGAATATTTGATGGTTAGGGTTTTGGAATACGTAACCACATCTTCTAGCCATTTCACCAACAGCTTTGTCTTTTGTATCTTCACCAAATAGATATACTGAACCTTCAGTAGGTCTTAACAAGCCATTAAAGTGACGAACGATTGTTGTCTTACCTGAACCGTTTTGACCAATGATAGATAATTTATCATTTTCATAAATTTTAAGGTTTACACCATTTAATGCTCTAACCACAGCCTTCTGGCCGGTAGAGGCGTTTGTTCTAGCAGGATAATCATGAACTAGATCAACAGTTTCAACAGCTATTCTTCTTTCTTCCATGATTTTTCCTCCCTATTTCTTATAAGAAGCAAATGCCGTTTTAGCTTCTTCTAATGTAATTGGAACATCTTTTAGATTTAACTCAATTGCTGCATCAGCAACTTGAGGAACTCTTACAAAGTGTTCATTTAATAATTTCTTGTCAGCGAATACTTCATGAGTATCACCATACTTAACTACTTCACCATCGTGTAATACTAATACTTTGTTTGTTGAATCAGCAATCTTTTCGATGTTGTGGTCAATCATGATTACTGTTGAACCTTTCTTGTGTAGTTCTTCAACAAGTGCGAATACTTCATCTCGACCTTGAGGGTCTAATTGTGATGTTGATTCATCTAGTAGTAATACTCGAGGTTGTAAAGCTAGGATTGAAGCGATAGCCAAACGTTGTTGTTGGCCACCAGATAGACGGAATGGCGATCTGTCTAACATATCGAATAAGCCACAAGCTTTAGCAGCATATTCAACTCTTTCCATCATCAAATCATGTTTGAATCCAAAGTTACACATAGCGAAAGCAATTTCATCTTCGACTGTCTCTTGCGTAAATTGTGATTCAGCATCTTGGAATACAATACCAATGACATCGGTAGCCCCATCACCTTGGCATTCAGTTAGTGACATACCATCTACGACAATGTCACCTTCGTAAGCTCCACCCATAACATATGGAAGGATACCTACCATTGACTTAGCTAGTGTAGATTTACCAGCCTTGTTACAACCGATAATACCAACGAAGTCACCCTCTTCAATGGTTACGTTGATATGCTTTAAAACAGGTAAGCCAGTATCACCGTAACTATAAGAGTAATTTTTGATTTCAAT
>R27__coassemble_1409_pt1 | contig 11116 bp, 12 predicted proteins | sample R27__metabat2_high_PE_052 | metagenome-assembled genome bin R27 | reverse complement strand
GCGGAAATTGGTATTCCTAATTCTCACTACATTAGTATCACACCATTAACATCAAATATTTCTAGTTATAAATATCAGTCATCAAGCGGAACTGTAAAACTAGATTTCAATGAAGAATACTATAAAGGTGAAACTGCTGTATTTGAGTTTATGGTTGTTCAGGATTATATGTATTCCTTCACTGAAGAGAATCAGTATGCAAGATATCAGTTTACTCCTGCGTGGTTTGAATATGCGAATGTTGATAAACTTGTTATCAGATGGAACAGTGAAAATGTAGATAATTATTCTCCTGCAGCTATAACTGAAGATAAATACTATGTATTTGAAACAAGTCTAAAGGGTGGAGAAAGATATACTGTTAATGTATTCTATCCAGCAGATGCTTATGACTTTGATACAACAAGGGGTTATGACACAAATGGTGGTGGCAACGACTATGATGATGATCCTTTTGAAACATTTTATTTAATACTGGGTGTCATATTCTGCTTGGTATTATTAATTGGACCTCCAGTACTAATTGTTTCATTTATTGTTAGAGCTGTTAAATCAGGTTTCAAGACCGAAACAGTTAAAACAGTAAAAAGAACTTTGATTGAATACTATCCAACCTGTCCGGGTTGTGGTGCACCAAGAGATAAGGAACAGACAACATGTAGTTACTGTGGCAGAAGCTTCATCAAGAGTGAGGAAATCATTGAAGAAGAAAAACCAGAATATTCTAAATACAAGAACGAAGGAAGTTATGCAACAAGCAATCCTAACATCTTTGTGCATGTTCATGTAAGCCAACGCAGAGTAGTAGTTCCTAGACCAAAATCTGAACGTCCTCATAGATCTTCTCATTCATCTTGTGCTCATTCATCTTGCGCATCTAGCTGTGCATGTGCATCAAGTTGTGCTTGTGCATCAAGTTGTGCCTGTGCTTGTGCAAGCAGTGGCGGCGGAAGAGCAGGATGCTCAATTAAGGATTTCTATAATACAGGTTTAACTGTTGAACAGATCGAAAAGCGTAACGCTCATAAATAAGAGGCAAATATGAAAAAATCAAACATTATCGCAATTTGTGTATGTGTAGCTGTAGCTATAGTAATAGTTATGATTTTCCTATTTGCTGATAAACCAATAGATGGTCCTAATCTGATCAATGGCTTTACAGATAAAGACGATGATAAAGTCATGTTAGTGGAATATACTTCAAAAAGAACTGGAACATATAACAATGATGGCTATCAAAAAACAGTTCTATATCAGAATAAAGATGGAAGCTGTGAAGTACATTTCTATGCGATGAATGTAGGCGATGAGAAAGAAGCTCATTCTGCTTATCGCGTTGAAAAGCAGATAATAAGCGAAGTATACAAGATTATCAATGATAATAAACTTGTTAAGTGGAACAAGAAATACAAAGATTTCGGTTTGGATGGAGGATACTATTCAGTAAGATTCCGTAACAGTGATGGTACATATGTCACTGTTGACTCAGATAGAATGCCTGATGATGGTCAACGTATAATGGGTTCCATTGATGTAAAGATAAGAAGCATGACTTACACAAAGGATGAGATAAAGTAAAAAGGCTGATAATCAGCCTTTTCTAATACTCAGTTTTAATTCCTTTAATACAGTATTTATATATCCAATCCTTGAAGTCATTTTCCTGATTGGTTTTAAACAGTTCAAGTTTACTTCTGAATGTATCACAATTGTTTGGTGTTACGGTGATGAAACCACATCCACAGTCAATCATAATCTTATTGGCAAAAGTTAATGCAACTCTTACATCGCCATCAGTGAATAAACGCTTGTCTAAGATAAACAGCATTACATCAATCGCAATTTCAAGATTTGCTTTTGCAGGTTGATTAATCATCTTGGTTAGTTCTGCAATCTGCTGATCATTTAGTTCAGATTTAACTTCATCATTTAAATCTTTTAAAAGAATCTTATGAAGATGTTGCAGACACTTATAATCATTTTCAACTTCCTTATTATTGAGAATGAATTCATAAGCTTCAACAAAATTACGATAAGCAATTTGTCTAGAAGGGTCATCATCTTGATAACGTGAAAGCACAAGATTATTGTTGATAAAATCTTCCATGTTGTCTTTGACAAAATTAACATTCTGACTTCTTGTTAAGACGAATTTATTGATCATGATTATCCTCCTAGCTGTTACTAATATTATATTATGAATATTGCTAAATTAAGGTAAAAAAAACCACCATTTGTTTGGTGGTTATTCTATATTGTCGTTGTCTTTTATTAACTTAATTTCTGCTTTGATTAGTTTAATTGTTTTGATTTCGTAAACGACCATTCCAGCAATAGTAATTAGTATCAGGATAAGTCCTAAGGACTGAGATAAGGCATCTTCACCATTTAGTAAATATGCGCCACTGTCTATAAAACAATCCCAAATACCATGCATCAGAAAGATTGCAGGACCAACCATGAACTGGTAGTGATGGATACTTTCTTTATTACCAGAAGTTTTTTCTTTACAGAGATCATAATAACTTGCACCCTGATTAATTTGCCAAACGATATGTCCTGGTAGGATGGCACTGATTATAATCATGATGCTGTTTCCAAGTACGAGCTTTTCAATTAACCCATAGGTTAGACCCACAGCACCTGCAGAAAGCATATAGTCCATCTTGGTAGAAGGAGAAAACTTTTTGATGGCTTGTTTAAAACCTCTAAATTTAAAGAATTCTTCTAGTAATGCAGCTCTGAAAAATGATGAAATAACATCCTTTAGAAGCCCTTCAATTCCTGTTAACGCAAAAAGTCTGTCCCAGAATATTTCTGTAAGGATAATTAAAAGGGTTGCTGGAAGACCACAGCTAAGCATAATCTTAAAAAACTGCTTTCCGCTTATGTTTCCGACATTTTTGTTTTTCTGTATCATTGGCACAAACCATGCAAATGATAGTCCGATAAAAAGTAATATTCCTAACAGATTTGCCATAATATATGTCTCAATCTTTTTCTTTAATGTTGATTATATCTATTGAAGGTTTATTACGCAATTAAGTACAAATATCAAAAAAAGAGAACTGATTTCTCAGTTCTCTTTAAGTCTTAATTTAATTCTTTATTTGAAGTTTCTCTTTAGAAGACCTTCTAAAGCCTTGCCGTGTCTTGCTTCATCTCTAGCCATTTCATGAACTGTATCATGAATTGCATCAAGACCATACTTCTTAGCCATTGTAGCTAATTCAGTCTTACCAGCTGTTGCGCCATATTCGCAGTCAACTCTCCATGCAAGATTCTTCTTTGTTGAATCTGTCATGTTTGCTTCTAAGTCTGAACCTAATAGTTCAGCAAACTTAGCTGCATGTTCTGCTTCTTCATAAGCTGCCTTTTCCCAGTATAAACCGATTTCAGGATAGCCTTCTCTATGAGCAACTCTAGCCATGCATAGGTACATACCTACTTCTGAACATTCACCATTGAAGTTAGCCATTAGTTGATCAAAGATATATTTTTTATCTTCTTCAGGAATATCGTTGTTGTTCTTAACTGTTGCGCCATAAACACCAAATTTGTGTTCTGCAGCTAACTGGATATCTCCCTTAACTTCTTCAAACATTTCTGATTTTGCGTGGCATACTGGACATTCTGCTGGAGCAGCATCTCCTTCGTAAACATAGCCACAAACTTTACATACAAATTTTGCCATAATTGTTCTCCTTTTCTAATTGTATTATCAGTTATTTTTAAATTAATTTCTACTATTATGCTCTAAAGTTGAGCAATTCCCATGCAATATGTCTGTTCTACTGAATAATCATCGTTTAGAACAACGATATCTGCATCATAACCAGTTCTTAAATATCCTTTATGGTCATCCATATGCAGATACTTCATCGGGTTGCAGCTTAATGCGCCTATTGCATACTCAAATGGAACGTTTGCTTCTTCAACAATAATTCTTAAGCCTTCATTAAACTTAAGGGTTGAACCAGCTAACTGCTTTCTACCTGTTGTGATATGAGCAGAGCCATCAGGATAGATTTCAACATCCTGACCACCGAAATTGAATACTGTTCCAGTTGGATATCCTTTACACATTAATGAGTCAGATACCATCACTGCATGTTCCATCTTCTCCTTAAAGAAGATATTGATTGAAGCAAGTGATGAGTGGTTGCCATCACAGATGATTTCAGAATAGACATCATGGAATCTTAGTGATGCACCAGCAACACCGTTTTCTCTATGACCGAATGGGCTCATACCGTTATATGTATGAGTAAATCCTCTAGCACCATTAGCTACTGCCTGCAATGCACATTCATAAGTTGCACTGCTGTGTCCAATTGAAGCATTGACACCAGTTGCGGCACAGTACTTGATTAGCGCGAAGTCTTCATCATGTTCAGGTGCAAGGGTAATAATCTTAATCAGATTATCACAGGCATCCTGATATTCTTTGAATTCCTCAATAGTTCCCTTAACAATAAATGGTTCAGGCTGAGCACCTTTATAGGCTACATCAATATATGGGCCTTCAAAGTGAATTCCCAGAATCTCAGCGCCTTTTGGATTTTCTTTCTTTACTCTAGCGATATCGCTTACTGCTTTCTTTAAGACATCGTGTCCCTGAGTTAAAGTGGTAGGGCAGAAACCACATACACCTTCCTTAGGAAGATCATTTGCCCAAAGCTTTAATCCGTCATCACCGCCTTCAGTTGCATCATATCCATGATAGCCATGAGTATGAACATCATAGAAGCCAGGTACGATTCTTGCGTTTCCATAATCAACATCAACTTCTTTACTGCCATATGGATAGATATTACTTATTTTTCCATCATCGATTTCTAGCTGAGCCTTAGCCCAGGTTGATGCGATATAAACTCTTTTTGATTGAATTATCATAGTATTACTCCTCATCTTTATTATAATCGTAAACTCTATCAATCAGTTTCAGATAATTGATTATTACTATTATTAATGGCAGCGATAAGATACTGACAGAAACCTGAAGATAAATTGATTCAGGAAGGAAATAATAGCACAGTACAACAAATCCCATACCAATGATTCTTCCCAGTGAATTGTATACAGTTTTTGCGGAAATTACTTCCTGGATTCTGTCGTTATATTTTGTCGAAACATTACCACCGATAAATCCTAATACTTGACCAAAACAGTTGTAGGCAATGGCATTGGTTGTGCAATAGAAGATTGCGCCAAACATATTAGGGAAGATTGCCATAACAGGAATAGATAGTATTGAGAATATACCAGAGATAACTAAAGTCGTCTTGATGTTCTCTTTTCTAAGCAGGAATGGAATAAATCTGCAGATTATTACTGAAATAATCGCAAACACCATCAGAATTGTTGAATACAGTGTTGCGTTACTTGCGGCATTAGAAACCATAATGCCAGTTAAGGTGATGTATAGCGCATCATTAAATCCGTTATAAAAATTTGAAGCCAGAAGCAGTTTATGAGGCTCATCAATAAACTTAACACAGTTTCTGATAGAAAATTTCATTTCCTGTTTTGATTCTGCTTTTATTGTGAAAGTGATAAGTGCAAGAATAACACATAACACAATGACAACAATCAGAATATTACGATAACCGATAGTATCATCTTTTGAAAACAGCAGAACTATTGTTGAGATAATAGGTGCTACTATTGAACTTAAGTTGTTGAAAAAAGAACGTATTGAAATGAATAATGATCTAGATTCATTGCTTGGAGCAACCTGTGATAGATTGTTTAAGACAAACCAGGTCAGGCCAAAACCGATACCGCATAAAAATGCGACGATTAATGAGTAATAGGGATTTATGATAAACAGCTCAGTCTCTTCAAGTGAGAAGACCAATGAGATAATGACAAATACTAAACCGATAATCATGCAGGTTGAGTAAGGAAGAACTTTGGAGAACTTTCCGCCAAACAAAGTTGCGATTGTGAATGGCACCATTCTTACGGCAACAAACAAAGCCATGATTATAAAGGAATTAGTGTAGGTAAATAAATAGATATTCAAAAATGAAGTGAATAGGGCAAATATTGCATTATGTAACGAATATATAAGAATAGTCTGCTTTTCTATCTTTGACATCACTATCATTATAAGGTATAAAGCAAAAATAAAATCGAGATTTTCTCGATTTTATTCAATAGCATTTCTGACGATTCCCCTAGAATCTTTTATTCGTTTTTTAGCCTCATCTAAATCACAGTTTGTGATAATCATAATGGTTGCGAGTTTACAGTCATTATCAGTCATATTTAATGTTTCATCAGCTTTCTGGTAATCACATCCTGTAGCTTCCATGACAATTCTTCTGGCTCTTTCTACAAGTTTCAGATTGCTTGCTTTAACATCAATCATCAGGTTCTTGTAGACCTTACCAAGTTTAACCATGGTAGCAGTAGAAATCATATTGCAGATTATCTTTTGACATGTGCCTGATTTTAAACGAGTTGAACCAGTTAGAATTTCTGGACCCGCATTTACTTCAATAGGGTAGTCAGCATATTTAGATATTTCAGAATTCAGATTACAAGAAATACAGGCAGTCTTGCCGCCGATTGTATGCATGTATTCCATAGCACCAATTGGATATGGAGTTCTACCACTTGCAGCAATTCCTATCAGTAGATCTTTATTGCTTAGGTTTATATTCTTAACATCATCAACAGCTAACTGCTTATTATCTTCGCTTCCTTCGGTTGCTTTAATAACGGCAGGTAAACCTCCAGCAAGCACACCCACAAATTCATCTGTGCAACCAAATGTTGGTCCGCATTCTACTGCATCAATTAATCCGGTTCTGCCAGAAGTTCCAGCACCGATATATATAACTCTTCCGCCATTTTGGATTGTTTGAGCAGCTGCATCAATTACTTTTTCAATCTGTGGTAGTGCCTTTTTTACAGCATCTACAACATTGAGATCCTCCTCATTCATAATCGAAAGAATCTGTGCTGTACTTAACAGATCTAAATCTAAAGTTTTAGGATTTCTTGTTTCAGTATTCAAATGATCTATAGTGACCATTGTTTGCCTCCGATATAAACATCCTGAACTTCAAACTTATCATTGAAGATAGCTAAGTCTGCAAGATAACCACCCTTGATTAAGCCTCTGTCATTGATGTTGAACAGTTTCATAGGGTTGATTGTGCAGGCATTAACAGCAGTAACAAACGGAATGTTTTCTTCATTGATAGCAAACCATAAGTTATCGCATAGTTTTCTGCATGAACCAGATAATGTTCCACTTGGCAATCTTACAATACCATCTTCACCGATGATGACTTCATTCTTTGTGCCTTCAAAGTATCTGCCAGCAGGGATACCCTTAGCTTCAACAGAGTCAGTGATGATAAGAAGTTTATCCTTGCCTTTAGTCTTAGCAAGAATATTAGCAGCATGCTTTTCAACATGCAGACCATCAGCAATCAGTTCAGCATAGCAGTTGTCATAGTACATAGCTGCACCGACAACAGCTGGTTCACGATGATGTAATCCTTTCATACCGTTAAATGTATGAGTGAATGAATTTGCGCCATGGGCAATTGCCTCAGAACATACTTCAAATGTTGCGCCAGTATGTCCTAGAGATACAGCCATACCTAAGCTACGGCAGTAATCAATTACTTCATAGTTTCCTTCTAACATTTCAGGAGCAATCATGACATAGATTAAGTGGTTGTTACTTGCATCATTGAATTCATCAATAACCTTAGTATCAGGAATAATCTGATATTCAAGAGCCTGAGCTCCTCTTTCTTTACCTGAACAGATAAATGGTCCTTCTTCATAGATACCGATTACTCTAGTACCATCATGATTTTCATCAATGTATTCACCGATATTTTTACAAGCTTTTAGTAGAGCACCTTTTTCATGAGATGAAAGACCAGCAACTACTGAAGTAACACCTTCACATGGAAGATATTCAGTCCATTCCTTTAACCATTCTTTTGTAGCGTCATTAACGGTGCCACCTTTATAACCATGAGTATGTACATCACATAGACCTGGAAGAATCATCAGATCGCCATAGTCTTTATCAACCTTGAATTGATTGTACTGATGTAGCGCAAAAATCTTGTCGTCCTTAATTTCAATTTGTAAAGGAAGTAATTGTTCCTCAAAGTAAACGCGTTTTGATTGAATTATCATATTTTTACCTCTTTTTCTTTCTCTATTATATCAATTAAAAAGAAGCTTAATTAAGCTTCTAGATAAATGAGTAATAAATCAAACCGATGGCACCACAGACCAGTATGACAATCAGTGGCTCAGTCTTGAATTTCCTGAAGATAAATAGGCTTATAGCAAATAAGGCAACTGTGAATAAATCTAATGTTCCTTCAGGGAAGATTGCGTTATTCATTAATGTAAGGGTAGTTGAGAATATCAAAGCTACAACCATACACTTTAGACCAGCTAGAGCACCATTCATTAGTGTCATATCCTTGTATTTCATATAGATTCTTACAAGAATCATAGCAACTACGCATGATGGAAGAACACAGCCGAATGTTGCGGCAATTGCGCCTGGTATACCAGCCATCTTAACGCCAACAAATGTTGCACAGTTGATAGCGATAGGTCCAGGTGTGAGTTCATCAATTGCAAGAACATTCATGAATTCGGAATTGGTCATCCAACCATTGATTTCCACAACCTGTTTCTGGATAATTGGAATAGCTGCATATCCGCCACCGAATGATACAATACCAATCTTCATAAAAGTGATGACAATCTGTAATAACATACTCATGATTTCTTACCATCACTTTCTTTTGCCAGTAAAACAACTTTAACAATTCCGGCGATTGCAACGAATATTGCAAGATAGAAAATTGAAAAATCAGTAAACCAGTTATAGATAAATGCAATAATCATTAATGCATAGTAATAGATATCTTTCTTCTTTAAGACATTCTTTGTGAATAGATCAACAGTTATACTAGCAAGCAATGCCGCAACACCAGCCTGCATACCTTTTAGGAATAACTTAACATAGTTGTTACTGGAGATTGCTTTATAGAATATAGTAACAACAGTCATCATGATTAAAGGTGGAAGCACAGTACCAAGTAAAGTAATCAAGGCACCTAAAAGGCCTTCCATGCGGTATCCCGCAAGCACTGAAGTATTAACCGCAATTGGACCTGGAGAAGATTGGGCAATAGACATCAGATCCATCATTTCATCTTCATCTAACCAGCCATACTTTTCACAGAATCTGTCCTTCATAACCGCAACAATAGCCCAGCCGCCATTAGTGGTTGCGCTGATTGATGCAGTGGTGATAAATAGGGTCCACAGTTTTTTGCTTCTGCTCATTTCCATACCCCTAAAGTATACCATGAAATAAGCATTATTTATTAAGGCTGAAGGTAAATAAAAGAAGCACTGGAGTGCTTCTTTATTGATTATTGCTTATCGCGTTGTTTAACGAATTTCTCAACTGCCTTAGTGAATCCGCGATTCTTGAATTTAACAACCTTATATTCATCCTTATCAAAATCATGGTAAGTTTCTTCAGGTTTTTCACCTTCCGCAAGATTGCAGTAGTATTCTTCGATTTCAACGATCAGTTTATCGCCATCTGTTCCCAGAATCTTGAATCCTGATTCCTTGACACATGTTTCACTGACATATCTGAAACGGTAGCAGTTAGGTCTGTCATACTTGATCAGCGTGATTGTTGCAAAGGCGTTCTTGATTCTTGAATTGGAAGCTCTTGCCTTATAGGTGAATCCTTCAGATATTTCATCAAAAGTGATTTCTTTACCTGTAGCAACTAAGTACTGCTTAACAAATGGGCTAGACATGCAGTCGAAGAAGTCTTCAGCTTTGCATTTTGGTTTAATTAAATACTTCATTATTTCTCCTCTAGGAATTGCCATACCTGTTCTGGTTCAAGTAAGACAACCTGTTTCATTTCATATTCATTTAAGTGTCCAACTACATTTCTGTATCCATCATCTTCAAATGGAATCAGACAGATCTGCAGTTCACCAGCGTAACGCTGATAGTTGTTGTTGACGATCATGACATCACCAACTTCAAACATTGGCTTGTTTATTGGACGTGCTGGAACACCTTCACCTGGACCATATTCAATTCTTGATAGAGTTGAACGCATCATCCATTCAGAAGTATCACCACGGTCATAGTGAGGCACAAACTTGAAAAGGATTTCTTTCTCTCTTTCAGTGATATTCTCATCAAGTTTAACTCTCATTCTTCTTACTGGAATATCATCAATCTTCTTACCAGGCATATATTTGTTGAGCTGTTCAACAATATACGGATCATTTTCATCTAGACCCTGAATCATTTCGTGTAATGTCTTGAGTTCTTCTTCAAGAGCGAAGGCATTTCCGACAAAGATATCAGTAGCTCCACCCGCAATAAGTAGTCTTGCCTGTAAATCAAATGGCAGATATCTAGTCATCTCCACAGTTGGAACACCTTTAGGAGGATTCCATACACAATGTGATACCGGATTATAAGAATAGATACAAGCACCGATTCTTACACCAAGAGCCTTGAGTTCCTTATTGATATCTAGGAAGGCTTGCCACTTCATACCAGTTTTTGGCTGAGGGTAGAAGTTATGTCCTGTATAGATTGCTTTAGGATCAGCACCTCTTTCAATTAATTCCTTGATATGTCTGGATGGCATTGATGCATTGAATTCAACTTGTACACCATATGGGTTATTAATTATCTTCAGATCATCTTCTAGAGAATAGTCACCATCAAGACGCATTACATCGCAGCCGATCTGTTTCATATAGGAAACATCATCAGGATAACAGTCAAAGCGAGCCAGGAATTCAGGATTTACATCCAGACTTACCTTGAGGTTATATTTGTGGGCTAGGGTACAGAAGTCAGTGAAGCATTTTGTGATTTCTTCATTAGTTCCTTCTGCTGAGAACATGGACGCAAATGTACGATTTACTCCATATTTGCTGGCCATCTTGAAATACTCTTCAATTTCTGACAATGGTTTCATATCAGGATAGACACATAGGCAGATATTAATCATAATTTTTACCATTAAGGCGCCTTTCTGTCGCCTTCACAAATACGGAACCAA
>R27__coassemble_1379_pt1 | contig 11299 bp, 11 predicted proteins | sample R27__metabat2_high_PE_052 | metagenome-assembled genome bin R27 | reverse complement strand
ATCCAATACTAAGTTAAATCTTTGAGCTTCATTAATATATGCGAAATGATCATCATTCTCGAATACTACTAATGCGGCATTAGGCATAAGCTCTTCCATTTTCTTACCTAATGCTAGAGGGGTTGCTTCATCTTTTTCACCAAACACCAACAGTGTTTCGCATTCTACTTCAGGAAGAATGTCTTTGGTGTCCTCATTTACCACTTTGATGAATGTATCTCTCATAACACCGCTTGTGTTTTTATAATCTTCACTTCCAGCATTCTTTTCAAGTTTTTTCTTCAGATCATCAAGTTTCAATAGAGCAAGAACCTTCTTGGCAAACTTGTAACTGTAAACCTTGATATAGTACTCTACGGGACGTTTACCAATTAAACCGGCAGCACCTGTTAAGCACATCTTATAGGCACCATATTTATAAGCATATCTAACCGCAACTCGACAGCCAAATGAATGGGCAATAATAATAGGATTCTTAATCTTCTTATTAGTACAGAAATCATGAAGGAATTCAGTATAATCATCTGCACCCCATACCTCTTTTTGTTCATCAGACTGACCGAAACCAGGAAAATCAATATTGTATACTACAAAACGATTTTTCAGATGTTCACCGATGAAGGCCATCATCTCTGTATTCTGCCCCCAACCATGAAGAAGCACAACGGGTTTGCCCTTTGTGCCATATTTCTCATAGTGAATATTTAAGCCATTTATCTTAACTGTGCTCATGTTTCAATTATACCTTTTTACTACTCTTTTTTCTTGGTGCCTTCTTCATCTTCTTGGTTGTGTAAAACCTGAATACAACACCATCATCGAGGTTTTCACCCAGTACTGTATAACCATATGTATCGCATACCTTTTTAACAATAGATAATCCTAAACCGAACTTACCTTTTGTTCCTTTTTCATATGGTTTAAACATCTTCTCAAGATGGTCTTTATCAATCTGTTCGCCATCGTTATATATCTCTAAAAGGTTATCAGAAAGACTGATAGTAACCTTGCTCTTGGCATATCTCAAAGCATTATCAAGAATGTTCTCAACAACAACTCGCCATGGTTCCTCTTCGCCATGAAATCTGACTTTCTCATCAATATCAGTTTCAATAGAAACATCGTTTCTCAATAACTGACAGGATAGAATTGCTTTCTGAATGATTGGTGCCATCTCCAGATTCAATCCTTCAGAAGAATTGTCATTCATATAATCCAGTTTATTGAAAGTAATCAGACTGTATACTTTCTTCTCTAGACGATCAGCGTGTTCAATAATAACATCAACACTCTTCTCAAGAGTTCCATATGGATAAACATCATCTTTAATTGATTCTGAATATGACTTAATTGTAGCGATAGGAGTCTTTAAGTCGTGAGAAATATTCTGAATCATTTCCTCACGGATTCTCTGCTGACTCTGTAACTCCTGATTCATACTAGTAAGAGCTTCCGCAACCTCACCTATCTCATCGTGACGGTCAATAGATAATTCAGCTGGCTCACCACCTCTAATCTTATTAATGTAGTTTCTGATTGAATTAAGTGGCGTAATCAGTGATGCCACCCATAACATAATCAGAATTATCAAACCGACAACCAGATAAATAGTTACAGAAATAACACTGGAAATCAGTGAGTTCTTCAATGAATTACGATAATCGTTTCTGACAATTGATATCAGTGAATAATCATTATCAAATGAAGTTACCGAATAAACAATACTGATACCTTCATAATCAACAGTTCCATCAAAAGTATTGCCTCCAGGAACAGGATTGATTCTTTCGAAGATTTTCTCATATTCCTCAGGAATTGTTGAAAGATATCTTTCGTTATTCAAACTGTAAATGAAATGAGTGATATTTGTATCATCATAACTGCCATTGAGCTCTTTAGCCTGAATGTAGGTTTCCTGAGCTCTATGAATATATGAGAAAAGCTGGTTATTAACGAAAAGGTCAACACTGGTATTCAAGAATGAGAAAATAAAGAATACTAAAATCGCAACAGTTAGAAAGCCAATCGTTAGAAACTGTTGCAATAGTGTAAAGTTAGATAACCAGATACGTAATTTCTTCATCCTAAACGATAACCAAAGCCATAAATGGTCTGAATGTTCATGTTAGGAAGCTTCTTTCTTAATCTTCTTAGAGTATCATCAACAACTCTGTCAGAACCATAGAAATTCTCTTCCCATACTTTCTGTAAGATCTGTTCTCTTAAGAAAGCAGTTCCTCTATTCTTCACAAACAACATCAGTAAATCAAATTCCTTTGTTGTTAAATCAATAATCTGTTTGTCTTTAGTTGTAACCATACGCTGAGTTTCATCAATCAGATAACCATTAATCTCAATGAAATTATCATCCTTGTATACTCTCTTTAAGATATTATTAACTCTTAGGACAAGTTCCTTTGGTGAGAATGGTTTAGTGATATAGTCATCACTACCCTTTTCCAAGCCGATGATACGGTCAAATTCCTTATCACGTGCAGACATGAAAATAACAGGAACATTCTTGTTTCTTAATTTAATCTCCTCAATTAGATCGTAGCCTGACTTGTCATCCAGCATAATATCCAGAATCCATAAGTCACAATAATCATCAATATGCTCAAATGCGTCGTCATAAGTTAAATATGAGTAAACTGTATGACCATCTTTTTCAAGATAAGACTTAACTAATTCGTTTAAATCCTTTTCATCTTCTACAATATTAATTATCTTTTTCATACCTAAATTATATCATTCATCACATAATTCAAACTGTTTGGCAATAACTTCACATAATTTTACATATTTTAAAAGGTTATGCTTGTGCATAACCTTTCTTGTTGATTAGATCTATTACTTCATAGACATATTTGTTACATAGCTCATCAGTTTCAGCTTCAACCATTACTCTTATTAATGGTTCGGTTCCAGATGGTCTTACCAGGATTCTTCCGTTATCACCGAGAATACCTGCTATCTCATCAATCTTGTTTTTGATTTCTTCATCATTTAGTACGATGTTTTTATCAGTAACTTTTTCATTAATCAGTAACTGAGGATAGATGTGTAGTTCTTTAACGCTTTCCTTAAGTGAACACTTATAGTAAGACAGAGCCTCTAATACAAGTAAAGCTGTCTTTAAACCATCACCGAAATTGCTTTGTAATGTGCAGATGACATGCCCTGACTGTTCACCACCGATACAGAAATTGTTGTTAATCATAGAATCTAAGACATTCTTATCACCTACAGCAGTAATATCATAGCTGATTCCCAACTTATCTAGAGCTTTGAATAAACCGATATTAGACATAACAGTTGTAACTAAGGTATTGTTTACTAACTGGTTAGTATCCTTTAAATACTTTGATAATAGATACATTGCGTTATCGCCATCAACTACTTCACCATCTTCATCTACAAACAAAACTCTGTCAGCATCGCCATCAAAAGCAAAACCTAATGAGTAATCGCCGTTCTTTACTTCTTCCTGAAGCATTTCAAGATGTGTAGAACCGCAGTGATTATTGATATTGATACCATCAGGAGCATCATTAATGTATGTGAAGTTACCATTCAGTTTATTTAATACATCCTTTGCGGTATAGCAGTTAGAGCCATTACATAAATCGACACAAACTTTTAGACCATTTAGATCTAATGAGAACTTATCAAGTAACCACTTCTGATAATCAGCGATTGCCTTTTCAAAGTTAATAGTATTGCCAATATGGTCGCTTCCCAGTTCTACTGGATTATCAATATAATCTTCAATCAATGATTCAATATCGTCTTTAATCTTGAACCCATCATTACCGAAAACTTTAATACCATTATCAGTATATGGATTATGAGATGCGGAAATCATTACACCACATGAGAATTGATCATTGATTGTTGTGTAAGCCAGACAAGGTGTTGAACAATAACCTAACAGATAAACATCACAACCACATGAAGTGATTGCTTCAGCCAATGTTTCTTCAAACATTGTTGATGATTCTCTGGTGTCTTTACCAATAACGATCTTACCGTTACTGTTGTGTGAATAATAATAGCCTAGATACTTGCCTACTTTGTAAGCAGTCTCTTTAGTTAGTGTGACATTAGCTTTGCCACGAATACCATCTGTTCCAAAATATCTTCCCATTTTTTAGTTACCTGCACTTATAAACTCTACATTAATGTCAGACTTAACCAGTTCAACTTTTACATAAGGGTTTCCGTTATTAACAATGTATAAAGGAAGCGTATAAGTACCTGGTTGTAAATCCTTCATTGAGAAATAAACTTTCAAATCGCTTGTAGTGATTGTTTCAATATTAGCAGCGCTACCAGTAATAACTACGTCTGCTGTTGTCATATCAACTGCATTGATTGCTAAGTTGTTATTGTTGTCTTCATATTCAATAGTTACATCTTCCAGTGTTAATGTTTCGGCATTAGCCATATTAACTGCAAGGTTAACCATTGTGACATCACTAGCCTTTACACCATTTGGTAAAGTAACAGGAAGGATGATTTCCTTTGTGCCAGTGACATTAGATAGATCGAAATCAACATATACTGCATTAACAGAATTCAAAACATCCTGTGCAGCATAAATAATTGTTGATTCGTGATCCATTGATACTGTATCGATAGCTAAGCCTTCTGGAGTAACACCAGAAACTCTTAGCTGAATTGCAACTTCCTTATTTGGAGAAGAAACTACAACAGAAGCTGTAACTGAACTAGGAACAATTTCCGCATTAACAGCATTGCCATTCTTATCATAAGCAACTAATGGCGCTTCAACTGTGAAGTCGCTTGACTGATTAGCTACGTCAATCAAAGCTTTAACCATAACGATTGAATTTAGTGTATCCTGTGAAGCACGGATATTGATCTTTGTGCCGCCAGCGAATACCGGTGCAGAAAGAATGTATCTTGAATCCATCTCATTCTGGTTTATATAGTCATAAGACAAATCAAATTGCATGGTTGTCTTCTTTTTCAATGTAATAGTAACTTCGGTTGGTGAGACTACAGTGTTTACATTGTCACCATAACCAACAGCAGATACCTTAACAGTATGAGTTCCTTCAGTTAAACCTTCCAGATTCAACTGGCAATAACCCTTCTTAGTTGCAGCAGAGTTAACGTTTGCAGCTTCACCAGTGATTACAACACTGCAGTTGTTTGGAACACCACTGATTTCAAATGATTCTGAGTTATATCTAGCATTGATTGTTACACCATTCAATGTCTTTGAACTTGACAAGGTTGTTGCTGAACTTGAATCATAAGTTACAACAAAATATGCCAAGCATGATAGTAACAATGCAAAGGCGCTCAAATATCTCTTTGAGAAGAAAATCTTATCAATAATTGATGAAGTCCATCTGAAAAACCTAATCACTGCTTCTTCAAGTGATTCATAAACAGTCTTAACGTTTCTAGACTTGGATGCTATCTTCTTAGCTGTCTCAAGTTTCTCTTGCTGTTTCTTATCGCTCATTCTTCAGACCCCGTCGTATTATCTTCAATAGAAACAATAATATCTTCTTCTACTGTTTCTTTCTTTTCTGGTGTTTTATTATCGTTTTTGAAACGATTGTTTGTAGGAACCTTCATATCATGTTCACTGTCTTTCTTCTTGATGAACTTATCAATGAAACTATCTTCTACTGAATTATTGTCTTTCTTTTCATAGATTACATCGCCATCTTCTTCAATCATAAGACTGCTTCTTTGACGAGTATTCTTTTCAATAGTAATCTCATCATTACAGATGACTCTTCTCAGGTAATCCTTTAACTGTTTATTATCAACGGTAAAGATTCTGCCGTTTTCAGCAATTGAAATAGCACTTGTCTCTTCTGATACAACAATAGTCAAAGCATCACTTACTTCCGCAATACCTAAAGCAGCACGGTGTCTTGCGCCATATCTTGATGACAGATTGACATTTGTTGGAGGGAAATAAGCACTTGCACAGGCAACCTTATCACCCTGAATAATTACGGCACCATCATGTAATGGTGTAGTAGTCATGAATATTGAACTAAGTAGTTCCTTGGATACACTGGCATTGATCTCAATACCGGTCTTGATGTAATCCTGTAAACTGTTTGACTGTTCAATGGAAATAAGTGCACCAACCTTGTTTTCTGATAAGGTAACTGTAGCCTCATACAGTTCATCAACAAGTTTCTCTTTTTCATTAGAAAGTAGTGATGAAATACGTGAAAAAGAATTGGATTTACCAATCTGTTCCAGTAAACCTCTTATTTCAGGTTGGAATATGATAATTACAGCCAATAGACCCCAGTTGATGAACATATCTGAGAAATATGTAACTGTCTGTAATCCTAATAGTTTTGCAAGACCATTTATAGCGATAATAGCAATAATACCCTTAAAAATCTGGGTTGTACGTGAATTATTACGGATAGCTTTTATGGCATAATACAAAACAAACCACATGATGGCTATATCGATAACAACTCTAAATACGCTCCATATATTCTGAATAGTCAGATTAATATTGTAATCAGCCAATTCATACCTCCTATAAACGCTTATCTATTATAACATAGCAGAGTGATATAATAACACCATGAACGATAACGTGGTAAAGCTAGAATATGGCGAAAAACAGATTTATCTGGTTAAGACTGCCCATGTCTCAAAGAATTCAATTGAGGATGTTAGACAGTGCCTTAATGAGATTAAGCCTGATGCTGTTGCTATTGAATTAGATGAGAAAAGATACGAAAGCCTGACCAATAAGGATAAATGGCGTGATACCGATATCATCAAGATAATCAAGGAAAAACAGACTGCTTTTCTTTTGGTTAATGTTATTCTGGCTAGTTTCCAAAGAAAGATGGCTAAATCAATGGATACCTCAACTGGCGGAGAGATGTTGGAAGGTATCAATTATGTTAAGGAAAGCGGCTGCGAAATCGTTTTAGCTGATAGACCAGTCAAAACTACATTTGCCAGAATCTGGTCAAAACTTGATTTCAAGGAAAAAGTTAAAGTAATCAGTGGCATTATCACAGCTATATTTGATGATGAGGAAATTTCTGAAGAAGAACTAGCTAAACTAAAAGAAGCAGATGCCTTAGAAGCAGCGCTTAGCGAAATAGCTAAGGAATTCCCTATGGTAAAGCGTGTCTTGGTAGATGAAAGAGATATGTATTTGGCACAAAAGATTAAAAATGCCAAAGGCAACACTGTCGTAGCTATTATCGGTGCAGCACATGCTAATGGCATCAGTAAACATATAAATGAAGAAATTAATACCAAGGAACTAGAAGTCATTGAAAGTAAATCAAATGCTTCTAAGATCAGCAAATGGATTATCCCTGCTTTATTAGTATTCATGCTTGGATACATTATTTACTCTAATAAGGATACCGGTTTACAACAGCTCAAGTCATGGGCAATATGGACTGGCGGATTAAGTGGTCTAGGAGTTGCTATATGTCTTGGTCATCCTCTATCAATACTGACTGCTATTGTTACAGCACCAGTATGCTGCTTCATACCAGTACTTAGACCTGGATTATTTGCAGGTCTTGTTGAAGCAATGATCAGAAAACCAAAAGTAAAAGACTTTGAAGATATCGCTCAGGATACTGAGGACTTTAAAGGATTCTTTAAAAATCGCGTTACCAGAATTTTGCTGATTGTAATTATCGGAAGTCTTTTCTCAGTAATTGGCAAATATATTTCAGGAATAGGAATTATTAAAAGCTTTATTGAAAATCTATTATCTTAAATGGTTTAATTGACTTTAACGCTTAACCTATGATAAGATAATTAAGCACTAAGTGGAGGCTTAGCTCAGTTGGGAGAGCACCTGCCTTACAAGCAGGGGGTCACAGGTTCGAGCCCTGTAGCCTCCACCATTTATTTGCCGACTTAGCTCAATTGGTAGAGCAACTGATTTGTAATCAGTAGGTTACGGGTTCAATTCCTGTAGTCGGCACCACTTGAAGTATCCATCTCGAATAGAGATGTTTTTTTATACTTAATTACATAAACAAAAAAGAGTAACCGTTGTTACTCTTTTCTATTATTCATCAACGTACCACTCAAGGTACCAGCCATCTTTCATATACCAGTCATCAAATTTAACTTTGTATGCTGGGCTCCACTTGTTGCAATCATCTTTCATTGGTCCTCTTTCAGTAATCAAACCTCTGTTGGTACCAAAGAAAGTAATACGGAATTCCTTGTATTCACCAACGTTGTATTTATACTTAACATCATCTGGTGAATCATAGTAATCAGGAGATGAACTTTTACCCCCACCTACTTCTTCCAATTTTTCGTCATCCACATTTGTCATATTATTACCTCTTTTTTTGTTACTTATATTATATGGCAACACTAATATAATTGCCTACACTTATCTTTTACTATGACTTACTGTATGGTATATTTTAGTAAACGGAGGATTATACTATGCTGAAACTAGTTAAGCCTACTATTGATAATCTATATCTAAGAACGCAACTATTAGCCGATGAAGATACAATGGCTTTTAATCACGACTATGGCGGAACACTTAAGTTTCCAAAAGAGAACTATGAAAAGTGGTTAGCAAAATGGGTTAATGGTGAAAAAAGACATTACTATTATGTATTCAATGATGATGAGTTTGTGGGCGAAGCTGCCTACTATATCGATGATAACGAAAGATATCAGTTAAGCATTATCATTCTATATCAGCACAGACACAAAGGATATGGAACACAAGTTTTACATCTTCTGATAGAAGATGCAAAGCAACATGGTGTTGATGTTTTATATGATGAAGTTGCCTATGATAATCCGGCAATTGAAATATTCCTGAAGAATGGCTTCAAGATAATATCAAGAACAGAGAAAACAATTCTTATTTCTAACGAATAGAAAAACTCATCCATTGGATGAGTTTTATTTTATTTATCTAGTAATCCTTTAACTAATTCTACGCCTTTAGCAACTTTTTCTTTATCAACATTCTTAGCAAGTTTATTTACTTCCTTTTTAACAATGTCGATAATCTTGTTAATCTGATCATCTGGTAGATCTAAGCCTGTCTTGTCTTCAACAAACTTGACTGGATCTTTTAAGAAATCTGTTACTAATGTTGGATCTTTTTGAATCTTCTTGATTAGCTTCTCAGCCTCTTTCTTAATATCAATAGCCATTATTTCCTCCTTTAGCTTTCCTTTATTTTAAAGTTCTAAATCTTTAATATCAGGAATTGAATTTGCGGCACCTTCACCCTGTACAGTAATACTTGAAGCCTTAGTCGCGATCTTTAGACATTCGCTGATGTCTTTTCCTGCGGTCTTCATAGCTAGGAAATAACCAGTGAAAGTATCTCCAGCTGCTGTAGTATCAACTGCTTCAACCTTCAATGCATCCTCATGAATAACAGTATCGTTATAGATATAATATGAACCATTTTCACCAACTGTCATAATTACTTCCTTATGAAGTTTTTTAAGTTCTTCAATTATCTCTTCATAGTTACTGCTATTAAGTTTAACAAGTTCAGCACCTTCAATTTCATTTACAACAAACAGATCAATCTTATCTAAAGGATAATCAAATACTTCTTTAGACATTGGGGCACAGTTGAATGCAATATACATTCCTATGTCCTTTGCCTTATTAATCAGATAAGTCATATTATTGATTTCGTTTTGAAGTAATAGAACATCACCTGCTTCAAATTCAGCTAAGGTCTTATCGATTTCTTCAGTATGAATATTCTGGTTTGCGCCACCATGAAGAACAATGCAGTTTTGTCCTTCACATACCTGAATAATCGCATGTCCAGTAGCTAGAGAATTATCCTTAACCAGATAATCGGTATGAACATTATATGAATTTAGATAATCAATGAATTCCTGGCCATCATAGCCAACCTTACCGGCATGGTATACTTCTAGTCCTGCTTTTGCTAAAGCGATTGACTGATTTAAACCCTTGCCACCATAACCTTTGGCATATGATAAACAAGGAAGAGATTCCTTTGGTCTAACGAAATGATCAACATTGTAGACATGATCATAATTTAATGAACCATAATTTAAAACTTTCATACTATCACCATTTATTCATGACTTTTTCCGCAAAGCCCATGAAATCCTTAATTTCTACCTTTGTGCCATCATCCAGTATTGCAGTACCTGTGAATCTGCCGAATACCTGATGCTGATCAGAACCCAATATTACAAAGTCAGTATTTGATGCTCTATCAAGAACTGGCTTGAAGTTCATTTCAAATCTTCCGTCATCACTTGTGAATGTCCAATCAGACATGTAGTCTTCTTTGCCATCCTTCATTGGAATGTTGAACTTAACCTGTGAAATCTTGTGGGCCTTGCCATCATAGAACAACATATTCTCACTGGCTGCACTTGTATCACCAAAGCCATAACCAATATTGAAGCCAAATCTGTGTCCGTCAACAGCACCTGATCCAGAACCCCAATACCAGGTATTCTTGTAAGTCCATACACCTCTGCCCCAGTCTAATGTTCCAAATGAATCGTTCTCATTGAAGATGTAATCTACACCATCGTATGTTACCTTACCATTTGCAGGCATACAGTTAATCTTCTGGTTGTAATAGAAGTGAACCTTTGATTCCTTGTATGGTGTAACGATAACCATTGATTCTTCGTTGTTGTCAGTTAAAGTAATTTCACCATCAACTGGCTTGCCATCCTTATAGTTATCCATATGGAAAGTAAGAATTCTCTTATTGTCCTTCTTTTCAAAGCTTAAGAAATAGCCCTTTTCATCAACTCTGATATTTCCTTCTAATGAAGTAGCTGGGAAGTTTCTTTTACCATTAGTGAAGAATTTCATTGGTGAAGTTGTGATTTCCCATTTGTTTTTAAAATCGATGATGGAAATTGAGTCTAATGCCATATAGGAATTATCATCAATAGTCAAAGCGATTGCATAATCATCTTTATAGATTAGATAGTAATCCCATTCCTTTATTCTCATACCATTAGCTTTAATGGCTTTACGATCATAGTCTAGAATTAGTGATTTTGCATAACCACATTCAATAAGATGACCGTTTTCATCCAATAGTGGATGTCTGCTTGTTATTTCATGTTGATTCATATTATTAAATCCCTTCTTATACCTAGATTATACCATTAAAATTTGGCATGAATTGTGACCTAAAATAATCCAAAATCTACCTTTTTGGCACGCTTGGAAGTGTTTGAACAAAAAAGTTGAAAAAATGGGCGTTTTTTGTTGATTTTGGGTTTACGTAGTGATAATATTA
>R27__coassemble_1355_pt1 | contig 11509 bp, 14 predicted proteins | sample R27__metabat2_high_PE_052 | metagenome-assembled genome bin R27 | reverse complement strand
ATTGGACATATCTCATAGGAATTAATGCATGAGAAATAATGCTTCTTGCATACAGGACATAAAGTAAGTTTTTTCTTTTGATTTAGAATATTAATCTTTTTATTTTTCATAATCTCATTATACAAAAAGTGCTATCAGAATTTGATAGCACTATTTAGTTTAATACATTCCACCCATGTTAGGGTTCATTGGAGGCTCTGGTTCTTTGATAGTACCAACGGCAGCTTCAGTAGTAATCAGTAATCCTGAAATTGAAGCAGCATTCAATACAGCAGATCTAGTAACCTTACATGGATCTACGATACCAGCCTTGAACATATCAACCCATACACCATTCTTAGCATCAAAGCCCATATTCTGTTTTGCTTCTAACTGCTTTTCAACGATTTCCTTACCATTGAATCCAGCGTTTTCAGCAATCTGATATAAAGGAGCCTTCAGAGCATCTAGAACGATATTGATACCCTTATTGACATCAGCATCATCATCTTTCAATTTGCCCTTTAATTCCTTCTGAATACCCATCAGACAAGCACCGCCACCGATTACGATACCTTCTTCAATAGCAGCCTTAGTAGCATTCAAAGCATCTTCAATTCTTAACTTCTTTTCTTTTAGTTCAGACTCAGTTGTAGCACCAACCTTAATTACTGCTACACCATTAGTTAATTTAGCAAGTCTTTCCTGAAGATTCTTCTTGTCATAATCGCTCTTTGCACCAGCAATCAGATTTTCAATCTCTTTGATTCTGTCTTTGAAGGCAGCCTTCTTACCAGCACCATCAATGATAGTAGTGTGTTCCTTTTCAACAACAACCTTCTTAGCACTGCCAAGATCATCCATTGTCATATCCTTTAAGTTCATACCTAAGTCTTTAGAAATGAATGTTGCACCTGTCAAGATAGCAATATCCTGTAAGTTAGCCTTCTGGTTATCACCAAAGCCTGGAGCCTTAGTAGCAACAACATTGAATGTTCCTCTTAGCTTGTTGACGATTAATGTTGAAACAACTTCATTCTCTAAATCATCAGCAATTATCAGTAAAGCCTTATTAGCTTGAACAATCTGTTCTAGAACTGGTAATACTTCCTGAATTGTAGAAATCTTCTGATCAGTTACCATGATCAATGGATTTTCCATTACGACATTCATCTTTTCTCTATCAGTAATCATATATGGAGAAACATAACCCTTGTCGTATCTTAAACCTTCAGTAACTTCAAGTGAAGTATCGAAGCCCTTAGATTCATCAACATTGATGACACCATTCTTGCCAACCTTTTCCATAGCATCAGAAACAATCTTACCGATTTCTTCACTGCCTGAAGAGATAGTTGCAACTGAAGCAATGTCTTCTGCTGAATCAATCTTCTTAGCTTTCTTTAACAGGCTTTCAGCAACTGCCTTACTAGCAGTTTCAATACCCTGTCTCAGTAATACCGGATTAGATCCTTTTTCAACTTCATCCAATCCTGAATGAATCATTGTCTGAGCTAATAGAGTTGCAGTAGTAGTACCATCACCTGCAGAATCATTAGTGTGATTAGCTACTTCATATAGAAGTTTTGCACCCATGTTTTCATAAGTGTCTTCTAGTTCAATTTCCTTAGCGATAGTTACACCATCATTAACAATCAGTGGTGAACCATAACTCTTGTCTAATACAACATTTCTGCCCTTAGGACCTAATGTAATCTTAACTGCATTAGCCAGTGTATCAACACCCTTTAGAACAGAATCTCTTGCGTCTTTAGAATACTTAACTGTTTTTGCCATAATACTGACCTCCTACTTTACAATAGCCAAAATGTCTTCAGCCTTGATAAGAATGTACTCATCGTCTCCGTCTTTTACTTCTGTACCAGAGTATTTCTTGTACATTACCTTATCGCCCTTCTTGATTGGCATAGTGTAAACTTTATCGTTTATTCTAACTTCCTTTTCATCACTAGTAGCAGCTACGATAGCATACTCCTCGGTTTCCTCTTTCTGAGAAATGATAATACCTGATGAAGTGGTATTAGAAGCCTCAACTTTCTTTAGTAAAACATTGTTATATAGTGGTTTTATCATATGAAACCCTCCTTTACACAACTATAATTATACTATTAAATAGCACTCAGTCAACAAGAGTGCTAACATTTGGCAACACTTTATCACTCAATTAAAAAGCCATGTTTTTCATGGCTTTCTACTTAATATTTAATACCTCATCAACTGTTTTTCTAGGTCTTAGAATATTCTCTCCAGCAGCCTTGCCTATGGCAATAACTGGCATGATAATCTCATCTTCAGGAATCTCAAAATAAGCTCTTAGACGATCGTTATTCTTTAGACCCATAATCAGTGTGTCATAGCCAAGTTCCTTTGCCTTTAGCATCAGATACGCTGTAGCAATACCTAGGTCATATGCACCCCAGCCTTCACCGACTTCATCAGCCTGCTGACCTGGTGCTCCATAACCTGATAAGCCTTTCTTGTATGTTTCAACAATATAAGCGGCATTCTTAGTTGAATTCTTGTTGAAATCAGGAAGTCCATCAAATACTTCTGCAATTGCATCATCAGACAACGCTACATAATATCTGGCTGTTTCACTATTCTTCCAGCTTGCTGCCATCAATGCAGTTTCGATAATCTGTCTGATATCATCTTCTAAAACCTGTGCTTCTTTGTAAGCTCTGCAACTTCTTCTAATCTTTACTAGTTCACTAAATTCCATTTTTCACCTCGTAGTTTATGTAATGTGTAACTTTCTCATTAGCCTTTAGAATTGGCTTAATGTAATTACTGTAGTTAATGGCATTTGGATAGTACTGTGCTTCAAAGCAGATACCTGCATACTGTCCATAATGTCTGCCATCCTTACCCGAACATTCAGGCATGTAGTATGAAGTATAAATATGCATGTCTGGTAGATCAGATGAGATATCAATCTGAATCTTGTCATTTTTATACTGGCATAATAGCTTATGACCCATTACTTCCCAGACATAGTTATTATCGATTGCCGTTGGAAGTGCTGTTATCTGTTCACCGATATTTCTGAAATCAACAAAGTCATAATGAGTACCCTCAACATTTCTAACTTCATCTAAAGTCAAGAATGCATCATCAACAGGAGAATATTTATCAGTGCAAACTTTCAGATACTGATTAAGAATATTCTCATCACCCAAATTGAAGTATGAGTGATTTGTCATATTGAAGATTGTATCTTTATCACTTATTCCTGAATAAGTGAAACGCAGATTATTATCTACAAGTTTGTAAGATACTTCTACATGCAGATTACCAGGGAATCCTTCTTCACCATCTAATGCATCATATTCAAATACCAGTTCATCATCAGTTTTCTCTTTCAGTTTATAGTAGCGGTAACCAAAACCATTCATACCACCACCATGAAGATTATTATTGCCATCATTCTTGTTTAGCTGATATTCAACACCATTAAGTGAAAAACGTGCATCAGCAATTCTGTTGGCATTTCTGCCGACACTTGCACCAACCGATTGAGCATTATCAATGTATTCCTGATCACTGTCAAAACCAACAACCATATCAGTATCAGTTTTCTTATCAATAAATCTAACCAGTGTGGCACCTAATTCGCTTACTTCAATTTTCAAAAAATCATTTTCAATTGCGTATTTCATAGTTAGTCCCTTTCAATCGGATATAGAGTATAGTTCTTCATATCAGAGGTATCAGTGTAATCAAAAGCAGCTGCTACCATTTCAATATTGTTTTCTTTAAAGTATTCAATTACTTCACTAAACTTGGCATCCTCATTTTTAACTTTAAAGTATGTCATCTTTGGAACATCCCATCTTGTCCATCCTACAGGCGCTATCGCATCTTCAAGACATTCAAAACCTGCCAGATAATATCCTTTTGAGAAATTATCTTCCCATGGATTAAAAGACATTGAGAAATCTGACATCAGTCCCCACAAACCAACTAATGAGCCGTCTTCTTTTTTCTTGGCAAATTCTCTTGCCTGAATGAAATTCATATCAGCGTCTTTCCATAGACGACGTATAAAACCCTGGCCATCATTAGTAGAGCCAAGTCTTCCTATGACACTGAATGCATCGATTGTTATTTTTTCTAATTCCATACCTTAATTATAAAATAAGATGCCCTAAGACATCATTATTTTCTCACTTAAACCGTAGTTACCATCTTTGAACTGTGAATTATAGAGTTTCTTATAAACACCGTTTCTCTTCTTGATTAACTGTTCATGATTTCCTGATTCAATTATCTTACCGTTTGATACCACAAGAATCTCATTAGCATTCTTGATGGTTGATAATCTATGAGCTACAACGATTGTAGTTCTGCCCTTCTTCAAGGCATTCAAAGATTCCTGAATCAACGCTTCTGTTGAATTATCTAAAGCACTGGTTGCTTCATCAAGAATCAAGATTGATGGATTCTTTAAGAATACTCTGGCAATTGACAGTCTTTGTTTCTGGCCACCAGAAAGTCTTACACCACGTTCACCTATTTCTGTATCAAAACCTTCAGGTAAAGACATGATGTAATCATAGATATTAGCCTTCTTGGCTGCATCTATTACCTGTTTCTTACTTGCATTTAGATTTCCATAAAGAATATTGTCATAGAAAGATCCAGAGAATAGGAAGACATCCTGTTGCACAATACCGATACTATTTCTTAGTGAATTTCTCTTGATATCCTGAATATTGATATTCTTGATTGTTATTTCACCTTTTTCAATTTCATAGAATCTAGGAAGCAAGTGACAGATGGTTGTCTTACCACCACCAGATGGTCCAACCAAAGCAACAGTATCACCTTTCTTAACCTTGAATGAAATATCATCGAGTACTTCTCTTTCATCATTTGAAACATATGAGAAAGAAACATTCTTGAATTCTATGTCACCATTTAGGTTCTTATAATCCTTAGCAGTTTCTTTATCCGTTTCTACAGGAAGATCCATAATCTCACAGTATCTTTCAAATCCTGCTATGCCTTCCTGAAGCTGTTCAGAAAACTGAATAAGTTTCTTGATCGGATCAATAAACATACTTACCGAAATAACAAATGTTGAATAATCACCAAATGAGATTTCACCATTATATAGGAAAATACCACCCGCAAATAATACGATGACATTGAAAACATCTGTGATAAAACCAGTTACTGTATTAAACAATGAGAAGCCAGCAAAATGCATTCTTCTGGCATCAACATATGTTTCATTACTCTTGTTGAATTTCTCTTTTTCAATATCGATATTATTGAAAGCCTTAGTAACTCTGACACCAGAAATTGAAGAACTGACATCGGCATTAATCTTGGCAATTGCCTTCTTTGATTTTCTCGAAGATTCTTTTTGCTGCTTTCTAACTCTTGCTGCAACATAAATCATTAATGGAAGTGAACAGAATATGATGATTGTCAATCTGACATTAATGCTTAACAGATAAAAGAAAGACAAGATAATCATCAATGTAGACATGATGATATTCTCGGGACCATGATGAGCCAGTTCAGAAATATCAAACAGATCATTTGTGATTCTGGACATGATACTTCCTGTTTCGTTGTCATCAAAATACTTGAATGGCAGTTTCTCGATTTTTTCAAATATTGATTTACGCATGTCAGACTGAATGCTTACACCCATGACATGGCCATAGTATTGAATAAAGTAATTCAGTAATGCTCTGATGATATAAATTACAAGCAGCGTTATACCAAAGATAATTATCATCTTGAATTGCTTATTAGGAATATAATCGTTAAGCATTTTTCTTGTGACAACCGGATAAATCATACCTATAACAGATACTAAAAAAGAAGCCAACATATCTTCAATAATAACTTCTTGTAAGGTTTGTAGAATTGAATAAATCTTCTTAGCATAACTACATTCTAACATAAAAAGTAAGCACCTAAGTGCTTACTAATTGCTTAAAACAAATCTGTCTATGATGTCTTTTACACCATCCTCATCATTAGAATATGGTGAGATATATTTGCATACTTTCTTAACTGCTTCAGTGCCGTTAGATACCGAACAAGGAAGACCACACGCCTCTAATAAGGCAATATCATTTTCATTATCACCGATACCTATTGCCCGCTCAGTTGATACACCTAAGGCATCGCAGAATATCTTAACACCCTTGCCTTTATTCTCACCCTTGGTAACAATCTCTAGGAATCTGGCATTTGTATAAGTGAAATGGACTTCATTATTAGTAAATTCCCTCAACTTCATTTCAATATTCTTGAGTTTCTCCGGATAATTATCAACAATAGTCATCTTCAAGATATTTGATTTATCAATCATTGCCATTCCATCATCATATGAAAGCATCTTTGGCATAGTACCCCAATAATCATCAGGAATTTTGCAACAATCAAATCCATAAATCGTATCTTCAGTGTAGAATCTGATAAACATTCCCTCTTTTATAACAAAGTCACAGATCTTCTTAACGTATTCAGTCTTAACTGTAACCTTATGAATTACTTTATTATCACAGACAACAACAGCACCATTGCATGAGATATAGTTGTCCATTTTCAAAACTGTGCCATCGATTAGTTTCTGCAAATCATATGGAACTCTGCCTGTGCATGGTAAAAAGTGGACACCTTTAGCTTTAGCTTCTTTAATTGCTTGCGCAGTTGCTTCAGAAATCTGACTTTGCTTGTTCAGCAATGTTCCATCCATATCTGTAAATATAACCTTATACATATCAGCACCTCTATATCAGTCATTATATAACATGGGTAAACAAAAAGAGTGTGGCGTTTCACCAAACTCTATCTTAAGTTTTAGATTTAACTATTTAGTTGCATCAATGATTGCTATGAATGAATCAACTTTTAAAGATGCACCACCGATTAAAGCACCATCGATGTCTTCGCAAGCCATGTATTCAGCAATGTTTTCAGGTTTTACTGAACCACCATACTGAATTCTTACATTGTCAGCAGCGAAGTCAGAAAGCATAGTTCTGATTTCTTCTCTGATAGTCTTGCAGCAGCTCTCAGCGATTTCCTTGTTTGCTGATTTACCAGTGCCGATAGCCCAGATTGGTTCATAAGCGATAACAATCTTAGATACGCACTTTTCACACAGATCAGCTAAACCGCCATGTAACTGTTTCTTTAATACATCTACAGTTTCACCAGCATCAAACTGAGCTTCTGTTTCACCGATGCACATGATTGGTGTAATACCAGCATCTAATAATTTCTTAACTTTCTTGTTTACAGTTTCATCAGTCTCTGCGAAGTACTGTCTTCTTTCAGAGTGACCAACGATACAGTAAGTAATACCCATTTCCTGAAGCATTGGAACAGATACTTCACCAGTAAATGCACCAGCATCTTCAAAGTGAACGTTTTCTGCAGCAACGATTAAGTTGTTTGCATACTGCTTTGCAGTATACAGATCAGTAAATGGTGCGCCGATACCGTAATCAGCATTTTCACTTACAGCATAAGAATCAACAGCTTCAAAGAATTCCTTTGTTTCAGCCATGTTCTTATTCATCTTCCAGTTTCCAACAATAATAGCTTTTCTCATATTTAACTCCTATTTCTCATTGATAATATCAACGCCTGGTAAACCGTTACCCTCTAAGAATTCTAGAGATGCACCGCCACCTGTAGAAACGTGTGATACTTTATCAGCGTAACCTAACTGTTTGATAGCAGCAGCTGAATCACCACCACCGATGATTGTTGTACCGTCGCATTCAGCTAAAGCCTTAGCAACTTCATTAGTACCAACTGCTAATGTAGGGTTCTCGAATACACCCATAGGTCCATTCCATACAACTGTCTTAGCTGACTTAACAGCATTTGCAAACATTTCAGCTGTCTTAGGTCCGATGTCTAAACCTTCCATTTCAGCTGGAATAGCATCAGAAGCAACAACACTAGTCTCAACTGGTCCATCAATTGGATCAGGGAAATGATCAGCAATAACTGTATCAACTGGTAATAATAATTCCTTACCTAGTTCCTTAGCCTTGTTCATCATATCTCTGCAGTAATCTAATTGTTCATCATCAACTAATGACTTACCAATTTCCTTACCCTGAGCCTTTAAGAATGTATAAGCCATGCCACCACCGATAATCAGTGTGTCACACTTTTCAAGTAAATTATTGATAACCTTAAGCTTATCAGCAACCTTAGCACCACCTAGAATACCTACGAATGGTCTAACTGGATTTTCAACTGCATCGCCTAAGAACTTCAATTCCTTTTCTACTAGGAAGCCTGCAGCACTTGGTAATACTGTAGGAATACCAACTGTAGAAGAGTGAGCTCTATGAACTGAACCGAATGCATCTTCAACGAATAAATCACCTAATGAAGCCCAGTACTTGCTTAGTTCTTCATCATTCTTTGATTCACCCTTTTCATATCTAGTGTTCTGCATCAGAACTACTTCACCATCATTCATGCCATTAATAGCATTTTCAAGTACTTCACCTCTAGTTGCATCAGCGAAGATAACCTTGTTATTTGGTAAGTATTCCTGTAGTTTTGCAGCAACGATAGACATATCGTTTTTCTTTCTAGCTGCTTCGATTTCTTCTTCGGTCTTCTTGTAATCAATCTTTCCTAAGTGAGAAAGAAGAATAACCTTTGCATTGTTGTCTAACAAATACTTGATAGTTGGTAATGCTGCAACAATTCTGTTGTCATCAGTAATGACATCACCTTTATGAGGCACGTTAAAATCAACTCTAACGATGACTTTTTTGCCTGCTACTTGTAAATCTGTTACTAGCTTTTTAGCCATATTAAAACCCTCCTAAAATACGTAATAATTATACCATCAAAAAAAGGCTATGCAGCCTTTGTTTCTTCCTTTACTTCAGTTTGCGCAACTATTTGTACAGGATTGCCGTTGCCATCTACTAGCACAGCCTCTGGTTTCTTCTTTTTCTTTTCTTCAATACCGTATTCCTTGCACTTGCTGGAATACTCTTTTTCTGCGGCTTCCAGTTCAGCCACGATTTCATCTAATGTTTTCATATAAACCTCACAACGTTTCTAATTCTAACATATTTTCAGTAAAATAAAAGTGTAAAAATATGTTTATCAAACAGGAAACCACAAACACCATAGTCATTGAAAAATCCAAGTTCATCACTTACATGAAAAGAGTTAAAAACGAGGATGAATACAAAGACTATCTGGCCCAGATAAGAAAGAAACATTATGACGCAACTCATGTATGTTCAGCTTTTATTTGTGGCAATATCAAACGTTCAAGCGATGATGGCGAACCAAGTGGCACAGCCGGTGCACCTATTCTCAATTGCCTAGATAAGAACAATCTGGATGAAGTATGTGCTCTAGTTGTAAGATACTTTGGCGGAACCAAGTTAGGTACTGGCGGTTTGATAAGAGCTTATTCAAGCAGTGTCAGTGAATGTCTTAATATAGCAGATCTAATTGAAGAAAAGACCTTCAATAAGTATGAACTGACATTAAACTATGAGACAGCAAACAAGATTGACTATTATCTAAAGACTCAGACTATTTTACTTGAGACAAAATATGATACTGATATTACCTTTATTTTCTGTCTTGAAGATGAAAGACAGCTTGAGAAAATCAACGAATACACAAAAGGAATCTCACCTCTACTAATCGGTGAAGAAACACTTGAGGTATAATTTACTTATGATTAAGTTTATTTATGCATTACTTATTATCGGACTAATCATTGCGAATGTAATGTTTTTTAGAAAGCTTCTGGAAACCATGAAAATCGCAGCTGGACTTAAACCAAGTATTGAATCATTAAGCGAAAATGCATCAGAAGCAAAAGAAAAGATTGCAAAGATAGAAGAAACAAAAGACAGCTGGCAATTCTTTGTCGCTATATATGTAATATTTATTATCTTAAAAGAAACATTTAGGGATAGGAAGAATGAAAAAACTGGCATCGCCTTCTCTAAAGCTTGTGTAAGGTACGCCAGTCAATTAAAAGCAATTAAGTTATAGAAGCGAAAGCTTCTTTTTTTATACAATCTTTGATTCCAGCCAAGCATACAGATCTTCATATACCTGCTGTTTATCTAATTCATTTAGAATCTCATGTCTGTCATTAGGATACAGTTTCATGTTGACATTCTTAACACCTGCATCAACAACGCTCTGATAAGCAACCTTAACAGTCTTGCCATCCTCACCTACTGGGTCTTTTTCACCAGATACAAACAGTAATGGTAAGTCCTTTGGAATCTTGTTTAATAATTCCTTATCACTTAATCTAGCCATACCCTTGAACATATTGTAGAAACCGTTAAGTGTGAAAACGAAGGAACATCTTGGTTCATTGCAGTACCAGTCAACTATCTTCTCATCTTTAGTCAGCCAGTCTGCTCTGGTTCTTGCTGGTTCAAATTCTTTATTGTATGAACCACAAGCCATATTGTTTACAAAATTACTTCTGTATCTCCAGCCCTTAAATGCAGCTATTGATTTACAGATAGCCATACCTGCTCTACAAGTTGCAGCATTCTGATGACCTGTACCCATGATAATTGCAGCATCAAGTTCATCACCATAATCAGCAATATACTGTCTTGCATAGAAGGAACCCATTGAATGACCTAGTAAGAAGTATGGAAGTCCTGGGAATTTATCCTTAGTGATAAGAGTCAGTTTATGAACATCATCCTCTAATACTTTGTTTCCATCTTTCTCATGGAAGTATCCCCAATCTTCTTCACTATTTACAGAACCACCATGTCCGATATGGTCATCACCAGTTACGATATAACCCTTTGAACACAGAAATTCAGCGAAGCCTTCATATCTGTCAATAAACTCTACCATACCATGAATAATCTGCAAGATTGCTTTTGGCTGTCCATCAGGCATGTATCTAACTGCTCTGATATCGACGGTGTTACCTGTTGATCTGAATCTGAATTCTTCCTTCTTCATAAATTGGTCTCCTATTTTTCAAATCGCGCAAACGCATAAACGAATTTTATGCATTCAAATACATCTGTATCATAAGTATCAAGTCCATACTTTTCTTTTGAACTCATTACTTTGTTGCCATCATTATCTACAACTTCAAAATTCCAATTATAAATATCGCCATCAAGTGTCCAACCATTTGAAGCACACTTATTGTTTTTAACATTGAAAAACAGATTGTCTTTTCCATCACAGACGATAACTTCATCATCATCAGTTTCAATCTTTAGCTGACAATAGAAAATCTCATCATCACCTACAAATGTTCTTCTTCTATGCTTATATGAAAAATCATAAATTCCCCAACATAAGAGTTTATCATTCTCATCTTTTACTTCAGTTCTTAATGTAGTTGAAAAAACAGCTTCGTCAAATTTTATGATCATAAAATCCCGTACATCCTTATTTTAACACAATGGGAATATTTAAAAAGATGGCTATTGAAGTGAACCCCTAAAGTTGGACCAACTTAAAGGAGGTTCACTTTTTATTTATG
>R27__coassemble_1336_pt1 | contig 11594 bp, 12 predicted proteins | sample R27__metabat2_high_PE_052 | metagenome-assembled genome bin R27 | reverse complement strand
CTCTTTATAGACTGTAAATCAATATTCTTTAGTTCAGTTAATCTAGAATCTGGTGAATCATCATCTATGTGCTTGTCTAGATATTCGACAGCCTTATTGACAAAACCCAGCAACATGACATTCTTAGGTTTCACGATTTCCTCCTACTCAAAACAAAAATCCCATCTCCGATGTTATCTTTTACAATTATATCAAAACGACTATCATTCTGCACAAGTTGTCGGAAATTGATTATCTTCCTTACAAGGGCCCTTTTACTCCTTGATTCAATATTTTCTACATCATAAATAAGCCCATGGAAAATCATATTATCGAAAAACATTTTGCCATCATCTTTTAGATTATCCAGAAACATCTCCATGTATTTTCCATACTGAGCTTTAGCTGCATCCACAAATATCAGATCATATTTTCTATCAGTCTTAAATTCTTCAATAGGCATAAAGAAAGCATTAATCTGATTATCTAAGCCATTGTCTTTGATATTAACAATAGCCTGATTATACATATCAGGATTCTTCTCAATGGTATCGATATGAATATCCTTATCTAGTTTAGCCATTTCCATAGCAGAATAGCCTACAGCTGTACCTAGTTCAAGAATATCCTTGTAGTTATTTTCCTTAATCAAATTTAAAAGAAAGGCTAACCCTTCATCCTTAATAATGGGTACGCCTTCCTTTATAGCTTTTTGTTTTATCTCATCTATCATTGCATTACAGTCTTAACATAGGCAATGAAGTCATTACACTTTTCAACTGCCTTATCCATACTATCATCTTTTACAGATAAATAACATTTACATTTAGGTTCTGTACCAGATGGTCTTATACAGATAAATGAACCATCATCAAGATAGTACTTCAAAACATCAGATACATCATGTTTAATGAAATCTTCAACAGTACCGTTTTCATAAGCTTTCTGCAGCTTATAGTCTTCAATCTTAGTAACTGTTCTACCAGGCACATCTAACGGATTATTTCTGACCTTAGACATGATTTCCTGCAACTTAACAGCACCATCGGCACCTGGAAGCATTATGGAGAATTGCGTATCGTAGTAGTAACCTACCTTCCTATACATATCTTCCATGACATCCATTAGTGTCATATCCTTGGACAGATAATATGCACATGCCTCAGCAAGCATCAGACAAGCCTGCGTTGCATCCTTATCTCTTACAAATGTGGAAATCAAAGAACCATAAGATTCCTCATAACCGAATACATAAGTCTTCTCATGAGTCTTCTCATACTGTCTTACCTTATTACCGATATATTTGAAACCGGTAAGTGTTCTTTCATTATCTACACCATGATATCTGGCAATAGCTTCACCAATATCAGAAGTAACGATTGTATTAAACATGCATGGATTATCAAACTTGATACCTAGATCCTCATAAGTTGATAATACATATTCAAGTAATAAGGCACCAGTCTGGTTACCATTTAATATTACATAATCACCATTGTGCTTAATACCAACACCCATTCTGTCACCATCTGGATCAGATACCAGCAACAGTTTGGCATCAATACTCTTAGCCAGTTCAATAACACCTTCATAAGCACCCTTTTCCTCAGGATTAGGAGTCTTGGTATTAGAGAATGCAGGATCAGGAATACATTGTGCTTCAACAGCCTCAACATCGTATCCTGCAGCCTTTAAGCTGTTCATGATAGGAAGATAGCTTGCGCCATGTTCTGGAGAAAAGGCAATCTTGAAGTTCTTATCTAAACCCTTTCTTAGCTGAATACCCAATACCTCATTAAGGTAGGCATCATCAACTTCCTTATTTACCACTACAACAAGTGACTTATCATAATCTTCACTTGGCTTTATATCTAGAATGTCACCTAGTTTATCAATCTCATCAATGACTTTCTGTGCCAGTTCAGGAATCAGCTGACAGCCAGTCTCGTCATACAGTTTATAGCCGTTGTATTCTTTTGGATTGTGAGAAGCAGTAACCATAATACCACCTGCACAGTTCAGATATCTAACCGCAAATGATAATTCTGGAGTAGGTCTCAAGGAATCAAAGATATAAGTCTTAATTCCATTTGATGCCAGTAAATCAGCACAATCAAAAGCAAACTCTTTAGAGTTATATCTGTTGTCGTAGGCAATTGCTACACCATCAAGATTATTATTCTTTAAATAGTTGGCAAAACCCTGAGTAGCCTTTCTTATTGTGTAGATATTAAGTCTGTTAGGACCTAAACCCATAAGGCCTCTCATACCAGCAGTACCAAACTGGATATCCGTATAGAAAGCATCCTTGATTTGCTGGTCTGACATCTGCTTTAATTCATCTTTAAAATTTGGATCCAATTCTGGATGATTGATCCAATGTTCATAAATATCTAAATAATTCATAGATTACCTCAAAAATTAAGGGAGATGCCTCTCCCTTTTATTATTATTGAATAACTTTCTGTGTTCTTAAGATTTCTTCAATTGTTTCTACAGCTGTATCTTCATCTTCGCCTTCACAAGAAATTGTAACTTCAGACTGTGTAGGGATACCTAATGACATAACACCCATGATAGACTTCATATTTACTGATCTACCCTTGAATGATACTTTCACATCGCATTTGAATTTACTAGCAGCATTTACAGCTACTGTAGCAGGACGCGCATGCAAACCAACTGGATCAATAACTAAAACATTGATTTCCTTCATGACATTCTTCCTTTCTTATAAACTATAACTGTTATTAATATTTTATAATTGTTAGCGCTTTAATTTCAAGATTTCTTACCGTACTTATTTATCAAAGATATCATTCTTAATGACATCCATATCATCATACATCAGAGAATCTATTGTTACGACAATCTGGTAATCATCCTCATAGATAATGTTTCCAGGAAAGTTGGTAAGAATTATATCGTAAGGATGATTATATCTTTCTAGTAGCCACAGTAAGGGCTTCATATATTTCATCATCTCTGCTGAGTTTTCAGTTTTAAAGAAACAGATAACCTTCTGCTTGGCATTACACATTGGCGGCCAAGGCAATTCTTCAGTAAAAAACTGAACTACTTCCTTATACAGTTCATAGTCTTCATCAATCATGACGTGTTTTCTTTCAAAATCTCTAAAGATGCCGAAAACACCGTTTTCATATTCTGTAAACTCGGCAATTTCTCTTCCCTGAATTCTTAGATACTTAAAATCTTCAAACATAGTTTTACCCTTATCTTTTTTATTAGTCATAGAACCAGACAGTACCTGTTAAGATATCCCAGTAGCAGAAGTCATCTTCCTCAAACCAGTATTTATCATAGTCGCTGTCTTCTGGACAGTGCACCATGTAGCAAGGAATATAACAGCCATCCCAGTCCTTAAACCAGCCCTTTTTAGCGATGTAGCTCTTATATGAAAGAGTCCATACGCCTCTCATCATTTCAATACGATCGCCAATCTCATATTTCCACATCACATCTTCAGGATACTTGCTTCTCATACCCTTGTATCCCGTATATGACTGAACTGCGCCACCTGCAATAGCAGACAATTCTTCTTCAGTCAGCTTACTTTTTATTTCATCTTTCTTCTTTTGATCATCTGACAGATCAACACAAGCAATCTTTTTTTCACTCATATTATTCTCTCCTGATTTCTACTTAAATGATATTACAGTCTTTTCTATTAACTCAATTAAAAGCATTCCCAAATGGGAATGCATGTATTACTTATGATAAGTTTCATTATTCATAATCTTGAAACTGCGATAAATCTGTTCCAGTAATATTAATCTAGTCATCTGATGTAAGAATGTCAGATCAGATAACTTGATTCTTTCGTTACTTCTTTTGATAATCTTGTCACCTAAACCTAATGAGCCACCTATGACAAATGTAATCTTGGCGTAGTGACACATCAGATTATCAATCTTCTTACTAAGTTCTACTGAATCAATAGACTTTCCATGAAGATCCAGAAGTATTACATATTCATCATCAGCTATCTTGCTTAATAGTCTTTCAGCTTCAATGTTTAATACTTCGCTTTCATTATCCTTGATTGGTTCATCCTTTACTTCAACTATTTCCAGTTTATGGTAATGATTGATTCTATCCTTATAATCATTAATCAAGGCAAGAAGATTCTTGTCTTTTACTTTACCAACACAGAGTATCTTAATCATTGATACTACCTGTCAGTGTTACTTCTTCATTGTTTCTTATTACAACAAACTCAAATACTTTCTCATTGTTGTAGGAAACATTTAAGTAATCCTGCTGTGACTTCATTTCTACACCATTGATAGATACGATGACATCACCGCTTCTGATACCGCACTGATAGCCAACAGCTTCGGAATTTACTGCATTAACGTACAAACCACTAATCACATCAATAGAGATATTGTAGTTAGTTTTTTCATATGCCTGCATATCTTCAACGTAAGTTCCCTTAATGCCTAACTGTACCTTACCGGTATAATCATCACTTGCCATAATCTTATCTGCTATCATAACTGCTTCATTGATTGGTAGCGCAAAGCAGATTTCATCCTTATAAGACATCGTCACAATACCAACTGCCTCACCATTCATATTCAGAATTGGTGAACCGCTATATCCATTCAACAGATTTGCAGATAACTGGATCATATCTGCATAGTAGTTATATTTCTTACTATTAAACATAATTGAGTTTTCGATAGTAAGTAATGAATTAGAAATCATACCCAGTTCAACACTGCCCTTGTATTCTAAAGATACAGGTGTACCAATACATATCACAAATTCACCGGCATTCAGTAATGATGAATTACCCATCTTCAATGAATCTGCCTTGAAAGGAATATCAGCCTTTAAGATGGCAATATCTGAGAAGATATCATAATCAAGTAACTGTCCGCTTACTGAATAGTTATTATCCAGTATGACATTAATACTATTGGCACCATCTACACCATGGTATGTACATAGAATATATGTAGTGCTGTCATCACTCGTATAGATAAAACCACTGGAGATATTCTTATCCGCATCAATAGTCACAATTGAGCTTCTACTCTTTTCTACAATCTTTGAAAAGTCCGTAGAAAAACCTGTGACATTATAGTTATTCACAATACTATCTGAAGGATTAGTATCTGTTTTCTGCTTACTATTCTGATAAGTCAAAACTCCTAGCCAGATAGCCAGAAGTAAAACTGCAACATAGATCAAACGATTTCTATTCATCATCCACCCTCCAGTAATGCGCATGGCAGGTAATAGCACGCATTAACTCTTTCACCATCTTCAATTACCACAAAGTGTAAGTGTGGTCCTTCAGAGTTACCGGTATTACCAATCTGACCGATGATCTGTCCTCTTTCTACTTCATCGCCTTGAGATACATAGGCAGGTACATTAAGGTGACAGTACCAGGTCTTTAGACCATTGCCATGGTCAATCATAACATAGTTACCCATATCGTGATGGTAACCTTTATCATATACAACACCACTATCAGCGGCATAGACATTGCCATAGTGATTGTACTTATTCACAAAGTCAGTTCCGGTGTGATTTAGATAACAGCCGAATGCACAGGATACACGCGGATTATCAAGAGGCCAGATAAGATTAGATGTACCTGAATATCTGGTACCTCTAGTACCAATGATAATCTCACCTTGCTTAGCTTGTTTAGTTACAGTTTCAGATTTTAAAGTACCTGACTGCAATACACCATTGATCCATACTTCCTCATACAAAACATTCTTCAAACCAGATTCTTCCTGAATGGAAATCTTGGTTTCACCAGCCTTCATCGTATCATCCTGAATATATACCGGTGTATCAGGATAGATAAGCTGCTGAGACAGGTCTTCCTTAGTAACTACTACAGTTAATGGTGAAGTAAAGTATGTAACGTTCAGCACCATACCAGGAGTGATGATCTGCTTTTCACTGCTTAATATATTAGGGTTAAGCATAACTAGCTGCTTAGTGGCCATATCGTTGTTGTAGTAACCAACACCCTGTAAAGTATCACCTTCCTTAGTGGTATAGTATACTCTTTCCTCATTATCTCCATAACACAGATATTCATAGATCTCATTGATATTCATCATGATCTTGTCTCTAGAGACAATTGCTTCCTTATTGGTGATTGTTTCCTGAATCTGAATTCCAACATCTACTGAACCGAAATCACTCGGAGAATCAATCTTTTCGTTGTTTCTGAGCTTTATAAGTGAATTCTCATCAATAAAGTTAAGTAAGAATCTATCTCTAGCCTCATAGAAGTCATTCATATCCTTTACATAGATAATTGAATAAACACCTTCATTAGTAGAAAATTCAATCATATTGGTCTTAACACCAAGCAGATTATTATTAATCAGATAATCAACAATCTTATCATCAATATCCTCAAACTTCGTAAATGAAGTCTCAGGAACAATATAAACATCTTCACCTATTCCTAACTCAGAATCAGGGAAATCAGCCTCATAGTTCTTGTATTCATTCTTAATGCAGTCTTCAAGATAATCATAATCTTGAAGAATACCTATAAGTCTGCCCTTGTCATAGACCTTATAGTAATTGTTTTCTTCTTCACTATAAGATAGTACCTTCTGTTGAATAAGCGAAATTGTATTATTGTGATCTGCTTCAATGGCATTTGTGCCATTAAAAAATTGAGGCCATCCTATAACAATAGCCCCAGATAGTATTAATAAGAATAATAAACCTATAAACCTCTTCAATTTACTGTCCTATATCATTCTTGATGCCATAGAAAGCATTGACATCCTTTTCAAACGCCAGTTTAAGAGCACCTGTTGGACCATTACGATGCTTAGCAAGAATCAGTTCAACATCTTCTCTTTCCTGCGTAGAATTCTCTTCATGTTTATAATAAGCTTCTCTATACAAGAACATAACCAAGTCGGCATCCTGTTCTAGAGCTCCAGATTCTCTTAAGTCTGATAGCATTGGACGCTTGTCTTGTCTAGCTTCAACGTTTCTTGATAACTGTGATAAGGCAATTACAGGAACATTTAGTTCTCTGGCCATAGCCTTTAGTCTTCTAGAAATCTCTGAAACTTCAGCCTGACGAGAATCAGCCTTATTATTAGCCGTAATCAGCTGAATATAGTCAACTACTACCATGTATAAACCATGGTCCTGAGCAAGCTTTCTGGCCTTGGCATACATATCAGAAACCTTGATACCAGGAGTATCATCAATAAAGAAATTCTGTCTTCTTAATTCCTGTGATGCTTCGTTAAGCTTAGACCAGTCTGCATCAGTTAATTTACCAGTTCTGATCTTCTGGATACCAACCTTAGACTTAGCAGCCAAGATACGGATTGCAACCTGTTCAGCAGGCATTTCTAGAGAGAATATCGCAATGGCACCATGAGATACTGATGCGCTGTTTGCGGCTAAGTTAAGTGCTAAGGCAGTCTTACCCATAGAAGGTCTTGCTGCCATGATTACTAAATCACCCTTCTGGAAACCGTTTGTCAGTCTATCTAAATCAGAATACAGAGATCTAACACCAGTGATATCACTGCCAGCTTCCTGAATCTGTTCAACATGTTTCAAAGTCTCATCAAATAACAGTTCACCATCTTTAAACTCATTATCTGTACGAGAATGAGTGATACTTAAAATCTTATCTTCTGCACCCTGCAGTAAATCATCAATACCGATTGATGTATCTGCAGCATTACTAGAAATCTCCTCACCAGCTTTAATAATCTGTCTAGCCAGTGACTTATTCTTAACAATCTTTATATATTCTTTAGTATTACTTGCCGAAATAGTCGCATTAGCAAGTTTCATCAGGTAATCCAAGCCGCCAATCTTGTCATAAACGCCAAAATCCTTAAGCTTTGTGCTTAAAGAAACAGTATCTACCTTCTCCTTATTCTCATACATTGAAGACATCAGATTATAGATACTCTTATGTTTTTCAAGATAAAAGTCTTCTGCAGTAATATTTGCATCTACAGCTTCTCTTATTGCATCAGGATATAACATAATGTTACCCAATAGAGACTCTTCAGCTTCTATTGAATATGGCATTGATTTCTGGCTCATAATTACTCCTTTTCTAACTTAACTTTTATTATACCAATAACGTCCTTATATAACTCAATATGAACATCCGTTGTTCCAAGAGTTGTTATAGGCTCCTTATCAACGAATTTACGCTTATCTACGCTAATACCCTGTTTAGCCAAAGCCTCTTCAATCTGCTTAGTAGAAACCGAATTGAAAATCTTATCTTCATGGGTCTTAACCTTGAAAGTTAAGGTCTTAGTAGCTAGTAAATCCTTTAGTTCATTAGCCTTAGCTCTTAATTCAGCCTCCATTTTAGCCTTTTCTTCATTCTGCTTCTCTAATACCTTGTTTGCAGTATCAGAAGCAACAACAGCTAAACCTCTGGCAATTAGAAAATTTCTTGCATAACCATCAGAAACCTCTTTGACATCACCCTTTTTACCTACTTTATTGACATCAGATAATAGTATTACCTTCATTTTTCTCCTCGAAGAATTTCTCCAATACATTTAATAATTCATTTTCAACCTTAGCTACAGTTGTATCTTTTCTTTGTAAACCTGCAGCAGTCATATGACCGCCACCATTCATCTTTTCAATGATTACCTGGACATTGATATTGCCCTTAGAACGTGCACTTACAACAACTTCATTCTTATCATTCATGCATATAACAAACGCTGCTTCAATCTCACGGATCTTTACTAACATATCACAAGCCTGTGATGCAATAGAACGGTTATAGATACCTTCATTCATTGATGAAATTGCGATATTACCGCGGTACTTTCTTGCGCTGTTGATGATCTGGGTACGCTTATTAACCTGTTCGAATGGTTCAGCAGCCAGTTCATCACAAACAGTAGGATCTGCACCTAGATCTCTTAATTGCTTCAAGGCATCGAAAGTACGGTTATTAGTTCTTACTCTGAATCTGTCTGTATCAATCAGAATTCCCAGATACATGATATTAGCTTCCTGAGCCAGAATATCAATCTTTCTAGGCATATAGTTAAGAAGTTCAATAGCTAATTCGCATGTTGAACTTGCAGCTGCCTGAATATAGATAAGAAGCGGATCAATATCAAGATCTGCTTTTCTTCTGTGATGGTCAACAATAATAATATTCTTGGCATTCTTCAACAGTTCTGAGCCATTAGAAGATGCAGCCATATGATGGTCAACCATAATAACTAAGGTATTCTCATTACACAGATTTATAGCCTCAGTCTCATTAACGAAGTGATGCTTATCAGTTAATAATGAATCATACTTCTTAAATACTTCATTAATCATGGCTTCAATACCGCCAGACTTGCATAAGATATATGTATCCTTATTCAGACTGTTAGAAATATTAGACATGCATAGTGCACTACCAAGACAGTCTGCATCCATTTCCTTGTGACCTACAATAATAACATTATCAGCCTTACTGATTATGTCTCTGATACTGTTGGCAAGCACTCTAGTCTTTACTCTGCTTCTTTCTTCCTTTGCCTCAGATGAGCCGCCAAAGAAGATTACTTCCTCGCCAAGCTTTCTACATACCACCTGATCGCCACCTCTAGACTGACCTAGTTCAAGTAATTCCTGAGCCTCATCATCAAGTTCATCAAGATTGTCTGAACCTCTGGCAATACCGATTGTAAGGGTTATATCAAGTCCACCCTTCTTGGCTTCAGATTTTACTGTATCCAGAATTGAGAATTTGTCTTCAACAAGCTTCCTATATGACTTTTCATTTAAGACAATAAGCATCTTAGAACTTCTTAAAGTCTTGTATACAACATTGTATTTCTTGAAGTAATCAATTACTGGAACTTTTATATTAGAGTTAATAAATGACATGTCGTCATCATTCTCTCTGTATTCATCATAGTTATCAAAATTGACAATACCCATAACATAGGCATCATCTGCAATCTTTCTGTTGAGTTTATATTCAGTAGTAACATCCCTAAACATCAGATAAGAGGAATTATCCTTCTTAGAGATAGAGAATGTATCATCACCGATATTAACGATACATCTTTCGGTATTTCCCTGAATCAAATCCTGCAAGTCAGGCAGCCAGGTAAGTACCTTTTCACCAACCTGGTCAATAGCTCTTTCCTTGAAGAAAGCAGACATCCAGGTAATCTCATAGTTATCGTTATAAACCAGAACACCAATCGAACCTTCCTTGAGTGTCTCATTTACCGCATTATCAATACTGTTTTCTATAGCCTTTGAAGTCTCGTTTTCAATCTTCTCACTTGTGGCAAACACCAGAATCAGTAAAAACGCAAAAACGAATGTTATTACTGCTGGTAATAAGACATTCTGATTAAGCACAAAATAAGAAACACCTAAATAGGCGGCTATACCGAAACACACAACAATCGATAAAGTTCTCAGTTCACTTTTCTTCATTGCTGAATTATGTTAACCTTTCTTTCCAGATACTCTCTTAATGGTCCTGCACCATACAGGAAGCCAACTACAATAGTTAAGAATAAGACAGGAATTGTTAATAGCACAAATCCGATTACCAAAAAGAAACTGATATTCTTGTGTAAGACAATCTGTCCAAACAGTACTATAAACAAGTATCCATAATATATAAGTACCATTGCCCCAAACATAGACAATGACATTAATACATAATATAGACTCTCATTTTGTATGTAGTTACCAAAGAATAAAGAAAACATCGAAATAAAACATATATAACATACAGTCTTATTTGGTTTCATATCCCAGATACTGATTCTTCCTAAGTCCTTGATTCTAAATCTCTTTAATAGGAATACTGCTAGTAAATGAATTACAATACCTTCCATTAAACCTAGAATAACTGTAGAAACAATTAATCCGATAACAAGTACCTTAGAAATATCCAATCCTGCAGACTGTAATAATGCAGTATAGTTCATTGAATCCAAAGATACTTTCAATGACTGAAGCTGACTGTCAAGTGAGTAGCCTAAAATAGGATAAACAATAAAGCCCGCAATTATCTCACCGATTACATATGTAACCACGGAAACAATCAGACAGGTTCTTTTATCCATATTCTTGTTTACTGCATAGCTATAACACAATCCTACAAATACACCTACTGGTATATAGATAAGATAGATAAGATCGGTATTACCAAAAAGGAATGTAACTACAAGTATACCTATAGATACATAAATACCATCTTTAACTGTATACATAGCTGAATACATTATGATGACAACTGGCGCAATCAGTGTAACGATTGTATCAAACCAGTTAGCAAGTAATCTATCAACCAGAATCATGGCACCGACAATGGCAATCATCATCGCACCCTGAGTCAATTTCTTTGTTTTATTCATTCTGTAACCTCAAAATAAGCCTCCGTAAAAAACGGAGGCTTAATAATAATACTAATCAGCAATATAAGGAAGTAAAGCCATTTGACGAGCTCTCTTGATAGCAGTAGCCAGCATTCTTTGATACTTAGCACTTGTACCAGTAACTCTTCTAGGAGTGATCTTTCCGTTTGGAGAGATGAACTTCTTTAATAGTTCTACATCATTATAGTC
>R27__coassemble_1312_pt1 | contig 11735 bp, 7 predicted proteins | sample R27__metabat2_high_PE_052 | metagenome-assembled genome bin R27 | reverse complement strand
AAAAATATAGATAAAGCCTTGAAACGGCTTATCTGATAAATAGTATACGAGGAGATATATATTATGAAGAGAGTTTTAACTACGCTTATTGTATTATTAATGACACTATCATTAAGTGCCTGTGGCAATAACAACAATAACGAAACAACAAAAGAATCTGTAGAGATTTTTATCAATGTTCCTATTCTTACAGTAGACTGTGTTTCTAATCCTGAATTTGAGAGTTCAGCAGATTTTATTAAAGCTGCCTGGGATGAGATTGCTGCACAGTATGACAAGTATGATGTATCTTTGATGAAAGATAAGGTATACAGTTTTGAACAGACTGATTATGCCGCAAATATTACTGATGTATATGGAACTGAAAAGTGTCCAGATCTTTCATTTGGCGGATACTTTGCAATGTCTGCATATATCTATGATGGTTATATTATTCCTCTTGATGATATTATCACTGATGAAATTAGAAATGACTATTCTGAAGCAACCTGGCAGTCATCTATGGGTAATAATGGAAAGACATATTTACTTCCATTCTATTCTTTGATGAATATCATGTGTTTCAATAAAGACTTATTCGCTGAGTGCGGCCTAGAAAAATATTGTCTAGATGATGATATTATTCAGGGCTGGTCACTAGAACAGTGGGAAGAAGTATTATCTGCATTACAGAAAAAACTTCCTGATGGAAAATTCCCTATGATGATGTATGCCAAGAATAATCAGGGTGATACTCATACAATGGTTATTCTAAGATGTATGGGTTCTAATTTCTTTAATGAAGATGGTTTATTTAATTTGAATACTGAAGAAGGTATTGCAGGTCTTCAATGGATTAAAGATAACTATGATAAGGGTTACTATCCAAAGGGCTGTGAGGATATCGCAATCAAAGACTGTTCAGATATGTTTAATAACGGACAGATTGCAATCCATATCTGGAATTCTGCTTTAGCTACTAACTATGACAATATGAATCTTGGATATGTTAATTTCCCTGGTTCAACTAACAATGGTGCTAACTCTAACTGGATTACCGGTTTCATGGCATTTGATAATGGCGATGAAAAGAAGGTTGAAGTTGTTAAAGACTTCCTAACATATATCTATACACATGAAAACACATTGAACTACCAGACTTCTGGTTTACCATGTGCAAAGAGTGTACAGGACAGATATGCTGATCAGTTAGCTCTTGGTGAGCAGCTGGCATTAAATGACCAGTATTCTGTAAACTTCACTGCAAACAATCCTAACTGGCCAGCAGTTAGACAAGCTTTCTGGCCTCATATCCATGCATTATTAGCTGGTACTGAAACAGCTGCACAAGCTGCACAAGGTTTAGATAATGACTGTAATAATGCAATTAAGTCTGCAAACAGACAATTACACGATTAAAATATAAGTATGGACAACAAGCAAACCTTAGACAAGAAAAATAGAATAAACAAGCTGCTAGTGATAATGGCTGTTTTCAGTGTAGTTATAACTGCCTACACTATTTACAGTATTTATCAGACAACTTTTGATAATATCGTTAAGATTAATACAGACAGTATGGAAGAGATCGCTATGCACGATTCTCTTTCTGTTTATAACAGTATTAATATCAGATGGGATGAAATGGAGAATGCCTCAAGAATTCTAACTTCTAAACAGTTTGATACTTTAACTGATCTGTGTGTTGAATTAAGAGACATCCATGAGATTATTACATCTTCAGACTATGTTATGCTTCTTTCTGATGATGGTACAGAATATCGTGGTACTGGTTATATCGGTCCAAATGCTGAGCTTGTTGCAGCTACTAAGGGACAGACAGGAGAATTTGTTAAGAGATATAATGAGAACGAATCTAAGTGGATTGAGCTTAGAAAAGAAATGCTGGTTCTGGGTGTACCAATTGATTATGAATTAAATGGTGTGCATTTTAACTGGATGTTATGTAAGGTCAATATTTCTGTTATTGAATCTGAACTGAAAGTAGAAAGCTATGAAGGAAAAGGTTTCTCTTCAGTTATTGATATGGAAGGTGACTACATCATCAATATCACTGAGTATCATAGTGTTGGTGATTTTGACAATTTCTTTGAGGATATGGCTGATGCCAAGTTTGAAGAATACGAATCAATTGATGAAATCCGTACTACTACTACTACTACTACTACAGAATCTAAATCTGTAATCTATACTCTGAATAATGAGACATACATTATGGTTATCACTGCACTTGATTATGCAGACTGGTACTTTGTTACTAATGCACCTATATCAGTATTCAGAGCACAGACTAATACAGTTCTTTATACAATCATTGGACTATTAGCTACAATTATCTTTGTCTTTGCGATAGTAATCTATCTGGTGCTTAAACAAAGAAGCCAGGCTGAGGAATTAAGAATTGCTGAAGAAAGCAGTAAGGCTAAGACTTCATTCCTGTTCAATATGTCTCATGATATAAGAACTCCTATGAATGCGATTATTGGTTTCACCAGAATCGCTAAGAAACATATTGATGAGAAAGATAAGGTTGTTGATTCACTCAATAAGATTGAAGTATCAAATTCCAACCTTTTGAATCTGATTAACGACATTCTTGAAATGTCACGTATTGAAGCAGGTGTACTAGATATAAGCAATGAACCTATTGATATACATGAATGTCATGCATATATCAATCCAATGCTTGAATCACTGGCTATCGATAAGAGTCTTGATTATACTCATGTAATCAAGAATGTTAAGAACCGCTATATCTTTACAGATGTCCAGCATCTTAACCGTATACTGACTAATATTGTTACTAACGCAATTAAATATACTCCAGCTGGTGGAAGAGTAAGTTTTACTACTGAACAGATAAGTGAAGTTATAGACGGAGTTGCTTCATACAGATTTACAGTTTCTGATACTGGTGTAGGTATGTCTGAAGATTTCATGAAACATATGTTTGAGGAATTCTCAAGAGAAAAAACTTCCACAATTTCTAAGCAGCAGGGTACTGGTTTAGGCTTAGCTATTACTAAGCGTATTGTTGATGCCATGGATGGAAGAATTGATGTAAGCAGTAAGGTTAATGAAGGTTCAACATTCATTGTTACACTTCCAATTCAGGTAATGAGTGAAGAGGAAATAGAAAAGTATATTGCTACTGACACAAGAAATATTGGTGATCATGAGTCGCTGTTAAGAGGTAAGAAGGCCTTACTTGTTGAAGATAATGAACTCAACAGAGAAATCGCTGAAGAAGTATTAGCTGAAGAAGGTGTACAAGTTGATATGAGCGAAGATGGTGCACTAGCTGTTGAAAGAATTAAAGAAGTAGGTACTGAATACTATGACTTTATCCTCATGGATATCCAGATGCCTGTGATGAATGGCTATGAAGCTACTAAAGCTATCAGACAGCTTGAAAATGGTGATAAGGCAGTTATACTTGCGGTATCTGCTAATGCCTTTGTAGAAGACAAAGAAAAGGCTAAACAGGCAGGTATGAATGACCATGTCGCTAAACCATTAAATATTGATGAACTGATTGATACAATCAGTAAGTATATTAAGTAGTCCCCCTTATTCTAAACTTTCCTGAAGATAAATAGTCTGGATGAAAATCCAGATTATTTATTGAAATGTTATAATTATATAAGTTATTAGAGGTACATTATGAACTATCTAGAAATAAGTCTGAAACTGCTTGCAGCCAGTGTTATTGGCGGTATTATCGGTTTTGAAAGAAAAGGAAGAGGTAAATACGTAGGTATTAAAACCCACGCTATTTTATGTCTTGCTAATTGTGCATTAAGTGCACTTGGAACAGTATTAAATCTTGAACAGCTTCCACGTATTATTGCAGGTGCTATTCAGGGTATCGGTTTTATCGGTGCAGGTATTATCTTCTACAACGATAGTGAAGGTCGTATACAGGGTTTCACTTCTTCAATCATTTTATGGCTTACAGCTGTTATCGGTTTGATATGTGGTACAACATATTACTGGATTGCACTCCCAGTTATACTATGCTATATTCTGATAATTACTTTAGGCGCAAGAATCGAAGAGAAGTATCAAAACAACATTCTATAAGGAGAACAGTATGGATCAGTTAAATGATAAGGATTTAGATAAGGTTGCAGGTGGTCTAGCAGGCCAGTCTATCGAAACTAAAAATGTGACAGTTAAAGGCAATCTTTCTGATATCTGTGAACTTACCGGTCAGGCTATACTTAAGGTTCTTCACTATTGTGGAATCAACAGCAGTAATCAGCAGGATAATCAGATCATGATGAATAAACTGCTGATAGCTGCCAATAACGCAAGACAAAGTGGTGAAGATCCATCAGAACTTTATACAGCACACGTGACATTTTTGCCTGATGGTCATATTGAAGATATAAACCTAACAAAAGGAGTCTAGTATGTCAGAGATTAATAGATTACAGATTGATGAACACTGGGCAGATTCTACAGTAATTGAGGCGGGTGATTATGTATTTGTCGGCTACTGTATGAAAAATGAGGGAATGCCTATTGAAGATCAGATCAATGGCGCAATAGACGTATTAGAAGAAAGACTACAGATGGCAGGACTTACTCTAGAATCTGTAGTGAAGATGGATTGTCTGTTTAAGGATATTGAAGATCTTAACTACTTACCTAAAGTATTAGAGGAAAGATTTAAAGGAAAGTATCCTGTAAGAAAAGCATTTACTTCTGATTTCATCAGAGAGGGAATCAAATTCCAGATAGATGCGATAGCTTATAAGAAATAATATAAAGCCTGTTAAACAGGCTTTTAATATGCTTCTAGATAGATTGATATTCAATAAGATATAATTATCTTGGAGATATATTGTTCTTTCGTTGTGTAAAAAAGGAGGTAAACGATATGGCTAATAAGAAACATCTTGAAGCTAATAACGCAGAGAAGCAGCACCTTTTAGGTGTCTCAAAACTTTTTGAAGATCTTATTAAACATGATAATGATATCAATGAGCTTTTAAAATCGCTTGCCAAGCACTACAACGCAGATAGAGCTTACATCTTTGAAATAAGTAAAGATGGAAAATATGTAGATAATACCTATGAGTGGTGTAAGAAGGGCGTCAGTGCGGAAATTGATAATCTGCAGAATGTGCCTATTGAATCTGTAGAACTGTGGATTGATGAATTCAAGAAGAGTGGAGCTTTCTATATCAACTCTTTAGATGAGGATGTTGAAAAAAGCAGTTTAACCTATGAATATCTTGAACCTCAGGGAATTGAGAGTCTGATTACTGCACCTTTATATAAAGATGGACAGATAAGCGGTTTTATCGGTATTGATAATCCTCATAAGAATACTGATGATCTTCTTGTCTTAAAGACTTCGGCAGCTATTATATATGGTGACATCAGAAAGAATGCCGCAGAGAGAAATGAAAGTGAAAAGACTTCTTCAGTTATTTCGACAATGGCTGATGACTTTGACTATATAAGCGTTACAAATCTTGATACAAATGAAATCACAAGATTAAGAGCTACTGATAAGTTCTATGGAATTGAAAGAACTATTGACCGTAAGCTTCCCGCAAATAAACGTCTGGATAAATTACTGAAAACAATCATTCATCCAGATGACTGGGCTATGTTTTTACAGAATACTAAAGAAGAAGTAATAGCTCAAGAACTGGAAAAAGGTCCAATCTATAAATTTGAAGTACGTACTGTAGACCCACTCAGAAACAATAAGGTTGAATACTACCGTTTCAAGTTTGCGTATCAGTCTGACAATAAGAGAATGCGTGTATTAGGTATTCTTAATATTGATGAGCAGGTTAATCGTGAAATGCAGGCTGCTGCCATGATGGAGCGTCTTGAGAATAAGACAATCATCGACTCACTGGCAGATGCATATATAAGTCTGTATCAGATAAATACTAATGATGGAACATTCAAGATCATCAAAGAGTCTTCAGCTTTGCCTGATAGCTATATTAATGAAAAGCATCCATATGAAAAGGAAATGCTTAAATGGATTAGAAGAGCCATTAATCATGATGATAAAGATGAAGTATTAGAGAAGAGTTCAATTAAATATATCAAGAAACAATTCAAGACAAGACGTGTCTTCTCTGTAAATGTCCGCAATAAGGGTTTTGATAACCGTTATACAGAAATGCGCTTTGTAAAGGCTGGTGACTATGACCAGACAGGTAACTGCTTCTTAAGCTTTATGGATAACCATGATTTCATCATGGCACAAAAGCTGGCAGAAGAACAGTCTATCTTCATTGATATGCTTTCAGAGGAATTTGAAGGTGTTTATGCATGGAATCTAAAAACTAATGAAGGTAAGATCGTAAGACTGGGCAGCAGTATGGATACCTGGACTAAACAGCAGTTAGAAAACTTTGAACTTAATGATGTTGTAGGTAGGTTTGTGCAAGAAAGAGTTCATCCTGATGACAGACACTTACTAGTACCAATTCTAGAACCTAAAAACGTCAGAAAGGTTCTTGCGCATAAGAAACGTCATGAGGCTACTTTCCGCAGAATGACTGATGATGGTTATAAATACTTCAACTTTGTTTTGGGTAAGGAAGAAGCTGCAGATGAAAAGCCTGTAAAAATTGTTGTAGGTATTCAGGATGTTGATAAGCAGGTAAGAACACAGATTGAAGCAGAAGATAAACAGCACCAGTTAGAAATTGCTAGTGTTTTATCTACAATGGCTGAAGACTTTGACTACATTGCCGCAATCAATCAGACTGATGCATCAGTAACTCGTTACTGGGCAACAGATAAACTCAACAAAGTAGAAAAACTGATAGATAAGAAACTTCCAACAAATAAGAAACTGGATACATTCTTTAATATGGTTGTACATCCAGATGATATGAAGATGTTTAGAGAGAAGTCTGATTTTAATGTAGCTATGGCTGAACTTAAGAAGTATCCTAACTACAAGTTTGAATTCAGAACATTATATCAAGGCAAAGAAGAATACTACCGTATCAAGTTTGCCTATATGCCTGATAATCATGACATCGTCATTATGGGTCTTTTGAATATTGATCAGCAGGTTCGTCGTGAGATGGAAACGGCAGCCTTGAAAGAAAAGGCAGAAAAAGATGCACTGATGAGATTGTCTTTAGAAAAAGAGACAATCTTCAAGAATGTTATGATTGATGCTGCCTATGGATTCTTACAGGCAAATCTTACACAGGATAAGATTGAAGGAACAATCATTGATGTAGGACAGAACCGTGAAAGAATTGAAATTAATCCACTTGATTTAGTGGGTAGTGACAGTTATGACGAATTTGAGAAATACTGGGCTGAACACTTATTAACTTCTGACCCTGAAGAATTCCTGAAGGTAAGTAATTGTCAATATCTGATTTCTTGCTGGAATAAGGGACAGAGTAAAGTAGAAACACTGTGCTCATCATTAGGTGACAACGGCAGCAACAGAACAACCCGTCAGGACTACTACATGTATGAGGATGCGGAGACAAAAGATATTCATGCATTCTGTATTGTATGGGATATCACTGATGAAATAGAGATGCAACGTAAACTGGAAGATGCCTTGAAGATGGCACAGTCTGCAAATAAAGCCAAGACCGCTTTCCTTAACAGTATGTCTCATGACATCAGAACTCCTATGAACGCTATTATCGGTTTTACTAATATGGCGATAAAGAATGTCGATAATAAAGAGAAGGTTCTTGATTATCTGGATAAGACTCAAAGAGCAGGAATGATGTTATTGTCATTAATCAACAGCGTATTAGAAGTAAGCAGAATTGAATCAGGTAATGCCTTTGTTGATGAACAGCGTGGTGATGTATATTTGAGTTTTGAAAATATCAAGTCAACAATGGATGAGCTTGCACAGGCTAAGAATATAAGTGTTAACTACTCATTTGGTGAAGTAAACGACAGATATGTTTATGCAGATTTTGCACGCTGTATGAGAATCTTCACTAATATCATTTCCAACTCAATCAAATATACACCTGATGGCGGCAGAGTTGATGTTCACTGTACACAAATCGGTAAAGCACAAGATGGTATTGCCACATATCAGTACACATTTACGGATAATGGTATAGGCATGTCAGAAGAATTCCAGCAGCATATCTATGATCAGTTTGCCAGAGAAAAGACATCTACTGTATCGGGTATACAGGGTAGTGGACTTGGTATGTCTGTAGTTAAATCATTTGTAGATCTATTAGGTGGAGAAATCAGCTTAAAGAGTAAGCTGGGTGAAGGAACAACTTTCACTGTTACACTTCCATTCAAACTACAAAGTGAGGCAATGTATACTGACCCAGTATCAGGTGGTGTAGTTTCTGCAGATACAATAAAAGAAAACAAGATTGAAGAAGTATCATTCTATGGTAAGAAGATATTACTTGTAGAAGATAACGAGATGAACAGAGAAATAGCTGTAGATATATTAGGAGAAGCAGGATTTGTCGTAGACAGTGCTGAAGATGGTGATATTGCTGTTGAGATGGTTAAGAAGAATATCGAAGAATCCGAAAACAACATGCCTAGCTATGATGCAATCCTAATGGATATCCAGATGCCTAGAATGAACGGCTATGAGGCAACTAAGCTCATCAGAGCCTTGCCTCCTGTTGAACACCATGTTCCAATTATTGCCTTATCTGCCAATGCTTTTGAGGAAGATAAGAAGCTATCATTGAAGGCTGGTATGGATGACCATGTGGCTAAACCAATCAATATTCAGCAGCTTGAAGAGATATTAGCTAAATATATTAAATAACCTGTTTAACAGGTTATTTTTTTATTTACACCTTATCTTCTATGATGGTAAAATGCATTAGGAAAGAAGGTGGTAATATATGACAGATGCTTATGGCCCGTGTTTGTGTTGCATAAATGAATCTTTCATTATGTTGCCACATCATTTTGAAAAGATAATTTAAAGAATACAAATAACAGGGTATTCATATTATAGTTCTAAAAGTCTTTTTTGTAACCTTTTTTGTGGCGGAAAGAGGAATATTATGAAAAACAAAAAAGATAAAGAACTGATTGAAAAAAGACAGAGGAAAATAGAGAAGAATCTAGTTAAGGATTCATATCTATCTGTAGATCAGCTTTTTGGAAAGTATGATAGTTCTTTTGATGGCCTTGATGATGATGAGGTTGAAGAAAGAATTGAAGATTTTGGTAAAAATACCATTGAAAACAAAGAGAATCATCCGGTACTAAACAGAATTATTGAATCAATAATAAATCCTTTTAATGTTGTCTTACTGGTTGTTGCAGGTATTACATTACTGACAGATGTAATTCTTGTTTCAAGTAAAGACTATTCAACTTTTATTCTGATTGTTTCAACTATTACTGTTTCATCGGCTATTTCTTTCTGGCAGTCAACAAAATCAGATAATGCTGCACGTCAGTTAAAGAATATGATCTCCAATAAGATTGATGTCATCAGAAATGGTGAACAGATACAGGTACCGGTAGAACTGATTGTCCAGGGTGATATTCTGAAGTTATCTTCTGGTGATATGATTCCTGGTGATGTACGTTTCATTGATACAAAGGACTTATTCGTTGATCAGGCAGCTCTTACTGGTGAATCTGCTTCCGTAGAGAAATTCTCTAAGTGGGTAAAACAGAGCAGTGTTACAGATCTTTGCAATATCGGTTATATGGGTACCAATATTGTCTCAGGTACTGCTACAGCGATTGTTATTGCCACAGGAGAGAGAACATACTTTGGTAATATGGCTAAGTCATTAGAGACTATTAACCAGCAGAACTCATTTGAAAAGGGTGTAGATTCAATATCCAAGACCTTGATTAAGATGATGTGTATCATGTTACCGGTAATATTATTGACTAATGTACTGACTAAATCAGATCTCTGGGATTCATTAATCTTTGCGATTACAATTGCTGTAGGTCTTACTCCAGAGATGCTTCCAGTTATTATGACTTCAACACTGGCTAAGGGTGCTGTAAACATGTCTAAGAAAAAGACAATTGTTAAAAGACTTAGTTCAATACAGACATTTGGACAGATGGATGTATTATGTACAGATAAGACTGGAACACTGACACAAGATAGAGTAGTACTAGAAAAATACCTAGACTGTTTAGGTAATGATTCCTATGAGATATTAATGTATGCTTTTCTTAACTCCTACTATCAAACAGGCCTAAAGAATCTGATTGATGTGGCAGTTATTGAAAGAGCAGATAAAGAGGGTCTATCACATCTAAAGTATAGGTATGAAAGAATAGATGAGATTCCTTTTGATTTCTCCAGAAGAAGAATGTCTGTAGTTCTAAAAGGAGAAAAAGGAAACAAGCAGTTAATTACTAAGGGTGCAGTAGATGAAGTTATATCTGTATGTTCATACGCAAGAATTGAAAATGATGTAGTTAAACTTGATGAGACATTAAAGAAACAGATTTATGAAGTATATGAGAAACACAACTTTGATGGTTTAAGAACCATAGCAGTAGCACAAAAGGATAACAACAATAAGGATGGGGTATTATCTGTAGATGATGAATCCGATATGATCCTTATGGGCTTTATCTGTTTCCTAGATCCTCCAAAAGAGTCCGCAAGAAATGCGATACTTACATTACAGAAACATGGCATACAGACAGTAGTACTTACTGGAGATTCAGAAGGTGTTGCGATTAATGTATGCAAGCAGGTAGGAATAGATACCAGTCTGACATTAACAGGTAAACAGGTTGATGAGATGAGTGATGATGAAATAAAAGCTGTACTTAATAAGTGTCATCTTCTTTCTAAACTGTCACCATTACAGAAACAAAGAATTGTAAGACTGTATCAGGAATTAGGACATACAGTAGGTTATATGGGTGATGGTATCAATGACTCTATAGCTTTAAAACAAAGTGACGTTGGTATATCTGTAGATACAGCAGTAGATATTGCCAAAGAAACTGCCGATATCATTCTTCTTGAGAAGGACTTAAATGTCTTAGAGGAAGGTGTAGTAAACGGCAGAAAGACCTTTACGAATGTTATTAAATATATAAAGATGGCAACAAGTGGTAACTTCGGTAATACTTTATCAGTACTTATTGCTTCAGCATTTTTACCTTTCTTACCATTACTACCAATTCATATTCTTATCCAGAACCTATTAAATGATATAGCTCAGATAGGTATGCCATTTGATGAGGTAGATGAACGCTTTATACAGTTACCAAAGAAGTGGGATGAGAAAGATATAAGACAGTTCATGATTATCTTTGGTGTTATATCCACACTGTTTGATGTATGCTGCTTCCTAGTACTATGGAATGTCATGAAGTATAACAACATTGATTCTTCGATAATGTTCCAGAGCGGATGGTTTATCTTTGGTGTATTATCTCAGACTATTATCATCCATACCATCAGAACAGATAAGATACCATTCTTTACTTCAAGATCATCTAAGCAGTTACTGACATCTACATTAATTGTTGCATGTTTGGCATTATTCATAGTCTTCTCAGATGTAGCACCAATACTAGGTCTAGAGACTTTGCCATTATCATATCTAAAGTGGCTGGCAGTTTTGCTTCTTGCTTATGTGCTAGCAATAGATCTGTTCAAGAAGATATATATTAAACCAGGCAGAAAACCCATCGATCTTCAGTCGATGGGATGAATGCCAGGGTTTTAATCTGATCCATAGTCGTTTCTCCTACAACTTAATTTTATATAAGTAATT
>R27__coassemble_1302_pt1 | contig 11818 bp, 13 predicted proteins | sample R27__metabat2_high_PE_052 | metagenome-assembled genome bin R27 | reverse complement strand
GAGCTTAATCAAAAGTTAACGAAATTAAATTTTCCTACATAAATTGTGGAGCCCCATAAGGCCTGATTTATTGATTTATTGTATAAAATACATTAGAATAATAAGTGCCTTATTTTTTTATTGAGCCCCGGAAACTCAAAGGAGAAAATATGAGACAAACAACAATGCTGAAACCAGCAGATGTTAAAAAAGACTGGTATGTTGTTGATGCAGCTGGCCAAAACTTAGGTAGACTTGCAACTAAGTGTGCAACTATTCTAAGAGGAAAGCACAAACCATCATACACACCAAACGTTGACTGTGGCGATTATGTAATCATAATCAATGCAGCAAAGGTTGTCTACACTGGCGACCAAGAAGAAAAGAAGATCTACTATCACCATTCAATGTATCCAGGTGGTCTTAAACAGAGAACCATCGGTGAGATGAAGAGAGAACATCCAGTAGAGTTAGTGGAAAAAGCAGTTCAAGGTATGCTTCCACACAACAAATTAGGTGATCAAATTAGAGGTCACTTGTACGTTTATGAAGGTGCTGAGCATCCTCATGCTGCTCAAAAACCAATTGAGCTTAAATAAGGAGTAAACAATGCCTAAAAAGAAAACAAATGTAACTTACCTTGGAACTGGAAGACGTAAATCTTCAGTAGCACGTGTCTACATGACACCTGGTACTGGCAAGATTGTTATCGGTGAAAAAACTCTCGAAGAATACTTACCAGAAGAGATTCTTAGAATGGTAGTAAAATCTCCATTAGTATTAACTGGTACTGAAGGTCAATACGACATCAATATCAATGTATACGGTGGCGGTTTAACTGGTCAGGCTTATGCTATGAGACATGGTATCTCAAGAGCATTACTAGAAGTAGGCGAGGACTTCAGACCAGTATTAAAGAAAGCAGGATTCTTAACACGTGATTCTCGTAGTAAAGAACGTAAGAAGTATGGTTTGAAAGGTGCTCGTAGAGCTCCACAGTACTCTAAGCGTTAATATTACAAAATTACGCAAAGCACTCCAATATGGGGTGCTTTTTTCATATAATAGGATTATGGAATTTTTTAAAGAACACTTTGATGAAGTATTAAACAGTTTAAAAGAAGCAGGCTTTGATTTGCTGATTATTTTGATTATTTTCCTGATTGCCAAGTTGTGCTTAAACATTGTTTCAAAAATCACTAAAAAAACAATGGATAAAGCTGAAAAAATGGAAGATAAGGACAAAGCTCAGCAGTTAAAAACTTCAATGACTGTAACCCACAGTTTAAATCGATACGTGGTTTATGCTATTGCAATTATTCTTATACTAAGAGTTGTAGGATTGGGTGATAAGGTATCAAGCGCTTTAGTAGCAGCCGGAATCAGTGGCTTGATTATTTCTTTGGGTGCCCAGTCAATAGTAAAAGACATGTTTGCGGGACTGTTCATTCTATTTGAAAAACAGTACTACGTTGGTGACCATGTCAAGATTGGCACATACGAGGGTACTGTTATATCTATTGCTTTAAGAGTTACTTATTTGGATTGTGATGGTAACAGAGTAATTATTCCAAATGGCGACATTAGAGCTGTAGTCAATTATTCTAGACCAACAACAATTAAATAGTTTAATTACTGATATCTGTAATTTGCGGGGTACTTATTCTTAAGTATCCCTTTTTGTATAAGGCCAAATCCCAAAGGGAAGTGATCAACGCATACTAGAACCATACCATCAAGATGCTTATCTTTAACATCCAGTGTTTCACATTTCAGATACTTGATTACTCTAAAATCATCTAAATCAAAATCAAGCACATTAGGATACTCATCTTTTCTTAACGCTAGAGCTAAAGCTTGTGATGGTTCAAACTTATCATGTTTATATTCACCAAGATATAAGCCTGATCTTAAGATTCTTAATCCTTTAAGATTAATATCAGTTAATGGTTCATAATAGAGTTTTCCATCTCTATTCACATATGTGCCATTAGTAAAGTTCATACTGATATCATTGAAGAAATCCAGATTTGGCTTAAGTGATTCAGTAATGTTTATATTGTTCTTTTCTTTTTTATTTCCTTTTTGAAGTAAGGCTACAAAATGTCCTTCGCCATCAATTTTATGAGGATATAATCTGACACAGTTTCTGGTTTTATCGGTTAGACCATTTGCGAATCCTTCATACATCTTGATTGGTAGAACTTGCAATTCAGGACATATTGATAATGCATACTCGATAATGTCCTCATCTTCAAGTTTACTGAAAGTGCATGTTGAATAAACCAGCTGGCCGCCATCTTTTAACATATCTAAAGCGGCTTTGATTATACTTTTCTGAATATCCGCATAATACTGATTGCCTTTTTCCATCCATGATTTGATTAATGCGGGTTCTTTTCTAAACATGCCTTCGCCAGAACATGGGGCATCAATCAGAATCTTATCAAAGCAGTTTCTAAAATTATCAAGTTTACAGATATCTTCAGCCATGACATAACTGTTTTTGATGCCAAAGTTTTCAAGGTTTTTTAATAAGACCTGACTTCTAGAAACAGAGATGTCATTAGAAAATAAAATACCTGTGCCATTTAGTTTATTCGCCAGTTTGCATGACTTGCCACCCGGTGCTCCACACGCATCTAAGACAACATCATTTTCTTCAATATCCAATACTTCAGCTGGAAGCATGGCGCTAGGTTCCTGAAGGTAATATAGTCCTGCATAATAATATGGATGTTTTGATACCTGGTCATCTAGGCTGTAGTAGAAACCATCTGAGCACCATGGAATCTTTTTCAGATTAAAAGGATTAATCTTAAGAAAATCTTCAACTGAAATCTTTGAGGTATTGATTCTTAGACCATACAATCTTTCGTTATTAAAACTATCCAGGTATGAATCATATTCATCACCTAATAGCTGTTTCATATTCTCAAGATACGCAACAGGTAAGTTCATACTAAAATTGTATCTTATTTTCTCATTTGATAAGAATACTATCCAAAAGAAAAAACCAAGATTAAATTGCTATAATTGAAATATGCGAATGAGAAAAAAGAAATGGGTTGAACCATTTCTGGAAAATGAAAGCGAGTATCTGATTAAAGATATCGCAAATATTAAGACTACTAAGCCAATTCACCTAGAGATAGGTATGGGAATGGGTGATTTTATTAATGAATCAGCTCTGCTTCATCCTGAAAACTTCTATATCGGTTTAGAGAAGGATTCAACCTGTGTTGCTAGATCAATTAAAAAGGCTCAGGATAATAGTCTAGATAACTTCAAAGTTTTACTGGTTAATGCTGATAATATTGAAGAGATATTTGCTGAGAATAGTGTTGATGTTATTTATCTTCATTTCTCTGATCCTTGGCCAAAGAAGGCACATCACAAGAGAAGACTTACATATCTTCCATATCTAAAGAAGTATGAAAGAATCCTGAAGAATAATGGTGAACTGATATATAAGACTGACAATCAGTCATTCTTTGATGATTCACTTGAGTATTTTGAGCAGTCAAATTTTAAGCTAGTGCAAACAGATAGAAACTACTATAAAGAGGGTGAACCTATGACTGCTTATCAGGCAAAGTTTGTTGCTGAAGGAAAACCAATTTATTATGCCAAATATACTATTTGCAAGTGATATTGATGGCACACTCGCAAAAAGACTTCATATCCCATCTGAAAACATAAAAGCAATTAAGAAATTCCGTGAAGCAGGAAACTATTTTGCTGTGGTTACAGGCAGAAATAAATCAATGATTCACAAGAATGTTTTTCCTTTGTGTGATTATACTATTGCGGATACCGGAGCTGTTATTTTTGATGGGAATAAGATTATCTATGAATGTCCTTTAGACAAACAAGAGGTTGATAGAATACTTGAGGTAGTAAGATCTTCTGATGCGGATAATGTGATTGTCCATGGTAAGGATACTTACTGTATTGAAAGTCTTGATAAGTCGACACGTTTCAAGAATTTCATCACTAAGTTTGCCCTATATGGTGTACCAACTGATATTGAACAAATCATTAAAGATAATGTTTATGAGATTAGTATCCAGTTTCTAAAAGGGAATAAATGTTTTAAGAATGTGACAGATAGATTGAAACAAATTGATGGTATCAGTGTTTATGAGAATACCTATAGTATTGATGTTGTTTCAAATAAGACAAATAAGGCTGATGGTATTAGAAAACTTAGTGAATACAAGCATTTCGATAAGATTGTGGTAATGGGTGATCAGATGAATGATGAACTCATGATTAAGGAATTTGAGTCATATGCAATGGAAAGTGGCAATCCTATACTTAAGCAATCTGCCAAACATATTAGTCCTAGTGTAGCCATGGCAATACAGGAAGTTATGGCTAGTGATTTATAGTATAATTTAGATATGAAGTTTATTAAGAAACTACTAGTTTTATTGATGTGTCTGAGTCTTTTTGGATGCACTAGTTCAAGGATTTATACTGCTTATACAGTCTATCCAATTGGCTATATTTTAAATAGAATCGGTGGAGATAAGATTACTCCAATTTCTATTCAAAACAGTACAACTGTACAGGTTGCAAAAATCAGAACTGATTATAAAGAAGTCCTGGAAAATTCACAGGTGCTTTTTGAGATTGGTGGTCTAGAGCCTTATATGGATTTATATGAGGATGAGATTAAAGAGACTGGTGTAGATATTCAGGATATCTCAGTTTTAAATGCCTTATACGAATTCAAGAGATACACTTATGTGAATGTTGATAATAAGGATACATATGTAGAGTCTAACTGGTATGAGGGTGATGCCTTCAATCAGGTTGATATGTATGACCTGGATTTAAGTATCTGGATGGATCCGATTGGAATGTTGTCAATGGCTAAGGATATCTGTGATTATCTGTCCAGCAACTATGTAGAAGAATCAAATTACTTCAATGCCAATTATGAGGAATTATCTGATGACTTAATCAGTCTGGATGCCTCATATCAGGTTTTATCAAGCAAACTAAAGAAAGAAAACAAGACTATCAAGTTTGTTTCTCTTTCTTCATCATTTACCTGCTGGCAAAAGGCTTATGGCTTCCAGGTTTATCCTGTATGTCTTTCTAAGTATGGTGCTATTCCTTCTGAGCAGCAATTAGAAGCAATTAAAGAAAGAATCATTAAAGATAATGTTAAATATATTGCCTATGAACCAAACCTGTCTAGTGACATGTATGAGCTTCTAGTACAGCTAGAAGATGAATTAGGTCTTAAGAGAATCAACTTATACAATATCTCTTCACTAACTGAAAATCAGATAAGTTCAGGCAAGGATTATCTTACTTTGATGTATGAGAATTTAAGTATTCTTGAAAATATAACTCAAGAGGTTCAATAATATGAAACTTTTACTAATTGATGGCAACTCTGTACTGTTCAGGGGTTTTTATGCTACTTGCTATGGCAATATCATGAAGACAAGTAACGGCATTTATACTAATGCTGTTTATGCTTTTGCCAATATGCTAAACAAAGCTTTGAAGATGGTTGAACCAGACTACTGTGTGGTTGCTTTTGATAAGGGTAAGCATACATTCAGACATGATATTGCTGAAGACTATAAGGGTGGCAGAAAAGAGACACCTGAAGAGCTGGTTCCTCAGTTTGGAATTGTCAGAGAAATGATGGATGCCTACAATATCAAGTATCTGGAATATGATGAAATTGAAGCAGATGATATCATCGGTACGCTTGCTAAGAAATATGACATGGAGACATGTGTACTATCAAGTGATAGAGATTTGCTGCAGCTGATTGATGATACAACATCTATCTATGTAATGCATAAGGGCATGTCTGAAATCGCTAAGATGGATGAAAAGGCTTTAATGGATGAATATGGATTAAGACCTGCACAGATTATTGATTATAAGGGTCTAGCTGGCGATAAGTCTGACAATATTAAGGGTGTTGAAGGCGTTGGTGAAAAGACGGCAGTTAAACTGTTAACTGATTATGAAACCTGCGAAGGAATCTATGAACACATTGATGAGATTAAGGGCAAGCTTCAGGAGAAACTGATCAGAGATAAGGAATCATGTTTCATCTCCAAGAAACTTGCGACAATCAAGACTGATGTGGAAATTGATTTGGATTTAGATACCTTCAAGTTAAACATCAACGAAGAAACAATGAATGCTTTCTTTGACAAGTATGAGATGCATTCTCTAGTTAAGACAATAAAGAAGACTGAGACATTTGATAAGGTCAAGGTTTCTAAGATATCTAAACAGATGTATGATAATCCGTTTGTTTTGTTTGTTTCTGATGAATTCAGATACTACAACAAAGATATTTATGGAGTTTGTTTCTGCATTAATGGCAGATGTGAATTCATCACATATGAAGATTATCTAAATGATTTAGATACGAAGGAATTCATTAAGTCTGATAAACACAAGACGGTTTATGATCTTAAGAATCTGATGCATACCATTGAGATTGGTGAAAACACTGATGATATTTTACTGATGGCATTTTTAGCTAATAACTATCAGAATGATTTAGCTGCTATCTTGAATGCTTATGATTATAAGCTTCCTTGTGAACTAAAAGAGATATTCGGTACCGAGAAAAAAAGAATTGAAATAGATGAAATCAAACTGATGAATTATGCCTATGAAGTAACTTATGGTTTATATAAGATTATTTCGATTTTAAATAAAGAATTAAAAGAAAAGGATTTACTAGATTTATACAAGAATGTTGAACTTCCTTTAGCTCATGTCTTGGCTGATATGGAAAGTCAGGGAATGTATTGTGATGTTAATGATCTAGATGAAATCTCTAGACAGACGCAGGAAAAGATTGATCAGTTAGAGAAGGATATCTACAGACAGGTTGGTCATGAGTTCAATATCTCTTCACCAAAACAGTTAGCCGATGTTTTATACAGCGAACTAGAACTTCCTGATTTAAAGAAGGGTTCCACAAATGCAGAAGTACTGAATAAACTGATAGATTATCATCCAGTTATTTCTAATATTCTTGATTACCGCAAGTATACAAAACTTAATAGCACTTATGCTGAAGGCTTAAAGAAATATATTTGTGAAGATGGAAAGATTCATACTGTTTTCTCACAGACCATAACTCAGACAGGTAGATTATCAAGTTATGATCCAAACCTACAAAACATCAGTGTAAGAGATGATGAATCTAGAGAAATAAGAAAAGCATTCAAGCCATCAAAAGATCATATCCTGATTAGTTGTGATTACTCTCAGGTCGAACTAAGAGTTCTGGCTCATCTTGCCGATGAAGAAAAGATGATTGATGCGTTTAATAGTGGTATAGATATTCATACAAAGACGGCTATGGATGTCTTTGGTGTCAAGGAAGAGGATGTTACTTCAACAATCAGAAGACACGCAAAGGCCGTTAACTTTGGCGTGGTTTATGGTATCTCTGATTTCGGTCTGGCTAATCAGACTTCACTGTCATTTAAAGATGCCAAGAAGTTTATTGAAGATTACTTTGTGACATATCCTAATATCAAGAAGTATCTTGATGATCAGGTAGAATTCTGCCAGAAGAATGGTTATGTGAAGACCATGACAAACAGAAGAAGATACATCAAGGAGATTTCTGATTCCAACTATATGGTTAGAGAATTCGGTAAACGTGCCGCTATGAATGCCACAATTCAGGGCAGCGCTGCAGATATCACCAAGATGGCAATGATCAACAGCTACAATGAATTAAAGAATAGAAACATGAAGTCTAAACTCATTCTTCAGGTTCATGATGAACTGATATTTGATGTGCCTAATGATGAAGTTGAGACAATGGAGAAACTTATTCCTGAAATCATGGCTAATGCCTACAAGATGAAGGTTAGACTGGATTGTTCATTATCAACAGGTAATACCTGGTATGAGGCAAAATAATGCCAGAGCTTCCTGAGGTTCAGACAGTTCTAGATACTTTAGAACTGAAGATTAAGAATAAAAAGATTGATGATATCAAGATTCTGTATAAACCTATTGTTGAAGAGAAAGAATCTGTTTTCAAAAAGAAATTAATAGGTCAGCATTTTCGTAATTTCAAAAGAAGAGGAAAATATCTACTGTTTGAAATGGATGATATTACTCTTGTGTCTCACTTAAGAATGGAAGGCAAGTACTTCATTCTTGATGATAAGACACCATTGTCTAAACATGACCATGTTATATTCTATTTAAGTGATGACCATCAGTTAAGATATAACGATGTAAGAAAGTTTGGAAGAATGGAACTGATTGAAAAGGGAGACTATAAAGTCTTTAAACAGTTAGGACCAGAGCCATTCTCAAGTGACTTTAATCTAGAATACTGCAAGAGTTACTTAAAGAATAAAAAACTTCCTATCAAGCAAGTCTTACTCGACCAGTCTTTTGTGGCAGGTATAGGTAATATCTATGCAGATGAGATACTGTTTGCGATAAAGGTTAATCCTAAAAGAAGTGCAGATAAACTTAAGGATGAGGAAATAAAAGATCTTATTAAACAGACCCGCGCAATACTAAACAGAGCCATCAAGGCTGGTGGTACAACAATACGTTCATATACATCTTCATTAGGCGTAACAGGCAGATTTCAGTTAAAATTAAAAGTGCACACCAAGACACAGTGCCCAAAGTGCAAGGGCGAGATTAAGAAGATTGTTGTTGGTGGCAGAGGCACATATTATTGTCCAAGGTGTCAGAAGAAATGAAAATAGCTATTACAGGTACAATTGGTTCAGGAAAAAGTGAAGTATCTAATTACTTAAGAGAATTAGGATATTTTGTTTTTGACTGTGATGAGACTAATCGTAAGCTGCTAGAAAAAGGTAATGCAGGATATGAGATGGTTAAGTTTGCTTTCCCTGAAGCTTTTGATGAAGATGAATTAGATAAGGCAAAACTTGCTGATATTGTATTCAACAATCCCGAAAGAAAGGCACTGCTAGAAGCAATCATGCATCCACTGATTCTTCAAGAGTTAAATAAATGCGATGGCTATCTTCTATTTGCTGAAGTTCCATTACTGTTTGAAGTTAACTGGGATAAGTATTTTGACAGGTCTTTATTAGTCATCTCCAATGAGGATGATATCCTTAAAAGACTGGTTGAAAAGGGCATGACTTTGGATGAAGCAAAGCTTAGAATTTCTAATCAAATGTCTCTCAAAGATAAAATGATGAGGGCTAATCAAATAATATATAATAATGGTAGTTTATTGGACCTTCACAATAATATAGATGAGTGGTTGAAGAGCGTATGTTAGGAAAAGAACTGTATAAGATTGAGGCAGATTTTGAATTAAGCAGCGAAAGATTAAAATCTTTAGTTTTTTTCTATGAGCCTTTAATCGGTAAGGATGCGTTGGTTATATATGAGACACTGGTTGCAAAAGGAAACAACAGTGCCTTTGAACAGATTAATGGATTACTAGAATTCTTAAATATCAGTATTGATGAATTGGAAAAGGCATGTGATACCTTAAATGAATACAAACTGTTAAAAACATTGCAGAATGAAGACAAATATATCCTGGTCTTTGTTGCGCCACTTACAATTAGACAGTTTATCAAGGATGATATTTTAGTTAGAGCATTTATTCTTAAGACTTCAGGTAAACACTACCAGAGTCTGATTGCGGATTTATATAGAGCAGATAATCATAATGAGTTTAAGGATATCTCCAAAACGATGGAACTTAAACTCAACGAGTGGACTAAGGAAGATGAATCATATCTGAATATTAATAAGGATGATGAGACTTATACATTTGATACATTCTTCAATATCAATGTTTTCCTTAAGGATATCTCCACAAATCTATTACCTTTAAGATTTAGAACCAAAGATAATTTATACAAGTTAGCTACACTAGCTGATTTATACAATATCAGTTATGATACGATGAGATCTTTCTTGCCTCGTGTATTCAACACTGAGACAAATGAGTTTGATGCTAATCTATTAGAATACTTATGTCGTAAGGCTAAGACAGATTACGAAAAGGTTCCTAATGACAAGTATGATGTTCCATGCAAACTGTATTTGATGTCTTTGCAGGATGGCAAGGATGTTACAGAATATGATATGAAGATAATATACAAACTTTCTAATGACTATCATCTATCACCAAGTGTCATCAACGTTGTGCTTGAACATGGCTTGAGAAACTGTGATAATCGTTTGATTGAGAAGTATCTGTATGGTATTGCATCAGACTTACACAGAAACAATATCACTACTGCTAAGGCAGCTCTACAAAGACTTGATAAATATAACGGAAGAACTATTGAAACTGACAGCATCAGCAAATATGATGCAAGTAAGAATAATAACCTATCTGAAGTAGAATTGAATGACATTCTTTCACAAAGAGGTAAACATGACTAATCTAGAACTAATCAAAAACAACGAATATCTCAATGACTTTATTGTAAGAAACGGACTGAGTGATGAATTTGTTAATAGTCACATCAATGCTTTTTTAAGTGTACTTGAATCTAGAGGCAAATGTCTTAACTGTAAGGGTTTATATACTTGTAAGCAGTTGAGTATTGGTGAAAGACTGGATCTTAGTTTTGATGAGATTCTTTTTAGTGAAATTGAATACTGTGAATTCATGGAAAACAAAATCAAGGAAGACAATCTTGTACAAAGTTATGTCTACTCTGATATTCCTAGTAACTTCAATAATGTTGATATTAACTCGATAGAACTTCTAGATGATTACCAGAAGCAGTTATGTGCTAAGTTACTGGCCATCCTTATGAATAAGACTGATAAGGGCTTATATATCTATGGTGATTTAGGTGTTGGTAAGACTTATGAATGTATCGGTTTAGCTAATGCGTTAGTAAAAGCTGGTAAGAAGGTTGCCTTTGTTAAGGTTTCTAATTTCATCAACGAAATGAGAAAACTGGTTGGAACTGATACTGTTCTATATGACTCATATATCAGTAAGGTAAAGGAAGTAGAATATCTGTTTCTAGATGATATCGGTTCAGAATCTGTTTCATCATTCTCTAGAGATGATATCCTGTTCAATGTTCTTGATTACCGTATGGAGAATAAATTGTGTACAGTATTTACTTCTAATCTAAGTAAGGAAGATTTACTGAAGCATTACACATTTGATAAGAAAGATAATTCTAATCTTATGAGAGCTAGAAGACTACTTGAAAGAATCGATATTCTTGGTGAAGATTTTGTCTTAGCTGGCAGCAATAAGAGAAGATAATATTTGTTATGGATTTTAGTGAAAGATTAGATCTCTATTTACAAGGTGGCATGATCAACAGCGATGACGTTGCTGATATCAATGCCATTTTAAAAATGTTTGAAGATGAATATGGAGTAGTGTTAACTGAAGAGAATGCTGATTCATTTATTGCTCATCTTTGTGCAGCATATTTTAGAAACAAAACGGGTGAGTCTGTTGGGGGTTTACCTGAAGATGTAAAAAATCAATTGCTTGGTCTAGATACATATAAACAAAGCCTTGAGATTTTAGATAAGCTGATCAGTGTAACACATAATCCTTTGAGTGATGTTGAAAAAGATTATGCATTACTTCATATCAATAATTTGATTGAAAGATTTAAACAAGATAATCTTTGGAAGAATTAATTATGATTAACTATACATTCCCTGAAACTGGTAGAGCAATCATCCTAATCATCATTACAGCTTGGGCTGCACTTCTTTCTCATAAGTGTATTTCAAACTTCAATGATGGAATCAGACCTATTTTCCCTGAACTGATTGAAGGAAGAATGAGCCGCGAAGATTTTGCCAAGACTGTTATAGGTAT
>R27__coassemble_1258_pt1 | contig 12178 bp, 10 predicted proteins | sample R27__metabat2_high_PE_052 | metagenome-assembled genome bin R27 | reverse complement strand
TGTAGTAGTCAATAATTGAGAATGCTGACATACCAATGAATACGGCAATGTAAGGAACTGCAGAAATAAGTTCTGATGGGAAGCTTGTTCCGATGAATACAACGGAAATAGCCTTGAAGATACCGAAGGCAAATGTTGCAATCATTAATGATGCATAACTGCCTCTTGCGATACCACCAGCAGCAATACCCATCCAACCAGTACCAGCTACCATTCCACTTGAGAATACCTTTGAATAGTTAAGTGATAGGAATACACCACCTAATGAAGCAAAGATACCAGATAGAATGATTGATAATAAACGAATTTTGTTTACATTGATACCTGCAGTCTTAGCAGTTTCTTCTGATAGACCACAAGCTCTCATTCTCATACCTAATGGTGTTTTGAATACCAAGATATAAAGTGCAATCGCTAACAACCAAGCAACATATGTCAAAACATAGTGACCTGATAGTATTTCTCCTAATACAGGAATATCCTTTATACCAGGTATGTCCCATACCCCTAGGGTCTTTGTGGCAAGTGAAGCACTAGTACCCTTGTTTCCTGTATATTGATACAAGAAGAAGATAGCTAATGGATCAGCGAATGTATTTAATGCGATACCAATCAGTGATACAGATGCGCCTAACTTCATTGAGAAGAAAGCAATAATCACTGACATTAAGATACCAACTGCAACACCGATAATAACGCCTAGTATTGCGTTTTGTGTCCAGTATGAACCAAGTACACCAAATAATGCAGAAAGAGTCATGATTGATTCAATAGATGTATTTGAGATACCTGCAGTACTTGCAATAAATGAACCCATTGCAGCAAATAAGATTGAAGTAGATAAACGCAGCGTCATTGTTGCGAATCTAGTAGTAAAAATCGTAGATAAGAAATCAGCAATACTCATAATTATCTATCACTCCTTTCTACTTGACCACCACTGCCGCCAAGTCCTTCCTCCAATAGTTTCTTTTCTCTGAAGCTCTTTAAGAAGTGCTTAGAAGAAACGAATAGAACTACAATACCTTCAACGATAGCAACGATTTCAGATGGAATACTTGCATCGCTGAAATATAGAACTGTAGTACCCTGTTCAAGATATTTAATCAAGAATGAAGAAATGGTTGTTGCGATTGGATTGTTCTGACCAAGCATAGCCATCAGGTTACCTGTGAAACCGATACCTGGAGATCTACCAGCAACCCAGTTAAAGTACTTCATCTGAGTTAATAATTGAACAGCTGCACCAGCACCAGCTATTGCACCAGCAATGAAGTTTGCACTCATTGCTAGTTTGAATGAGTTGACACCAGAGTATTCAGCAAATCTTGGGTTAGCTCCGATTAATCTAATCTGATAACCAAGTTTTGTTCTGTTTAAAATGAAATCTACTACTAGCACAATCGCAATCAGTAAGAATAAGCATGATGTGATGTGATAGTTTTCAAAGAATTCTCCTGGAAGATAACCGATTCTTGCAGTCTCTAAGAAGTCTGGAGAAGCAGTCATACCAGCTGCAGGAGTTAAGAAATGATACTTAATGATGTATGTTGAAATTCCTAAGTATGCAGAGTTCAACATCAGTGACAATACCATTTCATTTGCATTGTACTTAGATTTTAAGAATGCTGGAACAAGCATCAAGATACCACCAACAATTGCAGATCCGATGATACAAACAATTGGGTGAACAACATCAATTGCCAGCCATTCTCTAGTAGCTAGGAATGAACAGAATAAACCAGACATGATGAAGATACCTTCAGTACCTAAGTTGAAGTATCCACACTTGAATAGAATGCCACAGCAGATACCTGCGAAAGCATAAGGAATGGTTTTTTCTATTGCAACACCTAGATATCTAGGCTTTCTTAATGTACCAGTTAAGATTGTTACGAATGCATCAACTGGTTTATCTGATACTAAGCAAATAACTACAAATGTAATAACTAATGCTAAAACAATTGCGATTATTAGCTTTATTGCGTTGAAGAATTTTTCATTAGTAATAGAGAATACTTTCTTTAACTTGTTATCTTTTTTAGTCATTGATTGTACCTCCTAATTCTTCCTGAGTTTGGCTCTTTACACCAAGCATGTATAAGCCTAGTTCCTGGTCAGTAACTTCCTTAGCTTTAGGGAAGTAGCCAGCAACTCTACCGCCATACATAACGATGATTCTATCAGAGATATCCATAACTTCATTCAGGTCAGCTGATACTAGTAATATACCAGCACCTGCATTACGCATATCAATCAACTGGTGGTGAATAAATTCTGCTGAACCGATATCAATACCATGTGTAGGCTGTTCAGCAACCATCAGTTTAGAATTTGTGTTATATTCTCTGGCAACAACAACCTTCTGGATATTACCACCAGATAAACTGTTTACAAGAATTTCTCTTGATTCAGTCTTAACAGAGAACTTATCAATCAGTTCATCAGAGATCTTGTTAACATTCTTGTAGTTCATTAACTGACCCTTAGAAATATCTTCTCTGTCCTGATATGTAGCAACTAAGTTGTCACTGATTGGAAGAGTTCCGGCAATACCATCTTCCATTCTGTCTTCTGGAATATATGCCATACCAGCATCTCTTCTTTGTTTAACGTTCATGCCAGTAGTATCAACACCACAGACTTCAATCTTACCGGTGTATTCAACTTCCTGTAATCCTGTAATACATTTAACTAAATCAATCTGTCCATTGCCTTCAACACCAGCTATACCTAAGATTTCACCGTTCTTAACAGCTAGTGAAACATCGTCTAAGATTTTTCTTGAAGCATGTTTCAAAGTTAAGTGTTCAATCTTCAATGCATAACCTTCATGACCATTGTCCTGTTTATAGATACTATAATCATTTTCCAAATCTCTTCCAATGATTAAATTAGTTAACTGTTCCATAGTAAGGTCTTCATTTTTATATGTACCTTTACTAATACCATTTCTCATTACAGTAATCTGATCTGAAATCTTCTTAACTTCATCCAGCTTATGAGAAATAAACAAAATTGTTTTACCTTGTGCAGCAAAGTCTTTCAATTGAACGAATAATTGTTCAGTCTCTTGAGGTGTTAATACAGAAGTAGGTTCATCAAGAATAATTAACTCTGCATTTCTATACAGTGTTTTTAAAATTTCAACTTTCTGTCTTTTACCTACAGATAATTCAGAAATCTTCTGATTAACGTCTAACTCAAAATGATATTTATCTGAAAGATCTTGACACCTCTTAATAGCTTCTTTTCTATTAATAAAAATACCATTGTGTACAGGCTCAGAACCAAGAATAATATTGTCAGCAACACTGAATGATGGGATTAACATAAAGTGTTGGTGAACCATACCGATTCCACGTTCAATAGCTTCCATAGAACTTTCAAAATGAACTTCTTCACCTTTATAAGTTACAGTTCCGCTACTTGGAGCCTCAATGCCAAAAATGATTTTCATCAATGTTGATTTACCTGCACCGTTTTCACCAACGATTGAATGAATTTCGCCTTTCTTAAACTCAATATTAATGTCACGGTTAGCTACTGTACCATTACTGTAGACTTTTGTGACTTGATCAAGTTTTAGAATTGTCTCGGACATAGGTCATCTCCTTTCTTTATAAAAGTAATGCTCTATTAATCAATAGAGCATTACTTAGTTAATAGATTGATTATTTAATTATTGAACAATGTTTGCATCTCTGATTGCTGGCCAGTTAGCTTCATAAGAAGTCTGGTCTTTTTCACCTAGATTGCAGTCGTAAACTTCAACTTTACCACTTGTAACGTCAGCTAAGATACTTGCAATGTTGTTTCTAATTTCTTCAGAAACGTTAGCCTTGTAGTAATCATTTTCAGCAAGACCTACACCATTTTCAGGGATACCCCAAGTTTCAACTTTGCCCATATGGTCAGCTAATGTACCATCGATTAACCACTTAACAGCAGTTTCAACGATAACATCAGTGTTCTTTAGAGCAGAAGTAACGATTGTCTTTGCCCAAGTAGGGTTAGATTCTTCGAATTGAGCGTACTGGTCTTGGTCAACACCAACACACCATACATCATCATGTTCAGAACATGCTTCGATAACACCGTTTCCTAAGCCACCAGCAACTTGCCAGATAACGTCAGCACCCTTTTCGATCATTTGGTTAGTAACTTCATAACCTAGAGCTGTATCTGAGAAAGAGTTAGGGTAAGAAATAGCATACTTAACATCCTGAGCAGCTAATACTTGTACATAACCAGAAATGAATTGGTTCATACCTTGGTTATCCATACCAACTACAACACCTACTGTGCCAGTCTTTGTTAATGATGCAGATAGAGCACCAACAACATAACCTAAGTCATCAAGACCGAAGTTAACTGATAGACAGTTAGGAACGTCTTCAGGGTTAGATGTATCACAGTTCAAGAACATCTGATCTGGATACTTTCTAGCAGTCTCGTATAAGTAACCTTCGTAGTTACCGTTACAAGAAATAACTAGATCATAAGCGCCATCTTCACAAACTTCTTCGAAAGCCTGCATCCAAGGAGCTTCATCAGTTGTGTCACCAACTTCAACTAATCTAACTTCTACATTGTCATAAGTACCAACAGTCTGTAAGCCTTTGTACATTGTGTCGAAGTAAGACTGGTCACCAATTTTTGGTAACAACATAACTACCTTGTAAACCTTTGCGCCGTCATCACCGCCGTCGCCACCATCGTTAGAACCGCCACCGCAGCCAACTAGAGCGAAAACCATGAAAACAGCTAGTAAAACAGATAATAACTTCTTCATTATTTCCTCCTAAGAGTTTTTCAACTCATATAGAAATTTTATCATTTTAGTTGAAAGAAAGTAAACGAAAAATCAGTGAATTTTCTATTAATTTTTATGTTATTTTTTATACATATTTTCAGTTTTTACATTTTTAGGGATTTAACCACATTTTGAAAGCATTTTCACAAGAAAAAAGGGCTTTGGACTAGCCAAAACCCTTTGCTTATTCGTATTTGAGATTTATAACCAGTTGTAGAACTCGTTAATCAGATCTACGTAATCACCCTTAATGATGATATGGTGATTGCCGATAGAATCAGTTAGGAAGTATTCTACGCTTTCATCTAGTTTTAATCTGATCTGTGTTCTGCACAGATTTGTCTCACACAGATTCTCTTCTAGGATACCGCCAGATACGAAGTAATCCATCATCAGGCCATCAGTCTTGAATACTGTAATAGGTCCTTCCTGAATCTTTCCTCTAAATGCAACACCTAGTCCTGATTCAAAGTGAGTCATCAGTTCATAGTCTGAAATCATAGACATTGGAAGTGTGCAGTGAGCAAAGATAATTTCATTTGTATCAGTCAGGATTCTTGATGGGTTAGCCTGGAATGCAGGTTCACCGCACAGTTCACCAACAACAGCCATAGAAATTAATGCTGGAACATCGCCTTCACAAGCTGCATAGATTCCTTCAGCATTTAAGATAGCTAAAGCAACGCATCCAGTTGATTTAACTGGTTCAAGTAAATCGAAGCATCTTACTGTTACACCCTGCAGACCATACTTATCAACGATTCTTCTTAGTGCGCCATAAATCTGTAATGCCTTTTCCTTTTCAGCATCATCGAAGTTTCTCTTCTTTAAGTTCTCTGTATACTGATTGTCTACATATTCTGCTTTTGCGATTTCATCAAAGAATTCCTGCATTGGAACATCAACGATTTCGATACCATTGATTTCTTTAGAATCATTAGCATCTACATCACTAGAAATCAGCCAATCAGAAGGAACACCAACTCTACCAATCTTGAAGTTACTTAATTTTTTCTTTGCTGCAAATACTTTAGTTAAGTTAGAAATTCTTTTTGCCATGTATTCATCTGAACCGTGAATGATTTCACCTGGAATATCATGCTGTCTTAGATAAGACAAAATTTCCATAGAAGCTGCCAATGAGTTATTAGCACCAGTAGTTAGTAGGAATACTGGTTCAGGAAGCTTATCAAGTACCTGTAAGAATCTTCCTTCAGTTCCTCCACCACCGATAAAGTCTAAAACCATATCATAATCATTAACTTTGTCCAGTTCACATAGTGTCATTTCAACACCAACCATCTCTGATAGTCTTTTTACTAGATCAAGATTACCCTGGTTGATTGAAGCACCAAGAACGTTTGTTGATTCAACATAATATACACCAATTTTCATTTCTTTTCCTCCTGATATATATGTATTAATTATTTAATTTCTATTCTGATTTAATTATATATTAGCTTCTACAAGTTTTCTTTGAAGAATTCACTTGTGCAATCTACTAATTGTTTAGATTGTTCAGGATGATTATCCCATTGGCCAAAACCATGGTTGGCATCCTTAACGACTACGCGTTTTCTTACCCTTGCGTTTTCTAAGGCATTATATGTCTTTAAACCTACTTCTGGTTCTACTGTATCATCCTTATCACCATGTACGACAATTGCTGCACCAGTAAATGGTTTTAATAATTCACATGGTGTGTATTCAACCATATTGTCAATTAACTGCTTTGACAGATTGATATAATCTCCATCAAAACTATTGTAGTAATGATAGAAGCCCTTCTCATTAGCCTCTTTAGCCATGTCCTCATAAACAGGTCCTAAGAACTTAGGATACTCTTTCTGGTCATATGTAGCACCAGCCCAGAAAGCCATAGTTTTGAATTCAGGATGTCTATTAGAAAATATTGAAATCAGTCTTCCTCCCATTGAATAACCAAGCAGTCCTAAATGGTCAGTATCAATGCTGTAGTGTTCCAACATATACTTGTATTCAAGTTCAATTTCTTCTAAACATGAATCTAAAGAGTAATTAATGAAGTCTTCTTTTGATTCATCACATCCTGGAAAACCAACAGTTATGCCATAACAATCCAGCTCATGTGCCACCTGATTGAATCTATAGTCCTCAAAACGATTAGCTTTAAAACCATGCACGAAGATTATTAATGGAGCCTTATCCTTTTCACAATCAAAAATTGTTGTAGGAATATCGGTATTTCTTACAGACTTTAAAGTAGTATTAATCTCTTTCATATTTATACCTCTGCTTATATTCTATCATTTCTTTAATTTATGAAATTGTTCATATTATAATTGAGACAAGGAGAAATTAAACATGAATAAGATCATATATTTATCAGGTCCTACTCATTTACTAAAAGATGGTAAAGAAAGATTTCTTCAGGATAAGGCATTATGCCAGAAGTATGGTTTTGATGTCTTAGATGTTCCAGAAGAACTCTTCAATCCTCATTCTAGTAAGGAAGAAGGATTAGCTCTGGCTAAGAAAAGACAACAGCTGATTGAACAAAGTGATATTGTCGTTGGTGATACAAATGATTTCAGATCACTTGTAGAACCATACGGAGAAGTATCATTTGAGTTCGGTTATGCCTTTGCCTGTGATAAGCCAATATATGCATACATGAAAGATGCCAGAAAATATGAGGACCGCTATCCTCTAAAGAGAGTAACAGATGAAAACGGCAGACTAAGAGATGAGATGAACATTGTCTTTGAACCAGGTATCTTGAATGTAATGCTAGATGCACCTGCTAAGGTTGTTGAAGGTACTTTAGAAGATTGCCTTAAGGTAATCAAGGAGGACTTGCAATAATGTTTATAGATTCTAATGGCGTAAAAAGAAAACCAATCGCATATCTAGCAGACTTTGAGATGTTTCTACCTACTGCTGATGAAACTATTAAGTACTGGAAACAGGTTTGCGATAAATATGGAATTATCGGATTATATCCACCTGATACTCCAGCTGAAGATAATTTAAAACCATATGAGGCAAAAGATGATTCATATCAGGAAAGAGTAAAGCACATTTTCTCTTGCGACTATAACCAGATGCAAAGATCAGATATATGTATCGCTCAGCTTGATAACTGGCGTGGTTTAAATCCTGATTCAGGTACAGCATTCGAGTTAGGCTGGTTTGCAGGAAAGAAAAAACCAATCTATGGTTTCCTTAGATTCCCTTGCTCAATGATCTATCGTGTTCAAGATAAGAAACTTGAAGATGGCACATACTACGATACTCATGGTTATGCGTTTGAAGATAGAGACTTCCCTCTAGATAATATCTACGCAACCGTTACCGTAAGACAGACGTTTGAAGAAATCTGTCAGGCCATAAGAGCTGACTTCGATAAACAATTAATCGAAGCAGGCTACGAACCTTATGAAGTAAAATAAGACATCCAATAGGATGTCTTTTATTCTGTTAATATTTTCTCTAATCTTTCAGCCATTTCCTGGTAACTGATATTTAAAGTTATCTCATAATCTTTTCGAATACTTTGCTTTATCCAATAAGTATGATTCTCATCAGTGTCATAAGTTACCTGACCATTACTATAGATATTGAATATTGAATCATCAATGCCAATCGCATAATATGCCGCAATCAAGTCCCAGGACATTCTTCCCTTATTTGGACCACCATTATAGATTTCATAGGCAATTCTTAAAGGATTGTTTTCACTTAGTTTATCCGCAAAATCATATCCAGTAATAACTTCTGTTCCTTCAGGAGAAAAATAGATTGGACATTCACTTTTATCCATGAATACTTTAGCACCGATTCTATCCATGTTGTAGTTGAAGTTATTTGTATAAGTTTCTGCCTTGCCCATGGAAACAATTCTTTTTACTTTATTGTTGAATAAAGTTAAACCATCTAGTTCACTATACTCATCAGCTTTAGAATTAAACAATTCTTCAATAGCAGTATAAAAACCAACACCCAAGATAGTAACTGACTTATCTTCACACTGTGATAGCACTTTTCTGTATACCTTATATGATGGTTCAAAGTCTTCATCCCTTTTATCAATCATGTTTAACATTGTGCGATTATAGTAGATCTCATCAGGTAATGTGAAGCGATGTTTACGATATCTGTCATATCTATCATCCATATACTGTCTTTCATAGATTGCACCAATTGGTACATCGACATTGTAATAGTCACACAGAATCTGACATACTGGTGCTCCACCAACACAAGGACAATCCACAACGATTCCTTTTAAATCAATAAGACCTTTCTTATGATATTTAAGAAGCATTACTAAAGCACCGACATCATCACAATCGGTATCCATATCTGTATCAAAGATAATAATTTCTTTTTCCATACTTCACCTTATAAAAATGTTAATTCTCATTAACATTTTTATTCTTTCTATAATGTCTTTCTGAATGCTTTAACAACATCCATGAATTCCTTAACTCTAGCTTCATCAACTGGGTTTTCGAATTTGCCGTCTTTCTTGAATGTTGTAGCAACTACAGCACCATCAGCAATATTTAGCAGCATCTCAATAGTTTCCTTCTTGCAGCCAGTATTTGCGAATACAGGAGTATTACCAGTCTGAGTTTTTGCTCTTCTTAAAATTTCAGGATCAGTTGCAGTTCCAGCTGTTGCACCAGATACACAGATACCATCAGGCTTGCAATTGAATACTGTAGTCTTAGCAATTGATTCAATGTCTCTATCAGCTAAGTACTTAGCAGCTTCAGGAACAATGTTATAAAGCATCTTAATATTATCAGCACCGATTCTATGTCTGTGTCTTGCGGTAGCACCTGGATCTGTATCCCACATACCAAAGTCAGATGCATAAACACCAGAAATGATTTCTCTGATGAACTTGCCATCAACAGCTTTAGCTAAATCTAAAGAGGCAATAGGATCCCAAAGGCAGTTAACGCCATAAGGAATCTTGATTACTTCTTCTTTTAATCTACCGATAACATAAGCCATAGCACCGATAGTGATTGGTTCAATCTTTGTTACATATGGAAGTGAGTACTCATTAGAGAACATAATTCCATCAACACCACCATTTTGCAAAGCAATGACATCTTTTCTTGCAGCTTCAACAACCTTCTCTAAACCACCTTCCTCATCATAATAAGGATCGCCTGGTAAAGGCTGTAAATGACACATTGCAATAATTGGTTTTTTTACTTTGAACAGTTCCTCTGTCCAGTTTGAATAATCTTTATAGAAATCTAAACTCATGACTACACCCTCCATTTTTACTTTTTTCATTATACCAAGTATTGTTATAATTTAGACAAGAGGTGACACCTATGGACAAGCAAGAAATTAAGAAAACACTGAAGGAATACATGGCTATTCCAAGAGTATCTGGTTATGAATCAAAGATGGCTGAAAGATTCATGGCTGATATGAGTAAATATACTGATGATGTATGTAAAGATACATTCGGTAATGTGATTGCCAAGTTTGAAGGAAGTGATCCTAATACTCCATCAATTATGGTTTTCTCGCATCTTGATACAATAGGCTTTTTCGTTTCTTACATTAGTGATGATGGTTTCATCAAGTTTGATAGAATCGGTGGTGTTCCTGCCAAGGTTTTACCTGGCCTACAGGTAAGAGTAGGAAGCGAAGATGGCGAGTACTATCCAGGTATCATCGGAAACAAGTCATACAACATGGTTATTGATAATGGTGTTGAACCAATTACTTCTCTATATATTGATATCGGTGCTAAAACTAGACAAGAAGTAGAAGCACTGAATATTAAAGTTGGCTGCCCTATTGTTTACGCCGCAAATTACTTTGAGTTACTTAATGATAGAATCGGTGGTTCTTATCTTGATGCAGCATCAGGTCTAACAACAATTAATCAGTTAGCTGAATACTTAAAAGACAACAAAGCAAAAGCAACTGTATACCTAGTTGGTACAGTTATGGAAGAATACAATGCAAGAGGTGCCATGATGGCGCAAAGAACCTGCAAGGCTGATATCGCAATCTGCCTTCTAGGTGCTGGTGCTGGTGATACACCAGATCTAAAAGGAAGCAATAACGTAATCCTTGGAGATGGTGTTTCAGTTAATATGTTTAACTTCCATGGCAAGGGAACAATAAATGGCAACATTATTCCTAAACCAATGCTAGAACATTTAAAGAAAGCAAGTGAAACAACAAATATAAACATCCAAAGACAAGCTGCAAGAGGCGCTTTATCTGATACAGCTTATCTGCAGTTAGAAGATGATGGTGTTTTATGTTTAGACATGGGAACACCAGACAGATATTCTCATTCACCAAGTGAAATGCTAGATCTTAACGATCTGATGAAAACTTTTGAACTAGTGAAGGAATTCATTTATTCACTAGATGAAAACTTCAAGGTAGAAAGATTCTAATGGAAAGAAATCTTTTAGTTGGAATTGATTTAGGTACAACATCTCTAAGAGTTGGTTTTTATGATGCAATGGGCAATAACTATGGAATTGCTGAACAGGCAATAGAAACCTATCATCCTAAAAACAATTACTCTGAACAGAAGGTACAGGATTGGATTGATGCCTTAAGAAACTGCTTAGTTAAAGGCATGAAAGAAAACAACATTGATAAGTCACAGATTCTTTCTTTATGTTTAGCAAGCACATGTTGCACAGCCGTATTTGCCAAAAAGGATGGAACAGTATTATCTAATGCCATCATGTGGATGGATACTAGAGCCAGTAAGCAGGCTGATGAAATCTATGAACTGACTAATGAAAAACTGTCATGCGAATGGATGCCATGCAAGCTGTTATGGTTAAAACAGAATGATCCAGATTTATATAATTCATCAGAAGTCTTCTGTGAATGCCAGGACTATCTGACTTACTATCTTACAGGAATCTGGTCAGTAAATAATAACACTGCCTGCAACTGGGGCTATAACCTTGATGAACATGGCTTCCCTATTTCCTTTTATGAAAAGATCGGACTTAAGGATGCCTTAGATAAATTCCCAGATGAAAATGTTTATGTAGTTGGTGATAAGATTTCTACCTTGAGAAAAGAAACAGCTATTGAATTAGGACTACTTGAAGATACCATTGTTGCCCAAGGTGGCATTGATTCTTCAGTAGGAATTTTAGGCATGGGTGTTTATAAACCAGGAAGACTGGCATTAATGACTGGTTCATCAAATCTGACCATGCTTCTAACTGATAAGATGATGTTTTCAGAATCAACAATCAACGCCGGTCCAAGTCATCTTATTCCTGGATACTATACTTCATTTAGAGCAACCTTATGTTCTAACTTAATTATTGAATGGTTTAGAAAAGAGATTGCTAAAGATATAAG
>R27__coassemble_1155_pt1 | contig 12956 bp, 10 predicted proteins | sample R27__metabat2_high_PE_052 | metagenome-assembled genome bin R27 | reverse complement strand
TTATTTACCTCTCACCCTCATTATATTAGATTTGCTTTTCTAAAGCCTTAATAACTTCATCAATTTTCTGATCGTCACCATCTTTTATGGCCGTTTTAACACAAGTATCAATATGATTCTTAAGAATAAGATTGTTTGTCTTTTTTAATAGTGCTCTAGTTGCCATTAACTGATCGGAGACATCTAAACAATAACGATCTTCATCAATCATCTTAATTATGCCTTCAAGCTGGCCTTTGGCAATATTGCAGTATTTTTTGATCTGCTGCTTATCCTTCATGAGTTATTTCCTTTACCTCGTAACCTGCATCTTCAATAGCAGCAGTGATTTCTTCATCACTTGCGTTAGTATTTAGTGTTGCAATACCATCATCAAGACTGACATTAACATCACTTCCCAGTTTCTCTAATGCCTGCTTAACATGTCCAACACAACGCATACACATCATACCTTCAACAATTACTTTAGTCATTTTAGTTCTCCTTTTTAATTTTTCTTATTCTTAAAGCATTAGCAATAACAATGATGGAACTTAGCGACATAGTGAAAGCTCCAATCATTGGATTTAGTTTTATATTAAAGTTTGCATAGAACACACCAGCTGCTACAGGAACGAATAGGGCATTATAGAACAAAGCCCAGAACATGTTCTGTTTGATAATGCTCATTGTCTTTTTAGATAAATCAATAACAAAACTAATATCACTTAGATTATTTGATAGAAGCGAAATATCACTAGCAGCATTTGCGATATCGGTACCATCACTTAAAGTAATAGAAACATCAGCGCTGCTTAAGGCAACCGCATCATTGATTCCATCACCAACCATACCAGTTATTCCATCTTCCTTATTTTTGATTATTAAATCCTGTTTATCCTGTGGTTTAACATTTGCCAGATATTCATCAATTTCTAGAATATCGCAAACATTCTTAGCAACTATCTCATTATCACCAGTTGCCATAATCAGTTTGATATTTTTTTGTTTTAGTTTATCTATAGCATTCTTACTGTCTTGTTTAATCCTATCTGCAAGATAGATAACACCAAGCAGTTTGTCATCCTTTCCAACACCTATATATGAGTAGTTATTCTGTCTTGCAAATTCGATTTCTTCATCCAGTTTTATAGAGTGTTTACCTAGCATTATGTCGTTTCCAGCGTAATAGCAATAGGTGTCATTCGTGACACCTATTCCTTCACCGGAAATCTGTGTAACTGTATCGAATTTTAAGGTTCCTTTTCCATATTTTTCCTGGATTGCTTTAGCAATTGGATGATTGGAGTTTGCTTCTAGACTTGCAACAACATTCTCAAATTCATCGTCGTATTTAAGTACCTTAACTATTTCCAGTTTGTTTTCAGTAAGTGTTCCAGTTTTATCTAAAACTAAGGTTTTTAGTTTATAGGCAAGTTCCAGTATTTCAGGATTCTTGATTAGTACGCCATTCTTACTGGCAGTATTGCAAGCTACAGCAATTGCACTTGGTGTAGCCAAACCTAAAGCACAAGGGCAAGAGATAACTAATACTGATAAAGCAAAGTTCAAACTTAATTCAATATTCTTGCTTGTGATTAACCATATTAATAAAGTTAGAAGTGAAACAGCTAAAACCCCATAAACAAAATAACTTGATATCTTATCCGCAAATCTTTCTACCGGAATCTTAGCAATACTTGCCTGTTTAGTTAATGAGACAATTTTAGAAAGGGTAGTTTGAGTAGAATTCTTATTAACTCTGACTGTTAATTCACCATCGATATTGATCGTTCCTCCGATTACCTGCGAATCGACTGTTTTATAAGCCGCTGCAGATTCACCTGTAATTAACGATTCATCAACAGTACTAATTCCTTTTTCTACAATTCCATCCTGAGGAATTGATTCGCCTGGTTTGATAAGAATAAGATCGTTCTTTTTAATTTTCTCTATTGGCGTAATAACTATTCCATCATCTGTAATAAGGTTTGCCTGCATAGGAATAAGCGTTGATAAACCTCTGATGAACTTTGTGGTTTTCTTCTTATTCTTTTCCTCGATGTATTTGCCTAAAGATACAATAACTAGAACCATTGCGCTGGTTTCATAGTATAGGTGATAGCCAGTTTTGTTGTTTACGATATTATAGGTTGCATAAAGACTATAGATGAATGAGACAAAGCTTGAGATTGATACAAGACTGTCCATATTAGGATTAAGTCTGAATAATGCTTTGAAGCCTGATTGATAGTATCTTATATTGAGGATGATAATCACTAAAGCCATCATTAATTGAATAAGCATCGTACTTCTAGGATTATCCATAGAACTCATTGAGACAATCATCAGGATTATAGTTAAAACAACTGAAACAATCAGCTTAACAATATATGAATCAATCTCTTTGTTTCTGTTTATAACAAGCTCGTAGTTTTCTTTTGCTAGGGCATCATGCATTATTGTTTCTGATACTTTGCCTTCATCAAAATCAACAAGTACCTCATTATCCATTAAGGAAACTACAGCACTATTAACACCATCTAGATTATTTAGAGTTTTTTCTACATTAGATTTACAGATGACACAAGTCATTCCTTTTACTTCATAAGTCTTTTCCATAAATACCCCCCTAGGGTATATATGTATTTTAACATTGCCAGACAATCTAAGTAAATAATTAGGAATACAGCTATTGTATAATTGAGATATGGGAAGCCCTTTATTTATAAGAAGCGTCTTTAGTTTGCTTTCTTCAATGTGCACTATCGAAGGCATTATTGAGTATGGCAAGAAATATGGCTACACTTCTATTGGCTTAGTAGATAAAAATGTCCTATCAGGAGCAATGCCTTTTAAGAAGGCCTGTGAGAAGGCTGGCATTAAGGCTGTTTTTGGTTTGGAATTTGAGATAAATATTGATGAACGTAACTTTGAAATGGTTCTTTATGCCAAGAATGATGATGGTTTCAAGAACCTGATGGCTTTATCAAGCTACATCTGTACTGGAGATGATAAGGTCATTGATATTGAGACACTTAATAAATACCGTAAGAATAATATCTTGTGTTTACTATCAGATAGTATGCCTTTAACATACGCAGTTGATAAGCAGATGGATCTTGAGGATGCCTTAAATGCACAGGAAGTTTTATTCGGCAAGGACTATGTCGTAGGCATGGTCGACCATGATTGTGCCATGAACGCAAGAAGAGACTTGCAGATCAAGAAGGTTCTTAAAGCAAGGGGTATTCCAACAATCGCACTAAGCAGAACATATTATTTAAACAGAGATGATTATGAGGAATATGAAGTTCTCAAGTGTATCCGTGATAAAAGAACCTTGGATAATGATTCAAGTATCTATGATAGTGGCAGACATTTTCTAGATAAAAATGAGATGGCAAGTCTTTATGAAGATGATGACATCAAGAATAGTGATGTTCTATCAAGCCAGTGTAATGTTTCAATGAAGTATGAGACATCTCTTCCTTTATATAAGACAAAGAATAATGTCTCATCAAAAGATTATCTGATTTCATTATGTAAAGAAGGATTAAAGAGAAGACTAAAGAACAATCTTAATGATACATATGTAAAAAGATTAGAATATGAACTTAAAGTAATCATTGATATGAACTTTGAAGACTACTTCCTAGTAGTTTATGATTTCATACTGTTTGCCAAGAAGAATAACATCATGGTTGGTCCAGGAAGAGGATCGGGTGTAGGAAGCTTGGTTTGCTATTGCTTAGGCATTACTGATTTAGATCCAATCAAGTACGGACTGTTCTTTGAAAGATTCTTGAATCCAGAAAGAATCTCTATGCCTGATATTGATACAGACTTCCCAGATGATAGAAGAGATGAAGTAATTGAATATGTAAGAGATAAGTATGGTGTAGACCATGTTGCTCATATTGTTACTTATGGTACTTTAAAAGCTAAACAGGTCTTAAGAGATGTAGGCAGAGTACTAGATTATTCTACTGGTGAAATTGATAGCGTATGTAAACTGATTCCATTTGCTTATGACATTACTTTGGATAAGGCTATGGAGTTAAATCCAATCTTTAAACAGAAGATTAATTCTGATGAAAAATTCAGAAGACTATATAGAATCTCAAAGAAACTTGAAGGATTCCCAAGACATGAATCTACACATGCTGCAGGTATTGTCATGTCAGAGAAACCATTAGAGGAAGTTATTCCTGTAACTAAGATTGAACAAGATATTTATTCAACCCAGTACACAATGGAACATCTTGAAGAATTCGGTCTTATTAAGATGGACTTCTTAGGTTTAAGAAATCTAGGAATAATCGCTGAGATTGTTGATGATATTAATAAGAAGGAAGCGTTCAACATCAAGAATATTCCGCTTGATGATCCAAAGACTTTTGAACTGATTGATAATTGCAATGTTTTAGGGGTCTTCCAGTTAGAATCAAATGGTATGCAGAATCTTGTAAGAAAGATGAAACCAAAGAATTTTGAAGATATCGCTGTAACAATTGCGCTATTCAGACCAGGTCCAATGGAGAATATACCTGTTTATCTAGAAAATAGAACTAATCCTGAAAAGATTGAATATGTTCATAATGATTTAAAACCAATCCTAGCTGAAACATATGGCATTATTGTTTATCAGGAACAGATTATGTCCATTGCCAGAACGATGGCAGGCTTTACTTATGGCAAGGCTGATATCTTAAGAAGAGCCATGTCCAAGAAGAAGGCTGAGGAACTTGAGAAACTGTATCCTGACTTTATTGATGGCTGTATGAAGAAGGGCTATTCAAAAGATATCGCGGTAAAGGTTTATGATTTGATTCTGAAGTTTGCCAATTACGGTTTCAATAAGTCACACTCCATCGCTTATGGTATGGTGGCTTATCAGATGGCATATCTAAAGGCAAATTATCCTTTATTTTTCTATAAGGCATTACTAAATGGTGTTACAGGTTCACAAACCAAGACCTATGATTACATCAGTGAATGTCAGAATATTGGTCAGAAGGTTCGTGGTTTATCAATTAACAATTCTGAGATTACTTACAAGATTGATAATGATTGCATCATTATGCCACTTAGCATTTGCAAGGATGTAGGTATGGCTTCCGCAAGTAAGATTATTGAAGAGAGAAACACAAATGGCAGGTTTGATGATTTTGTTGATTGCATCAAACGTTTAACAATAAGTGGTGTTGATAAGAATGTTTTAGAGAATCTGATTTACGCTGGAGCATTTGATGAATTCAAGTATTCTCGTCACACCATGATTGAGGCACTACCAAATACCATCAAGTATGCAAATGCCCACAAGGGTGAGACAAGTCTGATGGATGGCTTTGATGATAGACCGTTAATCAAAGAATTAAATGACGACAAGATGATTCTGGCAGAGAATGAAAAGAATGTCTTAGGTTTCTATTTTTCATTCAATCCGATAACAGAAGTAAAAAGAAAGAATAACATTGTAACAGATAACTTGTATAATTTAGCTAATAGCGAAGGATACAAACAGGGCTTTGGCTTAATCAAGAGAGTCAAATCACTAAGAACTAAAAAGGGCGAACTGATGGCATTTGTGGATGTCATTGATGACAAGGGAGAAATATCTCTAGCAGTTATGCCTAATCTATATAAACTATTTTCAGTTGACTTAGTTAAGGGCAGATATGTACTGTTTGAAGGCAAGATTGAAAAACAGAATTCATGTCTGGTCAAGAAACTAACTTTCTACTAGGAGGTCATTATGCTTAATATTTTGATTGTTGATGATGAGATTAAAATCAGAGAAGTTGTTAAAGAGTATTGCAAGGTCAGTGGCTATGAATGCGATGAAGCAACCAATGGTAAAGAAGCTATTGAAATGGTAAGAGCTAAAGACTATGATTGCATCATTCTTGACATCATGATGCCTGAACTTGATGGCTTTACAGCATGCAAGAGAATCAAAGAGATTAAGGATGTTCCTGTTATCATGCTTTCTGCAAGACAGGAAGAAGATGACAAGCTCTTCTCTTTTGATATGGGTGTAGATGACTATGTAACTAAACCATTCTCACCAAAAGAGTTAATGGCAAGAATCAAAGTAGTATGTGAAAGAAGAAATAAACACTCTAATGATAAATATGTAATAGGTGATCTAATTGTTGATGTTGATGGCAGAGAAGTTAGCATTGAAGGCCAAAAGATTACATTAACTCCAAAAGAATTAGATCTTCTTATTTATCTAATTGAAAACAAGAACATCGCTTTAGGCAGAGATAAGATTCTTTCAAATGTCTGGAATCTAGATTTCTATGGCGATGATCGTACTGTTGATACACACATCAAGATGCTTAGAAATGATTTAGGTAAGTATCGTGACAATATTGTTACTGTAAGAGGAATGGGTTACAAGTTTGAAATTTAACTTCAAGGGTATTACATTTAATACCTGGCTGTACTTTTTAGGCTTTTCGGTATCAATCCTAGCACTGTTAGGATTTTTACTGATTGTCTTAATCAAGCCATATTATCGAAATGACAGACTTGAAACTGTTCAGGTAATTTCTGATACCATTGGAAGTCTTTTACTCAAAGATAATGTAACAAACAAAGATATTGAGAATACCGCAAAGCTTGTTGTGGGAAACAATGTCTGCGCTTTAATCTATAACGAAAATGGTGAAGTAGTATATGAATCAGATTCTCTAGGTCAGTTATGTATGCTGAATAAAGAGATTACTGTTGAAGATGAAGAGTTCACAATCACTAAGAATCCTAGAAAGATGATTGATCTGATTAAGAATGAATCACCATTATCCTTAACACTAAACTCAAGTATTACTGATTCGGAAATGATTCTTTTTGGTGAGCAGATTCAGAATAACTTAGCTAATTACTATCTGATAATAAATACGCCATTAGAACCTATTGAGTCATATGTTGATTTCATTTTGAATCAGTACACATACATTGCAATTATCATTGTTTTGATTGCCTTAGTTGTTGCCTTCTTCTTAGCGAAATCAATTTCTAAACCAATTGTTGAAATCAAAAAGGAAGCAAACAAACTCGCCGAAGGAAACTATGATGCTAAATTCGAAACACATTCCTTCTCCGAGATTAATGACTTGGCACAGACTCTTGATGATGCCACAAATAAGCTTTCTAAAGTTGATGAACTTAGAAAAGATTTACTAGCTAATGTATCTCACGATATTAAGACACCATTAACAATGATTCGTGCCTATGCAGAAATGATTAAGGATATTTCTGGTGATGATCCAGAAAAGAGAAATGAACATCTTGATGTCATCATCAAGGAAACTGATTATTTGAATAAGCTTGTTACTGATATGTCAGAGCTTTCTAAACTGCAATCAGGTTCAATAACACTGACCAAGAGTAATTTTGACTTGAAGCAGTGTGCAATGGATGTTATTGAATTGCTCAATCAGCTGATGCATGAAAAGGGTATGCAGATAATAACTAGTATGGATGATGTTGTTGTCTATGCTGATGAGATAAAGATTTCACAGGTTATCTATAACTATCTGTCTAATGCTATTAAGCATTCATCAGATAACTCAATCATTGAACTCAATATCATCAATGATGATGAAGAGAAAGTAAGACTGGAAGTAATCGATCATGGTGAAGGCATAAGCGAAGATACTCTGCCTTATATCTGGGACCGTTATTATAAAGTTGATAAGAACTTCAATAGAACTGTTGAATCAACTGGGCTTGGTTTAGCGATTGCTAAAGCAATTCTAGAAGCACACAATGCCAAGTATGGTGCTATCTCTAAACTCAACGAAGGTTCAACATTCTATTTTGAATTAAGTAAGGACTACGATGAAGAAGAAGACTGATTATCTTAAATTTATAGATTATGAATTCATTCAAGATGAAAGATTCATAAAAGCCAACACCGATACGGCTTTTTTAGGCATGTTTCTTGATAAGATGACTAATAAGTCAGTTATGGATATTGGCACAAATACCGGTGCCTTGCTTCTGTATGCCCACTACCATGGAGCTAAACAGTTAATTGGTGTAGATATTCATAAGGAAGCATTGAAGACTGCTGAAAAAAACCTCAGCAAGTATACCGATAACTATAAACTGTACCATTCAAGAATTCAGGATCTAGAAGCAGAGCCCGTTGATGTGGTAATATGCAATCCACCATTCTTCGAGATGAATAACGTTACTCCAGACAAGTACTTCAAAGAAGCGATGTTTGAAGAATCAATGCCTATGGAGGATATGTTTAAGGCACTAAGAAAATTCATGAAGGATAATGGTGAGGCATATGTCCTATACCAGGCAGACCGCTTTCCTGAATTATTCGACATGTGTAAGAAGTATAAGCTTAAAATCATGAAGATGCAGTTTATCCATGACATCAACTCTAAACACGCATTAAGAGTCATGATGAAACTGAAAATCGGTCCAATGTCTAAGCTAAAAATCTATGAGCCACTGATGATTGATAGGGGCCGTTATACTAAAGCTACCTATGAACAGATTAAAGACTAGAAATAGTCTTTTTGTTTATAAATGTAAGTTCCTTACAGGTTAAGAAAGGGCGAATAAATAGTATAATATAACTATGAATGAAATTGAGAGAATCAAGTATTTAAGAGAGTTTCTGACCAAGTGTTCCTATGAGTATTACACACTAGACAGGCCTACTATTCCTGATAGTGAATACGATATGCTGTTTAGAGAACTTGAGGATTTGGAAGCTAAGCATCCTGAATTGGCTGATCCAAATTCTCCAACCCAAAGAGTCGGATTTGAAATACTTAGTGAGTTCAAAAAGATAACACATGAAAGACCACTTCTATCATTAGGTGATGTTTTCTCATATGATGAATTAAGAGATTGGTCAAAGAAGATAACAGATGTTTATCCTGAAGTTGAGTATTGTGTTGAATATAAGATAGATGGTCTGGCAATGAACCTCATCTATGAAGATGGTATGTTCAAACAGGCTGTTACTAGAGGCGATGGTACAGTAGGTGAGGATGTTACAAGCAATGTTAAAACCATTCTTTCCATTCCTATGTCTATTCCATATAAACAAAGATATGACATCAGAGGTGAAGTATACATGCCTAAATCTTCTTTTGAAAGAGTAAACAGAGAAAGAAGAGCTAATGGCGAAGAGGAATTCGCCAATCCAAGAAATGCAGCCGCAGGTTCAATCAGACAGTTAGATTCAAGAATCTGTGCATCTAGAGGCCTAGATGGTTTCTGGTACCATGTACCAGATGATATAAACGCATCGACACACTATGATTCTTTGATGTACGCAAAAAAACTTGGCTTTGTGGTAAATGACACAATGAAGTTATGTCACAATATCGATGAAGTAATTGAACAGATTGAAGAAACCGCTAAGATTAGACATGACCTGCCATATGAGATTGATGGTATGGTAATTAAGGTTAATTCATATGAGATGCAAAGACAGTTAGGATTCACATCACGTATTCCTAAGTGGGCTATTGCTTATAAGTTCCCAGCTGAAGAAGTAAGAACAAAAGTTGAAGACATCTTCATTACTGTTGGCAGAACTGGTAAGTGTACACCAAATGCTAAACTTACTCCTGTTAAGGTTGCAGGCACAACTGTAAGCTTTGCGACTTTACATAATGAGGACAACATTACAGAAAAAGATATTAGAATCGGTGATACTGTAATTGTTAGAAAAGCTGGAGATATAATTCCTGAAGTTGTTAGATCAATCAAGGAGAATAGAGATGGCTCACAAGTACAGTTTGTTTTCCCAGATACTTGTCCAGTATGTGGTGGCAAACTATTCAGATTTGAAGGTGAAGCAGCACACTACTGCATAAACAGTGAATGTAAAGCAAGACTTGTTTATTCAATAGCTCACTTTGCAGAAAGAAATGCTATGAATATTGATGGTCTTGGTGAGAATAAGGTCGAGGCATTCATTAATGCCGGATTATTAAACAGTTTTGAAGATATCTATAAACTGCATAACCGCAAAGAAGATATCCTACAGATTGATAAATTTGGTTTGAAGTCATTTGACAATCTGATTGAAGCAATCGAAAACTCCAAAGCAAATTCTCTTGAAAGACTGATTAATGGTTTAGGTATCAGACAGGTTGGCGAAAAGGCTTCTAAAGTCTTGGCTGCATACTATAAGAATATGGATAACTTCATGAATGCATCTTTAGAGGATTTAAGTGAGATAAAAGATATCGGTCCAGTTACCGCTGAATATATCAAAGAATTCTTCAATGAGGAATCCAACAAAGAAATGATTAATCAGCTGAAACTGTTTGGTCTGAATATGGAGTATATTGATACACGCACTAATACCAATTCACCATTTGCGGATAAGACAGTAGTTTTAACCGGAACATTAGTAAAATACACTAGACCAGATGCTACAAGGATTCTAGAAGATCTAGGAGCCCATGTATCAGGCAGTGTATCAAAGAAGACCGATTATGTAATATTTGGTTCAGAAGCTGGTTCCAAGCTCACAAAGGCTCAGGAACTTGGCGTGACATGCATAGATGAAGATACCTTTGAGTCTATGCTTCAATAGTATGGTGTGGTATAATTTATAAGGTTAAATTATGAGCGAAGTTAAACAAGAAGAAAAAACTAAAGAGAAGAAAAAAGTCTCTAAATCCGCAATAGTACTTATTGTCGGTTTGATTATTATTGCTATACCAGTTGCAGTATTCTGTTATATCTTATTAAGTGCTTCTATGAAGACTGGTACACCAATTCTTGGTGATCGTTTCAAGAACGACTTAACAACAGAGATTACTTCAGAAAGTCTTTCCAAGATTGAAAGCAGTCTGAAGACAATCAGCAACGTAGAAGCAGTAACAATCGATGATCCTGATACAGGCAGATTGATTATCATGATTGACTGTAAGGATACATTAAATGAAGAAGAAGTTACAGCAATTGCAGAAAAGGCATATGACAAGGTTATTGAAGTTCTGCCTGCTAAGACTTACTTCACACAAGGTGATAATGCAAGAAACTATGACCTAACAATCTATGTTTATACAACATCAACAGCAACAGCTGGTAGAACATTGATTACGGTTACTTATAATTCACAGATGGATCTTCCTTCATATGAAAATAACTCAAAAGCTAAGAATGAAGAAATAGCGAAAGAGTTAAGAGGCGAGAATGAGCCAAGCAGCACGGAAGAACCTGAAGGTGAAGATAATGCAGAGGCTGGTGAATAAACTTCATGGAAACATGAAGTTTTTAATATATGAAGAATCAGATAGTCAGATGTAAATGCGTAGATATGTCTGTAGATGGACAGGGAATAGCTAAAGCAGATGGTTTAGTTATTTTTGTTAAGGGCATGATTACTAGCGAAGAGGCTGATGTCAAGATTATTGCCGACAAGAAGAATTGTGCCTTTGCAATTATTGACAAGATGATTACACCATCCCCATATCGTGTTGAATCACAATGTCCAATTTCATATAAGTGTGGTGGCTGTGATTACCGCTATATTGATTATGATTACCAATTAAAACTTAAGAAGGATGTTCTAATTAATACTTTTGAAGGCTATGAAGTAAACGACATCATCAAAGATGACAATCCAATATATTACCGCAACAAAGTTCAGATACCGGTAAGAGATCAGAAGATGGGTTTCTATCGTAAATTCTCTAATGACATTGTAGAATTTGATGACTGTCTTATCGAATCTAGAATTGCCAATGAGATTATTACAGATCTAAAACCATTACTATTGAAACTGAAAATTGATAAATACTTCAGACATATTCTTATTAAACATGCTGTAGGAACTGATGAAGTGATGATTGGCTTTATTGTCAACGATTTCAATTTCCCTAACTTAAGTAAAGTTACCGATTTCTTAATTGGAAAATATTCAAATATCAAATCTATTATTCTTAATCTGAATAATAAAGATACAAACGTTATTCTGGGTGAAGAAGAGAAACTGATTTATGGTAGAGATTATATCTATGATGTTTATGATGGCGTTAAAGTTAAACTGTCACTTAAGTCTTTCTATCAGGTTAACTATCATCAGATGCTGAAACTCTACAATCAGGTAAAAGAATTATCCAAGGTAAGTGAAAACGATAGAGTATTAGATTTATATAGTGGCATAGGTACCATTTCCCTTTATCTAGCTAGATACGCAAAACAAGTAACAGGCGTTGAGATTGTTAAGGAAGCCATCGAGAACGCTAATGATAATGCAGTACTTAATGACATGCATAATCTTAGCTTTATCTTAGCTGATGCTTCTAAAGGAATGGATGAATATCTTAAAGACAAGGATTTATTAATAGTTGATCCACCAAGAAAAGGAATATCCAGGGAGCTTATTAAGTCAATCATTAATTCTAATATCAACAGAATGGTATATGTCTCATGCAATCCAGCAACACTGGCAAGAGATCTAGAACTACTAAAAGATAATTTTGCTGTTGGAACAATTCAACCAGTTGATATGTTCCCATATACAACACATGTCGAATGCGTGGTGGGAATGCAAAGAAAAGGCAACAAGTAAAGTTGTAGAAGTCCTTTATTTCAGGCATTATTATAAACATTATGAATTCTCTATAGATGATAATGGATATCGTCAAAAGGTAATGAAACGATACATAAATGTCTCAGTTTGCATTAACCTTGAATAAGGGAATACAAAATTTAATAGAAGCAGTTTTGATAAAACGCAAATATTATATTTATATCTATATTCATGTGACCTTTGATTGTAAATTTACGAGTAGATAGATGAAAGGAGCGTTATGGAAGATAGTAAAATTATAGATTTATATTTTGCTAGAGATGAAAAAGCCATATATGAAACACAAGTTAAATATGGCCCTTATTGTTATGCAATTGCTTATAACATCTTACATAACAACGAGGATTGCCAAGAATGTGTTTCAGATACTTATCTAGAT
>R27__coassemble_1144_pt1 | contig 13015 bp, 12 predicted proteins | sample R27__metabat2_high_PE_052 | metagenome-assembled genome bin R27 | reverse complement strand
ATTTTATACTAATAATAGATAGTATCAGGAGGTACTTATGATTAAACCAATTGTCACATATGATATTCATGCCTTAAGTAATCCAAAAGTATTAACTTCAAAGACTCGTCCAATCACAGATTTTAGTGCGGAAGAAGTTGTTGAATGTGTTCAAGACTTAAACGATACTCTAGATAATCTCATTAAGGTAGAAGGAAACAAAAGAGGTGCAATAGGACTATCAGCAACACAGATTGGTGTTGATCTTGATATGACTGCTGTTGAACTTGGAGATAAAAGATATGTTTTAATCAATCCTGAACTAGCTAAAGAAAATGGTAAGACAAGACTATTTAGAATTGGATGTTTCAGTTTTTATAAATATAGAGCTATGTGTTACTACAACGATGATGTTACTATTTCCTACTTTGATCCTGAGGGTAATGAATGTACTCTGGATTTAGTTGGTGATAGATCTTGTGTTGTTCAACATGAGATGGATCATCTTAAAGGCGATCTGTTATTCGCTCATCTTAAGCATAAAGAAAAGGATCTATTTATCCCAAGAGAATCTATGTATAAGGATGGAAATGTTCCTTTAAGAAATTATGGTTACATCTTTGAAATAAGAAGAAAACTAGGTTTGAATAAAGTATTAAGTGTTCCTGTCTATTACAGCTCTTTATTCAACGATTATACAGACTATGTTGCATATGTTGATAAATGTGCAAATGAAAGAAAACAGTTATTAGATGTAATTCAAGAATACACTTCAACAGATGATAAGATTCTTGAAGTGGGATGCGGCACTGGTGCCTTATCAGTTTATCTAAATAAGCAGGGATATGATGTTACGTGTCTGCAATCAGATAAGGATATGTTAGATCTTGCGATAAGAATTAATGAGCAGAATAATACTTCAGTTACATATAAGAAAAGTGATATCACTAAACTTGATGCACAAGATGATAGTTATGAAACTATCTTCTCATATGAAGTGCTAGAAACTCTTGATGATGTTGATCTAAACTTTGCCTTACATGAAGGATTAAGAGTTGCACATAAATATATCTTCATGATGCCAACAATCAATATTAAAGCAAACACCCTAAAAGGAAATGAAAGACTTAAATCAGTAAAAGCTTATGAATCACTAATTACCAAACAAGGATATAAAGTATTAGATAAGCGAATTATTGATGAAGGACAGAATGTTATATTTGTAGTTAGTAAAAAATAAGAGTGGAATTCCACTCTTATTTTATTCTTGCTTATTACTACCTAAGCCATATTTTACGGCTATGAACCTTATAACGATAATTATAATTGCCCCAATAAGCGTTGCCATATCATTGCTTATTTTCCACAACAGCGACATCACAATGATGCCGATGACGCATGATGAAGCATAAATATCACTGACAAATATTCTCGGTTTCTGATTTGCGAATATATCCGCAATTACTCCACCACCTACTGCTGTAAGTGTTCCAATAAATACTGTATAGAAGATATTCCCATACGCAATTACTGTTCTTGCACCAATTACAGAGAACAATCCAAGTCCTATTGTATCCATTACAACTAAGACATAATTTAATGAATCAATTCTTTTCTTAAAGCTAGGAATCTGAATCATTACTGTTACGAATAACGAAATAAGCAGATATGTCCATTCTTCAAATACACTAGGGATTTCCTTATTAAGAAAACAGTCTCTTATTAAACCTCCACCAAAAGCACAAGTCAATCCTAAAACTATGATTCCAAACCAATCCAGTTTTCTTTTGATTGCGGTTAGTGCTCCTGATACAGAGAAGGCTATTACACCCAGGCATTTAAAGATGGTAATCATTTATTTTGCAGCTGCAACCAGTTTTGCAACTCTATCTTTATCTACGCCGTTTCTTACATTGCCATCAATCTTGATGGAACTGCCAACGATTACAGCATCTGCATACTGCAGATATTCTTTAATATTAGCTTCTTTGATACCACTGCCAACGATAATCTTTAATTCATCACCACAACGTCTTCTTACTTCCATGATGTCTTCAATCTTAGCGTTCTCACCAGTCTTAGCACCAGTCATGATAACAGCATCAGCACCTTCTTCTTTAGCTCTTTCAATAAGTTCAAGAATTGGCTCCTTTACTAAAGCAGTAGTATGTTTAACATCAACATCCGCAAATGTCAGAGTATTAATGTTATATCTGCTCTTGATATCTGCAATTTCTCTTGCCTTTGGTTTTAAGATTCCCTGAATACCAACTCTGGTATCAATGAATACTTCACTTCTTACAAACGCAGCACCACACGCTAATGCTAAAGCATATTCCTTCTCGTAATCATCAAACTGAATGTTTACACCAAATTCAACATTATACTTGTTTTTGATTTCCTGACAGATTGAAGTCATTAGTGCAAATGATACTTCATCAATTTTCTCACTATATGGATCATCATTGAAGTTTTCAACGATAAATGTATCAGCACCACCTTCCATCAAAGCTTCAACATCCTTGAAAGCCTGCTGTCTGATTGCTTCAACATCGCCACCGAATTTAGGTGATCCTGGAAGTGGTAGTAAGTGTACCATTCCTATGATTTTATGAGTATCTACAAAATTAGCCATATTATTTCCTCCGCTTCTCCTAATTTATTATATCTAATAGAAACCCCTTTTAATTAGTAAGTTAAAAAAAGAAAAGCTCATCCTTAACGGATGAGCTAATAAACTAGATTTTAATAACTATTATCCTAGATGATAGTCGATGTAGCAGATCTGAGTTTCAAGGAATTCTTCTAGACCGTGTTCACCATCATCACCACCGATACCAGATTGTCTTACACCAGCATGGAAGCCCTGGAATGCTTCGAAGTGTTCTCTGTTGATGTATAACTCACCGAAGTGGATTTCATTCATAGCGCGCATTGCAACGTCATATGAATTAGTGTAGATAGAAGAAGTCAGACCATATACAGTATCATTAGCCTTTTCAATAGCTTCATCTAATGTCTTGAATGTTGTTAATGGAAGAACTGGACCAAAGATTTCTTCAGTCATAATCTTCATACCATGTTTGCATCCAGAGATAACTGTTGGCTCATAGAAGTAACCCTTACCGTTAACTGTTACTGGATGACCACCACATTCAACCTTAGCACCTTCTTCAACTGCTGATTTAACTAGTTCATCAACATGTTCTTGCTGTGCTTTGTTTACCATAGGACCCATATCGAATTTGCCTTCAAGAGCTGGACCATATGTAGTAGCTTTGAATTTCTCAACAATCTTAGCTAGGAATTCATCATAGATTTCTTCCTGAACATATACTCTTTCAGCACAGTTACAAGCCTGACCAGTATTGATGATTCTTGAGTTGTATACATGTTCAACTGTTTCATCTAGATTGCAGTCTGCCATTACGATAACTGGAGCCTTACCACCAAGTTCTAGTGATACCTTAGTAACATTGTCAGCTGCAGTCTTCATAATCTTCTTACCAGCTGCAGTAGAACCAGTCATTGATACCATAGCGATCTTTGGACTAGCAGCTAGTTTTTCACCAACTACTGCACCACTACCAGTAATAACGTTGATCAAACCTTTTGGAAGAGATGATTTCTCAACTAGTTTAGCGAATTCATAGCATCCCATTGGAGAATCGCTTGATGGTTTTAATACAACAGCGTCACCAGCAAGAATAGCTGGAGCAACTTTTCTACCAATTAGGAATAATGGGAAGTTCCAAGGCATAATACCTGCAACAACACCAATTGGTTTCTTGTACATAAGAATGTTTTCGTTTGGTCTGTCACTTGGGATAATTTCGCCCTTGATGTGACGAGCCATTGCTGCATAGTATGTCAGATAATCTGATAACCAGCCAGCTTCATCGAATGATTGAGAATATGGTTTACCCATTTCCTCTGAATTAGTCTTAGCGAATAATTCTCTGTTTTCTGCTACTAGACCTGCAAGTTCAAGTAATGCCTTACCTCTTACAATAGCAGGAGTCTTAGCCCACTGTTTCTGTGCTTCATAAGCTGCGTCGATTGCTGCATCAACATCTGCTTCAGTTGCTTTTGGAACCTGTGCGATTACTTCTTCAGTTGCAGGATTGATAACATCCAGCATCTCACGGTCGCCATTAGGAACGAAAGCTCCGTTAATGAAAAGCTCATATTGTTTCATCTTTTTCCTCCTTGATTAGAATATGTTAACGCTTACATCTTCAATATATCATATTTTATGCTTGTGTGATTAATTAATTTATTAACAAGTTAAAAAATAAAAAAACGGGACTAAATAAGTCCCATTTCCTTCAAATTTTGCTCAATTTCACCCTGATAATCATCAGAGTTATTCTTACCTAAATAGATACTAGGTTTTGTCTTTCCATGGAAGTCACTGCCACAAGTTGTGTAGATACCTAACTGCTTGGCTTTCTTATAGAAATACATGCATACTTCCATACTATGATATGAACTGAAGGCTTCAACACCATCAAGTCCTAGCTCAACCATTTCATCAAATATTTCAAATCTGCCTTTAAGATTATTACCAGGATGTGCCAGAATAGCCTTTCCATGATTTTCATGGACTATATCAATGGCATCCCTTAAAGATATATATTTAACCTCTGTATAACAAGGTTTGCCCTGAGAATAATAATCCCAATAAAAATTAACATAAGGATTATCACTTCTGCTTCCACCTTCTCGATAAGGTTTTAGAAGTTCACTATCTATATATCTATCATCATTAAGTAACACTTCCGCAAAACCTTCACCAATATAAGATCCTAGTGGAGATACTTTATCCATATCTTGCTTACTTACTTCAAAACCCAAAGCATTAGTTAGTTCTAATTTCTTCTGATTATTCTCAAATTCTTGTTTTAGAATATCTTCACCAATTTTGTTGAAGATTGGATTTTCATAATCGATACCATAGCCCAGCAGATGTAGATTAATACCTTCATAAACACAATCTATTTCTATAGCAGGTATAAATTCGATTTTATACTTAGCACATTCTTCTTTGGCTTTTGCGTTAGCCTTAACGCTATTGTGATCAGCAATTGCAACAATCTTTAATCCTGCATCATTACACTTACTGATTAATTCTTCCTCAGAATACTGTCCATCATCACTATAGAAACTGTGCATGTGTAAATCGATATAATTACTCATGATATCTCCCTTATTTTCTGTATTCTTTCATCTACTTATCTTTTTCAAAAACCTTACTGCTTGGAAGAAGTATCAGTAATGAAGCAACACCAGCCGCAATAAATATTTCTTTGACTGGAAGCTTAACTATCTCCATATAATCATTCATATAAGTTTCTAATGATAAGGTATTAATCAGTAAGTCACCAATATATGGACCAATAATCATTGGAACCAATACATACATCAGTAATCTTATACCCTGGAAGTTACCGACATGTTCAAGTGGCGTGTAGTCTCTGATTGTAGACATCAGTATTACTGATATCAGCACAAAACCAATCATCATTGCAGAACCGATAACTGTGAATAATACAGGAGAACTAATGAAGTATATTGCAATTAATCCAACTGCATAAATTATTACAGAAATGTATAATGCCTTCTTTCTACCAAAGCCATCAATCTTGCTTCCACATACTAGTGCCACAACACAGGCAACCAGTATTACAACAGCCATAACAATTGAATAAGTTAATACATCATATCCTAATGTCTTATTCAAATAGATTAATAGATATGGCATATAAATCTGTGTTGCGCTGTTAAAGATACACAAAGCAATTAGTGACAGATAGAATTTTGTGTTCTGTTTAATAACATCTAATCTGAAACCATAGAACAGCTGCTTCATAAATGGTTCATCATCATTGCATACTACTTTCGTATCTTCAACAATAAACAAACCAATAATTCCACATATTATTACAAGTACACCAATCGCAATAAAGTATACTGGCCATCCTGTTATATCAATAATGATGTTGCTTGCACCAGCTACTATCAGCATTGATACTAGTGGAAAAGTATTCAAAACACCTTCAATTTTTGTTCTGTTAGATTCATCACTAATTTCTGTAACCCAGGAATTGAATGATGCATCATTAGCAGTGGAACCAAAGAAAGTCATAACACAATCCATGATTATCACAAGTGAAGTTGTAGTTGATAAGACCTTTTCACTTGATACAAATCTAGCTACATTGTCTCTTGAGATAAACGCAAACAGCAATGTTGAAATGCCCCATAGGATATAACCAACAGACAAGAACATCTTGCGATGACCAATCTTATCAGATATAGTACCCATTACAAGTGTTGTGATAGTTGCCGCAATCGCACTATAAGCAACCATGTTTGCGATGTCGGTAGTAGAACCACCAATATAGTTGAATAAGAATAAATTAAATTCGTTATTTTCAATAGACCAGGCAATCTGTCCTACAAGTCCAAACAAAATTATTGTAGTCCATGTCTTCTTAGATAATTTCTTCATAATTTCTCCTTTACTTTTTAATTATAGATTATTCTGTCTCAAGTAATTTCTTGAATTTTTCTTCATAACCGTTCTCATAGAAATCACACTTCCAATTATCTATTCCCAGGATATCTCCATCAGTATTAATGTATCCAAGTGCAGGACAACCTCCAAGACACTTATAGAAGTGTTCACACTTTTTACATTTGTCATTATGGTCATATCTGTCTTTAACACTTAATTCAATAGTATCTAGATACTTAGATTCTTGAAGCAGTTTTCTCATTGGCTGTTCATGAATGTTCCCTAATACCTCGTCATGTGCTTCAAGCAATCCTGATAATTGGAAACATGGATATAAACGCCCGTTAGCGCCAATAGACATCATTCCTCTGTTTCCCTTACATATCGGAATATTATCTCTGTATTTGTTGTTTCCTAGTAAATCAGTCTTCAGATTGTAATGTTTACTTTTTGGACTATATTCAAGAAGCTGCCACATCACAATTGTCATATTATGTTTATTCTTCTTATACTCTTCAATAATCTTATAGCATTCATCATAGTATTCGGTTACTGATAATGACATACCATCAGCATTCTCTACCCATCTAGGAGTTTCGGTTGTCTTAACTATTCTTGCCTTATCAACACCCATGTCATCTAATAGATTTAAAGTTTCTAAGATACTATCTTTATTCTTTCTGTTTATCTGTATTTGAGCCATGACTTTAAAGTCGTTATCAACCGCAAGCTTTATTGCCTTTAATGCTTCCTGCTGTGCCCCCACTTTATTTCTCATCCAGTCATGATAACCAATACCATCAAACGAAATCTTGATTAATGGATAACATTCAATTTCCTTAAAATGATCTAACATCTCTTGAGTTAAGAAATAACCATTGGTATTTAAATCAAAGACATACATATCTCTTTCATATATGGCATCTATGATTTTGAGAAAGTCTTTATGAACTAATGGTTCTCCACCGGTAATCGTAATACCATTTATTCCGCAATCCTTTGCCTGATCAAGAATATCGATTAACTGTTCATAAGTTAATTCTGACTGCAGTCTTTCGTTGTCTTTGGCGTTGAAACAATGAAGACAGTTATAGTTACATCTTCCCGTAATCTGCAAGGACATCAAAGGCATATAACGATTGTTGTATGATTTATGTTCCTGCCACGGATTAAGTTTGGTGCCTTTAGCACATTCGTTAATTATTCTTTTATCTAGTAACTGTTTTAATAAATCACTATCCTGCAGATCGTGACTACCATCGCACAACAAAAGTAATTCAAATTCCTCTTTAGTAAAACTCTTGGCATATTCTTGATGCCAAGAATAGTATGCATATGGAACTTTCCACCATGATCTTAAGGCTATGTCTTTATTCAATATGTAATACATATTTATTCATTAATATTTTATCAATAATGATTGTTTGGTTAGAAGTTTATATAAAGCTTAGGTACAGGTATAATATATTTGTTAAAGGAGATAAATAATATGGAAGGTTTTTCTGAGTATACTCAGTCCGCATTAGAAATATTAAGAAAACCTCAACTTACAATGCATTGGTATATTGTTCCTATTTTTGTAATAACACTATATTGCATAAACAAGGAAATAGCTGAAAAGAACTATAAGGTTGTACTTGGTGCATTTGCATTATGGGGTGTTGATATTTTTAATGAAATATGGAATTCAATGATCTGTTTCTCAAGTGGTTGGGCACCAGTATGGGGAACACCAGTCGGTGTAGGTAATACATCATGGCTATTGATGATTGGTTATAACATTGAAATCTCATTGATGTTTCTGTTCATGGGTATGATGGCATGCCACAGCTTGCCTGAAGATCCAAAAGCAAAGATATTCGGTATCAATAATCGTGTGGTTCTGGCATGCGTATTAACTACTACAGCCGTAATAGTTGAATGCTTCTTGAACTATTGTGGAATCTTAACCTGGGAATGGTCTTTCTGGCAAAGATCTTGTCCATGGGTATTATGGCTGATTGGCTATCTGCCATTCTTCTCTGCTGCATTCTACGTATACGATAGACCAACTTTGAAAGAATCAGCACTTGTTACAGGTGGAATCCTGGGATTTGATGTAATCCTGATTATTATCTGTGCATGCATTGGATGGATTTAATGGGGGTATAAACATGATTAAAGATATTTCTGGAATTCCATTAATTATTCTTATTGGCGCAACAATCATTGACTGTGGAATAATAACTGTTGCATTTAGAAGTTTTCTTAAAAAATAAAGAAGATTATTTCAATCTTCTTTTTTAGTTTAGTAAAATATAAGTAAGGAGAAAGTCCATGGAAGAAAATAAAACATTAAACGAAAATGATCTTGATAAAGTTGCCGGAGGAAGGAAAACAACAAAGTATCATTATGTACGAGCAGGCGAATCGTTAGCTGAGATATGTATGTCATATGGAGTATACAACTATGGAGCAGTTGCAGCATATAATGGTCTAAGCACAACTGATATTACCGCTGGTATGGTTATCAAGATTATTGTTGATGAAGATTAATAAAGAAGTGAATCAATCACTTCTTTTTTTATTGCTTAATACCTCTGATATAGAAGGCTTCTGGTAACTGACTATGTAGGTCATGTGGATCTACATCAAACAGATTCTCTTTGTAAATATTGAAGCTTGCTTCTTTACCAACTTCAATTGAACCTAACTTATCATCAAGTTTCATCATAATAGCATTGTTTATAGTATAACCCTCAATCATCTGAGCCAGATTCATCTTTTCTTCATTGCATGGATATACTGGTGCATCACGATAATCGCTCTTCATGTAACATGCTTCATCAAACTGACGAGTGATAGCAACTTCCATACCTAGATATGGACTCCATACTGGCATATAGAAGGCAACGCTATCACTTGAGAAATTAACTCTGGCACCGGTATTCCAGATTGAAGCACAACGATACATCTTGTGTGCTCTTTCCTTGCCTAGGAACTTCTCTGCAGCTTCAATGCCGCCAGAGATACTGCAGCCACCAAACCAGTATGGTGTAAAGTTAACAATTACACCTAGTTTTGCGAATCTGCCTAAGTCCTCATCAGGAGTAAGTTCAACGTGAGCAACCGTTACCTGAATTGTGAATTTATCGCCAAGTTTCTTCTTACAGTTTTCAACACAGTCAAGGATTGTTCTGACTGTCATATCACCAACTGAATGCAGATGGAAATCGATTCCGTTTTCATTTAATTCAAGCATGAATTCTTCTAAACGTTTCTTATCTACAAGCATTCCGCCAACTTTACCATTATCAAGATAAGGAACAGTAACGCAAGCAGTTCTGCCATTGAATGTTCCATCTGTCTGCATCTTCATAGTACGGATATTGAAGTGTTCAGAATTATACTTCTCACCGAAATCTTTTAAAACCTTTACAGACCCATCAAGCTGGTATGGTTTTACTAGATGAAGACCTGCTTCAAAATAAACTGGCAGTTTACCTTGCTTATCATATTCTGACAGACATCTATAAAACTGTTCGGCATTATCAAATACACCAGCTGGTACACCAGCATCAAACAGTGCCACAATGCCCTGCTGACGGCAGAAGTTCATCATCATATCAAGATTGTCATAGTATACCTTATCATCAACAAGTGTTGGGAAATCAGGTAAAGTATTCATCTCATAGATTCTGCCATTGATTCTTCCATCAGGATCTCTTTCATAGACGTTATAACCTGGGCTAGGATCTGGTGCATAATCATCAACTTTATATGACTTAAATAGTTTAGTATTACACCACATACTGTGCTGTTCTGTTTCCATAATCTTAATTGGCTTATCAGCAATTATGGCATCAAGTTCTTCAAACTTAATGGTCTCACCTTTTAGATGTGTAACAGACAAAGAGAAGTTATAGTCACTCTGCTCTGGATGTTCTTTAACATAGTTACGGATTTCCTCCATAATTGCAGGCTTGCCTTCAGCCATAAGTGTTACAGAAGCTACTGCAACAGTTGCTTTAGCTGAATAACCTACGTGAGTATGTGAATCAATTAAGCCAGGAATGATAAGCTTATCTTCACAATCCATCACTGGACCTTCATATTCTTTTAATCCGTCTTCGTTGCCAACATAAACAAACTTTCCGTCTTTTACCGCAAGACAACTTGCCCATGGCTGTTTCTTGTTGACGGTATAAACTTTTGCGTTTTTAATTATTAAATCTACTTGCATCTTAAACTCCTTTAAAACTATTGTTGCTTGTGATTATGCATGTGTACACATCAAATTATAGCATTCCCCATTTTATATATTGGGCTTGAGTATTCTCAACTTCTTTGATACTATCTTCAGGTTTTATCACAGGACTAGTTAGTAATCCCAGATCTAGACATTCGTGGATGTGCCTTGCTTCATAGACGAATTCATTTCCTTCATCTAAGAATTCATATCTATTCCCATCATCAGTTTCTACTAAGACGTGATGACTTCTCCAGAATGTATCAATAGTAATCTTTCCTTTTTCTCCATATATTACACAAGTATCTTCCAGATCCTTACTCATATCGATTGTGGAATCAACTTTTATATCACCTAAATCAAAATGGAAATTACATATCAGATCTGAATTGGCTGATGGAACATATGTGCCATCACTATTTGTGATTTCACATTTAAACAGATAACGAAGGAAATGGAACACATAAGCAATTGAACCGATGTATGCACCACCACCCTGAGATATGTCATACATCCAATGACCTTGAGGGAATGGATGTCTACTTCCTTGAGCAGTGATGATATGAGTAACCTTACCAATCCTATCCAGATTATCTTCAACAAACTTGGTAGATGGCACAAACAGATTCTTAACTCCTTCAAATAGAAAACAATTATTGGCCTTTGCCAAATCAAAAAGTTCTTTAGCTTCTTGAGGAGTAATCGTAAATGGTTTCTCTAATACAACATTCTTTTTATGAAGGAGTGCCTTCTTAGCACATTCATAATGAAGATTATTGATTACCGGTATATAAATGATATCGATATCTTCATCTTCATATACTTCATCATAAGAACCATAGTATCTTTCAATACAATTATCTAAGGCAAACTGTTTAGCCTTATTTATGTCTCTAGAACCAATACAAACAGCTTCATCACCAGCTAATCTTAAACCATCGATGAAGCGCTTTGTAATGCTTGCGGTTGATATTATTCCGTACTTATACATCTACTATTATTTTATCAACAAAAAAGGATGATAATAATCATCCGTTCTTAAATGTTTACACCTTTCTTATCGTTCAGCATCTTCTTATAACACGCTTCATGATATTTCTTGTTATTGTATGTTACACATTTCTCCTGGCCAATTGCTTTTAAGCAATATGAACATACTTTGTTTTGAGTATTTAGTCTTACTCCACCACTTACTTTATCAAGTTCTTCTTCGTTTAGTTTTCTATTATCCATAATTAATCCTCCACTTTTATACTTTTTCTATAATCTGAGGTTTATTCAGATTGAATTTATACATATCATTGAAATTATTATTTGAACAAATAAGTGTAGATAAACTATTCAGATTATAAACTACACTCCATATCGAAAGAACAGTATGTGGCATCCAGCGATGAGGATGTCTTGTCTTACATCTTTCAAGAAGATTCATTACTTCCTCTTCATTATATATTCCATCTTTTTTAATCATGTCTTCTTTCATGATTTCATAACGCTCAGATGCATAAACTGTTTTATTTATATTGTTTCCTTCCTTGGCTACAAAGAAACTTGGAACATACATGAATCTTTCAGGATAGTATTCTTCATCATTGTTTCTAATGATGTTCATCTTATTATCAATGAATTCTATTAGTGATGCATTACCATTTCTATCTGTCACATGGTAATGATAATCATTGCCAAGTACTCCATGCATATCATAATTTTCAAATAGTTTCTCAACTTCCTCAACGCTTTCGCATGTATCTAGAGCAAGTCTGAGCATCAAATTTGGAAACATATTAGTCTTTCCTGTTTGCTGATGTACAGGATAAAACTTAACTTCAATAATTGATATTGCTAAACCTTTCTCATTTATACCATCCATGCAAGTATAAGGCGCAGCTAATAATCTTGCCTTGTTTGCTTTTTCTATCTGCTGATATTTTTTACCATATGCCATGAAATTAATATCACTCATGCACAGGCTTTTATATCCTTTTTTATTATCAACCCACAGAATCAGACAGTTGGTTTCTTTATAATCAAAGTTACGCGCAAATATTACATCATCTTTATTATTAAAAGCAGTAATACCAACACATCCTCCATTCTTTCTAAACGGATTGACTAAAAGCTGTGATGCTTTGAAGAATTTCTGTACACTGATTATCATCTCCAACATATTTCTGGGATTGCTTTTAATCAGTTCATCTCTTCCATAATCATTCTGATAATAAAGAGTGTAGATATTATCATCTACTTTCTTTAAAGAATTGATTGTCTTAATTTGATCTTCTGTGTAT
>R27__coassemble_1082_pt1 | contig 13510 bp, 12 predicted proteins | sample R27__metabat2_high_PE_052 | metagenome-assembled genome bin R27 | reverse complement strand
GCACTATTGTTGTATAATTGAAACGTTGAAAAAAGAAAGAAGAGAAAGAAGAAAATGAAAGAGATTTTCGAAAAGGATTTCTACGGTCGTAAGATAAGCATCGAGACTGGTGAAATCGCTAAACAGGCTGGAGGGTCTGTTATTGTGAGGTACGGTGATACAGTTACATTGTCAACTGCCTGTGCTTCAAGTGTCGCAAAGGACACAGATTTTTTCCCACTTACAGTATCTTTTGAAGAAAAACTGTATTCTGTGGGCAAGATTCCGGGAGGATTCTTAAGAAGAGAAGGTAGACCATCTGAACACGCTACCTTAACTGCACGTCTAATTGATAGACCTATTAGACCATTATTCGCAGAAGGCTTCAGAAATGAAGTTCAAGTAGTTAATACTGTATTATCAACAGATACTGACTGCTCACCTGAAATGGCTGCAATGTTTGGTGCATCATTAGCTATTTGCATTTCAAACATTCCATTTGATGGACCAATCGCAGGTGTTAAAGTTGGTTATATTGATGGTAACTTTATTGTTAACCCAACAGTTGAACAAACAAAGAATTCATTAATTGATCTGACAGTTGCTGGTACTAAGGATGCTTTAAACATGGTTGAAGCAGGTGCTAAGGAAGTCAGCGAAGAATTAATGTTAGATGCATTAATGTTTGGTCATGAAAGAGTTAAGGAACTATGTGCATTCCAGGAAGAAATTATTGCTAAAGTTGGCAAGGAAAAGATGGAAGTAGTTCTTTATGAAATCGATCCAATGATCAAGGAATATGTTGATGCTAATGGTAAGGCTAGACTAGAAGCTGCTGTATCAATTCACGAAAAGTTAGAAGCTTATGCAGCACAGGAAGCTATTACTAATGAAATGAAAGAGCACTTTGCTGTAGTTGAAGGCAAGAGCGAAAAAGAATGTGACAAGTTAGTTAAACAGACTGGTGAATACTGTGATCAGATTATCGCTAATGAAATCAGAAGACTAATCTCTGATGAAAAGATTAGACCTGATGGTAGAGCATTAGATGAAATCAGACCATTAAATTCACAGATTGATTTACTTCCAAGAGTTCATGGTTCTGCATTATTCACTCGTGGACAGACTCAGGTTATGTCAATCACAACTTTAGGTCCTCTAGGTGATAACCAGATTATCGATGACTTAACAGAAGTTGAAGAAAAGAGATTCATGCATCACTATAACTTCCCACCTTACTGTGTTGGTGAAGTTGGCAGAATGGGCAACCCAGGCAGAAGAGAAATCGGCCATGGTGCCTTAGGTGAAAGAGCATTATTACAGGTTATGCCTAGTGAAGAAGAATTCCCATATGCAATCAGAACAGTTGCTGAAGTTATGGAATCAAATGGTTCAAGTTCACAAGCTTCAATCTGTGCAGGCACAATGTCATTAATGGCAGCTGGCGTTCCTATCAAGGCTCCAGTAGCAGGTGTGGCAATGGGCTTAATCACAACTGGTGAAAACTATTCAATTCTGACTGATATTCAGGGTGCTGAAGACCACTACGGCGATATGGACTTCAAGGTTGCCGGAACAAAAGACGGTATCACAGCATTACAGATGGATATCAAGTGCAAGGGTATTACAAGAGAAGTATTCAAGGAAGCTCTAGCTCAGGCTCATAAGGGCAGACTAGAAATCTTAGCTAATATGGCTACAGCAATTGCTGAACCTAGAAAAGAAGTTTCTGAATACGCTCCTAAGATGGTTACATTCAATATTTCTACTGATAAGATTAGAGAAGTTATCGGTAAGGGTGGCGAAACTATCAACAAGATTATTGAAGAATGCGATGATGTTAAGATTGATATCAATGATGATGGCAAGGTTGTAATCTATCATACAAGCAAGGAAGCTATTGAAAAGGCTAAAGGCATGATTGATGAAATCACTAAGGAAGCTAAAGTTGGTGAAATCTATGATGCTAAAGTTGTTAGATTAGAAAAATACGGTGCTTTCGTAGAACTATTCAAGGGCACTGATGCATTACTTCATGTTTCTAAGATTTCTCATGAAAGAGTTGATAAACCTGAAGACGTATTAAAGATCGGCGACACAATCAAGGTTAAAGTAACTGAGATTGATGAAAAGGGTAGAGTCAACGTTTCTGCTAAGGAATTACTACCAAAGAAAGAAAAGAAAACTGAAAAGGTAGAAGAAAAGAAAGCTGAACCAAAGCAGAATGTTCAGGAAGAAGTTAAAGAAGAAGCTAAGCCAGAAGGCGAAGTAAGAATCTTTGGCAAATTATTCAACAAATAAGTATAAAGAAGGCTAAACCATTAGCCTTTTTTGTTTACTAATTTTGGTTTAATAAAGTTACTTTCTACTTTTGTTTGGAGGGAAAACAATGAGCACTAGCGAAGTTATTACTCATGTTTTGCAACTATTAGCGGGCGTTGGTCTTTTTCTAGTTGCATGTGATACGATGAGCAGCAACTTGCAGGCCATAAGTTCCAGCAGATTAAAAGAATTATTCGCAAAAGTATCAAATAATAAAATAATCGGTGTATGCATTGGTGCAATTGCTACAGCAGCAATCCAGTCATCTGGTGCAACCAATGTCATGATTATGGGTTTCGTTAATGCCGGAATCATATCTTTAAATCAGGCCACCACAATTCTATTCGGTACTGAAGTTGGTACAACACTTACAGCACAGATTGTTGCCTTAGGTATGCTTTCAGAAGGAACAATATCTACTTCTGTAATTTTTGCTGCATTTATTGGTATTGGTGCTTTCATAACAACATTTGCCAAGAAAGATAAAGTAAAAACAATCGGCGGCATCATGATTGGTTTCGGTATGATTTTCGTTGGTCTTTCAATGATGTCTGATGCAATGGAAAGTTTTGCTGAACTTCCAATTCTAAGAACATTCCTTTCTAGTATAAACTCTACAGTATGGCTGATATGTGTAGGTGCATTACTGACTGCAGTAATTCAGAGTTCATCCGCTGTCACTACTATTGCAATTACAATGATTGCTGCAGGTCTAATCAGTCTTGAGCAAGGTATCTATATTACTTTAGGTGCTAACGTTGGTTCATGTGTAACCGGTGTTTTAGCAGCTTTGACCAGTGGCACTAATGCAAAGCGTGTATCTGTGATTCAGCTAGTATTTAATATTGGTGGTGTTGTTCTGTTAGCAATAATAGATATGTTTGTTAAGATGTCTTCATCAAATACCGCATCAGTAAGTATCTTATTTGAAAACATGTTCCCAGGTGCTCCACATACACAGCTTGCTATGTTCCACACCTTCTTCAATATAGGATCTGTTATTATAGCTTTACCGGTATCAGAACTATTTGTTAAACTTGCTAGCAAGATTATTAGTGAAAAAGAATTTGAATCTGATCTCAAACTGAAATACTTCGATGAGAAGATGATGTCTTCACCATCAATTGCGGTAGCTCAGGTTAAAAAAGAAATTATCAATATGTCTAAGATAGCTATTGATAACTTTAATATCTCTATAGATGCAATCAAGAACTTAGATTTTTCACGTAAAAATGAATTTGTAAAAAACGAAGATGAACTAAACTATCTGAATCAGACTCTAGTTGATGTTGTATCAAGACTGTCAAAGAAAGTTGTAAACGAAAAAGACTATGTATACCTATCTTCAACATATCGCGCAATTTCTGATTTTGAAAGAATAGGTGACTACTCTGAAAATATCATTGAATATGCGGAGCATTTAGCATCAAAGAATGAAAAATTCTCTAGCGAAGCAATAAAAGAAATAGAAAACGTAACAAAAGTAATTAATAGATTATATGATAAGACAATCGAAGTCTATATTGAATATGATCAGGATAAATTCGACCTATGTAACAGTATGGAACAAGATGTAGATGATCAGACCGAATGGATGGCAAGCAATCACGTCATTCGTATGAATAAGGGTGAATGCAGCGCCGATATCGGAAACCAGTATCTGCAGTTATCATCTGACGTCGAAAGAATTGCTGACCACTTGATCAATATAAACGATAGAGACTTCATGATATCTCACTAAAAAGAAAATGCCCGTTTGGGCATTTTAATTATTCCTTTTTCCTGTTTTGATGAAATTGATTAGTTCTTCAATATCATCGAATTCATCATAATCACCCATGATTCCTTGGCGATGGTATACGATACCATCTTTTTCATTCTGTTCAAGGCAATCTAGAAGTTCATCTACACCATATCTTCTGGCAAATTCTGCAAAGCCTTTTGCTTTAATCTTTTCTGCAAACAATCCCTTAGAACATTTTGCAGGTTCACACTCATAACAACCATTAAGTCCTTTTTCTATTCCACATTTACGGTTTTCACACCATTGTGTATCTTTGCACCATGACAGTTCCATGAAACCATCTTTCTTGCATCCTTTGCAGGTAACATTTTCTGAGCACAGACAGCATGCCAAGCCGCAGCGCGCTATTCCAAGTTGTCTTTTCATTATATTCCTCCGTTTTCATCTAGTTGTCTTGTGATTTCATCGATTTGTAATTCACTATAGACTTTAATGCCATTATCTAGCAATAATTGCGTCAGCATTCCGTTTCCATCAATCAGTTTATTGGTAAATGTGCCATCATATATTTTCTGATATCCACAGGTTGGTGATTTTGATTTAAGTATCGCAAAATCACAGTCTTTAATCTCATCAAATACCTTTTGGCAAGATTGTTTCAAGATTTCAGTTGCATCACTTCCATCAGCCATATAAGCCTTGCCATTTTTCAGCTCAATTGGTTTATGTGGAACATCAAAAACTGCTTCAGGACATATCTGAATGACGTTGTGATTTATCACTAATTTTTTAATCTGCACATTGAGTTTATTACTGCCGTCATACCTGCAGTTTTGGCCCAAAAGGCAGGCTGAAATTGCGATGTTTTTCATTTGATAAAATTATAACAATTATGTTTAAAAATGGGGTACAAATGTTTATAATATATGTGAGGTCATAAAAGGAGGAAAATTTTAATTATGGCAGTAAGAGTTGCAATTAATGGCTTTGGACGTATCGGAAGATTAGCATTCCGTCAAATGTTTGGAGCTGAAGGTTATGAAGTCGTAGCTATTAACGATTTAACTAGTCCTAAGATGTTGGCTACTTTATTAAAGTATGACTCAGCACAAGGTGGCTATTGTGGTAAATTTGGTGAAAACTTACACACAGTTGATTTCAAGGAACCAGAATTCGAAGAAGATGGCAAGACTGTAAAAGTTGATGGTTCTATCACTGTTGATGGCAAGGAAATCACTATCTATGCTAAACCAAAGGCAGAAGATCTACCTTGGGGTGAATTAGATGTTGATGTAGTTCTAGAATGTACAGGTTTCTATACTTCTAAAGCTAAGGCACAGGCTCATATTGATGCTGGTGCTAAGAAGGTTGTTATTTCTGCTCCTGCAGGCAATGACTTGCCAACTATCGTTTACAACGTAAACCATGAAACATTAACAAAGGATGACAACATTATTTCTGCTGCATCTTGTACAACAAACTGTTTAGCACCTATGACTAAGGCTCTAAACGACTATGCACCAATTCAATCAGGTATCATGACTACTGTTCATGCTTACACTGGTGACCAGATGATCTTAGATGGTCCACAGAGAAAAGGTGATGTACAGAGAGCTAGAGCTGGTGCTGTAAATATCGTTCCTAACTCAACAGGTGCTGCTAAGGCTATCGGTCTAGTAATTCCTGAATTAAACGGTAAATTAATCGGTGCTGCTCAGCGTGTTCCTACAGCTACTGGTTCAACAACTATTCTTCATGCTGTTGTAAAGGGCAATGATGTAACAGTTGATGGTATCAATGCTGCTATGAAGGCTCAGGCTAATGAATCATTCGGTTACACAACTGAAAAATTAGTTTCATCTGATATTATCGGTATGAAGTTCGGTTCATTATTCGATGCTAACCAGACAATGGTAACTGATATGGGCGATGGCTTATACCATGTACAGGTTGTTTCTTGGTATGATAACGAAAACTCTTATACATCTCAGATGGTAAGAACAATTAAGTACTTAGCTGGTCTTAAATAATCGTTAATATAACAATAAAAAAAGAAACTCTCATCTAATGATGAGAGTTTTTATTTTCTTTCGGCCGCTTCAATTACATGCTTGCACAGAATTGAAGTAGTAACTGATCCGACACCACCTGGTACTGGAGTAATATTCTTGACTATTGGCTCGACTTCTTCAAATAAGACATCGCCACATAGTTTTCCTTTTGTCTCGTTCCAAGAGATACCGACATCAATAATTGTCTGATCAGGATTTACATAATCCTTATTCACTGATTCCATCTTTCCGGTTGCGCAGATGACGATATCAGCCTTACTAGCAATACTAGGTGTATCAATAGTCTTAGTATGACAGATTGTTACAGTAGCATTTCTGTTAAGTAAGAGCATTGCAACTGGTTTACCAATAACTAGTGATCTTCCTAATACAACGATGTTTTTACCTTTGATATCAATATTGTAATGATCAAGGATTGCTACAGCAGCTTCTGCAGTACATGGCGCAAAGCCGACCTTACTGTTAGTGAAGACACCATTTAGTGATCCATCAGTGCATCCGTCAACATCCTTTGCGGGATTGATTGAAGTACGCGCCTTTTCATTGTCCAGATAATCTGGTAGAGGTCTAAGCATCAGTATGCCATGAACTGAATCATCGTTGTTAAGTTTATCCAGTTGTTCATAGAATACTTCTGGAGAAACATCAGCAGCTAAAGCAACGCTTTTGATTTGAATTCCTATTTCATCACATCTTTTAGTTGCACCTCTTTCATAGGAAAGATCATTTTCATTTTCACCAACTCTTAAAATAGCAAGAGTAGGTGTAATGCCTTTTTCCTTTAGTGCATCTGCACGATTCTTGCAATCTTCAACGATTGCCTGTGCAACTTCTTTTCCTTTAAGTAAGTTTGCCATATTAACTCCTAGAACAGACCAGTGATGACACCATTTTCATCAACATCAATCTTTTCAGCAGCAGGAACTTTTGGTAAGCCTGGCATTGTCATAATCTCACCAGTCAAAGCAACGATAAATCCTGCACCTGCAGATACCTTTAGATTTCTAACACTGATTCTGAAGTCTTTTGGTGCACCAAGTTTATTCTGATCATCTGAGAATGAGTATTGTGTTTTAGCCATACAGATAGGAAGATTAGAGAATCCGAGTTCCTCTAATTGTTCTAACTGCTTAGGAGCATTCTGTACTAGGTCAACACCATCAGCATGGTATACCTTAGTAGCAATTGCATTTAGTTTATCTTTAATAGACATATCTAAATCGTAAGAGAATGAGAAATCATTATCTAGTTCGCAAAGTCTTACAACTTCTTCAGCTAAGACCTTACCGCCTTCGCCGCCTTTAGCCCATACTTCACTTAGTGCAACATTAACACCTAATTCTTTACATTTAGCTTCAACTAGATCAAGTTCAGCCTTTGTATCAGTTGGGAAGGCATTGATTGCAACAACGCAAGGAAGCTTATAAACAGTCTTGATGTTATCAACATGCTGTAATAGATTTGGTAAACCTTTTTCCAGTGCTTCAAGATTTTCTTCGCTTAATTTATCTTTAGCAACACCACCGTGATGTTTTAATGCTCTAACAGTTGCAACTAGCACAACAGCATTAGGATGCAGATCAGCCATGCGGCACTTGATATCAAAGAATTTCTCGGCACCAAGGTCTGCACCGAAACCTGCTTCCGTAACAGCATAATCACCAAGTTTCATTGCCATTCTTGTAGCAGTAACTGAGTTACAGCCATGTGCGATATTTGCGAATGGACCGCCATGAATAAACGCAGGTGTTCCTTCAAGAGTTTGAACAAGGTTTGGCTTTAATGCATCTTTTAATAAGGCAGCCATAGCACCCTGAGCCTTTAAATCACCAGCTGTAACTGGTTTATTATCATATGTATAAGCAACAACAATTCTTGCTAATCTTGTCTTTAAATCAGTAATATCACTTGCTAAACAAAGAACTGCCATTACTTCAGAAGCAACAGTAATATCAAAACCATCCTGTCTAGGTGTACCATCAGCTCTCTGTCCTAGACCATCAACGATATTTCTTAGCTGTCTGTCATTCATATCAACAGCTCTTCTCCAGGTGATTCTTCTTGGATCAATGTTTAAGGAATTTCCCTGTTGGATATGATTATCTAACATTGCAGCTAATAGGTTATTTGCAGCACCAATAGCATGGAAGTCACCAGTAAAATGCAGGTTGATATCTTCCATAGGAACAACTTGTGCATAACCGCCACCTGCAGCACCACCCTTAACACCAAATACTGGACCTAAAGATGGTTCACGAAGTGCAACAACAGATTTCTTTCCAATCTTTCTTAAGCCATCAGCCAGACCAACAGTTGTAGTAGTCTTTCCTTCACCAGCTGGAGTAGGATTGATTGCTGTAACTAGAATCAATTTACCATCTGGTTTATCAGCTAAATCTTTTAGTAATTTATAGTCCACCTTAGCCTTATAGTTACCATATAATTCCAAATAGTCCTCGTCAATACTGATCTTTTTAGCAATATCAACAATCTTTTCTTTTTTACAAGCCTGAGCAATTTCAATATCTGTCATAATAAATCACCTCGTATACTATTTTATCAATTTTTTGGTGTGTTTTTTGTGATATCTTTATTATCAATTTAGTATATAATACTAGTAGAAACAGAGTAGGGATGATGCGTTAAGTGTTGCTGGATGGGACGTTGCCAGCAAACGAAGACCTAGTCGCGATATAATCCCGCGTTCACTGGAGGTTTTATGAAAAGATTAAAAGATCTTGTAACAATAGCTTTGTTACTTAGTCTGAACATTGTACTATCAAGGTTCTTATCAATAAGTGCCTGGAACATAAAAATAGGTTTTACCTTTACAACAATCTTTATCGCTGGATATTTCTATGGACCACTTGGTGGTGCTTTAATTGGTGGCTTAGGAGACTTTTTAGGTGCTATGTTATTCCCAATAGGACCATACTTCTACGGTTTCACTGTTACAGCGATTTTAACAGGTCTGCTATTCGGTTTTCTACTTAGAAAGCAATATGGCATGCCTCAGATGATTTTAGCTGCAGGCATAAACGAATTTGGTCTGAGTTTATTCCTAAATACATACTGGATTCATAAACTATATAAGGCAAACTACTGGGCGCTATTTAGCACAAGAATTTTTCAATGTGTTGTTATCTTCGCAGTTGAATTAGTAGTATTCAGTTTGTTTAAGAAGTATCTTCCTGCCTTAGAAAGAAGGTTCAACAGTAAATGATGAACTATAGTGAAACCATGAAATATATTACTAGCACTGACTGGAAAGGCTCATCTTTAGGATTAGATAGAATGGCCACAATTATGAAAGGTCTTCATAATCCACAGGATAAGATTCATACCATTCATGTGGCTGGAACAAACGGCAAGGGATCATGCTGTGCCATGCTTTCTTCAGTGCTGAAACAAGCAGGCTATAAAGTAGGTATGTATACTTCTCCTCATCTAATTGATTATGAGGAAAGATTTATTATTGATGGCAAACAGATTACAAAGAATGATTTCTGTAAAGTTGCCGCTAAAGTAAAAAAAGTAACTGACAAGATGAGCAATCAGCCAACTGAGTTCGAGATTTTGACATCGATGTGCTACGAATACTTCTATGAACAGAAAGTTGATGTAGCAATCATGGAAGTAGGTTTAGGTGGCAGACTTGATGCGACAAACGTCATAAGCAAACCTGATCTATCAATAATTATGAATATTGGTCTAGAACATACTGAAATCCTTGGTGATACATTAGCTAAGATTGCTTATGAAAAAGCAGGAATCATTAAAGATGGTTGCGATGTTGTGGCATACAATAACTGCAAGGAAATTACTGATGTATTCAAGAGTGTTTCTAAACAAAGAAACGCCAAGCTTACTTTAAATGATCCTAAAAAGATAAAGATACTTGCTGAAGGATTAGATAAACAAGAATTCAACTACAAGAACTACAATAATCTTCAATTGTCCTTACTGGGAAAGCATCAGTTTAATAATGCCTCAGTTGTAATTGAAGCGGTTGAAGTGTTGAAAAAGAAAGGCTACAAGATTAATAAGAAGAGTATAAGAAACGGTTTAAGAAACACTAACTGGGATGCCAGATTATCAGTATTAAATGATAAGCCATTATTTATTCTTGATGGTGCTCATAATCCACAATGCGCTGAAGCACTACAAGCCTCATTACCAAAGATTCTTAAAAGAAAGAAAGCAATCATTCTGTGTGGCATGCTGGCAGATAAGGACTATAGATTAGTTATGGATATGATGATTCCATTTGCTAAGGAATTTGTCTGTCTGACACCTTTCTCAAATCGTGCTCTACCTGCAAAAGACTTAGCTAAAGTTTTAAGAAAGAAAGGCCAGATAGCTACACCATGTGAAACTGTTGAAGAAGGAATTAGACTGGCTCTAGATAAGGCAGGTGAAGATGGCATAATAGTTGCCTTTGGTTCACTTTACTTAGCTGGTTATGTTGAAGAGAAGTTTAATGGTGTTTATACTTCATGGCTTAGAGACACAAAGAAGCAGGCAAGAAGCAATATCTCAAAAGCAAATCATTCAAAGTATTCTAAAATCATAAACAATAAACTGATTAACACTAAACAATTCAAGAACGCTAAAAACATTCTTATCTATAATCCTATTAATAATGAAGTTGCATTAGATGAAATCAGTAAAGTAGATAAGAACTACGCTTATCCATTATGCACAGATGATAAGAATATGATTGCGCTAATTCCTAATGATAATGATTCATTCAAGACTGGAAAGTTTAATATCAAGGAACCAATCAAGGACAAATCAAAATCCATTAAGGCAAATAAGCTAGATATGCTTATCTGTCCATTAACTGTATTTGATGAAAAACTTAATCGTATGGGTATGGGTAAAGGCTACTATGACCGCTATCTAGAAAAAGTAAGTAAAGATTGCGTAATAGTTGGCTTAGCCTTTGAGAATCAGAAAACAAATCATGTTCCAGTTAATTCACATGACAAGAAAATGGACATGATTATTACAGAAAAGAAAATATATAAATAAATGGTCATTACTGACCATTTATTTTATTCTTGTATTCATCCAGTTCCTTCTGGCTTTTGATAATTACTGTTTTGTCCTTATATTCATCGATAATATTCTGAAAAACCTGTCTATGTCTCTTGTCTCTTCCTTTATACAGAATCTTCTTGACGAATTCTGGGTCCATTGATTCTTTAAGACCTTCAGGGAATGATTCTCTTTGTTTATTTTGATACTCAAAGTATCTTTTATATGCTCTAATCAGACAGGCAAATCTGTTTAGCTGCAGAACGACAATAACATCAGCTTCTTTTGCTCTTTGTTCAAACAATACTTTAGGATAGGATCCATCAATTACCCACGAATCATTACTGTTCATAAACTCAGAGACAATTTGAATCTGTTCATCTAGATCTCTGCTTACCCAGTTAGGTAACCAGTATGTTTTATCTAAATATAGTAAAGGCAGATTAAAATGCTCAGCGATATGTTTCGCAAGTGTTGATTTACCACAGCCACTATATCCGATGACCATATATTTCATAAGTCTATTATAAGTATTATTTGCTGTAATTTGGTAAAATAAAAAAAGTGAAAAAAGATAGTATCAAACTGATTCTGCTTCTTATTCTCCTGTTAGCGTTTATGACAGGTGGTTTACTTTTAAGTAGAGAAAAGCAAAAAGAAGAGCCAGAAGAAGAAGTAGTAGTTATTCCTGATAATTATGAAAATAATATCGTTAATTCTTGCAGTTTACCTACAAGCATTTTGAATGTAATCATTGATTACACAAATGCTTACTATAAGAGTCTGTATACTTTGGAATATGTAGACACCAGTGATTTGTTCTGTTATGAGATGTCGGCAGTTTTAAGTGAGTATGCAACAAAACTTCAGATTGATTCTCGTGAACTATATGATTATGATTTCTCAATGTCTGATGCTCACTATGATTTGAAAATTACTGATTACTATTCTAGTAATGGCGTCTATTATGTTGATGTTTTACAGAATGATACTTTCTATTTCAAATATCTTAATGGTATTGAATCAAATGCCTATGGTATTGAGATTACATATGCGATTACCTTAGATGGTTCAGACTACAAGATTAAGTATATTGATAAGGTTCAGGATTACTGGGTAATCTTCGATGATCCTATTTCTACAGATGAGATTATTGATATCTATAACACTACACTTGCATCAATATCTTCTTCAATAAATGCTAAACAGGCATCATATACTCCTAGTTCAAACTGGATTCATCAGTATAACAGAGAGAAAGCTCGTGAGTATATTGATGCTTACTATCACGATAGAAATGATGAATATTATGATTTCACCAACATTGGTGGAAACTGCCAGAACTATGCCTCACAGGCAATCTACTATGCAGGCATTCCTATGGATTTGCAAGATGAGGTATGGAAATACTTTGATTCAGAAAATGATGATTCATGCGACAAGACTGGCAGATCAAGTTCGTGGACTGGTGTTGTGGAATTCTACAACTACTGTAAGGATAATGAAGAGGGTGGAATAGTTGCGGATGTCAATGTGCCATTACAGTATGGTGAAGTAGGTGATGTCATTCAGGTTGGTTTCAATAATTGCTTCAGACATACCACGATTATATCGAAGGTTGTTGATGGACATATTCTGGTAAACTCAAATTCCGTTGATTTGCACGATTATCCAGTCGAAGCGTATGTCTATCCGCTTGTAAGATTAATTAAGATATTGGGTTATAACTAAAAACAGAAGACTTAGTCTTCTGTTTTAAATAATAAGTATTCAGCTTTTGGATCTAGAACCATAAAGGCTTTTATCAGTTGATCATAATACATAGGTTCATATGATTCAACACCTTTTGAAATATAGACACAACCATCAATATTGCAGATCAAGCTCCATGCTGTTGCATCTTCAATAGGCAAAGAATAAGCATCATAGGATTTCTGCCAGGTGTTGAGTTTAGCCTTGTTTAGTTCTTCAATAAATAACTGTGAATCAAGAATATCTTCTCTGTTATATAGACCATCAATATTAGTATTAACGTCTACTTTAACAGTCATGTTGTCAAATCTTAAATTCAAATCATAGAAACCATCTAAGCATGTAAAGATATAGTGCAAAGTATTCATACCTAAATAATTATACACAATTATGTCGTTTTGTGAACTATGCAAAATATCGATTTATTAATCTATAATAAAAGTATGATAGATGAAAAACTTTTAATTGAATTACAAGATTATCTAGATCATAATCTAGTCATTAAAGAAAAGGAACCTTTTCATGTAATGGCCAAAAAAGCATCATCTCAAAGAGATGATTCTATATGCGGCTCTGCAGCTCCAACAATTCAATATAATAT